>Ga0207680_10000447_pt1 | contig 19478 bp, 17 predicted proteins | sample KBSS23metaG_FD_184321 | JGI IMG/M metagenome (GOLD analysis project Ga0207680, IMG submission 184321) | Switchgrass rhizosphere microbial communities from Kellogg Biological Station, Michigan, USA - KBS S2-3 metaG (SPAdes) (version 2) | ecosystem: Host-associated > Plants > Roots > Rhizosphere...
GGGTGAGCATACGCCCTATCGTGTTTTCAAAAAAACGAGTAGCTCAAAAGTTATTCAAGTATGCCGAAACCCAGGAATTATCCAACTATAATCATGCAGGGCACTCCGGGCAGTGCCAGGGCTAGGGGTCGTTTGGTTCGCGACGAAGATCGATCGGGCAGGATTCGCACAACGCTGCATGCATCTATCTGGGAAAATCCAGAGGCTCGTCGTGTGCTCGACACAATGACCGAGCTCTTCTTCGCAATTGACCGCGACGCCAACATCCTCTTCCTAAACCGCGCCGTTCTCGAACGGAACAAGAAGACGGCGGAAGAATACGCCGGCAAGAACCACTGGGAGATGTGGCCCTCGATGAAGGGCACAGTGGTCGAGGAGTCTTACCGAGTCGCCTTTGCTACCGGCGTGCCCGTGCGTTTCGAGTTTTACTTCGAGCCCAACGACACATGGGTCGATGTCAGTGCCTACCCTTACGGCGATCAGCTCCATATTTACTTCCGCGACATCACCGACCAGCGAAAGGCGGAAATCGAGCTGACGAAGCGCGAGGCCGAGCTTCGCCTTGTGCTCGATGCAATTCCACACATCGCATGGTCGCTGAACCCGGAAGGAAAGGTCGAATATATCAACGCCCGTTGGCGTGATTTCACGGGACTGGATTCGCGGGATCAGGATGCGATGCGAAAAGCGCTTCACCCGGATGACCGGGATCGGGTCGTTGCGATCATGACGCGATCCAGGCGCACTGGAAAGCCTGAGCCATACGACGTGCGAGTGGTCACCAAGACTGGATCGTATCGTTGGCTCCGGGTGCGGTGGTCGCCCGTGCTTGGAAAGGATGGAAAGCCAACGCGTTGGATCGGAACTTCGACTGACGTTCACGACGAGGTTCTCGCGAATCAAGCGCTACGAGAAACGCAAGACCATCACGATTTCCGAAGGGATGCGAGTCCGCAAATACCATGGCTCGCTGATGCAGACGGAATGATTTATGAGCAGGGCGCTCAGTGGACCGCATTGACGGGAATCGACCACGATGAGATTTCCAAGGCTCAGTATTCCGTTATTCATCAGGATGACGTCGCCCAAATGACTTTGCTTTGGAATGCTTGCCTTTCATCCGGTGAGCCTTTCGACTTCGAGCACCGAATCAAGGTGAAGACGGGCGACTACCGTTGGATGAGATCACGCGCCATCGCGCGTCGAGATGCCGAGGGCAAGATCATCCGCTGGTACGGAACGACGGAAGATATTCACGATCGTAAAGTTGCCCAGGAGGCTTTGCGAGAGAGCGAAGAACGGTATCGCCTCCTCGCTGAATCCTTGGAGGCCCTCGTTACAGAACGGACGGCGGCGCTCGCTGCAGCCTATAAAGAGCAAGAGACTTTCAGCTATTCGGTGAGTCACGATCTTCGATCGCCGCTACGTTCTATCGTCTCAAGCGCGAGAATTCTCGATGAGGATTACGGCTCTCTTCTTCCGCCGGACGCAAAGACCTTGTTGCAGCGTCAAGCGCATTCCGCCCTCCGGCTTGCCGATCTCATCGACGACCTTCTCCAACTCTCGCGGGTAGGAAGGAAGGAGTTGGAGAAGGAGGAAGTGGACATCACTTCCCTCTTCGTGAACGCCGCGTCACTCATCGAGAAGCCCGACAACCTTGTCGTCTCCGTGAAGGAAAACCTGAAAGGGTTCGGCGACGCACGGCTGCTCCAATTGGTCGCGCAAAATCTCATGCACAACGCGGCCAAGTTCTCGCCCAACGGCGGTCGGGTGACGGTGGGGAGACACGCGAACGGTGCATTCTTCGTAGCCGACCAAGGAGTCGGATTCAATCAGGAGTATTCGCCCAAACTCTTCCAACCCTTTCAAAGGCTTCACACCGAACAAGAATTTCCTGGGACTGGCATCGGACTCGCGAACGTGAAGAGAATCATCGAGCGTCACGGTGGCGATGTCTGGGCGGAAGCAGAGCTTGGAAAGGGCGCGACCTTTTACTTCACTCTGGGATAGCGATCGCACACGTAATGCGCGAATTTCAAATCAGTTCCTAAAAATGGGACATTAAATTTTTCTGAAGTTTTTTGGAACTGCTAGTAGAAATCATGTCTTTCCATCTCCTGAATCGCCCGAGAGGCGAACTGGAGAAAAAATGAAAACTTTGAATTTTGTTCGCAACGGGCGAATCACAGTTAGCGCAATCGCTTTGACCCTTGCTTCCGCATTTGGCTTTGCCGACAGTGGCGCAGTGTTCACAATGACAAATGAAGCAGCCGGTAACAAAGTTGTTGCCTATGCTCGAGCCGCGAACGGCACCCTTAGCCTTGTGAATTCTTATTCGACAGGCGGAAAGGGCACTGGAGCTGGTCTCGGATCTCAAGGAGCTATTCAGATTTCCCCTGACGGCAAATGGCTGCTCGCGGTAAATGGTGGGACAAACAACGTTTCGATCTTCGCGATCAAACAAAGTGGACTTGTGTTGGTCGACAAATCGATCTCGGGCGGAACGACACCGATTAGCCTTACGATTCACGACAAGCTTGTTTACGTTTTGAACGCGGGCGGTACCGGAAGCATTCAGGGATTTACGCTCGCAGACAATGGCCACCTGCGATGGCTCAGCAATTCCCATCGATCGCTCAGCGGAAACGCAGTTGCCGGTGCCGAAGTCGCATTCAGTCCGGAAGGCGATCTCCTTCTGGTGAGCGAGAAGGCTTCTAATAAGCTCAGCGCCTACACGGTGGACGCGAACACGGGACTTGTCACATCGCAAGTGGCTCAAAATTCTTCCGGCGCGGTGCCGTTCGGCTTCGTGTTCGGGAAGCGGGGCCGAGTGTACGTCTCCGAAGCCCCTGGAAGCGCCGTCTCCTCTTACTCGACGTGGGATGACGGCACGCTCGTCCCGATCACGCCAAGCCTTGGCGATACGCAGGCTGCAGCGTGCTGGGTCGCTACGACGCCAAACGGAAAGTTTGTCTACGCTGCGAACGCGGCAAGTGGAACCGTCAGTGGCTACGAAGTGCATCCTGACGGATCGCTTTCGCTTCTGAACGCGAACGGACAAACGGGCATCGTTGGCGCAGGCAGCGCTGTGATCGACTTGGCGATCTCTCAGAACGGGAAGTATCTCTATGTTGTCGCGCGAAACTTCGGCGGCGTCTACGAATTCGCTATCGGCGCCAACGGCGGGCTCACTCCCATCGGCAATACGAGCGGACTACCGACCTCCAGCACGACCGGCATCGCAGCTTGGTGACAGCTGCAAGAAAAGCTCCCCCGCATAAGGGGAGCTTTTCTGCGTTTTCCTTTACAGTTCGCTTTAAGCTTCCTAGTATCGGTGGCGGAACAACGGCCCGAAAGTTGCTGTCAGAAGCCTGAGTGTCGCCGGGCGTTGCCTGCCACAAACGTGCGTTATGTGCGGAGGGCGAGCCCGGTCCTCACCTCCGCATTTCTCAAACAAAAAAAGAGCGCCCGTAGGCGCCCTTTCTGTTTTAGGATCTCGCTCTTAGTGGCCGTGACCCTTCTTGTCGTGGTCTCCGTCGTGATCCTTGTCCTTGTGCTTGCGGTCGCGGTCGCGGTCGCGATCATTATCGTGGTCCTTGTCGTGACCCTTGCCCTTCCAATTTCCGGTGCGGTGCGGGTTACCCTTGCCCTTGTACCAGCCAAGGTGCTTGCCATTGTCATGGCGAGTGCCTGTCCAAACCGTTTCATGACCGGCTCCACGATGCATAACTGGTCGATGCCAGACCGTCGTGTGCCTCGTTGTCTTGTGCTTGCGATGCTTCACAGCTTCGTACCAAGTCTTGCTGTGGTGTTTGCGATTCTTGACCGCTTGGGACCAGCTCTGACCCTTGCGATGCTTGCGACGCTCGCGGGCCTCGCGAATCTTGCGCTCCCACTCAGATTTGCTGTAGCGGGCGTACTTCGCATCGTGCCGTTGCTGAGCGGTGGTGTAGGTCACCGTCTGCTTTCCGCCGCGATGGCGAATCGTGTACGTCTTCGTAGGATGCTTGGTCCAAATGCTCTTGTGATGGGTTTGTGCTAGCGAAACGCTGGTAAGAGCCAGCAGCGCAGCGCCGATTGTTAGAATTCGTGCTTTCATTCGTAAATTGTCCCTTGAGTTAAATGGCGTTTCAATGCCTAAGGATTAGACGCTCGAATTGTCAAAAGGCTCCGTAAGTGCAGGCCATACAGGTTCAAACTTGCATGATTTGACGGCCGCTGGACGGTTCCGACGACTATCCCCGCCAGCTCTCACCAGCTTTCATATCGCGGACCCAAATCTTGTCGTCCTTCACCAGTTCTTTCAGTTGCTCGGCAGTGCCGGTCAGGAACGGAAACGTTCCGTAATGGAAAGGGATCACCACTGGGCTTTGCAGCATGCGAACGGCGTGGCTCGCCTGCAACGGTCCCATCGTGGCCCGGTCGCCGATCGGGAGGACGGAGATTTGGGGATGGTAGATATCGCCAATCAACTTCATGTCGCCAAAGATGCCTGTGTCGCCTGCGAAATAAATCCGGAAGTCGGGCGCGACCTCGACCACGTACCCGACCGCTGCATGGGGGTACGCCGGTCCGCCGGGGGTGTTGACATGAGACGCGTGATACGCCTGGGTCATCGTTACCTTCACGCCAGCGGACTCCGTCGTTCCGCCGTTCTGAAGGAAGTCCATCTGGTCAAGTCCTTGCGCTTTGAGATACTGATTCACGGCAGCCGGTGCGATGACCCGCGCCTTTGTTCGTGTGGCGATCTCGACGAGGTCGTTGTCCAAGTGATCCCCGTGGCCATGGGTCACGAGAAAGAGATCCGCCCTATCGATCTTCTTCATCTCTTCCGGACAGACCGGGTTCTGATCGAGCCAGGCATCCACGTAGATGATCTTGCCTACTGGAGTGTCGAGTCGAAAGCTGGCATGGCCAAGAAAAGTAATCGTAAGTCCCTTTGGGAGATCCATGGCTCTTACGTTATCTCATTGTTGGTGGTCAGCGGTCTTTTTGCGCTGAGTCGCTTCAGAGTCGTTACGGAACCGAGTGTAGGATTTCCGGGAAGTTCGCACTGACGAATTGTTTGGTTTCTTGCCAACCGCCAACCGGCATTCTCCACCACTGGCGTCGATATGTTTCCGGCGTTCCGCAGCGAAGTTCCCACGCGGCGAGGCCGAGGCCGTTGTAGAGTGCTTTTGCAATGAGCGAATCGTCGACCTTTTCACCCGCCTCGGCATAGCCCTGCAACATGTGCGGGACCGCAATCAGAGGCATCGAAGCGAAATCCGAAGCGACATCGCCGCTCATCGAATCGCCCCAGTCGAGGATCGATGTCAACTCGAAAGTATTTGGATCGACCATCAAATTCCATGGATGGATATCTTTGTGGATCAAACTTTCCAAGTTGGGTTCGCCCATAGCTCTGGAAATCTCGTTCATCCAAGCGTGCATGTCTTGCACTTCTTCATCTGTAAACTTCTCCGCCTCACGTGCTTTCTGGATTTGTTCGGTCGGCTTGAATCCCCAAGGCGCATGAGCATTTGTCAGTTCTTTCGGTACTTCCATTTGATGAAGGAGGGCAAGCTCTCGCCCGATTTCGCGATAGAGATGCGCTAGAGTCGAGGGATCAATGTCCAGATTCCCTAAAAGCACGCCGGGAGCGCGACGATAGATCGTGTATGGCCGCGGCACGATGTCCGCTTCATAACTGCATGCAATTAATTCGGGAGTCCGAATGCCGGCCGCGCGCACGAGGGGGACGACAAGCGCTTCGCGGGCGGCTTCGTCATCGCACTCTTCCCGTCTGTTGATGCGCAGGATGAATTCGTCTCCGATACTCCATGGTTCGTTGACATCGCCGCTGAAAGCCAACGGTGCTGCATCACCACTGAGGCCATGCTTCCGTTTGATCTTCTCTACGGTTTCGAGGGAATGCGGCACGGTCTGCAATTATGCGGCAAGTCTTCGGTGCATTTAGTAAATGTCCCAAATTCCCGGCGTGGCTAACTCGACGTTGTGACCATCCGGATCGCGGAAGTAGATGCTGCGACCACCTCGATCCCAATTGACGATGCTCTCTATCTCGACTCCTTGTGTCGGCAGCCATCCTTGCCAATTCTCGAACTCTTCCGGTTCGATCGCAAAGGCAAAGTGCATTTGACCGGTTGCGTCGTTACCCGGGATGAGTCCGCCGGGAATTTGGGTCGGTTTGATCGAGCCTCCCTTCTTGAATATGAGGAGCACGCTCTGACCGCCGATATCCACCGTGCCGAGCCGTTCAGAGCACCCCATCCTTCTGCCCCCAAGCACCCTTTCGTAAAAGGCCACGGACCTCTCCGTGTCGTCCACGTAGATGCCCGTCTCAATAATTCGGCTCGGCTGCTTCGGCATGTTCATTTCTGAATCATGAAGCAGTCAAACGTGGGTCCAGTGGGCACCAATGAGACTCCTCCGAAGGTAACTTCCCCATATGGATGCAACTGCCTTTCGCTGGTCAGACGTGGATCAAGACAACCCGATCGATAATCTTCATCGGCGGCGGATCATGGGCGAGCGGATGCTCGTGGCCAACATCAACCTGACCAAGGGCTGCCACGTAAACCCGCATCAGCACGAAAGCGAACAGATCGCAATTGTGATCTCTGGCCATGTGCGCTGGACGATTGGGGCGGAGGGGGCACAACGACAAGTCGAGATGCGTGGAGGAGAGGTGATGGTGCTTCCGTCGAATGTGCCGCACGGGATCGATGCCCTCGAGGACACTCACATCATAGACGTCCTTAGCCCCCCGGGTGCGATGGGAGTCGACAATCAGGGCAAAGCGAAAGAAGCGGTCGCGGCGGACTAAGGCGAGTAGATCTCGGACTAGACTTTTATCTCCGTCTGGGTGAGCCTATGTGCTTCACAAATCGTCCATAGTTTCGTGAAACGCGTTCTCGGCACCGTCGGCCTACTCATCTGCTCCAATACCTTTATGAATGCGGCCTGGTACGGCCATTTGAAATACAAGAGCAGCCCCATCTACATCGCGATCTTGGTCAGTTGGGGAATCGCATTTTTCGAATACTGTTTCCAGGTGCCAGCTAACCGGATGGGTAGCGAGGTTCTGACCGTGACTCAGCTCAAGGTGATTCAGGAAGTCATTAGCCTCTCGACCTTTGCCGTGTTCGCGGCGGTTACGTTCAAGGAACGACCCACGGTCAATCAATACATCGCGTTTGGGCTGATCATCGCGGCCGCGTATTTGATCGTGAAGAAATAGCTAATCGCTGCCGGATAGTTTCTCTAATTGAGAGTTGATCTGTCCCTCAAGCTTAGGATCGCTGTGCGCGTGTTGCTCGGCGCTATACAGCGCAGAGCGGGCGCGACGGGGATCGCCGTCATCGGCATACATCGATGCGAGATCCGACCATCTCTGCGCGGCTAAGACATCCGCTTCGTCTCGCTTCGTTGGATCTCTTTGTACTTGCGCAGACATCGCATAGGCTTCCGCTGCGCGACGAGTATTTTCGGTGCGCATGAACTCATCCGAAGAACTGTTCGCGCGGCCCTCATAAAGATTCGCCATTCGGAAATACGGCAGAGGGTTTTTGGGGCTTGTTCGGATCGCCTGTTGGTAGTAGCGTTCCGCTGTGTCGTAATCGTGATTGTTCTGGAAGACGAGCCCTTGGTCGATCAGCGCGTCGGCGGGATCTTCCTGCGGTTGCTGGCTATGCGGCGCTGACGAGTTGCCTGGCGTTGCCTGCCCCGGTTTGCCACTGTTCTTACTTCCAATATTTGCAATGGAATCCAGGAGAGCGGGCACGGCAATGATGAGGAACATCGCGATCGCCATCAGCAGCACCATGTAGACGAAGACCTGAAGGAGTCGGCGCTTCGTTTCGGGACTTACGAGCACAATCGGCTTTCGGGGCGGTGGCGGATAGTAGACCGGTACCTGCATTCCATAAGCGGGGGGCACGATTTGACCGGACGCATTCTGCGGATAGGGCGGTTGCACGCCAGCGACTTGGTGTGCGTAGGGACTTCCCGACTGCTGCCCATACGGCGGCTGCACAGGAACGCCGTATGCACTTGCAGGATATAGCGGTGGCGGAGGAAGCGAAAACGTTTGGCCCTGCTGAGTTTGCTGATTCGCTTGCTGCATGCGCGGATCAACCATTTGCGACGTCGACGCATTCATCGCGCCTTCCAACTCTTCAATGAAATCTCGCGCGGACCGTTGTCTAAGTTGCGGACTCTTATCGAGCGCACGCTCCACCACTTGCCAGAGCGCCCAGTTAATCTGCTGCGGACGATCCGGATTCTTGTTCATGATCGCGTACGTAATGGTCACGACCGAATCGCCGGGGAATGGCTTGACGCCCGAAAGCATTTCGTAAAGCACGACGCCTACGCTGAACAAGTCGCTGCGCGCATCGATGTCTCGTCCGACGACTTGCTCAGGAGACATATAGCTCGGCGTTCCGAAAACCTGGCCGTCCATCGTCAAGTTCGGCTCGAACGTCAATCGCGCGATACCGAAGTCGGTGAGTTTGATCGCACCGGAAGAAAGCAGTTGCACGTTATCCGGTTTGATGTCGCGATGGATGACTCCCTTCGAGTGGGCGTATTCCAAGCCTTCGAGAATTGCCGTTGCGACCTCTACCGCCTTTTCAGGAGGCAAGAAACCTTTCGTATCCAATTCGTTGCGGAGAGTCTTGCCGTCGAGATACTCCATCGCGATGAAGTAACGATCCGACTCCTGTCCCACCTCGAACACGGTCATGATGTTCGGATGAGCAAGCGATCCTGCCGCGCGAGCCTCTCGTAAGAAGCGCTTGATGCGGTCTTCTTTCTGAGCGGTCGTCGAACCGCCCGGCATGGATAGTTCTTTCACCGCCACTCGGCGATTCATGAGCGGGTCGTACGCCTCGTAGACGATGTCGTTCGAACGCGCAATCTCGCGGATGATGTGGTACTTGCCCAGGGTGGTTGGGGGTGATCCGCTCATATACGCTCGCTCTTTTTACAGGACGCTTAGAATTGCCAGGAATGTGCTGTCCCTGCAAAGGATGCCTGGTCTTTGCCTCAGATTTAGGTGGAAACACCTGAGCGGAACACCTCGAATAACACCGAGGATTCCACTGACATCGGATCTCATGCCTTTGTCATCGGGGCGACTTTGCGACGGTACAACCTTATTTTTGTCGGGCTTGCGTTAACCCTACCCGCTTCTTTGCTGGCAAGCGAGGCGCACATGCGCGCCTTCGGCCCTCAGAGCACCGTGCGAGTTGCTAGGCCGACCGTCCGGTGGGAAGTGTGGCCGGGTCCTGGTAGCACCCTGACCTCCACGATGATGACCATCAACGGTCAGGACGTCCGCCCGAAATACGACCGAGCAGGGCGAGCGCTCACTTATACGCCGAGCCAGCCTTTGGATGAGGGCACATACAGCGTCGAGTGCAAAGTCATTGTCGACGACTTCATGCCGGTGACGAAATCTTGGAAATTCAAGATTGCTGCAGGGGCGGCAGAAGGGTTGCCCTCGCCATCCGACGATCAGGTTCGAGAGGTTTCGGAGATCAATCGCCTCCGCGGCCTAATGAGACTGCCAGATCTGGAGATCGATCCCCGTCTTTGCGCAGCAGCGATGGCTCATACGAACTACCTGTCGGTAAACAATTTGACCGGCCACTATCAACGCGCAGGCGATCCCTCGTTCGTGGGCGTCTCTCCGGGAGACCGGCTCGATGCGTTCGGCTATTCCGACGGATCATGGGAAGGCGTGGACTACGGTCGTCAATCCGACTTGACGTCTGTCAATCGGTTGTTCGATGCGCCTTATCATCGACTTCCCTTCTTGCAGCCAGGCTCGACCGTTGTCGGAGCGGGCAGTATGCCATGCCACATGACGCTTGAATTTGGAATGTCTGCGACCTCCGGCGTTGTTGTTTCACCGGCGGATGGTCAGCGCGATATCAAGACAAGTTGGCACGGACCGGAAAGTCCCGATCCACTCGCCATGCACGGCGTGGACGGAGTGGTTGGGTATCCGATCGTGTTCTCCTATTTCAGCCCACAGCAAGAAAAGATCGTTGTCGAAAAAGCGACGCTTCGAACGGCGCTCGGTGATTTGGTGCCGTTCTATCTGAACACACCAGACAACGACAAGGAACTGAATTTCGCAGCGCTCGTGATTCCGAGGTCGCCGCTGAAGCCGCACACCGGCTACACGGTTAGCGTCGATGCGCATACGGCGTCAGGAAAAGATATTTCTCAGACGTGGCGTTTTGTTACTGGTGGATGAATCGCAAATTGTGAATCGTGAATCGACCGAAGGTTCCGAAGGCAACCACAGAGGCACCGAGGTTTCACAGAGACACTGTGTGATTCTAACATCCATCACTGTTTCCCGATAGCGGGCTCGATCAATCGAATCGTCATGTCCGCGGTGCCGTCTTTGCTCTCGACTCCGTTTAGGGCTCCTTCGATGAGCATTCCCGTCTCGATATCGAACAGCAGATGAAAGGGCTGCGCACTCTTGAGCTGGCCTCCCGGATCCAGAGTAACGGCGACGTGAGCAAGCCGCTTTCCATTCTTCTCATCGATCGATTGCAGAACGGATGTCGCCGGCGTTCCTTGATAGTCCGTCTTCCATGTGTCGCCGACTTTTACGGGATGGGGCGGGAGCAAACTCTCGTTTGACGGATCTTGCGTTCTCATGCCGGGGACGCCACCGCTTTGCGAAACAAGCTGCCCATGAACGTCCATGATCTGTTCAACGGTCGCCGATTTCAGCGATTCCGGAGTGACACCCTTCGGGATCACCTTGTTGACTTCTTCCTTCGTGATTTCGTTGCGGAACGTGATATGGTCGCCGTTGATTCGTGTTGCGGTGCGCAGAATTCCCATGTTCAGCGTGAGCCGCTTGTTCTGAGATATGGCCACAACGGTGACGTCGTACGCATACGCCTTATTCAGTTCGGGCTTCAGTTGGAGGTCGTACGTCTTTGCGGTGCCGCAGGAACAAACCGTTACGACGAGTGCCGCAGCAATCGCAAACTTGCAAAAACGTGTCACAGCCTTAGTATTCACAAAACCAATGAAAATGGGCCGAGGACCATAAGCCTTCGGCCCATTGACGAAGCTCAGCGCTTGTCGAGCTCGACGTACGACTGGCGCTGATGGCCCTCGTAGATCGCCGTCGGGCGGATCAAGCGGTTGTTTCGCAACTGTTCGATCGCGTGCGCCGTCCAACCCGAAACACGTGCGACCACAAAGATCGGCGTGTAAAGATCGATCGGAATATCCAGAAGGTAGTAGGCGTAGGCGGCTGGGAAGTCGACGTTCGGATAGAGGTTCTTCTTCTCGAGCATCGTCTTCTCCAAGATGTCGGCAATCTCGCCGAACTTGGTGTTGCCCATTTCCTTGCCAAGCTCCTTCGCAACGCGAGTCATGTGGAAGGCACGGCTGTCGCCGACCTTGTATTCGCGGTGGCCAAAGCCCATGATCTTCTTCTTGTTCGTAAGCGCATCATCGATCCAAGCCTGTGCCTTATCTGGCGAACCGATCTCGAGGATCATCTTCATCGCTTCTTCGTTCGCGCCGCCATGGAGAGGTCCGCGAAGAGTGCCGATTCCCGACACGATGCCTGAATAAAGGTCGCTCAAAGTCGCGACCGTCACTCGGCAGGCGAAGGTTGACGCGTTGAAACCGTGCTCAGCGTAGAGGGTGAGCGATCCTTCCATCACCTCGACCGTCTTGGCTTTGGGCTCCTCGCCACTCATCAGATAAAGGAAACTTTGCGCGGTGTTGTGCTCCGGCTTCGGCTTGAGGGGCTCGAGTCCCTTTCGGATTCTGTGGCCATTGGCGACCATCGTGCCCGCCTTCGCGACGATGCGGACGGCCTTGCGAAGATTCGCTGCGTCGTCCGTAGATGGCTTCGAGTAATCCGGATCGAACGGCGCGAGCGCAGAGAAGGCCGTGCGGATCATGTCCATCGGATGGCTGGTCTTCGGCATCGCCTTCAGCACGTCGTAAATCTGCGAAGGGACTTCTCGCTCGTCGGCGAGGGTCTTGCGGAAATCTTCCAGCTCTTTCTTGTTGGGCAGCTTTTCGAACAGTAGGAGGTAGGCGGTTTGCTCGAAGGAACCTTTCTCCGCGAGGTCGTGGACGTTGTAACCTCGGTATTCGAGACGGCTGTTTGCCGCGTCGATTTCAGAGATCGTGGAGATGCCGGCGATAACGCCCTCAAGTCCGGGGCTGTAGTTGGGATATTTCTCGGTCACAGTGGCGCTCATTTGCTTCCTCTAAGTGGGGGAACGGCAGCCATTTTACCGAATTTTGATGCCGAATTTGCGGGCCATTTGGCAGTTTTTGGGTCCGAGTGATGGCCGTTTGCGAGGGCAGATGCATCCGCAATAGCAGACGGCGGCGAACAATCTAACTTTCTTACTTGCCGAGGGACTGAAGCATCTGGGCGACGCCGGGATCGCCAGGCTTGAGTTGGTTTGCGCGGTCAAGATACTGTCGTGCAGCCGCCTTGTCTCCGGTGGCCATCGCGAGCTGGGCGAGTGAAGCCACGGAGGTGAAATTAGTCGGGCGAATTCCAAGAGCGCCTTGAAATGCCGTGATCGCTCCCCGAATATCACCGCTCCGAGCTCTCGCTTCCCCGAGTTTATTGAAGACATCGCTGAGCCAGTTCTCGCCGCTCATGGGTCCTTTGTTGAGGATCACTTGCGCCTGCACCTTTTGGTCGGTTTGGAAGATGCTCGCGCCGCCATCAGGGGCACGCCACGCCGACGACCCGAACACTTGATCGAGCAGCCCCTCCAATACGGTCGCCGCCTCTTTGGGATTAGGCGGCTGATCTTGGGAGGACGACATTAGAGTGATGGCGAGGTTCTCGCGCGCTTGCAAGAACGTCGGATCCACCTGCACGATCGTCGTGAACAAACTCGTTTGATCCAACCATGGTGCGATCGCGGTCGATGCCATCGCGAGCCACCAGATGGAGAAGACTGCTCCGACACCCAGGGCGATATTCTTTGGCACGTACTTGATGAGCACGATCGCGAATAGCGCAGCAAGTCCCACGACAGCTAGTCCAGCGCGATAGGGAGCGACGACGAGCGAAGGCGGCGGAATGATATTCGCGACGGGCAAGATTGAGAGCAATAGAAATGCTCCAAACCAGGCGAGACCTCTATCGGCTCTCAGTATCCGAAACCACGCGAAGGCAAATGCCGCGACAAAGAGAAACCCGAGAAAGGTCCAAACCCAGATCGACGAGGCAAACGATCCGAGCGTGTATGTCTGCAACCACTTCCCGGTCGGGAAAAACAGAATCAAAACGTAATAGGCGAGCGTCTGCCCGATCACTTGGACGCGTTGCGTTAATCCCCAAGTAATGTCGGGATATCCCGGAAAGTAAATCTTCCAAAGAATCAAAAAGAAGATCGCGCCTGCGGCATAGGGCACGATCAAGGGAAGCGATTTCTTCTGCGAGTCAAACGCCCATGCCGCTAACGGTACAAGCAGGATCAGGGCGATCGTCTGCTCTTTACAGAACAGCGCGAGCAAGAAGAACACAGCCGACAACGCGCTCCACAACAGTTTCTTTGGCGTCTCGCGTAGTGACAGCACGAGGGTGTAAGCAAAAAGGAGAACGAGAAGCGTGCCCAAGCAATCGGTGATTCCCCCGATCCAGGAGATCGTACTGACGAGGACAGGATGGATCGCAAAAAAGAAGCCACCGAGAAGCGCGATCTTTCGGCTTCGGAAACATTCGAGAAGCAGGCCGATAAGGACAGCGCAGCCCGCCACATGGAGCAGCACGTTCACCAAGTGGTAGTAGAACGTCGAGCCGTGAAAGAGAGTGTTTTCGAAAAGTAGAAATAGGGCGACGAGGGGCCGAAAATAGCCGTGGAGAAATGGCTGAGTGATGGCGCCGGAAAGGGTGCCGCCCCCGATGCCCTCGCCGGAAAGAATCTGATTGTCATCCCAGACGGGGCGTCCGCTTAGGGTCGAGATGTAGAGCGCGAAGGAAAGGAGGAGTACCGCCCAAAAAGCGAAGCGCCATGATCGCAACAAGCTCGTGGCCGAATCGCCTGTTGCAATCATGGCGCGTCAAGTTTTGCTTTTTTAGCGTTTGTCGTGTTTGATTAGTATCGCGGGTAGTTGCTCTCACCCTTCTTTGGCTTGAACGCGTACTGAACTACGCTGGGGTCGTAGACCGCAGGCAGGTAGCCCGTTTTCGCATACAAATACAGCGCTGTCTGGAACACGCCTGTGAGCGTGGAACTGATGAGCGAGACCAGCAGGATGAAGAAGATGCCGCCGACGATCGTCATGGCGCCGATGATCATCGCACCCGTCGCAAGAAGGTAGACGCCGATTCCGATTGGAATGATGGCCACCATCGCGATGAGCGAGAAGATGAGGTGCAACGACGTGTTGACGATGATATTCTCGCCCCACGTCTTGCGAAGCATGCTGCCCGAATCCTTGATCGCTTGAACCGGTCCCTTATTCTCGATCACGAGAATAGGCGCGACGAAGTAGGTCAGCAGCGTCCAGCCGAATCCGAGGACGCGCGCGATGATCGAACCGACGAATCCAGCTCTCTCGGCAACGGTCTTCAAAATCATTCCGACCGTAGCTGCGATGAACGCATAGCAGAAGATCGAACCGATGTGGGAGAACGCGTTTCGCATGCCGTCCTTGAATGTGCAAGGGCGACCCGCGAAAATCTCGTTTGCGCACGTGACCAATCCTGAGTTGAAGAAGATCACGACGAAGTAGCTGACGAGATAGAACGCGAACATGAACGCGTAATAGGCGGGCTGCATCTGGCCAGTCGGATTTCCAGATTGATCCACATGCATGTTGGAAATGAGGAAGAATCCTGGCACCGCAAAGGATGCGAGGACGATCAAAGTCACGACGCCCGAGATGAGCGGAAACAGCGCGAGCTGCGGGTTCTCTTTAAGAACGGACCAGCTCTGCTTGGTCAGCGCAAGGCTCCGAGAAAACGTTCCCATGCGTCTATTGTAACGCCGTTTCAAGCTGGGAGCGCGGAACTGGGAACTCGGAACTAATTCTTCGCAACTTTGAACCTGATCGGTGGTGCCGCGATCCTGCTTTGGAGCCCTAAAATTCCGAGTTCCGAGCTCGGAGCTTCGAGCTTCTTAGGCTTCCCAGCCCTTGTCCTTGGCTTCGTATTCGGCGTACTCGATTCGGTCGTAAAGTTCTGCACGAGTGCGCATCTTGTCCAACATCCCCCCCTGGGTGCCTGCCTTCAGGAGCTCCGCATAACAGTCATCGATCGCTTTTAGCATTACGCGAAATGCGGTCATCGGATAGATGACCATTTCGTATCCCAACTCCTTGAAGGTCGCAGTCGAAATGATCGGGGTCTTTCCGAACTCGGTCATGTTCGCCATGAGAGGCGCCTTGACGCCTTTTCGAAACGTTTCGAATTCATCTTCGCTTTGCAGTCCCTCTGGGAAGATCGCATCGGCTCCCGAGTCGACGTAGAGATTCGCGCGCGCGATGGCGCTTTCGATCCCTTCGACTCCGCGCGCGTCGGTACGCGCGATGATCATGAAACTTGGATCACGCTTAGAATCAACAGCGGCGCGAATCTTCCCTGCCATGTGGCTGGCGGTGATCACAGTTTTGCCATCGAGGTGTCCGCATCGTTTGGGACTCACTTGATCTTCTAGATGAATGCCCGCAAGTCCGGCGCGCTCCATCTCGATCACAGTGCGCATCGTGTTGAGCCCTTCGCCAAAACCGGTGTCTGCATCTGAGATGACGGGGATGGGCGCGACTTGACTCACGTTCGTTGCAACTTGTGCGAACTCAGTGAGTGTTGCCAGGGCGATGTCGGGAACGCCGAGTGTCGCGTTGGTGATTCCCGCGCCGCTGAGATACAGTCCTTGCGCGCCTGCCTTGTGCGCGGAGACGGCGCTGATGGCGTTGAACACGCCGGGAAGGATGACGATGTCTTTCTTGATCAGTTCGCGAAGTCGAGCACCGGGAGATTGGAGGGGCGGACAAAGCATCGTTCACAGACTACCGCCGGTGCCACTTCTGCGCGCCCAATCGCGCCCAGGTGCTAACTACTTCTCTGCTCAAAGTGGATTAACGGGACGCCACGATGCAAGCGAGGTGACCCAAAGCATCCCGGAGGGATGCAAGCTTGTAGCCGGGGCGTCGAGCAGGTGCGCGGTAGCGCGCTGCGGAGACCCCCGGATCGCTCGACAAACACACCTGGCGCGCTCGACCGCTTGCGCGTCGACGCGCCCTGCAAAATAGCCTCATGCTCATCCGTCCCGCGACCGCCGCCGATAAGCCCGAGTGGCTTCGCCTTCGTCATGCTCTGTGGGACGACGCAGATTTGGACGATCTCAAGCAGGAGTTGGAGGCCCACGTCAAAGGCGAGATGCCGATTATCGCGTTCGTCCTCGAACGGTCCGAGGGCAAGCTGGGCGGGTTTCTCGAGGCGAGCATTCGCCCTTGGGCCGAAGGATGCACGGCACCGAACGTGGGGTACTTGGAGGGGTGGTACGTCGATCTGGATCTCCGGGGAGGGGGCCATGGGCGACGGCTCGTAGAGGCTGCCGAGAATTGGGCGATCGAGCATGGCTGCACGGAGATGGGTTCGGATTCGTACTTGGACAATCTCGACGGACGCGCTGCCCATCGAGCCTTAGGCTACGAGGAGCGGAGCGTGAACGTGCACTTTCGCAAGCTGCTGAAGCGATAGTCAGGTGCGGATAACCTGTGGATAAGTAGACGTGCGTATGCTATTCTGGTTGAAGCTTCGGGCCTTGGCAGGGCGTCTTTTCCTTGACTTGGCTCCGGGAAGCCTGCTTCACAGATGAAAATAGCTCACCTCAGTGACACCCACCTCGGATATCGCGCCTACGGCCGGACGACCCCCGCCGGAATCAATCAGCGCGAATTCGACGTGATGAAGACGTTTAAGAATTGCCTCGACGCGATCGTCGAGCGCGATCCGGACGTCGTGGTCCACAGTGGCGATCTCTTCCACGTGGTCCGACCGAGCAATGCGACGATTCACCGAACCTTCAAGCTCATCTCTGAATTTCAAGCGAAGCGCAAAGGCAAGCCCTTCATCCTTATCGGCGGGAATCACGATACGCCGCGTATGACGGAGAGTGGAAATATTCTTCCCTTGCTCGGCGAAATTCCCGGAATGCATGTGCAAGTTGGGCGCGCGACAGCGTTCGAAATTCCGGAGTGCGATTTGGAAGTTCTCGCCGTTCCGAGTGACAGCCTTCGGAACGATGAGCAGATCGATTGGGTGCCGCAACTCAAACGTAAATACGGAATTCTCACGTTGCATGGAATCGCTCGCGAGGCTTTGGAACAGGCGGGGCTTTTCAACATCGATGCCACCCGCCCAGAACGTTGGACCTACGTTGCGATGGGGGATTTCCATGAGCGTAAATCGTTCGGCGCCAATGTGTGTTATGCGGGATCGACCGATTACACCTCGACGAACATATGGCAAGAAACGAAAACACCGAAAGGTTGGGTGTGGTTCGATTCTGAAACACGAGAACAAGAATTTGTGAAACTCAAGCCACGGCTGGTGTTGGATTTAAGTTCGATCGATGCACGCGACATGACGGCCGATGCGCTTGCTGCTTCCCTTCGCGAAAACGCCCGTTGGGATCCGGATGAATTGCCAATCGTTCGCCAGAAAGTAACGAACGTTCATCACGACACGCGCGGACAACTTGCGACGAGCCTCGTGCGAGAATTGAGCGCGAGTTGCCTCACCTATGTGCTCAGATTGCTTCCGCCGGAATCGATCGGGGCGGCGGGAGAATTTGTCAAGTCCGAAGCGTTCACGATCGAGCGCGCTTGGGAAGATCACATGAAGGACGCCGAACTTCCCGCAGGGATCGAGCGCAACCAGATCAACACGATGGGGTTGGAACTCTTGAAGGAGGTTGCCGAACGTGCTTCTGATCCAGCTAAAGCTTGAGAACTTCCGCCAGCATCGGAACACGACCATCGTTTTCGACGCGGGAATGACGGCGATCGTTGGCGCTAACGGAACTGGCAAGACGACAATCCTGGAAGGAATCACCTACGCGCTGTACGGCGAGCAACGTAACAAGCGCGAGACGATCAGCTTCTATTGGGACGATAAAAAGAAATACAGCACGACCCTCGATTTCGAACTCGACAAGCAGCGCTACACGGTAGAGCGATCCAATAGCGACGCGATTCTATCTCTCCATACCGATAAAGGTTTGACGGCACTGGCAACGGGGTTGACGAGCACGCGCATTGCGTGCGAGAAGTTGCTGGGGCTAACTTACGATCAGTTCATCAATTCGTTCTGCGCGGAACAGAAGAACCTTGCTTTTCTCAACTTCAAGAATGCAGCCACGCGACAAGAGGAAGTTGCGCGCATGCTCGGATTCGACCGATTGAAAGAGGCAGAAACCATTGCCCGAGATAAGAAATCTCAACTTAATCGGCTTGCGGAATCATTGGAACGAACGCTCGGAAATCTGTCGGAGCTGGAAGCGACGAAAAAAGAAGCGGCCACGAAACTAAAGGAAATCGAGAAACAGATTGTTGCCCTGGAAAAGCAAGACAAGAACCTGAGCGCCAAGATTCCTGCAGCACAAGAGCTCCGAGATAAGGCAGAACAATATCGAACGTTCTCCAACGAGATGAGCAAGCTCGGCGGGGAGGCAAGCGGTCTCAAGAATGCGGTCAAGCTTGCGCTCGAAAGGTGGGAAGAAGCAAAGAAACAATTAGCCGATCTACGTGAAGTTGAGCCCAAGGAACTTGAATACCGGCGGCTGGAAAAGGAAAACAAGGAGTGGAATCGGCGCAAAGACGAGGATCGTCAGCGCGAGTTGATCGATGCGCAAGCGAAGAACCTTCGTTGTGAGATTCTACAGATCGAAGATCAGCTTCGCGAGCTGAAGATGCCAGACATCGCCGCACTAGAAAGGGACTTTCTCGGTGCGACAGAAAAACTCTCACGTGCTGAATCTCATTATTCGGACGTCCACGCGAAGTGGCTGCACGACAAATCCTCCGCCAACGAACAACTTGCCGCCTGCAAAGCTCGGCTGGAAGAGGCAAAGAAGACGTTCGAACATCGGGAGGCAATGGTCGCCAAAGGCGAATGCCCAGAATGCGGTCAGCCTCTCGCTGAGAAGTTTTCACCGCTCCTCAATGCGTCGAAGAAAGACCTTGAGTTCCGAACCAGCGAACATGTAAAGGCGGAAAAATCTGCTCAGAAGCTCATCACCAAAACCGCAGCGTTGGAAAAGATTGAAAAGGAATTGGCGGGCGCCAAAAAGGACTTGGAATCCGCGCGAAAGTCGCGCGATGCAGGAGCACTCGCTCAAGAGCAGGTGCGGTTGATTCAGACGCTCAAGACTCAGAAACTGGAGCAAGCCGCGAAACTAGAGGCGACCCTCGCCAACACTCCGGCCATCTACAGCGCTGAG
>Ga0207680_10000449_pt1 | contig 19427 bp, 17 predicted proteins | sample KBSS23metaG_FD_184321 | JGI IMG/M metagenome (GOLD analysis project Ga0207680, IMG submission 184321) | Switchgrass rhizosphere microbial communities from Kellogg Biological Station, Michigan, USA - KBS S2-3 metaG (SPAdes) (version 2) | ecosystem: Host-associated > Plants > Roots > Rhizosphere...
AAGGTCGTGAATGGATGCTACGCATTCACGATTGACGCCCCTTGTCTCATTGCTGATCACGCAAACAGCGCAGGCGTGCCGCCCGTGTGCCAGAACAACACACGACCCTCGATGTCCCGTGTCTCCGCGCGGCGGATAAGACACGCGAATGCCTTCGCGGTGTAAACCGGGTCCAAGAAGATTCCTTCCCGTCTGGCCATTAGCTGGATGGCGTGCGATCCCTCATCCGTAACAATTCCATAACCTTCGCCGACGGCAGAGAAATCGAGTAGGTAATCCTCGGCTTCCAAAAACTTAGAGGCTCCGATCAGCGGAGCCAAACCTCGACCGATCTCGGCAAAGTCCAACGCGATGTTAGGTTCGGGGTCGCAGGCTACTCCCAAGACTTGGGTAGCCGACCCTGCGAATGCATACGCCAATCCCGTCTGCGTCGAGCCACTGCTCGAAGCGCAAACGATCCAATCGAACGGACCCACGTTCAACTCAGAAGCTGCCTGATAAAACGCATAGGCGCCAAGAGGAGAGGAGCCGCCAACTGGAATTCGATAAACGGTTTCGCCTGCCGACTCCAATTCGATCGCCAAGTCTTCAGTGGAAACAAAAAGGGAATCCCAATCACCATCGGGGATGACGCGCAGATCCACGCCGAGTAGGGAGTCCAACAATACGTTGCCGCCCGTTCCGCCTGGATGTGCACCGGATGGTTTTCCTGCGGGCGCATCGTAAGGTAAGTCCATCACCACCGCCGCGCAACGTAAACCATTCATCGAGCAGGCCGCGCCCAATTGACGAACAAAATTCGATTGGGCCGAACCGCAAGTCACGACGACGGTCGCTCCGACTTTCAACGCTTCGGAGATCAGATACTCAAGCTTGCGTCCCTTGTTGCCGCCGAATGCGAAACCGGTTAGGTCGTCGCGTTTGATCCAAAGGTCGATTCCCAAGTCTGCCGACAATCGATCGAGACGATGGAGTGGCGTTGGAGAAAGGATGAGCGGAGTCTTGGCCGGCGAATTAGCCATGGGCACCTAGTCTACGGTCAAACCGCGTGTTGGTCGCCAGGAAGTCAGTAGGGGTTGCGGCCGCGCGTCATCACTGCGCCCACAAAGATGATCGCTATGGCTAGCGCCCACGCCGTGATGAAACCGAAGTGCAGCTTTGTGCAAAGCCAGGTACAGACGACCGTGGTCAGCGACGTTATCAATAGGATCACGAGCGCGCGCACGCTTTATTGTCCTTTGTTTCCCACCAAAAATACAGGATTCGCCCAATAGGCCCATCAGCTTGAATTTGAACCTAAATCGCCCCCCAATTCAAGGCGGAGTCGGGAATGATAGCCCTGATCTGGCCCCATCCTTGCCCAGTCATAGCGAAATGGCGTCCATCAGACTTCCTCAGACGAAAGGCGAAATCGAAGCGGCTTCTGCAGAATTGCTCTTTGCAGCACGACATGACGTTTGGAGCACCAACGCCAACTCAGCGGGGCAAAGGAAAGATGCCCACGTTAAAGAAGACGAGATTTATCGTGATGGACAACTTGAGGGCTGGTTCACACGGATGTCGATCTCAGGAGCGATGGAGCGAAGAACACTTGCAAACCGCATCGAGATGACGTTGTATCCCTACTCGGAAGACATCAGAAAGCTCGGCGCAAAGAGAGTGGTCGCTATTCTCGGCCGCCAGCGTTGGCGTTCCGCCCAGTCCGCCGCCGATTTCCTTGCGGCTCGTTCGTAACCTTAGGTTTCGGAAGCCATGGTATCAAGAGCGCGGCGATCGTCCCCGCCACGCTCACCAATGGAAACACAGGGAAGTATGGAAACGGATCGGCATGATCCGGAATAGGAACCTCCGCGTGTAGCGGAAATCGATCGCGCAGGCGAGCCTCTTCTAGAATTCTTCCGTGACTATCGACGGCCATGCTATAGCCGAGCGATGCTGATCTCACGAGCGGCAATCCTGTTTCTACAGCGCGCCACACCGCCGCCGACTTCAGTTGTTCTGGCGCTGACGTTCCCATATACCAATCGTCATCGGAAATAAATGCGAGCAACCTTGCTCCACCTTGCGCTTGCTTATAGGCGAGGTCCGGGAACATTCCTTCAAAACAAATGAGCGGACCGACTTTCATGTCGCGCACGTCGAGCATGCCGAGATGATCACCGGGAGTCAGATCTCCGCTCGCTAAATGAAAGTTTGCCAAGAACGGAAGCGTGTTGCGTAGAGGCACATATTCGCCAAAGATGACGAGTCGAGTCTTATCAGCGTACAGCCACTTCTTGCCATCAAAACTCACGGCAGATTGATATCGCGGATTTTCACCACGTTGCGCTCCGAAGATTACGGGAATAGATGGATTCATTGGGAACGGCGGCGTTGCGGGAGGGAAACTCGCACCGATTTCCGCTGTTCCTTCAGGCAAGATCAACAACTGACTCTGCTGAGATATCGCCGCGAGGGTCAGGCTGTCGATCGCCTTCGCGATTTCCGCTTTCTGGGCAGCAGGGTCGCCGAAGGCGGTGTCCACGCCAAGCTGTCCGATCGTGATCGTCATCTTCTTCGTCGGCTCGGGTGAACTGAGTCGGATGAATGAGGCGGCGGCGAGGATGACAAACACGATGGTGTAAGGCCGTAGCTGTTTCCAACTTCCGCCCCCCAGCCACATCGCGAGAATCATGGAGCACAAAGCGCACCATGCGCTCACAAAGAAGATGCTCCCGAAATACGCGCCCTGGATGATTGAAGGGAAGGGATAGAGCGGATCGGCCATCAATCCCCAGGGGAAAGCGAGGCCGGGGATGTACGAGCGAAACACTTCGATGCCCGCCCAAACGAGCGGTACCAGCCAAGGCCATCCTCGATGGAACGACCGATTGGCGAGCCACCCGAACAACGCGAAATACCAAGCGCCGAGAAAACCTGTGAGCAGCCACGTAAACACGGCCAGCGTTGGATTGCTCGTCCAGCGGGTGACGAGGGTGTGCAGCCACGCCATCTGCGCGAGCATATAAATGAAACCGAAGACGTATCCTTGCGCCAGGCTGCGTTTCGCTCCACCCTTCATGAGCGATGCCAAGAATGGAGTGATCGCGATCAATGCGAGCAAATTGAAATTGATCGGAGGAAACGCGCAGAGCAGCAGCACTGCGCTGAGCGCTCCGGGCCACAGCTTAACGAAGAACCTCAACGTCGCATCTCCAATTGAGATGATGATTTGTTACTGCGAATTGAACGTCCATCCACTAGTTACTCGGCGCTTGATTTCCAGATTCGGGCGTCGAATGATTGGCGACTGATTTGCTTTCCGGCGGGCTTTCAGGACCGTCAGCCTCATGCTCCAAATGGGGCTCACCCTCTTGCTGTCCCATCTCTTGTGGCTCTCCGACCTCAAAACTTTGCGCAATGCGCGTGTCGTCGTCACTTTGTATCTTCTTAAAAATCTCAATCGCGCGATCGAAGTGGCGATCTTGTGGCTCCAAGCCCTTCAACTTTAGCAAGGCAAAATCTCGCTCCAGGTCTTTTAGGAGGTCAATTACATCCTTGTCGGGCCGATCCGGCCACTTAACTTCGCGCGCGCGCTGTGCCAGATATTGGTACATGCTTTGCAACTGCGCGTGGCGTTCATACCTCATGTCAAATTTCATATAGTTCGCCATTACGGTTAAGTAGAGCGCGAAAAGGGTGCAAGAAATCGAACCGATCGTGAGGATCAAGATGGCAACGGTCGTGTTTTGAGATTTTTCCTGAGTGGTAAGAACATAAACGAGAATGATGCACATTATTCCGACAATCGCCGTTATTAGTTCGCTTCGGAAGTAAACAGTTGCCTTCCTCTCTGCTTCATCCGCTGCCTCTCGATGAGCAAATGCGTTAATGCGGGCACGATGCCAGATTTGCGTTATAACGGAGCGGGCACCGTCTGTCTTACTCCTGCTCATAAATATTCTCAAAGAATCTTCGAATGAGTCGCTTATCCTTCGTCCGCAACATACTTCCTGACACAAAGTACGTCTCGCCCGTGAAATCCATCACCAGAAAGTATTCGCCGCAAGATCTCTTAGCAAGCTGCAAAGCGTCGTCCAATGAGCCCACGAATCTTGCACCAACGAACTCAGCGAAGTTTTTGGCAGTGGACGCCGGAAGATTTTGAGACGGGAGCAGATGAGCGTGGGCGTGCTTATCTGTGAAACCACTCGTGCAAAACTGCGCGCGACCACGCTCGACAAGCAGATGTTTATTTGCGGAGATTCTATTGGATCTATTTCCATTCATCAGTTCGAGTACGTCTTCATGGCAGTCCGAGTCTGCTAGGCTCTCGACGTTAGCCTCCGTCAGGAGCAGTTTGTGCCCCTCAGCAATTGGATCCCGGTCGTTAACGACCCTTAATCTCCCGTCAAAAAAGAGTGGTTCCTCAGCCCGTATCCGCGTAATGGGATCGAGAGCTTGATCAAGAGTCCACGAACGAAATTCGTAGGGTTTTTTCAAACTCCTCGCTGACAGGTAACTAGGAACAGGGTTATGACCCAGTTCTCGTAATATCATCGCTGGATGAGACAAGACTCCAAAGTCAACCAAAACGCTACTGCCACTGGGAATTCGCTTTGCTATTTCGACGATTCGATTTTCGGCACCACGATCTGTAGCAAATCTCAGTAGGATCGGCGACAAACCATTCCAGCGCTCCATGTCACTTACAGAACTGACAATGTGTGGGCTCAAAAACCGGAGGATTAGAGATTCAATCGAAAATCCTTTGCGTAGGTTCAGAAAATGCCAATCTCCTACGGAATCCTCTACGAAATGAATGTTTACAGGCAGGGCAGCCATTAAGTCACTTCTGAGGTTTGATGCGATGTCAGATGCTCTCGAGACCACCTCCTCAAGTTTGTTCCAAGTGAGCGATTCGATTGGTTCGTTGTAGTACCCCTTGGGGCCGGCAAACTTTGCCACCCTTGATTTTCGGTATTTCCAAGAACGCGCATTGGGACCGTAAAGAAGGATCGCGTCCGGGTCTAGGATGTTGTCACTCTCCCAGATCCCCGGAACTAATTCAATCAGAATCGCATTTCGGTCAAGCAGCAATTCATATGAGTATTTGACATCAATGTACGGATGAATAATGGTGGTCCAGGATTTCTCACGACCGACATCCAGAAGGCGAACAACCGTAGACTCATCGTCGACGAAAGCCCGTGGCAGCCCAAGTTCTTGACCTTTTGAGAATCGGACGGTAAGGCCCTTCCCCTCTGATAAACTATGGATCGACGACCGCAAGCTAGGACCAGAAGGCGCAGGAGGTTCGATAAGGAGCTTCTTCGGAAACAATCCCTGGCTCTGGTAGTACGTCATCGCGGCTGCTTTGACCCCGATTTGGGTGGCCAAGCCGCCGAGCGGTGTGGAAGACAAGTCCAAGTGTGAGCTTGAAGCGCTACCAATTACGTTGTGGCGCTCATCCATTTCCGAGTATTGCAAAACGTACGAGTTCTCTCCGTCAAATGCAATCTCAAGAACCGCATTAATTTCTGGAGATTTCGTAGCCAAGTGCTGTGCGACGGCTTCAGAAATCGACGTTATGTGTTCTGTGAAAGGCTGAGGTAGTGCAGCGCCGAGGCTCAGTTCGGTAATTGAGAGTCCCTCAATGTAGAAGACGTGTTCCGGTGTTCCTTTCCCTCTGATCTTGTCAGCAAGGTCGCCTTTGTATTCCTCGCAGAGCGAACGATCCTGATGTACTTGCAAGAGGGCCGAGCGCTTGATGTCAACTTGTCTTTGCACGAGGATCGCAAGGTGATTTGCAGGTATCGTGACCCCTCGCATTTCTGCAAACATGCTCACTTCATCGGCGAGGCTACTGGCGGCGCACGCTAAGATGGCTTCGACGAGTCCTTCGTAACTCCGAACGTCGCGAACTGTTAAGAATAGTCCGGCGAAAGAGTGGGTGCTTCCATCGTCAATGCAAGAAGACGATCGGACAATTGCAGTCGAGTGACGGTCATTCCCAATCAAATGCGCGAAGCAATCAGCTAGCGCTAACCGCTCTTCGTCCATCATAGAGCCATCGACAACTTTTTGGACAAGTTCTTTGGAGATCGCAAAGCCGCGCGGTGTAAGCGACTTAATGTACGGCAGCTCAGTCAAGAGGGATGCCTTGCAACCGAACTCTGCCGGCCCGAGCCTCCGGTCCGAACCTAACCAAACAATATGGTGAAAAATTTCTCTCGCCATGCTATTACCAATTGTTACCAATACGGTTGATTCTATTAGAATAGCCCGTAGACGCAAATAGTGGGGCTATTCTCCTGAACCGCAATTGAACCTAACCAGGCGAAATTGTCCTGTTTTTAGCTTCCGGAGTTCGGCAACACAGCAGTTTGGGAATCGGAAAGCACCCACGGCTGCGAGCGGCGCGCCGATTAATTGGCACAGCAGGAGGGGACATGTTCCACCATGAGACACGACCAGGGTATTGGATTCTGTAAGCCGAAGTTGATCCGCGACATTTCCAAATCGGTTCCATGCTTCTTGAAGGGTTTCTATGCCAGAAGCCTCAAGCTCGAGCAGCACGTCGTACAAATTCTCGGCGCTCGTTGAAGTAGGTTTGATTTCCAACTTAGTCTTGCCCTCCCATTGTCCAAAAAACCTCTCGCGGAGCAATGTGTTGGTTTCAACCGGCGCTGCCACTCGTCTTGCGACAACGTTTGCAGTTTCGAGACTCCGAACCAAGTCACTTGTGAGAATCTTTGCGATTGGCTGGTCAGACAATAGATCCGCCGTGGCTTCGGCCTGTCTGCGTCCCAATTCATCAAGCGGTATATCGGTGTGTCCCTGTGCCCTTTCTTCAATATTCCAAGCAGTCTGCCCGTGCCGCACGATGTACACATGCATGGAGGCTTTATACCTGCCATGGCCTCGCCTCGCCCATCTCTCGGCCCGCGACGTCTACTCTCATCCCGCCGATCTTTAGTATCCGCACCGGTGCGGGCGGGACTGCATCCGACAATACGTGCACGACTTTCGATTCGAAATCGATCGACTGGATCACGCCCGTTCCAAAATCCTCACCGCTCTGACGCGCGAATGAACAAAGAAGTCCGTTGTACGATCCCGGTGGCACGACATGGGCACGGCCGCAATGAAAAACGTCGAGCGCACGAGTCAAAGCGTGTTCGGGAGGATCTTCTTCGGAGATCAAGAAGAGCGTGCCACCTGCAACTTCCGCGTGCAAAGTGTTTTCGATTCCTGCTTTCGCCAACTGATCGGGCTTGATCACGCGACCCGATCCCAATCTAGCTCCTTCTATCGAAACTCGCGGCATCGAAACCTCGTGTACCTCACAACGCTCCAACAACTTCAGCCAATTCGCTTTTCTTTGCGCGGACCTCACCGCCTCGGGGAACGATTCGTCCAACTCCACTTCGTTCGGACCAACGGGGAAGCCCTCAAGATCAAATGGACAAGGATTGGGAACGAGAATATCTTCCGGCTGAATGAGTTGTGAGATCAGGAGAATCGTGTGGCGCAGTAGCGGCCCACCTTGCATCGGAAAAAGTTGAATGAGCACATCATCGCCCGCCAAAGGAAGGAGTTGCGAAATTGCGGCAACGATGAGGTGGGGGGCGCGTGAAGGATCGAGACTTCCGTAGAATCGAGTCGAGACCACCTTGTCCTTCCGGAGCAGGACGAATCGGGCGAGATGACCGTGGTCAGGATCTGCGGGATCGAGAATGAGGAGATCGCGGTCTCCGCGAAACTCTTTCAGCCAGCCACGCCACGTCGTCTCCGGCGATCCGAGGAGGAGAGTGCGGGCCACGAGACTATTGTAGTCGGCAGTACCCCAACCGGGTTCTCGTTAGCGCATTCAGATGGCGAGAAGCCGTATGCTGACATTCGCCGAGGTTCGTCGTACGTGTCCTGGGCGTCCTAACCACTTGGGCCAGACCGAGCGTAGGAAATCAGGTTAAAGATGAAGGCATTTAAAGACTTACGAGTGATTTTGACCGTCTTGTGTGGCGGTTTCCTCGTGGTGAGTCTTCTCAGCCCAAATCCCTGGTTTGGCTATTTGTCTTGCCTTTTCGGTTCTTACTTCGCTCTGAAAAGTGCATGGGATTCGGTGCGGAATCGTGAGATCGATGTGAATCTTCTCATGGTCGTGGCGGCGGCGGGCGCCATCGTGGTCGATTTCATCGGCGCGCCCGATCATGTCCCAGGTAGCGGCGCTCGCGATGCGGCTGCGCTGCTCTTCCTCTTCAGTCTTTCCGGAACTCTGGAAGCTTTTGCGATGGCCAAGACGCGGTCGGCAATTGAAGGACTGGTCAAATTACGTCCCTCCCAAGCGCTTCTTGTTTCCGCCGATGACGAGATACGTGTGCCGGTTGAGAGATTGAAGATCGACGATCTTGTTCGCATCCCACCGTTCGAACCCATTCCCGTGGATGGCGAGATTATCGAAGGACGAAGCTCGGTGGATCAGAGCGCGATGACCGGTGAATCGGTGCCGGTCCCCAAAGGGATTCGCGATACTTTGCTTGCGGGCACAACCAATTTGGAAGGCGTGCTCCTGATGCGTGTGAAATCGACGGTCGGATCGAGCACGCTCGACAAGATCGTCGACCTCGTGCGTGAAGCGCAAGAGAACAAAGCGAGCGGCGAACGCATCTCTGCTTGGTTTGGTCAGCGATATACGTTCTTCGTCGTGTTCGCATTCGTTGCATCATTGCTGGTGCGATTGTGGCTCGGTGTTGCGCTCGGTACCGCGCTCTACACGTCGCTTATCTTATTGGTCGCACTCAGCCCTTGCGCTCTTGTGATCTCCACACCTGCGACTACCTTGAGCGCATTGGCATGGGCAGGACGGCGTGGCATTCTTGTTCGCGGTGGACAATACATTGAGGCGGCGGGCCAAGCGGACATTCTCGCTCTCGACAAGACAGGAACGCTGACGACAGGTCGTCCACAACTCGTTGAGATCTGCGTTTGCGCGGGCGCGAAAGTATTAGTCGGCGGCGAACGAATTCCCTGCACCGATGAGGCCTCGTGTTGGCACGGCGCGGGTTCGATGTCGGAAGAAGCAATGCGTTTGTTGCGCGCCGCTGCTGCTGCCGAGGTGTATAGCTCGCATCCTGTTGCGGACTCTATTCGACAGGCGGCCGAAGCGAACGACGTCGCGATTCCTGACGCAATCAATCATTCGGCGGAGCCAGGATTGGGCGTGCGCGCCACAGTCGAAGGAAAAGAAGTTGCGATCGGTCAGCGCCGATTCTTAGAGTCAATTGGAATTTCCTTGCCTACGGATTTTGTCGAGCATTTGGAAGCACTGCAACGCGATGGACTGACCGTCGCGGTGATGTCGTTTGGGGGAACGTTAGCCGCGCTTGGCTTTTCCGACACGCCGCGACAAGAGGCCGAGAAGTTCCTTAGTGAAGTGAAGACTTACGGCTTCAAGAAGGTCGTCATGCTTACTGGTGATACGCTGGAGACGGCGGGTTGGGTTGGCCGTGAGCTTGGTATCACTGATGTGCGGGCCGCTCTCCTCCCCGATCAGAAAACAGTCGCCGTCGACGAGCTTGCGAAACAAGGCAAAGTCATGATGATCGGCGACGGCATCAACGATGCGCCGAGTCTAGCACGTGCCAGTGTTGGTGTGGCGATGGGTGGCTTGGGAAGCGACATCGCGATGAACGCGGCCGATGTAGTGCTAATGCATGATCGCCTGGACCGAATTCCTGAACTGATCAGACTGGGACGAAAGACGAACCGAATTATCCGCGCGAACATGGCATTCGCATCCGGTGTGATTATCCTGCTGACGGTGCTTTCGCTTTTTGCGAAGCTGCCGCTACCTCTCGCAGTGCTCGGTCACGAAGGATCGACGGTGCTTGTGATTCTAAATGGATTGAGGGTGCTGAGGTCTTCGTGACGTATCGAGTATTGAGAGTGCATTCAAACGTCCAACGTTCGACCTAACTCTCAATACTCAGTACTGCGCAGCTACTTTGCCTTCTCGGCGAGAACGATTCTTAGCACTGGTCTGACTTTGGAATCCGACGCATCCTTCGAATACACCTTATAGATTCCTTCGCGACCCAACTTGCTCGGATCGATTTTCGAAGCGACTGCAAGAGCAAGCGTATGCTTCTTGAGGGCGGTCGCGAAATACTTGGCGAAGTCACTTGGCCCGTGCAACAGATCGATCGTGATCTTGAACGGTTGTGCGGAAACATTCTGCGGTCCAAGAACACCATACACTTCCGATTCTGTCGGAGTGAACTTTTCTTCTTGGCTGTAATCCCACTCGTTCTCCATGAAGTCGCCTTTCACCGCGTGAACCTCAAGGGGTGACGCTTCTGCGTCCTTAGCGGTGTAGCCAGCATCCGGTGCCGCGGTGAGGATCAGTTCGGCCTCAACGATCTTGGTCTTCTCGCCGAATCCCGAGAGATCCCACTTTAGGAGGCTCCACGAATACGCCTGAGGATCATCTCCCGGCAGTGGTAGCGCGCGATCGTTTGCTCCCCATGCGCGAAGGAATTCGTCCTTCTGTGGGTCGGAGGCGTTTGCATAAACCCAAATGTCGTCGGAAGGCGCCAGATAAAGTCCGGTGGCTTTCTTGAGTTCAGAAACGGGGACCGCCGGGGGCGCATATTGCTGCGCGGCTAAGGCCAGTTGAGTCGACATTTCAGCGGTCATGGCCGGGGCCGACTTGGGCTGGGCCATCAAAAGGGTTAATGCGAGCGTTACTAACATGCGTTCTAGTTATTCTCCTGTGCGGGTCTCGGCCCGCGCACTTGTAGTCCGTTCTGACGAGTTAAGGATACGTATGTTACAGCCACCAGGCGGCGGCGAACCCGAAATAGTGATATTCGTAAATCTTCAATCAGCGTCTTATAGCTTTGACGAAGGATTCGCTACCCAGGGCGAGATTTCCGTAACTGTCAGAATCTGATTCGCCTGATGCATGCCTTACGCGTTCTCGAGTTTGACTCTGTACTCGAACGTCTGCAAACCCATTGCGAGACGGCGCTCGGGGCTGCCTTGGCGGAGGATCTCCGACCCTCATTTAATACGGACGAGGTTTGGGCCCTTCTTAGTTTGACCGGCGAAGCCCACGAACTCTTGACTTCTCACGCAGCACCCTCGCTAGGGTCCATTCGCGATATGCGGGACGCTTTTAGACGAGCCGGCAAAGGCGGCTCGCTTGGGGGCCAAGAACTCTTCATGGCTGCCGACGCGTTGCGCGGTATGCGTGAACTAGGCACGTTTCTAATATCGCGGAAGGAAAGTTGTCCTCGACTCTCGCAAGATGCAATCGTATTGCCGGACGCGCGAAGACTCGAGGACGCGATTTTCGATTCGCTCGATCCGAATGGCGACGTCAAGGATTCTGCTTCGACTCATCTTGCCAGTCTTCGTCAGCGAAAGGTTAATACCGCCGCCCGTTTACAAGAAAAAGCTCAGAGCTACACGATGGGCAAATCGCGCGATTTGCTATCCGACCCTATCGTGACGGTGCGAGACGGACGCTACGTCGTTCCCCTGAAAGCCGAGTATCGCGGACGCATCCGCGGAATCGTTCACGACACGAGCGCAAGTGGACAAACGATTTACGTGGAGCCGGAAGATGTTTTGCAACTCGGCAACTTGTTGCGCGAGATTGAAGCGGGGGAAAGGGAAGAGATCCAAAGAATTCTTCTGACTCTCTCCGGAAAGTTAGGCGCGGTTTCCCGCGAGGCGGTCGTGGGCATCGAAGCGTCGTCACGCATCGATCTTGTTTTTTCAAAAGCGCGAATGGCTTTTGAGATGCGGGGAGCGATTCCGGAAAAGCTTCGCGCGCCGCGCATTGAGATCGAAGGCGGTCGTCATCCACTTCTCGATCCGAAGATTGTCGTTCCTCTCGATCTACAACTCGGAGTTGGCGAAAGCATTCTCATCACCGGACCAAACACGGGTGGTAAGACGGTCGCGATCAAGGCAGTGGGCCTGTTTGTGTTGATGGCCCAATCCGGACTGCTTCCCCCAGCACGTGTACTCAAACTCGGGCCGTTCAGCCAAGTCTGGGCGGACATCGGCGATGAGCAGAGCCTCGAACAATCGCTCTCCACGTTCAGCGCGCACGTTAAGAATATTTCAGAAGCTCTGCAAGGCTTGAAGGAAGGAGCTTTGGTGCTCTTGGATGAAGCCGGTGCAGGTACCGATCCAGCCGAGGGAGCTGCTCTCGCAAAGGCAGTTCTTCTAGACGTCGCCCAGAAAGGCGGGACCGTTCTGGCAAGTACCCACTACGGAGAACTCAAAGCCTTCGCTTTTGAAACGGAAGGTTTTCGTAATGCCGCGATGGAGTTCGATTCGAAAACTCTGAAACCAACTTATCGATTGGTCATCGGAGCTGCCGGTGCAAGTCACGCTTTGAAGATTGCGGAGCGATACGGTTTGCCGAAGTCAGTGATTGAAGACGCACGCGCAAGTCTGTCGACTCAGCACCAAGAAATGTCTCGCATGATGGAAGGTCTCGATGAGGCACAGAGACAAGCGCGACGCGCGCAAGGCGAGGCAGATCGACGATTAGCCGATCTCCGCAAGATGGAACAGCGTGCGGAAGAGAAACTGAAGGAAGCTGAAGAAGTTCGACGTACTGCCCACGCGAAAGCACTCGAAGAAGTCGAAGCAACTCTGCGCGAACTGCGCGATCAAGCGACCGAAGTTTTTGATGAACTGAAGCGCTCCGGTGACACCCAGTCGAAGGAAGATGCACGCGCACAACTCCGCGGGATACAAGACATTGGTCGAGACCTTTCGAAGAGTCTGCAACAAAAAGAGAAGCGTGCGCCGTCCGACGTTGTTCTGGAAAAGGGCATGACAGTTCGAATAGAAGGATATGGCCAGACCGGCATCTTGCTCGACGATCCTACAGGCAAGATGGTGCAAGTCCAAGTCGGGCCCCTTAAGATGACCGTGCCGGTTGACACGATCATTCCAGTCACAGCTAAACCAGAGATGCGGGCTCCTCGCCCCAATGTGCGGCTGCAGAAGGCGCTCACCGCAGTCTCGGAAATTCATCTCCGCGCGATGCGGGCGGAAGAAGCTCTGCACGACCTAGAGAAGTTTGTCGATGAGTCGGTACTCGCGGGAATTCCCACGATTCGCATCGTCCACGGCAAGGGGGAGGGGATCCTTCGAAAGATGGTGCAGGAGTTCCTCCGTAAGAATCCTAATGTTGCATCTTGGCGGGATGGCGAGCCTTCTGAGGGTGGCCACGGGGTCACGATCGCGGTTTTCAAGTAAGAGAAAGCCACAAGGTTGGCCAAATCGAACGCAACCTGGGGTAGCGGCAGTCTTCTAAGCTAATAGTCTGAGGGCTGGTATGATGCCGGTCTTGAAGGGGAGCCTTTGAAGAAATCCTATCTTTTTGTCCTGCTTGCCGTGCTGATCGTCGCCATAGCTTGTGGAGGCGGTGGCGGGGGCGGTGGAACGGGCGTCACAGATGGCTCCGACGGCGGCTTTGTTACGGTTCGCGCTGAAGCGACTCAAGCAGGCAACACCGGCCACCAAGTCGATGCCACCAATATTCAGGTGGGTCAGTCGATCACATTTGTGGTCGCAGGATATGACAGCTCCAATGTTCGGACCATCCTGACCTCTACGAACTGGACTACAACCGACAACGGAAACACGGTCGGCACCCTTTCGGCCGATGGCTCCTTCTCGGCGACTGCTGCGAGTAACAGCACTTTCACGGCCACCGGATCGGCAAACGGAACCACGTACAGCATCAATTACAAGGTTCACCCGGTTCAGGCAACGGCGACTGCCTCCCTCATCGACCAGAACGGTGCGCCCGCTGCCAACGTTAAGGTTTTGTTCTACAACGGTGCGAACGTCGTGGTTGCTAGCGCGACTTCTGCCTTTGACGGCAGCCTCACCGCCTCCGTCCCGACGTCTGCGGTTAGGTTCAATATTGACCCGACAACGCTGCCGACATCGCTTTACTTCAAGTCCTATAAGCTGCACGGCTTGCGCTACTCGGCCCTAATCACGTCGTGTACCGCGCCTCTTCCAGCCCTCACGAACGGCGTTTCGACGAATATTGGAGCGATCATCATCGATGTGCTGATGACGGGCGGAATCGTGAACCCACCGCCTCCGCCACCGGACGGATGCCCTACAAGTTAACGACTAATTGCAACTCGTTCCGTGTAACCTGCGTAGAGTGGGTCTGGAGCCCTGTGTCGAAAGGCACGGTTGAATTGGGCTGCAGTAGTAAAATTTAAGAAGGTGAGCCAGCAATTTGAAAGCCACCCGGATTCGCTAACGCATCATTTGAGCGAAGACGGGGTCCAACAGATGCTCATCCTGGCCGAGCGTCTGCGCGAATCGAGTGGTGGCGTGCTGGACGACGCCGCGATCCTTGCTGTCTCCGAGGCCACTGGCGCCCCTCCCGAATATGTCCGGCTTGCAATCAAGCTGAGGCCCCAAGAGAAAGAAGGTCTGACGGACCGGGTCCGCAACTCCTTTCTGACCCTCGAACCGGATACTCGACGCTATGTTGCGGCGACGGCTGGAGCGACAGCTCTCGGCATCGTCGAAGGTCTGTCCCGCTCTTTCCAGATCATTGCGGACAAAACTGCTCAGCAGGTGGGCACTGCCCAGATCCAGCTCTTCCAAGTCATGGCGATCCTCCTGATCACGGCCGGCATCTACAACGCCGGTGTGAGTAAGGACTCTAAAGTCGCCGCCTTTTCTGCAGCGCTCTTCGCGGGGCTGTCCTGCATCGTGTTCGCTGTGATGTGCACGATCTTGCAAGCGCCGAATACCGCGTCATATTGGCTCTTGCCTTTGAGCGCGCTCGGAGCAATTGGCGGATTGATCACCCATAAACTGGTCGACAACTATCGCGGCAAGTTGGGTCTCAACGATCCGGTTAGGGAGCGCCAAGAGCTCCTGCAGCAGCTCGTGGACATTCAAGACAAGCTCCGTTCCGGTGAGCAGGCATACACCTTCCTAAGCGTGGATATCGTCGGCTCGACGCGGATGAAGCAGATGGCTGATCCTCTCAACGTTGAGTTCACGTTCACGGAATATCACAAATTCGTGGAGATGATCGCTCGACGTTACGGCGGACGTGTCCACTCGACGGCGGGCGACGGAATCACATTGGCGTTCGATAGCCCGGGGCAAGCATTCGGCGCAGCACGAACCGTCCAAACCGGAATCATCGAGCTGAACACGTTCCGAAATAAGATCGGCGTGCCGATCGTTTTGCGTTGCGGAATCCACACCGGGAAGATCGTGGCCCCAGACGCATCGGATGTTACGACAATCAACTTTGCCGAGGTCATCGACATCTCTGCCCATCTTCAGAAGGCATGCCCTCCTGGAGGAATCGTCGTGAGTGACGCTTCGTGCACCATGCTTCCCGGCGGCCCTGCTGCCGTTGGTACGGACCGCATCGCTACCGACAACTCTTCCGGCTATCTGTGGCTGCCGAAGAGTGCGGCTAAGCCCGCACCCGCTGCAGGTCCACCGCCGCTGCCGGCAAATCCCTCCTAACGATAGGGCTTCAGGAACTTTCACTGATCGTTGAAAGTTCTTCTGGTAGACTCAAATCTGAGCTGCGATGGCAATATCCCCCGAAAGAATCGTTGGCAAAGACCTCATCGACATCTACGAGAAAGTCGAGAAAGGCGAACGGCTGAGCTTCGAAGATGGAGTACGGCTCTACAAGACGCCAAATTTGACCGGCGTTGGATACATGGCAAACATGGTTCGTGAGCGGCTCCACGGCGCGAAAACTTACTACGTTCGCAACCAGCACATCAACTACACGAACATCTGCAACAAGTTCTGTAAGTTCTGCTCGTTCTACGCGAAGAAGGGTGGACCTGAACCTTACGAGATGTCGCTGGAAGAAGTGCGCCATCGCCTTCAGTGGCACAAAGATGTTCCGATCACGGAAGTGCACATGGTTGGCGGAATCAATCCGCGCTTGCCCTATCAGTACTACATGGACCTCGTCCGAACCGTGAAAGATGTTCGCCCCGGGGTTCACGTAAAAGCGTTCACTGCGGTCGAGATCGTCGAGATCGCACGCGTCGGAAAAGTTTCGATCGACAAAGCCTTGGCAGACTTGATCGAAGCGGGTTTGGATTCTCTGCCGGGTGGCGGAATCGAAGTTCTTTCCGATCGTGTCCACGCGGAGTTGTTCGGCAAGAAGCTGAATGGCGAAGAATGGAAGGATGTCGCGCGTGCCGCTGCGAAGTTAGGACTTCGACAATATGCGACGATGCTCTACGGTCACATTGAGACGGATGAAGAGCGGTCCGACCATTTCGTCCAACTCCGTGAGCTGCAAGACGAAACCAAACACTTCTTGACGTTTACTCCGCTCTGCTTCCACCCCGAAGGCACCGAGCTTGAAGATATTCAGCTACCGACCGCAGATCAAGATCTGCGAAACATAGCCGTCTCGCGATTGATGCTCGATAACTTTGAGCACATCAAGAGCTTCTGGATCATGAACACCGTTCCCGTGACGCAAGCGGCAACTTGGTACGGCGCCGACGACGTGGACGGAACCGTTCACGAATACGAGATCACTTACAAAGACGGCGAGTTTGGAAACAAAACGCAAGCGCTGACTCGTGAGAACATGATCAAGATGATCGAAGAAGTGGGTCGCATTCCCATCGAGCGCGACTCTCTCTATCACGAGATCAAGGGCGAAGAAATTCAGAGATCTTCTGGACCGCGGCTCACGGCGCTTCCTGTCGCATCAGCTTAAACTCGGGTTGCGAATCAATACCTCGCGTGCATACGATGGAGGGTCACAAGCATGTGAATGTGCCGCGCATGGCCGAAGTAACAAGCCTGCGTCAGCGACTCGATCGATTGGACTATGCGTTGTCGTCGTATCCATCGATGCAATCGCGTCTTGTGCCACCAAATGGTCGACTCACGCTTCAGCACGTAAAGAACGCAGCGCAGCGTGGGCAATAGTCGCTTTGAAGCGAGGGTTAGTTTGTTGATCGGGAAATCTCGTGTCGGTCTCCAACGTTCTTGCCAATCTGCTTCACCGCACAAGAGGTCAAGGCGCTTCACTCCGCGAGCGATTGCGGATTTGATCATTTCGACTTGCAACACAAACAGCGGGCTGTATCGAGACCAAGCGGGATCGTGACCAGAATAGGAGCAGATCAAAGTAAGTCCGTCGTCTAGATAAAGCTGAGCGGCAATGACCTCATCATTTACTCTTAAGGTCCCGACGAAGGCGCGCGTATTACCTGGCAAGGATTTGAGTTCATCGATAAACGCGACGTGCTCCGGGTGCGTGAAATGACTCAATCGGTTCGGGTCGTTCGACAGAGTCGCGCGAAGCCTATGAAGGTGAATCAGGTCTTGCAAGGCGCGATTCCAGTTAGATCCTGTAATTATTTCGACATGCCACTCGTGCCCGTGGCGCGTAAGCAGCCTTCCGTAGTAAGGCAAGTTGTCACGCATGGAGCGACTTAGGCCGTTGCGAAAAGTGTTCCAATCACGAGGAAGGTTTACGTAGGCTGAACCAACCTTTCTCTTGAAGCGCGACCAATATTCACTTCGTTTGGAGACCTGTAAATTTCCAAACCATCGTAGGATGGCGCAATCCCACGTGCCGTCGGTAAGACCTTTCTCAATCTCGGCTATGGATTCGTTCAAAACGATTTCTTCAGAGCCGGGGACGATTGCAATGAGTGGCTCTTCTGTCAAATCGAAAGGCTCCAATCTGCCCGCGTATCCCATTGGTCGTAGGCGTCTCAGCGACAGAAAGCTCACATCGAAATAGAAGAACGGGAGAATGCCAATCACCGCATCGCCTTTAGATACAACGATCACGTGTAAATGACCAGGTCTCTGGGACTTGGGGCATCGTATACCAAAGGCCTTCCACCAACCGAACAAATATTCGAATTCGTGAATGGCATTTTGTTGAGGACTCTGAGAAATGATTTGCTGCCAGTTCTCTCGCAGATCTAAGAATTCGCCCTCGCACGTGACGATGCGCGTAACGACTGGTGCGTTCACTTGCGATGGGATCTGAAGGGAAGTGGCTGCGCTCATTTACAGGCGAGGTGACGCCTAAAGGAAACAACGTGGTGAAGACACGATATTGAGCCGAGAGCCGCTAACTTGCGTTAGCGGGGTCAAGTGCTAGTCATGTGGGTAAATGTGCTTGTAGACCGAGAACATCGGTCGTCTGAGTTGGCCGTAACTCAATCGCTTTACGTGTCCGTCACACCACAGCGTGTTCGTTCCGCCGTTGTGCAGGAAGTTGAAGTGCTCAGTCATCTCGGGGATCGCGGGTGGGCTGCCAAACCAATCCGGATGCTGTAACCAGTTACAAACCGGCGCGTAGGCAAGGTGCTCCCAACATAGCAACGTGTTGGAGGGCTCCTCCACCAAGCTTGCGGAAGCGCCAACTGTCTCGTACGTGTCACCCACGTAGGTCGATGAAAAAACGCACGGGCTGAACTCTTTGCCTTGGGCTCCGGGATTCGTTGCGTAGTACGAGGAGGGAATGCCCGGGTCGAAGCCATTGAGGGCCAGCGCAGATTGAATGTCTGGGCTTTGATTGGGGCACTTGATGACGCGAAGGTCTTTGATATAGATGTCCAACAATCCTTGGCGCGGATAGTTCTTGGCGGGCTTTGTCACATCGCCATAGAAGCCGCCTCTGGTGTCTGGCGTGTTTCCGTTGTCGTAGCCGATCCAGGTGACCTGGGGCGGATAGCCTGGCTCAGGCTCGAACCGGCAGACCGGGAAGTATTGATCGTCGTTATCTCCCAAATAAAGGGAGGCAGCGATCCCGATTTGTCGCATGTTGCTCAGGCACACCGCGCTGTTAGCCGCCTTCTTCGCCTGGACGAGAACGGGGAAGAGGATCGCCGCGAGGACCATCATGATCGCCAGGACGACAAGCATTTCTACTAGGGTGAAGGCTTTGGAGGGACGATTCATGTGGATCGGGCTCTTAGCGAGGACAGGGAAGGCAGGATGAATCGTTCATACGCTTGGAACAGGTTCAAGAATGCCCTGAAATTGTTCAGAGCGTGGCAGTCTTTCAGTACTGTCTCTCGTAATTACTTCGGAGGGGGCATTTTATACGCGCCGAAACGCAATATATGCACTTTACAGGCGGTCGCAAAAGACTTATATTGATCTTGACCCCCTGTGGGGTCACCTCTTGGCTCACGTTTTACGGCGTAGCCGGATATTAAGGAAAAAAGGCGGAGTCTGATGGGACCGGACTCCGAGTCTCTAAGCCCGCGGTGTGAGGGACGCCGCGGGCCTTTTCTATGGTTTTGAACCTGGATTTGGCGTTTGGAGGTGTTTAAGGGCAAGACGAGCAGCGCGGACTCGTAGGCTCCGAAGCTTCAGATCCGCGATTCGAGATCCGAGATCCCACATGCCCT
>Ga0207680_10000452_pt1 | contig 19374 bp, 15 predicted proteins | sample KBSS23metaG_FD_184321 | JGI IMG/M metagenome (GOLD analysis project Ga0207680, IMG submission 184321) | Switchgrass rhizosphere microbial communities from Kellogg Biological Station, Michigan, USA - KBS S2-3 metaG (SPAdes) (version 2) | ecosystem: Host-associated > Plants > Roots > Rhizosphere...
GGGCGATTCCGCCAGACCGGTCGCCGGAGCCGCGGCGGCGCACCGAAAGCGAACCCGGCGCGATCGGGCGTCGAGAAGAAACGTGGCCGCGAAAGGGACGTCCGGGCCGACGAGCGCCCGCGTGGCCGCGTCGCAGGCGTGTTCGGGAGAGGTCGTGTCGGCCGCGCCCGACGCGAGCGTGCGGAGGACCGCGAGGCGGCGCTCTCCGATCACCCGCGCCGTCGTCTCGAAGACGGCGGTGAAGACGCCGCCGACCCCGCCCTCGTCCCGAATCGGGCTGTACGAGAAGGTGAAATAGCACTCCTCGCTGAAACCGTGGCGGTGCAGCGGCAGCATCTGGTCCTCGGACCACGTCGCCTCGCCGCGGGCGACGACCTCCTGGAGCATGGGGCCGATGATCGGCCAGATCTCGGGCCAGCAGTCGCGGCCGCGCTGGCCGAGCGAGGCGGGATGCTTGTCGCCGAGGATCTGCCGGTAGGCGTCGTTGTAGATCTTCACGAGGTCGGGACCCCACCAGATGAGCAGGGGGAACCGCGAGTTCAGGCAGATGCTGACCGACGTCCGCAGGCTCTGCGGCCAGTCGGCGACATCGCCGAGCGCCGTGCTCGACCAGTCCCGGGCGCGCATCAGGGCGCCCATCTCTCCTCCTCCGGAAAGGAAATCCCGCGTGTCGGAAGGAGCGGAAGTGTTCTTCATGGCGCGTCGCTCTGGGGCCGAATCTACGACATTTCCGAACGGAAGAAACGGAGGGAAGGTCCTCCGGACGGTCCGTGGCCGGGACGGAGGCCCTCGCCTCCGTCCCGGGCGACCGGCCTCAGAGAGCCGGGGGTTCGATCTTCACCGGCTCGCCGGGCCAGACCGTGGGAGCGCCTTCGGCGGCGGCGACACGATCGTATTCGGGGACGTCGGTCCTCACGATCGCGTTGAACTCCGCGAGATGCTGGTCGAGCTCCTTCTCCAATCGGGCGACTTCCTCCCGGACCGCCGCGGTCGGTGCTTCGTCGAAATTCGACGCCAGAACTCCCGCGTACGACGCGAGCTGGTCATGGAACCGCGAGTGGTAGTGGATGGAGTCGAGGCCGACCTCGTACTGGCGGTCGGGGTTGTAGACCGAGTCCATGAAGGTCGTCAGCTTCTTCTCCAGGGACTTGCCTGCCGCCGTCGATTTCGGGAATCGATCTCCGCGCTCCTCGTCGTCGCCCGACCGGGACGTTTTTCGGATCCGGACGAGATCGGCGCGGAGATCGTGAGCCCGGTTCAGCGCTTCGTTCAAGGCCGTGAGCGCGTTGCGCTCGCGAAGGGCCGCGAGGACTCCCGCCCTCGACTCGGCCGGGTCGGCCTTGACGCGGGGATCGGCTTCGACGTGCGCGGCGGCGGACTCCGTTCGGCCTTTGACGGTCACCGAGACGCGGTATTCTCCGGGAAGCACCCTCGGTCCCTCGCCCCGGGTGAAAAACTCGTTGGCGGGCGGCTGCTTCTGGAAGGTCAGATCCTTCTCTCCGTCGTATCGCATGTCCCAGACGTAGCGATTCAGCCCCGGCTTCGATTCGCCGTACCGCGTCGCGACCGTCCTGCCCGCCGCGTCGGTGACGACGATCCTGACCGGCGTTTTCTTCTTCGCCGAGGGGGGGTCCTCGGTCTCGTCCGCCTTCAACTCCGCCTTCAGGGCATAGTCGACGACGACCCCGATCGGCGGATTCGGCGCCGCCGAAAGGTCGCGGGAGAATCCGCCGCGCAGCCAGGTGTGAAAAAGGGTTCCCGGGCGCACCCCCAGCAGTCGAAACTCGGCCGCTTCGATTTCCGGAGTCGATTCTTCGAGGGGAGAGATGTCGTCGAAGACGAAGAGGCCGCGGCCGTGGGTGGCGACCACGAGATCGCGTCGGATGAACTTCACGTCGAAGACGGCGACGGTGGGAAAGTCCGCGCGCAGTTTCTGCCAGTGGGCCCCCGCGTCCCGCGAAAAGTAGAGCCCCGCGTCCGTTCCCGCCGCCAGGAACCCTCGGCGATTCGGATCCTCCCGGACGACGTAGACCGAGGCTTCCGGGGGAAGTCCCGCGGCGATCGACGTCCAGGTCTTGCCGTAATCGGTCGTCCGGTACGCGTAGGCGCCGTTGTCGTCGAGCTCGTGCGCGTCGAATCCCGCGTAGGCGGTGCCGGGATCGAAGGGAGACACGCCGATCTGGTAGACCCGCGCCCATTCCGGCGGACGGGGCGATTTCGGTGTCACGTTCGTCCACGTTTTCCCGGCGTCGCGCGTGAGGCGAATCAGGCCGTCGTCGCTTCCCGTCCAGATCACCTTCGGATCCTTGTCGGCGATCGTGATCGAAAGGAGCGTGTCGTAGGTCTCGGCGCCCGAAAGATCGAGCTCGATCGGTCCGCCGCTCGCGCGTTGCTTGCTCTTGTCGTTGCGCGTGAGATCGGGGCTCAGTACCTCCCAGGTCGCGCCGCCGTCCTTCGTGTGAAAGACCACGTTTCCGCCCAGGTACACCTCGTTGGCGTCCGTGGAGGAAACGGCGATCGGCGACGTCCAGTTGAACCGGTAGCGAAGGTCGGCCGGGGGTTGGTCCCCGACGCCCGGGAGATAGGGCTGGATGAAGCGGGAGATGTGCGTCTTCGTGTCGAGACGGGAGATCGATCCGTTCTGGGAATCGGAGTACACGATCGTCGGATCGCTCGGCGCCGGCACGACGTATTCGCCGTCCCCCCCCGTCGTGACGAACCAGTCCGATCCGGCGATGCCGCCGCGAGCCAGGCTGTTCGACGGTCCGCACCATCCGTTGTTGTCCTGGAGCCCCCCGCAGAGACGGTACGGCGTGTTCGCATCGGCCGCGACCATGTAGAACTGCTCGATCGGAATGTTGTTCCAGTAGCGCCACGTCTTTCCCCGGTCGGCCGTCGCGTAGGCGCCGCCGTCGTTGCCCTGCACCATCCGCGCGGGGTTGGAGGGGTCGATCCAGAGGGCGTGATGGTCGACGTGGACGCCGCGGTCGATGGCGCGGGCGGTCTTGCCCCCGTCGTCCGACTCCACGAGCTCGAAGGAGAGGAAGTAGACCCGGTTCTCGTCCTCCGGAGAGACCATGAGCCTGGAGAAGTAGAAGGGCCGCGCGTTCAGGAAGCGGCTTTCGCTGACCTTCTTCCACTCGTCGCCGCGATCCGTCGATTCCCAGAGCATCCCTTTCTTCGCCTCGACGAGCGCGTAGACGTGCCGCGGGTCGGTCGGCGCGGCGGCGACGGCGATGCGCCCGAGCGGGCCGTCCGGAAGGCCCTTGGAGAGCTTCTTCCAGCTCTCGCCGCCGTCCGTCGAACGATAGAGGCCGCTCCCTCCGCCGCCGCTCACGAGCTCCCACGGCGTCCGGTGCGCTTCCCACATCGCCGCGTAGAGAACGCGGGGATTCCCGGGCTCCATCGCGAGGTCGATCGCGCCGGTGGTGTCGTTGACGTAGAGGACTTTCTTCCAGCTGGCGCCGCCGTCGGTCGTGCGGAAGACGCCGCGGTCGGCGTTGGGCCCCCATTCGTGCCCGAAGACCGAAACGAAGACGACATCCGAATGATGAGGATCGATCACGATGTTCGAGATCTGGCCGGCGTGCTCGAGACCGGCGCGCTTCCAGCTCTGCCCCGCGTCGCCCGAGACGTAGATCCCGCGGCCCGGGAGAGCGTCGTTGCGGATGTTCGCTTCGCCCGTGCCGACCCAGACGACGCTCGGATTCGAGGGAGCGAGCGCGATCGCGCCGATCGACGCCGTGGCTTCCTTCTCGAAGATCGCTTTCCAGGACAGTCCGCCGTCCGTCGTTTTGAATACCCCGCCGCCGCCGGCTCCGACGTAGTAGACGTTGGGATCGCCCGGCACGCCCGCGACGGCGCTCACCCGGCCGCCCCCCACGGAAGGACCGAGATTGCGGATCTTGACGTTCTGGAAAAAGTCGGGGGAATCGGCGGCGCCGGGCGGCGGGCTGGCGGGATGGGCCGGCGTCGCGGCGGAAAGAGCCGGGGCGAAGGCGAGAACGAAAATGGCGATCCGGCGGACGGGGCCTTCGAGCTTCATCGAGCCTCCTCGTTTTTCGCAGAGCGTATCAAAGGGGCGCGCGCTCGCCGGCGCGATGGATGCCGGCCCCCGGCACGGTCGTCCGGGAGGAAACGCCCCCTCGGGTAAGATCGGGAGATGCCGGCTTCGACTCCGCGGCCTGTCCTGGAGCTTTCGCCGGAGCGGTTCCGGGAGCTCGTCGAGGAGTCGCTCGTCCGCATCGAACGCCATCTCGAAACGCTCCCGGCCCAGGCGTCGGCGAGCCCCGCGGCCGGGGCGGCGCTCGCGCGCGCGTTGCGCGAGAGCGTGCCCGAAACCGGAACGCCCTTCGGAGAGCTGCTGGACCTGCTCTTCGATCGCGTGATTCCGTCGAGCTTCTGCACCGCCGGACCCGGGTATCTCGCCTACATCCCGGGCGGAGGAATCCTGCACGCGGCGGTCGCGGATCTCATCGCCGACGCGACGAACCGGTACGTCGGAGTCTGGTCCGCGGCGCCCGGCCTCGCCCAGATCGAGGCCAACGTCGTCGCGTGGTTCGCGGAGCTCGTCGGGTTCCCGCCGTCCTCCCGGGGGATCCTGACGTCGGGCGGCTCGATCTCGAATTTTTCCGCCGTCGTCACCGCGCGGCGTGAGCGTCTTCCCGAGAATTTCCTGGGCGGCACGATCTACGTTTCGGATCAGGCGCACCATTCTCTCGAAAAAGCCGCGATGCTCGCGGGATTCCCCCCGGCGAACGTGCGGACGATCGAAACCGACGGCGTGTTTCGGATCCGGATCGACGCTCTCGAGCGCCGGATCGCCGAGGATCGGGCCGCCGGACGCTCGCCGTTCCTTCTCGTGGGGAACGCGGGGACGACGAACACCGGGGCCGTCGACGACCTTCCGGCACTCGCCGAAATCTCCCGACGGGAACGCCTTTGGTTTCACGTCGACGCGGCGTACGGGGGATTTTTCGCCCTGACGCCGGAAGGCCGGAGCGCCCTCGCGGGGCTCGAGCAAGCCGATTCCCTGATCCTCGATCCCCACAAGGGGCTCTTTCTGCCCTACGGCACCGGCTGCCTCCTCGTGCGGGACGGAGGAGCGCTCAAGCGCGCCCACGCCCTGACCGCGGACTACCTCCCGGCGATGCAGGAGGAAGAAGAGTTCGTGGACTTCTGTCAGATCTCGCCCGAGCTCTCGCGGGGATGGCGGGGCCTGCGGGTGTGGCTCCCCGTCAAGATGCACGGGATCGCTCCCTTCCGGGAGAATCTTTCCGAGAAGCTCGCGCTCGCGCGCGACGCGGCGGATGCGCTCCGCGCCATCCCCGAAATCGAGATCCTCGCCGAGCCGCAGCTGTCGATCGTCGCGTTTCGACGGCTGTGGCCGAGTCTCGCGGCCGCGGAGACGAACGAGGCCAACCGCCGGCTCCTCGAACGCGTCAACGCCCGCGGACGCGTCCACCTCACGGGGACGATGCTGCGGGGGGACTTCGCGATCCGGATCTGCGTGCTCTCTTTTCGCACGCACCGGGACCGGATCGACATGGCGCTCGAGGACATTCGGAGCGCGATCGCGGAAGAAGGGTAGTCGGGAGTCGGGGTCGCCAGTCTCGCGCGGGCGGGGCGGAGCGGACCGGGGGTCAGCGAGGCGCGCCGGGCGGCGGACCACGGCGGGCGCGCAGTTCCTCTTCGAGACGGGTCTGCTCGGTGACGTCGCGAAAGCTCCAGACGCGTCCCAGGATGCGCTCTCCCACCTTCAAGGGTTTCGAAAAGCGCTCGAACTTCCGGCCGTCCTTGAAGTCCACCCAGTCGTAGCTCTGCCCTTCGGGCTCGGAATAGATCTCCTTGACCTTCCGGAGGAACCGCTCCGGGTTTTTCAGCTGACCGACGACCCCGTCGCGCAGGCGCTTCTTGTCGAACGCCGTGATCACCTCCGACGGGATTCCCCACATCTCGATCGCTTTTCGGTTGAAGTCGACGAGGTCTCCGTCGCAATCCACGACGAGAATCCCGTCCGCGGTGGCGTCGAACGTGGCGCGGAGAAGGGCATGCGCCCTCGCGAGCTCTTCCTGGGCGCGCACGAGCTCCGTCACGTCCCGAAAGGTCCAGACGCGACCCGCCGGCGCCCCCGCGAGCCGCCGGGGCATCGAGCGCCGCTCGAACCGCCGCCCATCCTTGAAGGCGAGCGTGTCGAAGCTCTCGTTTTCGGTGTCGGAGTAGAGCTCCATGATTTTCTGCACGAAGGCGGCGGGATTCTCCACCTGCTCGAGGACGAACGCCACGAGGGCTTCGTCGTCCCCCGCGGCGGCGAGCGCCGGAGGAATCTTCCACAGGGTCGTGAACTGGCGGTTGTACGTGACGATGTGCCCGTTCTCGTCGACGACGAGAATTCCGTCTGCCGTCGCGTCGAGCGTGGCCTGGAGCAGGGCGAGCGCGTCTTCGAGGCGGACGGGCTCGCCGGGCCGGGGGGGAGGATCGGGCGGAGGCACCGGAGAAGCGTACACGCGACCGCGCCCGCTTTCATCCCCGGAAAACAAAAGAGCCGGCCTCGCGGCCGGCTCTGCAGGCGTCAAGACTTCCGGTTCACGCCGGAGGGGGCGGCGGGGGCACGGCGTCCGGAACCGGGGCCGTCGTCGAGCTCTGCGGCGCCGCGGGAGCGGGCGTCGGGAGCGTCGTCGGAGCCGGGGTCGGCGCCGCCGTCGAAGGAACCGGCTCGGGGGCGGTTGCCGACGGGACCGGGACGGCCATCATCTGGGGCTGGGGAATCGACGCGGGCGCGGCGGGGGGCGCTTCGGGAGCGGCCGGCGCGGGAGCCGACGTCCGGACGCGCGGAGCGGCCGAGTGCCGCCGGTGAGTCGTCGTCGTTTCGGTCGCCGTCGACTTCGCCGGGGTCTCGATGCGCGGAGCCGCCGTCGGAGATTCCGCGGGCGGCGCGGCGGTCGCCGACAGAGGCGCCGGCGTGGACGCGGGCGCCGTATCGACTCCCGCGAGCGGCGGCGGCGTGATGGCCGCGTTCGAACCCGACTCGACCGACGTCGAGGTCGTCGTGCTCGCCACCTTCGGCTGCCGGCTCTGCCGGAGAACAGCGAGAGCGACGATGACGCCCACCACGACGGCGATTCCCAGGAATATCTGAATACGGGTCATCCGGCCGCGATCGGCCTGGGCAGTGCTTTCAAAGTGGAATTTCTGCGAAACGCTTGACATCATGACCTCCGCCCAGGACAAAGTGCAAGATGGTTGCCAATTCACCGCGATTTCCTCCCGACGCGGCATCCCGACGAAGGATGCCGGAGGCCGCCGCGTTCGTCGGCGTTCGGCCGATGGAAGGCATTAACATCCGTGAATGAACGCACCGTCGGCGCCATTCAATCCGGACGTCGTTTCGATCGACGCGATCATCGCGGCGTTCTACGCGATCATTTCCGGCGCCCGGGGAGAGCCCCGCGACTGGAAGCGCGACGTCGAGCTCTTCGTTCCGGGGGCGCGGCACGTGGCGATGTCCGTGCGCGACGGCAAGCCGGTCGCGCTCCCGATGGACCACGCCGCTCACGTCGCGCGCGCGGAGGCGGTTTTCCGCGAGGCGGGGTTTTACGAGCGCGAAATCCACCGCGTCGAAAGACGTTACGGGAACATCGCGCAGGTCTTCAGCGCGTACGAATCGCGCCACGAGCCCGACGGGCCCGTCTTCGCGCGCGGCGTGAACTTCATCACGCTGTTTTTCGACGGTGACCGATGGTGGATCGCCTCGGCCGTCTGGGACGGGGAGCGTTCCGACAATCCGATTCCGCCCGACTGGCTTCCTTCGGAGGATCGCCGAGACCGGTGAGACGGCCCGCGGCGCCCCCGACTCAGCGCGCTCCCAGCTCCGCGAAGAGCGTCGCGTAGAGTTCGATCCCGTCCCAGAGGTTCCGGAGGCGGAGATTCTCGTTGGCGGAATGCTGGTTATTGTCGTGATTGGCGATCGGCACGCCGACGACCGGCGTCTTCCCCGCTCCCTGGAAGAGATACATCGGGATGCTTCCGCCGAGGGTGGGCATCTTGACCACGGGTCCTCCGAGGGCGCGCTCGGCCGCCGTGATCACCGCCTTCGAGAAGGGGAGATCCATCCCCGTGCGCGCGGCCGGGTATCCGCCTTCCCACTCGAGGCGGGCGATCTTCGGGTGCGCCGCGCGCGTCGCGGCATCGGGAGCCTCGGCAGAGACGAAATAGCCCCGGCTCCGGACGAAGGCTTCCACGCGCTGGCGAACTCCGGCGGGGGTCTGGTCCGGGACCAGTCGGAAGTCGATGGAGGCTTTCGCTTCGGGCACGATGACATTGGCCGCCTGGGCGCCCACGTGGCCGGCGGAGATTCCGCGGACGTTCAACGCCGGGCGGTGGAGGAGGGCGACGAGCGAGGAAGCGGGGTCCTCCGATTCGGAAAAGCCGAGTTCCTTCTCGAGCTCGTCGTCCACGCGGGGAACTTCCGCGATCGCCCGCGTCTCCGCGGCACCGAGGGGCCGGACATCGTTCTCGAATCCCGGGATGAGGATGCGGCCCCGCTCGTCGCGCATCGCGTCGATCAGGTGCGTGAGGCGAACGATCGGGTTCGGCGCCCAGTTTCCGTAATGTCCGCTGTGGAGGCCGTGGTTCGGCCCGTAGACGGTGAGCTCGAGTCCCGTCGTCCCGCGCGCGCCAAAAAAAATCTGCGGCCGCCGGCTTTGGTGGACCGGGCCGTCGCACAGCACCCAGGCGTCGGTGCGCAGATCGGCGGCATATCGGGCGAGGATCGCTTCGAGGTGGGGTGAGCCCGCCTCTTCCTCGCCCTCGAAGAAAAACCGGAGATTGACGGAGGCCGGAATCCCGGCCGCCTTCAACGCGTCGAGCGCGGCGGCGAAACCGACGATCGGCGCCTTGTCGTCGGATGCCGAGCGCGCGTAGAGCCGCGCCTCCGGATCGAGGGGCGAGGCCGCCGTCGCGAGCGGGAGCTCTCGGCCTCCCGCTTCGAGCGGCCGGTCGAGGAGAACGGGGGAGAACGGGCTCGTCTTCCACTCCCGGGGATCGACCGGCTGCCCGTCGTAGTGCGCGTAGAACGTGACGGTGCTCCGGGCCCCGGGAGAGTCGAGCGCGGCATAGACGACGGGCGGCGTGTCGGGAAGCCGGAGCAGCCGCACCGAGGCGCCCCGGCGCCGATAGAGCGCCGCGACGGCCTCCGCGTTCCTTTCGATGTCGGCGAGGTCCGCCGCGCGATTCGGAAGCGAGAGCAGCTCCGCGAGCTCCCGGACGATCTGGACCTCGTGCGCCGAGCGGTAGCGCCGGGCCGCGAGCGCGGCGGGCGCCGCCGGCTGCCCGTCGGCCCGGGAAGTCCCGGGGGGGAGCGCCATCGCGGAAAGGAGGGAGAGGAGAAGGGGGGTTCGAAATCGGCTCATCGGGTCCTCCGGTCGAAGGGCGCCGCGGGCGGGGCCGTCCGGAGCGCCATCGCGTAGATCCGCACCGGGGCGAGCTTCGCGCGAGGCCACAACGCCCCGTCTTTTCCGATCGCGCGGAGCTGGACGTCCCCGACGAGATACATCACGTCTCCCGCGATCGCTCCGGTCGTCGGCTCCGGGAGCCGCGGATCGGCTTCGGCGAGGCGCATCTCGCCGGTGACGCGGTCGAGGGAGGGAGAGAGCGAGAACCGGGCGACGCGCACCGGCGGGTTTCCGTTCTGGATCGCGATGAGCGCGCCGCGATCGAAGTAGAGGCCGTCCGCTTCGCCGAGGCGGATGCGCGGCGAATGGCGGAGCTCGCGGCGCGTCTTCGCCGCGAGGTCGACGGCGTAGATCGTCCTTGCGTCGGCGACGAAAAGGGTGCGGTCCGAGGGGTCGAGCGCGATCCCGTTGGGATAGACGAGGCGGCCCGCCGCCGCGAATCGCTCGACGCGCCCCGAAGGACGGTCGATCCGATAGACGCATCCCTGCGCGCTGTCGGTGACGTAGGCGGCGCCGCCCCGCGCGAGAGCGACGTCGTTGAAGAAGTGCCTCCCCGCCGCCGGGGCGCGAAAGATGCGCAGGGTCTTTCCGGTGGCGAGGTCGAACTCGAAGAGCGCCGACCGGCCGAGGTCGGCGGGGGCGTAGTGGCTCATCCCCGGACCGTCGACGCCGGAGCAGGCGAGCAGCGTCCGCCGGTCCGGATCGACCTTCAGCCCGAGCACGCTCCAGAGGCCGTCCTGCCGCGCGCGCACGAAATCTCTCGCCGATCCGTCGGCGGAAAGCGCCACGATCTTTCGCTGGAAGATGCTGCCGACGAAAAGCGTGCGCGTCTCCCGATCGAACGCGATTCCCTCGGGGATCAGGTCGGGTTGGGCGACCGTCGCGAAGAGCTCCAGCCCGGGAGACTCCGCTGCCCGCGCCGCCGGCGGGCGGGCGAGGAGGGCGAGCGCCGCGAGGGCGGCGACCTTTCCGATTCCCTTTCTCATCGGACGCCGGGGAGCGAGACGAATCGTCGGCGCAACGTTTCTCCCCGGGGATGATAATGGGGAATCGATCCGCGGGTCTCGAATCGGCCGGGCGCCGACTTCCCCCGCGGCGGCGGGCGGAAGGAGCGGTCCGGCATTCCTGCCTCTATAATGCGCGCTCATGCCCGTCGTCCCACCGGACAACACGAGAAGGAGGATGCCCTTGCGTTCGATTCGAAAGACTCCCGGGTTGCTCGCGGTCCTGGCGGTTTCTCTCGCGATCTCGGCCGAAGGAGCGAAGGCGAAGATGCCCGCCCCAGCCGACGCGCCGACCGCGAAAACGCTCTCCGACCGCTTCGAGGGGCTCGAGTTCCGGGCGATCGGCCCCTACCGGGGCGGACGCGCGACCGCGGTCGTGGGCGTGCGCGGGCAGCCGCTGACCTTCTACTTCGGCGGTTCGGGAGGGGGAGTTTTCAAGACGACCGACGGCGGATCGAACTGGGAGCCGATGTCCGACAAGGACTTCAAGACCGGTTCGGTCGGCGCGATCGCCGTCTCGGAATCCGATCCGAACGTCGTGTTCGTCGGCATGGGCGAATCGCCGATCCGAGGCAACGTCTCCAACGGCGACGGCGTCTACAAGTCGACGGACTCCGGTCACACCTGGAAGTCCATGGGACTCGCGGACACGCATCAGATCTCGCGCGTCGTCATTCATCCGCGGAATCCCGATCTCGTCTACGTCGCCGCGCTCGGCCACGTCTGGGGCGGGAACGCCGACCGCGGCGTCTACCGCTCCGAGGACGGGGGAAAGAGCTGGAAAAAGGTCCTCTTCGTCAACGACACGACGGGCGCCGCGGACCTCTCGATGGACCCCAACAACCCGCGGGTTCTCTACGCCGCCTTCTGGCAGGCGGTGCGCAAGCCCTGGACGCTCGAAAACGGCGGCCCGTCGAGCGCGCTGTACAAGTCGACCGACGGAGGCGACACCTGGAAGAAGCTCGCCGAAGAGGGGCTGCCCGCGGGGCCCTGGGGCCGCGTCGGCATCGCCGCGTCTCCGGCGCGCGCCGGACGCGTCTTCGCCATGATCGAAGCGGAGAAGGAAAAAGGCGGCCTCTACCGGAGCGACGACTGGGGAGAGAAGTGGACGCGGGTTTCCGGGGACCACAGCATCCGGCAGCGGGCCTGGTATTACTCCTGGCTCTTTCCGGACACCAAGAACGCGGACATCGTGTACATCCCGAACGTCGATTTCTACAAGTCCGCCGACGGGGGCAGAAGCCTGCAGAAGATGTCCGTTCCCCACGGCGACAACCATGCGCTCTGGGTGGACCCGGACGACCCGAATCGCATGATCCTCGGGAACGACGGGGGCGCGACGATCACCTTCAACGGCGGCCAGACCTGGTCGACCCAGGACAACCAGCCGACCGCGCAGTTCTACCGGGTGGCCACGGACGAGCGGTTCCCGTACTGGGTCTACGGCGCCCAGCAGGACAATTCGACCGTCGGAATGCCGAGCGGCGTCCCGGGATTCGGCGGCATCACCGCCAACGAGTGGTACGACGTCGGCGGAGGGGAGAGCGGCTGGATCGCTCCCGATCCGCGCCACGCCGAGGTCTTCTACGCGGGCGGTTACGGCGGCACGATCACCCGCTACGACCGGAAAACGCGCCAGTACCGCGAGATCGATCCGTGGCCGCAGCTGGCTTCGGGACATCCGACGAGCGATCTGAAATACCGGTTCCAGTGGAACGCGCCGCTCCTGATCTCGAAGCACGACCCGAACGTCCTCTACTTCGCCTCCCAGAAACTGATGCGCTCGACCGACGAGGGACAGTCGTGGACCGAGGCGAGCCCCGATCTCACGCGCAACGACGTCGCCAAGCAGGGCGCTTCGGGGGGCGCGATCGCGCACGACGTCACCGGCGTCGAGGTCTACGACACGATTTTCGCGCTCGCGGAGTCGCCCACCGAGCCGGGGGTGATGTGGGCCGGATCCGACGATGGTCTCATTCACGTGACGCGCGACGGGACGAAGACCTGGCAGAACGTCACGCCGAAGGGAATGCCGGACTGGATCCGGATCAATGCGATCGACGTCTCGGCGCGCGACAAGGGGACCGCCTACGTCGCCGCGACGATGTACCAGTTCGACGATTTCCATCCCTATCTCTACAAGACCGCCGACTACGGGAAGACCTGGAAGCGGATCGACGCGGGCATTCCCGCCGGGGCCTTCACGCGCGTCGTCCGCGAGGACCCCGTCCGCGACGGCCTCCTCTATTGCGGAACCGAGCGCGGCCTGTTCATCTCCTTCGACGACGGCGGGTCCTGGCAGCGATTCCAGCGGAACCTGCCTGCCGTGCCGATCACGGACCTCGCCGTCAAGAACGGCGATCTCGTCGTGGCGACCCAGGGCCGGGCCTTCTGGATCCTCGACGATCTCGAGCCGCTCCGTCAGTGGAGCGACAGGATCGCTTCCGAATCGGTCTACCTCTTCCCGCCGCGGCCCGCGGTGCGCATCCAGATCGAGACGCCGGACGACGACGATGACCGGCCCCAGACGGCCGGCCGGAACATGCCCGCGGGCGTCATGATCGACTACTGGCTGCGCGAGAAGCCGACGGAGAAGTCGAAGGTGAAGCTGGAGATCCTTTCGGGCGATACCGTGATCCGGAAATTCGACAACGAGAAGCCGGACGAGTCGAAGCCCGAAGGGACCGAGGACGCCGTCGCCGAGGCGAAGAAAGAAAAGAAGCTCGCGCCGAAGGAGGGCTTGAACCGCTTCGTGTGGGACATGCGCGTGTTGAAGCCGACCCTCGTGCCGAAGGCCGTCTTCAACGAAGGGGACAAGCGTCCCCCGAAGGTCGCGCCCGGCACTTACCAGGCCCGGCTCGTCGTGGACGGGCAGACGCTCACGCAGTCTTTCGAGGTGAAGCCGAATCCGTCCGTCGGGACTTCGGCGGCTGACCTGAAGGCCCAGTACGATCTCCTCGAGAAGATTCGCGACGGCCTTTCCGAGAGCCACGCGATGGTCTTGAAGATCCGCGACATCAAGGACCAGGTCAAGACGATCGCCGATCACGCCGCGAAGCTCGGCAAGGGGGACGCGATCGGCTCGAAGGCGAAGGCGTTGAAAGAGAAGCTGACCGCGATCGAGGAGGAGCTGATCAACCCGGAGATCAAGGCGAACGAAGACGATCTGAACTACCTTCCCAAGCTCGATCACGAGTTCACGAGTCTCGCCGGGGGTGTCGGACTGGCCGACGCCCGGCCCACCGCCGGGCAGACGGCCTACTACGAGCTCCTGAAGAAGCGCCTGGACGGCGTTTCCTCGGAGTTCCGCGCGGCCGTCGACAAGGACCTGGAAGACTTCAATCGGGCGGTGGCCCAGGAGAAGCTCGCCCCCGTCACGGTGCTCCCGAAGGTCGGCGAAGCGGACTGAGCGGAAGCCGGAACCGGGGGCGGGAAACCGCTCCCGGCGCCTCCTTTTTCCGATGCGTCCCCCGCGCTTTCTCCACGAGGCCGAAGCTCCCGGACGGACGCACTGGGAGATCCTCGCGATGGCCTGGGCGGGCTGGGTCTTCGATTTCTACGATCTGATCCTCTACAGCTTCCTCCTGATTCCGATCGGGGCGGAGCTCCGTTTCACGCGCCTCGAGCTCTCGTGGATCTTCGGGGCATCGCTCGCGGCGACCGCCGTCGGCGGGATGTTGTTCGGCTTCCTCTCCGACCGCTGGGGGCGAAAGCCCGTGCTCCAGGCGACGATCCTCCTCTTTTCGGCGGGAACGTTCGCGAGCGGCCTGGCGCCGAACTTCGGGTGGCTCATGGTCTTTCGCGTGTTGACGGGGCTCGGCGTCGGAGGCGAGTGGGGAACCGGACAGACCTACGTCGCCGAGACGTTTCCGCCGAAGGTGCGGGCCCGCTACGGAGCGTTCGTGCAGACGGGAGCCCCGATCGGCGTCGCGCTCGCCTCGCTCGTGGGAGGGTTCCTCGCCCCGGCGATCGGATGGCGCTGGTGCTTCTTCCTCTCGGGAATTCCCGCGCTCCTCGTCGTCGGGATCCGGAAGCGGCTGCCCGAGTCGGACGTGTGGCTCGCGCGCCGAGAGGAAGCTCGGGCGGCGGCCGCCGTCGAAACGCGACCCGGGCCCTCGATTCTGTTCTCGCCGCGATACCGCGGGCTCTTCTTTCGCGCGCTGGTGCTGACCCTCTTCACGATGTCGGCCTACTGGTTCACGTATTCCTGGCTTCCGGGATATCTCCACGACGAGCGCCATTTCTCGATGGCGAAGTCCGCCGCGTGGGTTCTGGTGACCCAGGCCGGAGGGCTCCTGGGCTACGCGTCGTTCGGGTTCGTCGCGGACCGTTTCGGGCGCCGGCCCGCGTTCACCGCCTATTCGCTCGTCTTCGCCGCGGGCCTGACGATGACGACGCTCTTCTGGGAAGCGATCGCCGGCCGCCCCTCGGTCGTCCTGGCTTTCATGTTCCTCGTCGGCGTCGGCACGGGAGTCTGGGGCGGGTTCGGGCCGCTCTTCGCCGAGCTCTTCCCGACGTCGGTTCGCGGGACGGCGATGGGGACGATCTACAACGTGGCCCGCGGCGTCCAGTTCGTGACTCCCGTGATCGTGGCCGTGATCGCGGTGCGGTACGGGCTCGGCGGCGGGATGTTCCTCGCCGCGCTGTTTGCGGCGGCGACGGCGGGGTGGATCTGGACGCTGCCGGAAACCAAAGCCGTCGCGTTGGAATAGACGCGCCAGCGCGGACGATGCATCGAGCCATACGGGCGGGTGCCGCCCGCGACGCCCTGCGACGTACCCGCCGCGGTACGCCTCGGGACGCCGCGGGCGACCCCCATCCCGTCTGGCTCGCGCCTCGCCGCGCCTCGGATTCGCTACCTCTCCGCGCGGGCCTTACCAGGCGCCTGGCCGCGCTTCGCGTTTGGCCGTGAAAAGTTTTCAGTGCGGGCGAACGCGAAGGGTGAAATCTCGCAATGACCGTCAGTCCTGCTCTGAACCGGGTAATACACGAATCTCCGACCGTTCCGTGCCGTAGACTGGCGCGGTGAGCTGGCGCGACCGCCTTCGCGGGGGGCCCGGGACGATCCGGCCGATGACTCCGGGTCGGGTCGCCGCGGCGCGCGTGATCGCGATCGCCGCCGACGTCGTTCAGATCGGCCTTTTCCCGCTCTTTTCCGCCGGGGGCGTATCGCCTTTCGACACGGCCCTCGACGTCGTGGTCGCGGGGGCGCTCTCGTGGCTGGTCGGCTGGCACTGGGCGTTTCTGCCTTCCTTCGCCGCGGAGATCGTGCCCTTCGTCGATCTGATCCCGACCTGGACCGCGGCGGTCCTCATCGTGACGCGCCCTTCGAGGCGCTCTCCGCCGCCCCCGCCTCCCGCGTCCCCGATGAAGCTCGACCCCTGAAACTGGTACCCGATCCTCGACGCGCGCTGCTCGACCCGTGACTCGCCCCTCGCGACTCGGATGCCCCGGAGGTTTTTTCGCGACGACGTGCAACCCTTCGGACCCGGGCGACGACTCATGCCCAGGAGGACAGCGATGAGACAACGATTCGGCCCGGTTCTCGGTCTGGCGGCGGCCGCCGCCCTTCTCGTGGCCTCGGCCGCCCGTGGCGGGGCATCGGTCCAGCCCGCTGCCGAGGCGCGTTTCATCCTCGCCCTGTACGAGGGCGCGGAGTTCGACGGCGCCGGGAACCACGTTGCGGAATACGTCGCGTGGGCGAAGAGCCTGCGCGAAAAAGGAACGCGCGTCGAAGGAGAGGAAATCGGCGGGCCGGGCATGTCTATTTCGTCGGCGGGGGGATCGGTCCGTGTCGAGGCGGAAGCCGCGGGCGGGGAGCGTCTGGCGGGCTATTTCATCGTCGCCGCGCGGGACATGGACGAGGCGATTCGCATCGCGAGGACGTGTCCTCACGTTCGACACCGGGGACGCGTGGTGGTGAGATCCCTCGCTCCATGACGTCGTCCCGGGAATCGCGGGAACCGGAGGGCGGCGAGGCCGACGCGAGCCTCGTCGCCTCCTTCCTCGCGACCCGGAGCGAGGCCGCCTTCCGGGCGCTCTACCGCCGACACACACCGGTGCTCTATCTCCTCGCGCGCCGTCTGCTCGGGCCTCGCGACGGGGCGGAGGACGCGGTGCAGGACACCTGGGTGACCGCGGCGAGAGGGCTCGCGACATTCGAAGGGCGCTCGAGCCTGCGCACCTGGCTCTCGGGAATCGTGATCCGCCGATGCGCGGAGATCGGGCGGCGGGGATCGCGGCGCCGGGAAGTCGGGATCGAGGCGATTCTCGAGCGGGAAGCGGAACCCCGCATGGAAATCGGCGACGCGCTCGACCTCGAACGGGCGATCCGGAATCTTCCGGACGGATATCGCGAGGCGATCGTGCTGCACGATCTCGAGGGATTCACGCACGAGGAGATCGCGAACTTCGCGGGGACGACGATCGGGTCGTCGAAGAGCCAGCTTTTCCGCGCGCGACGGTCCCTCCGCGCGCGAATGTCTCCGGAAAAGGAGCGGTGATGGAAGACACGACCGAAGAGTGGAGCGCCGACGAGAGACGCCGGCTGGACGCCCTCGCGAGCGAAGAGGCACCGCCGGCGGATCTCGAAGGGCGGGTGGTGGCGGCGTTGAAGGCGAGCGGGACGATCGCGTCCCCGGACGGATCCCGCCGAAAGACGTTCTTCGCCTCCCGGGCGCTCGCGGTCGCCGCGGCGATCGTCATCGCGTTCGCTTCCGGCCGGGCATCGCGCCGGGAGACTCCTTCCCGGACACCCGGGCCGCGGTTCGCGCTCTTCCTCTACGAAGGGCCGCGGTTCGTGGCGGGTCCGGAAGGCGATCGGGTGCTCGAGTATCGCGCCTGGGCGCGGCGGCTCCGGGCCGCCGGCGTCGAAATCAACGGGGAACGCCTGGAGGATGGGGGCATTTCCGTCACGCCCGGCGGCGAGACGGAAGAAGTCCCCGCTTCGACCTCCGCGGGCGAGCGCCTCGCGGGCTATTTCATCGTCGCCGCGCCCCGCCGGGAAAGCGCGGTGGCGATTGCGAAGAGCTGCCCGCACGCGCGGCACGGCGGAACCGTCGTCGTCCGCCCGATCGCGGAGAGTTGAAGCCGGGAATCGCGGCGGATGGTCGTCGGATACGATTCGCGCCGTGAACCGTCCATGGATCTCCCTGCGGGCCACGCTGCTCGCGGCCGTGCTCGCCGGGCTCGCCGTGTCGGCCTGGAGGCCCGCCGATCGCTTCACCTGGTTTCTCGAAGTGTTTCCGGTGCTCTTCGGCATCCCCGTGCTGATCGCGACGCGCCGCCGCTTTCCCCTGACTTCCCTGGCGTACGTGCTTCTCGCGGCGCATGCGGCGATTCTCGCGACCGGGGGACACTACACGTACGCGAAAGTCCCTCTCTTCGAGTGGCTGCGGGCGCCATTCCATTTCGCGCGGAATCACTTCGATCGGCTCGGGCATTTCACCCAGGGCTTCGTTCCGGCCGTGGTCGCCCGCGAGGTCCTCGTTCGCGCCGCCGGCGTCCGGAAGCGCGTCTGGCTCGCTTTCCTGACGGTGTGCGTATGCCTGGCGATCAGCGCTTCCTACGAGCTTCTCGAGTGGGGGGTCGCGGAGGCGACGGGTTCGGCCGCGGACGCGTTCCTCGGCACCCAGGGGGATCCCTGGGACACGCAGTGGGACATGTTCTTCGCGCTCATGGGCGCGACGATTTCGATTCTGACGCTCTCCCGCGCGCACGACCGACAGCTCGCCGCGCTCTGCGTCCTGCCGCCGACGCGATAGGGACTCGATCCCGCCGGGATCGGGCGGGGCATTCCGCTACTTCCGGTTGCTGTTCCAGACGGAACGTTTGCCCCGGGTCTTGCGCGCGAGCGGATTCTTCGTCTTCAACAGCTTTCGAATCTCGGCGGGCGGATCGCCCGTGGCCGCCTTCTCGACGTCGCCGCCCTCGTCCCGCGCGATCTCGGCGAGGATCCTCCTGCTCACGACCGAGCGCGGCATTTTCTCGGCGATCTCCTTCGTCGAAGCCTCGGCGTCGCGATGCTTGATGAGGAGCCACGCGGCCCTCGATTCCGAGCTCCGCGGCTTCAGGCGCACGAGCACAAATGAACCTTTGAGCTTTTTCCCGTGGAGCGTGAACTTCAGGTCTCCCTTCTTCAGCGCGGCGCCGGGATCGTCCTGCTCGGGCTCCCAGGTGCCGTGGTCCCAGATCATCACGGTGCCGCCGCCGTACTGCCCCTCGGGGATGACGCCCTCGAACTCGTTGTACTCGATCGGGTGATCCTCGGTCGGCATCGCCATTCGCTTCACCGACGGATCGAGCGAGGGCCCTTTCGGCACGGCCCAGGAGAGCATCACGCCCTTCCATTCGAGCCGGAAGTCGTAGTGGAGCTGCGTGGCGCGGTGCTTCTGAACGACGAAGGCCAGCTTTCGGACGGGCGAGCTCTTCGCCGAAGGCGCGCGCTTCGGAGCAGTCTTTTCCCGCCGTCCCGCGGGCTCCGGCGTGATCTTGAAGTCGCGTTTCTTCTTGTATTCGGTCAGTCCCACGGGAAAACCTCCAGCAAGCCGAATGCCCCGGGGGCGCGGCTTTTCGCCGGATGAAACCTCCGGCCGATTCGTCCGTTTATACTGCCGAATGAGTCCGAAAGGAGCTGCGATGACCGATTCCCGGCGTGCCTTTCTTCTCGGTGCCGCGCTCGCGGCGATCGTTCTTCTCCCGGTCTCGCCTTCGGCGGCGTCCGGGGAAACCCGACACGGAATCTTTCCCGCCGACATGGACACGACGGCGAGTCCCTGCCAGGACTTCCACCAGTTCGCCGACGGCGGATGGCTCAAGTCCCATCCAATTCCGGCGGCGTTTGCCCGCTGGGGGACGTTCAGCGTCCTGGGCGATCGAAATCGGGAGATCCTCCGGAAAATTCTCGAGGAGGCCGGCGC
>Ga0207680_10000466_pt1 | contig 19090 bp, 21 predicted proteins | sample KBSS23metaG_FD_184321 | JGI IMG/M metagenome (GOLD analysis project Ga0207680, IMG submission 184321) | Switchgrass rhizosphere microbial communities from Kellogg Biological Station, Michigan, USA - KBS S2-3 metaG (SPAdes) (version 2) | ecosystem: Host-associated > Plants > Roots > Rhizosphere...
GCATCTATCGTTCCAAGCTGTTCGTGCCGGGCTCCAAGACCAACTTTTTTGAGAAGGCGGCCGCCGGCGCCGCCGACTGCGTGTGCCTCGACCTGGAAGACGCGGTTGCACCCGCCGACAAAGATAAGGCGCGCGACAATGTCGTCGCCGCGCTCAACGACGTCGACTGGAAGGGCAAGATCGTCACCGTGCGCATCAACGGCCTCGACACCGGCTGGTGCTACAAGGACGTGATCGCATTGGTGGAACAGGGCGGCGAGAAGCTCGACGCCATCATGATCCCCAAGGTGGCGAACGCGAAGGACGTCTACGCCATCGACTGGCTGATGACGCAGTGTTCCGCGACCGCCGGCCGCAAGAAGAAGATCGGCATCGAGGTCATCATCGAATCCGTCCTGGGCCTCAAGAACATCGACGAGATCGCCGCGTCGTCGAAGCGCATGGAGACGCTGCACTTTGGCGCCGCCGACTATGCCGCGTCGCAGGGCATGCGCACGACCAATATCGGCGGCGGCAACGCCGACTACGTCATGCTGACCGACAAGCACCCGCATGCGGCGCGCGAGCGGCACTGGAACGATCTGTGGCACTATCCGCTGTTCAAGCTGGTGCAGGCGGCGCGCGCCCACGGCCTTGTCGCCATCGATGGTCCGTTCGGCGACTACCAGGACCCGGACGGCTTCCGCGCCCAGGCCAACCGCACCGCCATCCTCGGCTGCGAGGGCAAGTGGGCGATCCATCCCAGCCAGGTCGAACTCTGCAACGAGATTTTCACGCCGCCGGAAAAGGAAGTCGCCCGCGCCCAGGCGATCCTCAACTCCATGAAGGACGCCCACAGCACCGGCTCCGGCGCCGCATCGCTGGGCGGCGTCCTGATCGACGCCGCTTCGATCCGCCAGGCCGAGGTGATCGTCAGGCAGATGGCGATGATCCGGGAGAAGGGGAAGTAGCAGCACCACGCAGACGCTTCAGCTTGTCCGGATTGCGTACCAGATAGATCGCGGTGATCAGGGCGCCGTCAAATTCGATGGTGAGCGCGGAGTGGATGCCGTCCGCCCAGTGCAGCAGGAACCCGGGTGCGCCATTGATCTCGATCGCCTCGACGTCGAAGCCCTCAGGCGGCGCGAATTTGCGCACGATGCCGGTCGTGAAGCGCATCACGCGGTCGGCGCCGTAGATGGGACGCAGCGCCGCCTTCGCCTTGCCGCCGCCGTCCGAGTACAGCACTGCGTCCTTGGCCAGCAGGCGCATGATGCCCGCCTCGTCATTCATCCCGGCCGCGGCCACGAAGCGCGTCACCAGTTCCCGGTGCTGTTCCGGCGAAACCGTGCGGCGTGGACGATCTTGCTTCACGCGTTCGCGGGCGCGACTGACCAGTTTGCGGCAGGCCGCTTCGTTCTTCTCTAGAGCCGCCGCGATGGTTGCGTAGTCGCAATCGAACGCATCGTGCAGGATCAGTGCGGCGCGTTCCTCCGGCGACAACCGTTCCAGGACGTGGAGCAGGGCCAGCGACAAATCCGATGCCAGCTCAGCCCGCGCGGCCGGCGCATCGGCTGCGAGCGCGCGGGTGTCGTCCGGCGTGATCGGCTCTGGCAGCCATGGCCCGACATAGCTCTCGCGCCGGGTCCGTGCCTTGCGCAGGGCGTCCAGCGAAAGCCGCACTGTCACGGCCGACAGCCAAGCGCGCGGGTCACGAATATCCTCGCCCTCAACGCGGCGCCAGCGGATCCAGGCCTCCTGCGCCACGTCCTCGGCTGCGCTCATCTCGCCCAGCATGCGATAGGCGATGCCGATCAGGTGCGTACGCTGTGCTTCGAAGGTGGCGAGGCGGTCTTCGGTCATGCGGCCTTCAGCATTTGGTTGACCACGACATCTTCCTTGCCCACACGCACGCGCTGGCAGGCCTTGGCGTGACCCAGCGCACGCTTGATCACGGGGAAATTGCGCCCCGTCATGGCATGCATCGAGATCGCGAGTAGCGCCTTCTTGCCCCATTTGCGCTCGATGGCCTCGCGCAGGTCGTCGAGGCGTTCGCTGCCGTGCATCAGCGCGCGGCCGTAGTCGAACCCGAGTTGTGCATCTGAATCCGTCGGGGTACCGGCCAGCAGCGCAGCGATGGTCGCCGGCGGCATGCCGGCCTCGACGGCAATGTCGGTGGCGATCTGCACACAGGGCCCGCAATCCTCGACCAATACCGCGGCGATACCGGCCGCGTGAAATGGATCGCGCGGCGCGTCGGCCTGCCACTGCCCCCCAGCCATCTGCACGATGGCAAAGCGGTTGAAGCCGGAAACGGAAATATCGGCCATCTCGTGCATGTAGCTTGCGTCGTAGCTGTGGTGTTTCTCGAAGCCGCGAATGTAGCGGTGGAGGAAGCCCTTCAACATCATGCCTCTCCCTTGCGATAGCGGACCCACGCCAGCCAGATTCCGGCAAAGCCCACCAGAATGACGCCCACGCCCTCGCTCAACAGACCGGGTATCGGCGGCGGCCCGTCCATCAGCCACTCCTTGAGATGGAACAGGCCGTGGAGCAGGGGCCAGATCGCACCCGCCAGCGCCCAGGCGCCGTTCACAACGCCGTGCCGGGCGCCCATCAACATGCCGACGCCGCTCGCTGCGAACGCGAAGCCGATATCCGTGATGAAATGAAAGTGCAGGTGGTCCGGCGCTGTGAGATGAACCACCGTGGCAGCCCACTGCGCGGGCGCAAGCAGCATCACCAGCCCATTGGCCAGGTGAAAAAGCCCCAAAATCCCCAATGTCAGCCTGACAACCATTGGCAGTTCCCGGCGTTACCGGTGTCAAGACGGACCACCCTCTGGATTTGTGACCAGAAAAAAGCCATCTGGAACCAGAATATCTACCCAATCTGAGACAGCCCGAGTCGCCATGCACGCCTATCTGGATTTCGAACGTCCCATCGCCGAGTTGGAAGGCAAGATCGTCGAGTTGCGAAAGCTCGCCGAGGAAGACCCGGCGATGCAGATCGACGCCGAAGTCGGCCGCCTCCAGACCAGGGCCGACGGTCTGATCAAGGACACCTACGCCAAGCTGAGTTCGTGGCAGAAGGTCCAGGTTGCCCGCCATCCCGGCCGCCCCCACTTTTCAGACTACACCAGGAACTTGTTCGACGAGTTTACGCCGCTGGCCGGCGACCGCTCATTCGGCGACGACTTCGCGATCATCGCCGGGCTCGCGCGTTTCCGTGGCCGTGCTGTCGCCGTGCTGGGCCATGAAAAGGGCAACGACACCAAGTCCCGCCTCAAGCACAATTTCGGCATGGCCATGCCCGAGGGCTATCGCAAGGCCGAGCGCATCTTCGAGATGGCGGACCGTTTCGGCCTGCCGGTAATCTCTCTGGTCGACACGTCTGGCGCCTATGCTGGCGTGGCGGGCGAAGAGCGTGGCCAGTCGGAAGCCATCGCGCGCTCCACCCAGGCGGGCCTCGAGATCAAAGTGCCGTTCGTGACGACCATCATCGGCGAAGGCGGCTCCGGCGGCGCGCTGGCGATTGCCACCGCCAATCGCGTCTACATGCTGGAGCACTCGGTCTATTCCGTGATTTCGCCCGAAGGCTGCGCATCGATCCTGTGGCGCAAGCCCGAGAAGAACCAGGATGCCGCCATCGCCATGAAAGTGTCCGCGCAGGAATGTCTGTCGCTCAAAGTGATCGACGGCATCATCCCCGAACCTGTCGGCGGCGCGCATCGCGCCCCGGAGGAAGCGATCCTCAACGTCGGCGAGACCATCGCCCGCGCGCTGGCGGAGATGGACCGCGTTCCGGGTGAACAGCTCCGCAAGGAACGGCGCGAGAAATTCCTCGCGATGGGGCGCAACCTGCTGCCGGGCTAAAGCTGCCGCGCAAAGCCGCGGATGCTGCTCACCAGATCGTCCGGCCGTTCCAATGCCGCGAAGTGCCCGCCGTGCTCGAACGCATCCCAACGGGCGACGTTGATGCTGCGTTCGACCTGGCTGCGCGGCGGCCATGGGATGAGGTCGACCGGGAACGCCGCGACACCGGTCGGCTTCTCCAGTCTGGCGCCCTTTGGGATCGGCATGGAGAATTGCTCCTCCAGCCGGCCGCGATACATCCATGTCGCGGTGTTGAAGGTCCGGGTAACGAGGTAAATCATCACGTTCGTCAAAAGCTGGTCCTTCGTATAGGCCTTGTCGAAGCCCATGCGCGTATCGGACCAGCCGTGGAATTTCTCGACGATCCATGCGGCCACGCCGACGGGTGAATCCATCATGCCGTAGGAGAGTGTCTGCGGCTTGGTCGTCTGCTCCAGGAAATACGCACCTTCCGCCTGGAACAGCGCGCCCGCCTGTGCCGCGAATGTCTTCTCCTCCTCGGTTTCCGGTCCGACGCCCGGCGACGTCCAGCCCATCATGTTGAGGTGCGCCGCCTTGCAGCCTTTGCCCTCGTAACTCATGTACGCGGAGATCGCGCTGCCCCAGTCGCCGCCTTGCGCGATGTAGCCTGGCAGCTTCGCGACGTCCGTCATCAGCTTGTCGAACAACCGTGCCGTCGTTCGCGGGCCGATGGGCCGTTTGGGTTTTCCCGACCAGCCGTAGCCGGGCAGGGACGGCACCACGACCGTGAACGCGTCCTTCACGTCGCCGCCGTGCTTTTCCGGATGCGCCAGCTTGTCGATGATGTGAGTGAACTCGAACACCGATCCGGGCCAGCCGTGGCTGAGGATGATGGGTCTGGGTGACGATCCCGAACCTTTCTCCAGCGTGAAGTGGAGGTCGATGTCCTCGACTGTCGCGGTGAACTGCGGGAACGCGTTCAGCGCCGCTTCCGCATCGCGCCATTCGAAGGCGTCGACCCAGTACGCGCAAAGCTCGCGCATGAAGTCGAGATTTGCGCCGTAGGCCCACGTACCGTCGAGGCCATCGCCGCGCGGCATCTCGTGCCACTCATAGGCCTTCACGCGGGTACGGATATCACTGAGTGTGGTTTGCGCTACGTCAATCTTGAACGGCTTCATGGTGCGCCCCGATAATCGCTGGCGCGAGCCTACCACCAACCGCGCCATTTGAACCACGCGATGGGCGCGATTGCGGAGAGGATGATCATCGCCCAACCCCACTCATAGCCGTAGGTCCAGTGGTATTCCGGCTGGTTCAAGAAGTTCATGCCGTAGAGGCCGGCCACGAACACCGGCGGGATGCCGACGACCGACGCGATAGTGAGCACGCGGAACATGTCGTTCTGCTGGTTGTTGATGAAGCCCAGCGTCGCGTCGAGCAGAAACTGCACCTTGTCGGTCAGGTGCGTTTCGAAGTCGTTCAGCGACTGGATATCGGCCAATGCCGTCTTCAGCCGTGCGACCACGTCATCGCCGATCCACTTCTGGCCGCGATCGAGCACAAAGGGAACGGCGCGTTGTAGCGTCAGAAGCGTTTCTCGCAATTCGGAAAGCCGCTCGCCCATGTCGCCGAGCTTGATCAGCACGCCCTGGAGCATGGCGCTCTTCTTCGAGACGTCTCGTTTGCCGAGATGGCCGCGATGGAAGATGGTCTTGGATATCTCGCGCGTGTCGGCCTGGAGATGTTCGAGCTTGTCCGCACCATATTCGGCCAACGACTCGACCAGCAGCGCGAAGATTTGCGAGCTGTTGTAGACGTTCTTGTCGCTGCTGATTTGTGTGCCGACCTTGTGGAAAGTGTGCAGCTCGTCATAGCGCACCGTCGCCAGTATCTTCGGCGTGAGCACGAAGCCGATTGGCGTCGACAGTGGCTCCTGATCCGGATGATACGGCGTAATCGGCAGGCTGAGCGTCACCGTGTCGCCGTCGCAGCGCAGCCGGCTTGAGGTCTCGATCTCGTCCAGCTCTTCCCGCGTCGGGATGCTCAGCTTGCAATCCCCACAAGCCTGCGCGATCTCTTGCGGCGTCGGATTATGCAGATCGACCCAGACCGGCACGCCCGCTTCTTTGTAGACGTGCCGCACGGGCGATCAGACCAGAGCGCCGTGGCACTGCTTGAACTTGCGACCCGACCCGCACGGGCAGGCCTCGTTGCGTCCAACCTTGCCCCAGGTTCGGGGATCGTTCGGATCGACCGGAGCATCCCGATCGCGCATGAACGTGCCCTGCATAGGTTGGGTGCTTCCCAACAGCGGAGGACCGTCGGCCATTTCGTCCTGACCGGTGAGTGGATCGATATGCGTGGCGTGCATCACGCGCGGCGTCACGTCCATCGGCGGCGCTTCCTGCGTCACTTGGATGTGCATGAGCTGCTGGATCACGCCGGAGCGCATCTTCCCGAGCAGGTCTTCGAACAGCGCGAAGGCGTCGCTCTTGTACTCGTTGAGGGGGTCGCGCTGGCCGTAGCCACGCAGGCCTACATACTGGCGCAACTGGTCGAGGTGCACGATGTGCTCGCGCCAGTCGTGGTCCAGCGTCTGGAGCAGGATCGCCTTCTCGGCATAGCGCATGACCTGCGGCGTAAACTCCACGGTGCGCGCGGCCGCACGCTTCTCGACGGCCGAGGTGATGCGTTCGCGGACCTCCTCGTCGGCGATGCCTTCTTCCTTGGTCCACTCGACGATCGGAAGATCGATGCCGAAAATCCGTAGCACTTCGTCGTGCAGGCCCGCGGCATCCCACTGCTCGGCATAAGCCTTCGGCGGAATGTGGCGTTCAACCAGGTCGGCGACGACTTCGAGGCGGAACTCCTCGATCTGGTCGCTGACGTCTTCCGACGACATGATCTCGCGGCGCTGCTCGAAGATGACCTTGCGCTGATCGTTGAGCACGTTGTCGTACTTCAGGATGTTCTTGCGCATCTCGAAGTTGCGCGCTTCGACCTTCTGCTGCGCTTTTTCCAGGGCCTTGTTCACCCACGGATGCGCGATCGCTTCGCCCTTTTCCAGGCCGAGGCGCGAGAGCACCGAGTCCATGCGCTCGGTGCCGAAGATGCGCATCAAGTCGTCCTGCAAGGACAGGAAGAACTTGGACCCGCCCGGATCGCCCTGGCGGCCCGAACGGCCGCGGAGCTGGTTGTCGATGCGGCGGCTTTCATGGCGCTCGGTGCCGATGATGTAGAGGCCGCCGGCCTTGATCACCTTTTCCTTGTCCAGCTTCACCTGGCTGCGAATCTCGTCCGAGCGACGCGCCAATTCGGTTTCGTCGATAATGCCGCCGAGTTCGGTCTTGATGCGCATGTCGGCGTTGCCGCCGAGCTGGATGTCGGTTCCGCGGCCCGCCATGTTGGTCGCGATGGTGACCGCGCCGGAAACGCCGGCCTGCGCCACGATGGCCGCTTCCTGCTCATGGAAGCGCGCGTTCAGCACGCTGTGCTGAACCTTGTGCTTCTTCATGAGCTCGGAGAGCTGTTCCGATTTCTCGATCGATGTCGTACCGACCAGCACCGGCTGACCCTTGGCGCGGCACTCTTCCACCAGCTTTACGATCGCGTCGTTCTTCTCGTCCGCGGTGCGATAGACCTCGTCGTCGAGGTCCTTGCGCTGCACCGGCACGTTGGTCGGCACCTCCATCACGTCGAGATTGTAGATGTCCATGAACTCGGCGGCTTCGGTCAGCGCCGTGCCGGTCATGCCCGCCAGCTTGTCGTAGAGGCGAAAGTAATTCTGGAAGGTGATGGATGCGAGCGTAACGTTCTCCGGCTGGACCGCGACGTGCTCCTTGGCTTCTAGCGCCTGGTGCAGCCCTTCCGAATAGCGGCGGCCTTCCATCATGCGGCCGGTGAACTCGTCGATGATGACGACCTTGCCGTCCTTGACGATGTAGTCGCGGTCCTTCTGGAACACGATATGCGCCTTCAGCGCCTGGTTCACGTGATGGACGACCGAGATATTCTCGATATCGTAGAGATCGCCGGTCTCGAGAAGGCCCGCGCCTTTGAGCAGATCGACCATGTGCTCGTTGCCCGCTTCCGTCAGCGTGACGTTGCGGCCCTTCTCATCGAACTCGTAGTCGCCCTTGTCCTGAACGATCTCGTCGACCAGTTTGCCGTCCTTGTCCTTGACCTTCTTGCCGGTCTTGACCTTTTGCGGTGCGGTGAGTTGGGGGATGAGAACATCGACTGCGACATACATTGCGGTGAGGTCGTCAGTCGGACCGGAAATGATCAGCGGCGTCCGCGCCTCGTCCACCAGGATCGAGTCCACTTCGTCCACGATCGCGAACGAATGGCCGCGCTGGCTCATCGTATCGATCGAGTATTTCATGTTGTCGCGCAGGTAGTCGAAGCCGAATTCGTTGTTCGTGCCGTAGGTGATGTCGGCGTTATAGGCGGCCTTGCGCTCCTCGTCGGTCAGTCCGTGAACAATGCAGCCCACGCTCATGCCGAGGAACCGGTAGACTTGACCCATCCAGTCGGCGTCGCGCTGGGCGAGATAGTCGTTCACGGTAACCACGTGCACGCCTTCGCCGGCGAGCGCATTCAGATAGACGGGCAGGGTAGCGACCAGCGTCTTGCCTTCGCCGGTCTTCATCTCGGCGATATTGCCGTAGTGAAGCACCATGCCGCCGACCATCTGCACGTCGTAATGGCGCTGCTTCAGGGACCGCTTGGCCGCCTCGCGGACCACCGCGAAGGCTTCCGGAAGCAGATCTTCGAGCGTCTCGCCCTTGGCCAGCCGCTCCTTGAACGCCGGAGTCATCGCCCGGAGCTGGTCGTCGGTCATCGCCGCGAACTTGGGCTCCAGATCGTTGATCTCGGCGACCCTGTTCTTGTAGGGCCGGACCTTCCGGTCGTTGGACGACCCGAAGAGTCGCTGTGCAATGCCGCTGAAACCCAGCATGAAATCCTCTTGAACCGGCCTAAAAGGGGGTCGCCCGGCATGTACCCGGCGCGGGAGAGATAAGAACGCCCCACCCCCTTGTCAAATCAGGCGATTCCGGTCACATGCGCGCCCGATTGACGGGGAAGGGCGGCAAAAACATGGCCAAGGCGAAGGCAGCAGGAAAGCCTACCCCAAAGGCTGCCCACGCCGTGTCTCCCTTGGCGCCCAAGAGCTATCCGGCGCTGCCGCCGCTCGCCGGCGTTCGGCTGTCCACGGGTGAGGCGGGCGTGCGCTACAAGGACCGCACGGACGTCTTGCTGGCGGTGTTTTCGTCGGGAACCCAGGTGGCCGGCGTGTTCACCAAGTCCAAGACCGCCTCGGCACCGGTCGATTGGTGCAAGGCGAACCTCCCCGCGGGTTCCGCCCGCGCTCTGGTGGTCAATAGCGGCAACGCGAATGCCTTCACCGGCAAGGCTGGCTCCGACGGCGCCAGGCAAATCGCCGACTCGACGGCCGCGATTGTCGGCTGCCGTCCCTCCGAAGTGTTCATGGCATCTACTGGCGTGATCGGCGAACCTTTGCCGGCCGCCAGGATTACAAAAATTTTGGGAACGCTTGTGGAGGAGGGCGCGGCGGGTGGCTGGCGCGCCGCCGCCGAAGCGATCATGACCACCGACACCTATCCAAAGCTCGCGACTGCGCAGGCGACCATCGACGGCAAGCGCGTGACTATCAACGGTATCGCCAAGGGCTCGGGCATGATTGCGCCGGACATGGCGACGATGCTCAGTTTCGTCTTCACCGACGCCAACCTGCCGGGCGCGGTGCTTCAAGAACTGCTGTCGGCGGCTGTGAAGCCGTCGTTCAATTCCATCACGGTCGACAGCGATACCTCGACCTCCGACACGCTGCTCCTGTTCGCGACGGGCAAGGGCGCCTCTCATCCGGCAATGACCAAGGCGAGTGACAAACGTCTCAACGAGTTCCGCCAGGCACTCGACAAGGTTCTGCTCAGTCTCGCGCTTCAGGTTGTGCGGGATGGTGAGGGTGCTCAGAAGCTGATCCGCATCGATGTCACTGGCGCAGAGTCCGACGATGCGGCACGGCGCATCGGCATGGCAGTCGCCAACTCGCCGCTGGTGAAGACCGCGATCGCGGGCGAAGACGCCAACTGGGGCCGCATCGTCATGGCGGTCGGCAAGTCGGGCGAGGCGGCTGACCGCGACAAGCTCAAGATCAGCTTTGGCAATCAGGTCGTCGCCGAGAACGGCGCCCGCTCTGCCAAGTACAACGAAGCCGCCGCGACCAAGGCGGTGAAGGGGCGCGAGGTCGAGATCGCCATCGACATCGGCCTCGGCAAGGGCAAGGCGCGGGTTTGGACTTGCGACCTGACCCACGGCTACATCGACATCAACGGCAGCTATCGCAGTTAGCATGCTCACGCGTCGCGCCGTTCTCGCCTCGGCCGCAGCCCTTCCGGTCGCTGCCTATGCGGCGGACAGCTTCGAAACGCGTGTCGCCGACCTCGAAAAAAAGAACGGTGGCCGCATCGGTGTCGCTGCGTATGACACGGGTGCGAAGAAACGCATCGCGTATCGCGCCGACGAACGCTTCCTGATGTGCAGTACCTTCAAGTTGCTTCTGGTTGCGGCCACGCTAAAGCGCGTCGACGAGGGCACGGAAAATCTGCACCGCCACGTCACCTACACACAGGCCGATCTGCTTGGCTGGGCGCCGGTCACCAGGCTACACGTCGCCGACGGCATGGACGTGATCGACATCTGCGCCGCTGCCATCGACCATAGCGACAACACCGCAGCGAACCTGTTGTATACGCCGCTCGGCGGGCCGGCCGGCGTCCAGCACTTCGCGCAAGCGAACTTGAGCGACTGGGTCAGCAGCATCGATCGCAGCGAGCCGGCGCTGAACTATCCGGACGGCGACAGGGATACGACGATGCCCAGCGCCATGCTCGGCAATCTGCGCAATATCCTTCTGGAGGATGTGCTCAAGGCGGAGTCGCGCAAGCTCATCACCGGCTGGATGATTGGCAACACGACGGGCGACACCGGGCTGCGCGCGGGTCTGCCGACGGACTGGCAGGTCGGTGACAAGACCGGCAATGGCTCGGGTGCCCACAACGACCTGGCTATCGCGACGCCGCCGGGACGCCGTCCGATCTTGATCTCCGCGTTCACCATGGGTTGCGGCGCGCCGGACGACGACAAGGGCACGCTCGCCGATCTCGGCCGCATCGTTGCCGGAGAGTTTGCCTAGGCCGCTTTGATCTGCCTGCGAAGGGCCAGCGGATAGAACATCCAGAATACCGACAACATGGCGAACGCGCCGGCGGCGGTCGCGATTGCCGCGACGTCGTTGGCAAGGATGCGCTCCATCGCGACGTAGATGTCGGCCGAAACCCCAACGGCCAGCGGCAACAGCGCCACCGTCACCAGCCGCGAACCGATGCGGTAGAAGCGTTCGGTATCGGCACCATCGAAGGCGATGCGATGGAACGCGGCCGGGGCGACGAGCAGCACCAGGCAGAACGCAACGCTGATAAGCGCGCCGGCGTGCACGAGACGCGACGCCTCGGGTAGGGTCTTGAATGCGCCGGTCATCATGACCGCGAGTTGGAAGCCCAGCAGCGCTTGCGCGCCGGGCAGGGCGATACGTGCCTCGGTGAGGAGCTGCGTGCAGCGCGTGAAGATGTCGGTCGGCGCGTCGCCAGTCTTGGTCACGTTTCTGTCCTTCTCCAAAATCCACACGCGATAGACGAACTCGGCGACGTACCAGAGCAGGATGGAAGCCACGAAGATCATCGCGCCGACCGCGATGCCCATGGCCTCGCCGAAGCTGTGCGTGAACACGAGATACACATCGAGCCCCAGGCTGATCGCGAACGGCAGGAGCGCGGCCTCCGTGTAGCGCGTGACGCATGTGCGGATACGTCCTGTGATGTGTCCGTGCTCAACGAGGCGATGCTGGCTGGGCGGCGTGAGCAGGAGCGCAAGTGCCACGACCAGCAGCAACAGCGCACTGGCATCGACCTGGCGCATGGTCAGCGTGAAGCTGGCAAACTGGTCCGTGAACACCGATGAAAGCTGAAACCCGAACAGCAACTGGGTTGCCAGCATCAGCAGGCGGGACTCATCCAGTGCGACCTGGAATCGCTGTTCGATGGTGGATGTCATGAAAGTGTCACAATGCGCACCGCATGACGCGCGTCAAGGGCCAAGCCCTTCTATTCCGTACGGAATTTCGCTAGACGCGGGACATGCACGAGACACGTCTACTCGCGGTTGAAGACGGACATTTCGCCTGGATGCTGGGCAAGGGTGCAGCACCAACTGGCCTGGTGCTGCCGCCGGGCGGCGTCGAGGCGCCTGACATCCTGAAGCTGCTTCGGCGTATGACACGACGTGTCCATGCCGCCGGTTCGCGTGGAAGCTGGATGATCGTCAGCGGCAACGAAATCGTGGGTCTCTGCAGCTACAAGCAGCCGCCGAAGGATGGACAGGTTGAGATCGGCTACGGCGTTGCCGTCAGCCGCCGGCGGCTGGGCCATGCGACGCGCGCCGTCGCCGCGATGCTCGCCTACGCCGCCGCCGACCCGCAGGTTCGCAGCGTGATCGCCGCCATTGCCGCGGACAACCCGGCTTCGTCTCGCGCCGCCGAAGCCAATGGCTTCGCGCAGAAAGGCACCGTCCTCGACCCGGACGACGGAGAACTTCTGTTGTGGCGCAGGGATTTAGCCTAGTTTTCCGCCTAACATTTAATTCAAACTTAAGTGCGGGTTCGCCATCGTGGTCACGTCAGGGTTCAGGCTTGTACTGGTTGCGGCCTGCGCGCTGATCGATCCGGACGGCCGCGTGTTGATCGCACAGCGTCCACCCGGGAAAGCGATGGCGGGGCTATGGGAATTTCCAGGGGGCAAGGTCGAAGCGGGCGAGCGGCCGGAAGAAGCGCTCATTCGCGAACTGCGCGAGGAACTCGGCATCACGGTGCAGGAGCCGTGTCTCGCGCCCTTCACCTTCGCGTCGCACACTTATCCGGATTTCCAGCTGTTGATGCCGCTCTACGTTTGCCGGCGCTGGGAGGGGACGGTGGTCGCGAAGGAGCACAGCGGGCTCAAATGGGCGAAACCGCGCGAGCTTTCGCAGTACCCCATGCCGCCGGCCGACTTGCCGCTTGTTCCGATGCTGCGCGATCTGCTCTGAGCCGCTTCGCCGCGAACCAGTCGGGCGCCACCGCTATCGAATACGCGATGATCGCGGTGTTCATCTCGATCGTGATCGTTGCGGGAGCGACGACGCTCGGCACGACGCTCAAGGGCTTCTTCAGCTCGATCTCTTTCGGCTAGTCGCCGGGCTTCTCACCACTGCTATTTTCACGCGTACCCAGCGCGTCGGCCAGCCGTGTCTTGGCGCTGCCGGGCTTGAGTGGCCGCTGCTGGCTCTCATGCGGCGCCCAGCCCGTCAGATAAACGATGTCGAACGTCGCCCGCAGCTTGCCGTCGCCATCGGAGAAGTGCTCGGCGTAGTGTGCCAGCGCCGCCGCCAGCATGTCGCGACGCATCGGTTTGCGGCTCCGTTCCATCAGCGCGTTCGTCTCGCCCATCACGCGCAGGTCGCGCACCAGCGAGAACACCTCGGAGTACCGCACGACGGTGCGCTCGACATCGGCCACGGGTAAGGCAAATCCGGCGCGCTGAAGCAGCCCACCCAGGTCACGCACGTCAGCAAACGGCGACACCCGCGGGCTTATGCCACCCAGTATCTCGCTCTCGGCGGCCGCGAGGGATTGGCGCAGTTCGGTGAGCGTCTCGCCTCCGAACATCGCGGCGAGAAACAAACCATCCGGCTTTAGCGCGCGTTTTGCCTGCACCAACACACCCGGCAGATCGTTCACGCTGTGCAGCGTGAGTACGCTGGTCAGCAGGTCGAGCGGCTCAGACGTCTCGACGTGTTCGTCATCGCCCAGCACCAACTCCATCCGGCGTGGGAATTGCCGTGTGATGCCCGTCAACCGCGCCGACAAGCCATCGGCGGCTTCATTCGCCAGGAACGGGTCGCCACCGATCCGCGCCGCGCGGGCGCGGTGCAGCGCGATCGCTTTTCGGTCGAATATCCGGGGCGGGCCGCCGCTCATTGGGCTAGAGTAGGGCCATGGGTTTAGGTCTCGAAGCAAGCCTGAAACGCGCCGGCCGCGCCGCGCTCGACCTCGTCTTCCCGCCGCTATGCATTGCTTGCCGTGTGCAGGTCGGTGAACCGGGCGCGCTGTGCGCGACGTGCTGGCTGAACGTCCAGTTCCTTGACGGCCCGATGTGCGATTGCTGCGGCCTGCCGTTCGAACTTGATCCCGGCGGCGAGACGCTCTGTGCCGCTTGCTACGCCCGCCGGCCGTTCTTCGACAAGGCGCGCGCCGTCATGCGCTACGACGAGCACTCGCGCGGCCCGATCCTGGCCCTCAAGCATGGTGACCGGCTCGATCTGGCGCCGCACTTCACGCGCTGGCTCGACCGCGGCGGCCGTGCATTGCTGGATGAAACCGATGTCATCCTCCCGGTGCCGCTGCATGTTACCCGGTTGTGGACGCGCCGTTACAATCAGGCGGCGGAACTGGCGCGCGCGCTGTCGCGCCTTTCCGGAAAATCCCTCAATGTGCTCGCGCTTACCCGCAGCCGTTCCACGGAAAGCCAAGGTGCCATGCGCTCCGCCAGGGCCCGGCGCCGCAACATGCTGGGGGCGTTCAGGGTTTCGCCACGCCACAAATCCGCCATTGCGGGCCGTAACGTTCTGCTCATCGACGATGTGCTAACCACGGGAGCCACCGTCGAGGCCTGTGCGCGTGCGCTAAAACGCGCAGGCGCCGCAAAAGTGTTCGTTTTGGCGCTCGCCCGCGTTGTGAGACCGCTTCCGGGCGATATTATTTGAACCGTCACGGAAAGGTGCCGCTGAGTCGCCCGCCATGTCGAAGATCCAGATCTACACCACGCCCATCTGCCCCTACTGCGTACGCGCCAAGGCGCTGCTCAAGAAGAAGGGCGCCGAGTTCGAAGAGATCGACGTGTTCATGGACTCGGACAAGCGCGACGAGATGCAGGCCCGATCGCATGGCGGCCGCACCGTGCCGCAGATCTTCGTAGGCGACACCCATGTCGGCGGTTGCGACGACCTCTACGCGCTCGAGAGCAAGGGCCAACTCGACCCGCTTCTGGCGGGCTGAGAATTGCTCGGCGCAGCATCGCTGCTCCTGACATCGCTCTTGCTTGCAGCTACTACCTCGCGCGAAGCAGTGCCGCTCGAACTACCGCCGCTGCCATGGGTGACGGAACACAATCATCGGTGTGATTACACGTACAAGCCCCACACAGACCCTTGGGGTCGCACCATGCGGCAGATACGTGTCTATCGCGATCCTCTGAGTGGCTATGTTCTCCATGTCGCGCCTGATGGTCGTCATCTGGAAGCGGTCGATGCGCGTGGTCATCTAGTTTGGTATCGCGACCCACATTCCGGCGTCTTCCCTTACCGCCACGAACCAGCATGCATCGACACGCTTGGACCTGACGGTTACCAAGCCGGACGGATCACCAATCGGCCCTTCAAGCTCTTTGGGGCCGACGGGAAGATGCGAACGCTGCAGGAAGGTCGTACCGGGCACTACGTGTATCTGGTCTTCGACAATTCGCAGCAAGGTATCGTCAATGTCTGGACTGGAGAGTTCATCTTCTTCGGCCAGAACTAGTGTTAGGATGCGTAGGATGACGACGTTCAAAGCCGCCTGCGTCCAGCTCCGCTCCACCGACGATGTGCAAGAGAACATCCGCACCACGTCGGAGCTCATCCGTGAAGCGCACGGCAAGGGCGCGGTGTTCATCGGCACGCCGGAGAACACCACGCTGATGGCGCCCGATGGCGGCGCCAAGCTCGCGAGCAGCTACAGCGAAGAGAACGATCCGGCGCTCCCGAAATTCCGCGCGCTGGCGGAAGAGCTCGGCATCTGGCTGCTGATCGGCTCCCTCGCCATCAAGGTCAGCGACACCAAGACCGCCAACCGCGAATTCCTGATCGACCCCAAGGGCCGCATCGCCGCGCGTTACAGCAAGATCCACCTCTTCGACGTCGACCTGCCTTCGGGCGAGAAGTACCGCGAGTCCAACACGGTCGCCGGCGGCGACCAGGCCGTGCTCGCCGACACGCCCTGGGGCAAGGTCGGGCTCTCCATCTGCTACGACATGCGCTTCCCGCAGCTCTATCGCGCGCTGGCGCAGAAGGGCGCGTTCATGCTGACCGCGCCGTCCGCCTTCACCGAAACCACCGGCAAGGCGCACTGGCACGTCCTCCTCCGTGCCCGCGCGATCGAGAACGGCGCCTATGTGCTGGCGCCGGCGCAGGGCGGCACGCATGCCAACGGCCGCAAGACCTACGGCCATTCCATCATCATCGCGCCCTGGGGCGAGGTTCTGGCGGAAGCGGGGACCGAGCCGGGCGTGATTATCGCGGATATCGACCCCGCTGCTGTCACGGATGCGCGCGGCCGCGTGCCAAACTTGCAGCATGACCGGCCGTTCAAAGGTCCCTGATTCAAAGGTCATTGGCGCCGCGCTCGGCGTGCGCAGCCATTCCGGCTGGGCGGCTTACGTCCTTCTGTCCGGCAATCCCAAGGCGCCCGACATCCTCGCCCGTGGCCGCATGCAGCTCTGCGATCCATCGATCGCGGGCTCCAAGCAGCCGTTCCACGAAGCCGAACCGATGGCGTTCCCGCTGGCGCAGAAGTTCATCGCGCGCTGCACCACTTCGAGTGCAAAGCTTGCCGACGAGGCGTTGGCGGATATCGCGCCGCAGGCCCGCGTCACCGCCTGCTGCGTATTAACCGCATCAGGCCGGCCACTGCCGGACCTGAAAGGCATCCTCGCCTCGCACTCCACCATTCACGCCGCGGAAGGCGAGTTCTATCGCGACGCCATTGCGCACGCTTGTGAGCGCGCCAAAATCCCGGTCCGCCGCGTCCGCGAGCGCGACATGGAGGCCGAAACACACAACCTTCCTGTGTCTGCCGCGACCGCCAAGGCCCGGCTCGCGGAATTCGGTAAGCAGCTTGGCGCGCCCTGGACGGTGGACGAAAAGCTCTCCGCGCTCGGCGCCTGGCTGATGCTGGCGTCCTTGCCTTCGAGGCGCTCCGGGCGGTAAACGGCGATTGAGGATAATCAATTCGGTCCAGGGTGAGGGCGGTATAGTATCCTGTCGGAAGGTCGCCACACGTGATCGTTTACAATCTCCGTTGCCGCAACGCCCACGAATTCGAGGGCTGGTTCCAGGACTCGTCCGCCTTTGACGCGCAGGCGAAGGGCGGCAAGGTCGTGTGCCCGGTCTGCAATTCCAAGAAGGTGGAAAAGGCTATCATGGCCCCGGCTGTGTCCGGCGCGAAGAAGTCGAACCTGACGCCGGCCGAAGCCAGGCAGATGCGCCAGTTCATGACCGGCCTGCGCAAATACGTACAGGACAACGCCGACTATGTCGGCCCGAACTTCGCGGAAGAAGCGCGCAAGATTCACTATGGCGAGACCGAGCACCGCCACATCTACGGCGAAGCCTCGCTGGACGAGGCGAAGGAGTTGGTGGAAGAGGGCGTCGACGTCGCCCCGCTGCCGCCGGATCTCGACGGCGCCAACTGAATCGAAAAGGGCGCCTCGAGGCGCCCTTTTCGTTTTCGGCTACCTCAGCGCAGCGCGCAGTGGGTCCGCGTCGCGGTTGCAGGCCCTGCCCATGTACAGGTCGTCGAACGGCACCATGTGGCCGTAGTATTCGGCGTTCATCTCCGGCTTCTGTTCCAGCGTGGAGTCGTTGATCGTCAGGCCGACATACAGGCCGCCGGCGCGTGCCCAGCCGATGATGTCGCCGTGGAACGACGCATCGCCGTCATTGCCGCCCGCCATGCCGACCGCGAGACCGGCCTCTGTCCCGAGCCGGAAGCGCTCCTGCCGGACCGCCGCGACGGCGCGATCCGTCATCAGCAGCATCACGATCTGTGCGCTCGAGACGCCAGCCTGGAGGCCAAGCGACGGCGACCCCATCGAATAGAACGCGGGGTAGGTCCAGGTTGCGCCATTGCGGCGCAGCAGCACGGCATCGCCGCCCTGGCCGCCGATGATGAAGCCGACCTTCACCAGCGCCGGGACGATGATGATGCCCTTGGCGCTGCGTAGCAGGCTCTGCGGGATCTTCGGGCTGACATCGTAGAAGGCGCGGGTGGCGTCGTAGACCAGCTTGCCTGGCTTGCCGGGCGACATGTTCACCGGGCACACGGCCACCTTCGGCGGCTTGGCGTGGTGATGCGGCTTCGGCTTCTTTTTGGCGTCGGCAGGCACGATAGCGAGGGCCACAGCCGCCAGCGCGGCTAGCCCAATGGCGGCAATCTTTTTCATGGAAATCCCCTCAGACAGACTCAGGAAAAGTGAGGGAACCGTACGCCCGTCAGCGGCTCGCGACTATCATGTAATTCACAGCAACATCGTCTGACAGATGCCAGTTCCAGCCGAGCGGATCGAAAGCGACGCCCTGTGTTTTCATGGGGTTGAGTCCTGCTTCTTCAAGCATCCGGCGAAGGTCGTCCGGGTCGACAAACCGGTTCCAGTCATGCGTGCCTGGCGGCAGCCAGCGTAGGATGTACTCGGCACCGATCTTGGCGAGCGCCAGGGACTTGAGGGTCCGATTGAGGGTCGCCACGAATGTCAGTCCGCCGGGCTTCACCAGCCGGGCGCAAGCCCGAAGGTAGGCGCGCAAGTCCGCGACATGCTCGACGACCTCCATGTTGAGGACCACATCGAACGCCGCTCCCTCCGCCTCCAACACCTCGGCCGAAGCCGCCCGATAGGCGATCGCCGCACCGGCCGTCTCGGCATGGGCTTTGGCGGTGCCGATGTTCTTCTCCGACGGATCGACGCCGGTCACGGCGAAGCCCAGCCGTGCCATGGGCTCGCTCAGCAGTCCACCGCCGCACCCGATGTCGAGCAGGCTGAGCCCTCCGAACGGCTTCAGCCCCTCGCGGCCGAAATGACGGGCCGCGGTGTCGCGGATGAACTGCAACCGCACCGGGTTGAACTTGTGCAGCGGTGCGAACTTGCCGTGCGGGTCCCACCACTCCGCCGCCATGGCCGAGAATTTCGCGACTTCTGCCGGGTCGATGGTTGTGTCGGTAATCATACGGGAATTCGCGTTGAGCCTTAAGCGCCTACCGTCTATGTAGGCCGCAGCACCGCTAGCGGCAAACGGAACGGATTAATGGCGAAGATTGCGATGAAATTCGGCGGCACTTCGGTGGCCGA
>Ga0207680_10000467_pt1 | contig 19088 bp, 19 predicted proteins | sample KBSS23metaG_FD_184321 | JGI IMG/M metagenome (GOLD analysis project Ga0207680, IMG submission 184321) | Switchgrass rhizosphere microbial communities from Kellogg Biological Station, Michigan, USA - KBS S2-3 metaG (SPAdes) (version 2) | ecosystem: Host-associated > Plants > Roots > Rhizosphere...
TGGCGAGACGCAGGTCATCTCGGTGAAGATAAGTCCAGCGCCGCCAAGCGCGCGCTCGCCGTAATGGACGAAGTGGAAGTCGTTGGGGACGCCGTCGAGTGCCGAATACATCGCCATCGGCGAGACGGTGACGCGGTTCATCACTTCCATCCCGCGCAGCCTGAAGGGCGCGAACATCGGCGGAGCGGTCTTGTTCGACTTGCCGTCGGTCGCGCGTTTCCAGAACCAGCGCTCGACGCCCTCGAGCCATTCCCGGTCGCGCAGCCGCAAATTCTCGTGGCTGATGCGCTGGCTCCGCGTGAGCAGCGAATAAGCGAACTGCAGCGGCTCAAAATGGGTGTAGCGCTCCAGCGTCTCGAACCATTCGGTCGAGTTGCGGGCGCTGTTCTGGAGCTTCAACACCTCGAGATTGCGCTCGGCCTGATATTCGTCGAGCGCGGCCTCGAGGCTGAGGCCCGGTCGATTAAGCACCTCAGCAAGCTTGATCGCGTCCTCGAGCGCGAGCTTGGTGCCACTGCCGACCGAGAAATGCGCGGTGTGCGCGGCGTCGCCCAAGAGGATGACATTGCCGCTCGACCAACGGTCGCACTTGATCCGGCGGAAGTTCAGCCAGGCGGCGCTGCCGACGAGGTGCGATGCGTTCGATTGCAGGCCGTGGCCGTCGAGATATTTCGCGAACAATTTCTCGCAGGCGGCGATCGCTTCGTCCTGCGACATCGTGTCGAAGCCGAAGCCGCGCCAAGTGTCCTCGCTGCATTCGACGATGAAGGTCGAGCAGTCGGATGCGAACCGATAGGCGTGCGCCCAAATCCAGCCGTGCTCAGTCTCTTCGAACGCGAAGGTGAAGGCGTCGAACACTTTTTCCGTGCCGAGCCAGACGAACTTGTTGGCGCGCACGTCGACGTCGACTCCAAAGGCGTCCGGCTCTGCGTCGCGGAAGCGGGAGTTGATCCCGTCCGAGGCGATGACCAGGTCGTAATCGCGCCATTTCGGGTCGTCTGGATCGCACTCGGCCTCGAACTCGAGAACCACGCCCAGCTCGCGAGCCCGATCCTGCAGGATTTCGAGCAGCCGCTTGCGGCCAATGCCGATGAAGCCGTGGCCTCCGCTAGTGATCGTCTGCCCGCGGAAATGGACGTCGATGTCGTCCCAATGCGCGAATTCCCGAGTGATGATCTCGGCCGACGCCGGATCGTTCTTCCTGATGTTGTCGACGGTGAGGTCGGAGAAGACGACGCCCCAGCCGAAGGTCACGCCGGGCGGGTTTCGCTCGAATATGATGATGTCGTGCGACGGGTCGCGCAGCTTCATCGAGATGGCGAAATAGAGCCCCGCGGGCCCGCCGCCGACGCAGGCGATCTTCATCCAAAAGTCCGAAACGTCACAAGCCTCCGCGTGCGCGCGCGAGTCGCTGGGTTTCGAGTGCCACCCGCGACGCCGGATCTGAGCTCTGCCCACTGCATCGCCGCAACATGGCACAGCTGGGTGGCCGTAGGACAGAGGGCGCGCTGCGACTGTTTACCCACCATGATGTATGTTAGGCAGCAGGCAGGGGGACGAGTAATGGTCCGAACTCCGGGTGAGTCCAAGCGCGAACCGCGAGTCGACGTTCGCAAATCGGCGACCGTGATCAATTCGGACGGCGCCGAAATTCCGGCCACCATCCTCGACATTTCGAGCAACGGGTTCCGGATCGAGGTCGATGATCAGCTGCGCATCGGAGAGTTCGTCGGCATCCGGGTCGACGGCGATCGAATGGAAGCACAGATCCGGTGGGTGCTTGGCAAGGAGGCGGGCGGGACGTTCCTCGCGCGCGTCGACTCCAGCACCTTGTGAGGCTTTGAGTGGGGAGTAAGCGATGGCTGGGGACACAGTTGACGGCACTGGCAATTGGAGTGGTGACGACCGGCGCAAAGGCGACCGCCGAAGCGGTGACGAGCGGAGGTCGGTAAAGCGGACGGTCGTCGACCCGCGATCGGCGGAGCGGCGCAAGACCGACCGGCGCAAGGACCCGCCCGCGGCCTGAGCGGGCCACTCGCCTGTCCCATTGCGAAACGCCGGCGGCGGTCGGCGAAACCCAACGCATTCTGAGGCGCTTTTCCGCTCGATAATCAGAGTAGGAGGGCTTCGCTTCATGTTCCTGGAAGCGATCGAGTCGGGGTCGGACCGCGCATGCCGTCGTTCGCACGTCCTGATGACGGCAATGCTGATGACTCCGGCAGGCGCGGCCTCGGTCCGGATCAGGGACATCTCGACGCAGGGCGCACAATTATGGTCGGATTCGCCGGTCCCGACCGATTGCGATGCGATCCTGAAGCGCGGAACGTTCTTTGCCGCCGGCAAGATCGTCTGGTGCAGCGAAAGGTCGATCGGGGTGAAATTCTACCGCGAACTGCCGGACGCGGAATTCGAGTCGGCCTTCAATTCGAGGCCCGTCCCGGCACGCGGCTAGTCAGCCGAGGCCACCGACAAACGCATCGATCGCCGCGTTGAACTCAATCGGCCGTTCGAGATTGGCGAGATGGCCCGCGCCCCGGATCACCTGCATTCGCGCATCGGGAATGAGGTCGACAAGCTCGTTCGACAGGTCGGGCGGCGTGACCAGGTCCAGCTCGCCGACGAGGACGAGCGTTGGGACATCGATCGCCGCCGCGCGGTCGCGCTGGTCGGCGAGCCAAACCGCCTCGGCGCCGATGCGATAGGCCGCGGGGTCGATGCGCGACATGGTCTCGACCACCTCGCGTCGGACTTGTGCGTCGGCGGGCTGAGCGAGGAGCACGTCGGCCCGCGCTTCGGCCATGGCGGGCAGGTCAAGGCTGCCCGCAAGGCTGCGCTCGTAGATCGCGCGCCCGTCGGGGTGGACGGCGAAGGTGTCGGCGAGGATCAGCGACGCGCAACGCTCGCGCGCCAGATGGTACATGGCGATCGCGACGATTCCCCCCAGCGACAGGCCGCAGACGTGGGCGCGATTGATGCCGAGCGCGTCCATCGCTGAGAGGATCGCAGAGGCATAATCGTCGCGCGTCGTTCCCGCCGGTGCAGGGCCGCTATCGCCATAGCCCGGATAGTCGAAGGCGAGGGCGCGCCGTTGCCGGCCGAAGTGCTCGAGCTGCGGACGCCAGACGCTCTTGTCGGAGCCGACGCCGTGCAGGAAGACAATCGGCACGCCCGCATTGCCGGCCTCGGTGAAGCCGATTGCGCCAAAGGTTTTCGTTTCGACGCGAGCCATGCAGCGCATCTTGGCAGCGTGGGGAGGCGCACGCTAGCGTCGCGAACATGGCGCGGATGACTGTCAACGGCGAAGGGGTGAACTATAAGCTCGATCCTGACATCCCGCTCTTATGGGCGTTGCGCGACGCATCCAACCTGACCGGCACCAAATATGGCTGCGACAGCCGCGACTGCGGCGCCTGCACGGTGATCATCGACGGACAGGCAGTGCTGAGCTGCAGCGTCGCGCTTCGCGACCTCGAGGGCGCGACCGTGACGACCATCGAAGGGCTCGGCGGCAATCATCCCGTACAGCAGGCATGGCTCGCCGAGCAGGTGACCATGTGCGGCTATTGCGAGCCGGGCTTCATCATGGCCATCGCCGCGCTGCTCCGGGTCAGTCCGAGCCCGAGCGAGGAGCAGATCGACGCGCTGCCGAACATCTGCCGCTGCGGCGCCTATCCGCGCATCCGGAAGGCGATCGCGCGTGCGGCGCAGTTGGCGGTTCCGGGCGCGCCGGCTCTGCAGAAACCCTGAATATACGCTTCCGAAACAATTCAGCCGCCGCTCATCTGGTGAGGCGCACTTCCCGCCTCAGGGAACCAGAGAAAGTCACTGTCATGCGTAAGTTCATCTTCTCCATTCTCCTGGCGTCCGCAGCGGCCTCGCCCGCGCTGGCCCAGGACCACGACCGATGGCACAACGACGAGCCGCAGAGCGACCGCCAGGAAGCTCGCCAGCAGGCCCGCGAGGCGCGCCAGCAGCAGCACCAGCAACAGCAGGCCCAGCCCGACCGCGCCCCGCGGTTCGAAATGCGCCAGCAACAGCAGCAATCGCAGCCACAGGTCGAGGCGCGCCAGCAGCAGTCACAGGGAAGCGGCGATCAGGGGCGCGGCGGTTGGGGCGGTTCGCGCTTCGGCGGCCAGTCCGACGCCGGCCAGCAGCAGGCCGTGGAGCAGCAGCAGCGCCAGTTCGATCGGCGCGAGCGCGGCAGCTGGAACGGCGGCGACCGGCGCGGCGGTTCCACCGGACAGGTCCAGCAGGTTCAACGCAACCAGCAGGACGGCAGCTGGGCGCGCGACCGGGGCAGCTGGAGCCATGATCGCGACGGCGACTTCCGCCAGCGGCAGGCCGAGCAGCAGACGCGCGACAGCAGCCGCTGGGCAGGCGGGAACAACTGGAACCGCAACAGCAATACGCGCTGGTCAGGGACGTGGAACCGCGACTGGCGCCACGACAACCGTTACGACTGGCGCAGCTACCGCAACCGCCATCGCTCGATCTTCCACATCGGCGTCTATCTCGATCCGTTCGGTTATGGCTACCGGCCGTTCAACATCGGCTACCGGCTGCAGCCCTATTATTACGGGCAGCGCTATTGGATCGACCCGGGCCTCTACAACCTGCCCTACCCGCCGCCGGGCACCATGTGGGTGCGTTACTGGGACGATGCGCTGCTGGTCGACACCTATACCGGTGAAGTGATCGACGTGATCCGCGATTTCTTCTGGTAGAGGCTCGACACGCATTGATCGAAGGGGCGTTGCGCGCCAAAGCGCAGCGCCCCTTTGTTATTCCAGCGATACGATCTCCGAGGCCTGAATGAATTCCGCCGTCCGAACGATCCTTGGCCTCGCGCTGCTGGCCGCCGCCGCGCCGGCCGCCGCCCAGGCAAGCGCTCACGACCGGCTGTTCCATTTGTTCAAGGAGAGCGACGAAGCCTATCTGCAGCGCAATCCGCTGCAGGCGCTGTATCGCGGCGATTACCGCTACGCGGACCGGCTCGGCGACCTTTACAGCGACGCGCACTTCCAGGGCGAGAAAGCCGCCGCTGAACGCGACCTTGCCGCACTGGCGACGATTCCGCGGGCCGAGCTCAGCGCCGACGACCAGCTCGCCTACGACGTGTTCGAATTCCAGACCAAGGATGCGCTGCGGGGACTTCAAAGCGACCTGCTGCCGCTTCGCGAAGCGCTGCCGATGAATCACTTCTATGGGCTGCACACCCAATATCCGACCATCTCCAGCGGCACCGGCGGAGCGCCGTTCGCGACTGCGCCCGACTATGAGAGGGCGCTCAAGCGGAACGAGGATTTCGCGCGCAACGTCGACCAGGCGATCGCCCAGTGGAAGAAGGGCGAAGCGGCCGGCCTGGTCGATACCAAGCTGACCGTCCGCAACATGATCGAGCAGCTCGACAACCAGCTGAAGCTGAAACCCGAGGACTCGCCCTATTGGGGACCGATCAAGGCGTTCCCGAAGGACCTGTCCGGAGCCGACCGGGCGCGCATCACCGACGCCTATCGCAGCTCGATCAGGACGGTGGTCTACCCGGCCCTTCAGCGGCTGCGCGACTTCCTCGCCAACGACTATCTCGGCCACGCCCGCGAGGGGGTCGGCCTCATGTACATGAAGGGCGGCGACCGGCTGTACGACTATCTGGTCCAGTCGACGACCACGCTACCGATGACCCCGGAACAGATCCACGCGCTTGGGCTCAGCGAGGTCGCGCGGATCACCAAGGATTTCGAGCAGGTCCAGGCGGAGATCGGGTTTAAGGGGTCGCTGCAGCAATTCTTCGACTACATGCGCACCAGCCGGTCGTTCCAGCCGAAGACGCGCGAGCAGCTCAACCAGGATTATTACAGGGTCCGGCGCGCCGTCGACGCGAAGATCCCCCAATATTTCTCGCTGGTGCCCAAGACGCCGCTCGTCATCCGGCCCTATCCGCCGTACCGCGAGAAGTTCGAGGCCGGTGGCTCCTACGACGCCGGGACCCCCGACGGGACTCGGCCCGGGACGTTCTATTTCAACGCCTATGACCTGCCGGCGCGCTTCACCTGGGAAGAGACGACACTGTTCCTGCACGAGGGCGAGCCCGGCCACCACTTCCAGATCAGCCTGGCGCAGGAGAACAAGGCGCTGCCGGCGTTCATGCGCTTCGGCGGCAATGACGCTTATGCCGAGGGCTGGGCGCTCTATGCGGAGACGCTCGGCTACGACATGGGCTTCTACAAGGACCCGATCCAGCGCTTCGGAACGCTCAACGACGAGATGCTGCGCGCGATGCGACTCGTGGTCGACACCGGCATCCATGCCAAGGGTTGGACCCGCGATCAGTCGATCGCTTATTTTCTGTCGCACTCGGGCGAGTCCCGCACCGACGCGACCGCGGAAGTCGAGCGATACATCGCGATCCCCAGCCAGGCCGTCGCCTACAAGATTGGCTCGCTCACCATCCAGCGGCTTCGCGACAAGGCCAAGGCCGCGCTCGGCGACAAGTTCGACATCCGCGAATTCCACGCCCAGGTGCTGGGCAGCGGAGCGCTCCCGCTGTCGATCCTCGAAGCCAAGATCGACCGTTGGATTGCGACGAAGAAGGGTTAGGGTCTCAGCTCGACGAACGGCGCGAACTTGACCTCGCGCTTGACGAAGCTGGTCTGGTAGCGGCGCACGGTCGGATCGGCGACGAGGGCCGCGTCGCACAGCGCATTGAACTCTCCCATGCTGGCGCAGTCGATCAGCGCGACCAGGTCGGAGGAGCCCGTCACCTCGTAACAGAATTGCACGTTATGCTCGGACAGGAGGCGCTGCTCGAGCGCGGCCTTGCCCTTGAGATCGGCATGCTCGGCTAGCTCGATGAACACCAGCGCCCGAAGCCGGTGGCCGGTCAGGCGTTCGGCAATGAGCGCGATGGTCCGCGCAATCCAGCCCTCGCCGCGAAGCCGCCGCAGGCGCCGGGCGATCGCCGATGGCGAAAGTGGCACGCGCTCGGCGAGCTGCTCCGCCGTTTGCGAATCGTCGCGCTGGACGAGGTTCAAGAGGGCGAGATCGAAGCTGTCGAGCACGGGCGGCATCCTGCCAAATTCTGGCACGAGGTGCACCAATTTTGCGCGGAGCTGGCAATCAGCTTCGGGCAAGCTTGTCGTTCATCCGGGAGAAAGCGCACTTCCCGCGGATAGGGTCTCAGTACGCGTGACAAGGGGGTTTTTGTGACGAGCGCCAAAGCAGTTTCCATCGCTACCGCCACCTTGTTGGCGGCCATCCTGCCGGCACCAGCATTGCTCGCCGCGCAGACGGCCGCGCCGGCGCCCGCAGCTGGATTGGAATCCCGGGCTGCGGGCCCGGCCTCCCTTCCCGTCGAAGCGGGCGAGGGACGCGCAGTGGCGCTCAAGCTCGGCGACGAGCTTGTCCGATCGTTCGTCTATACCGACCAGGCCGAAGCCTATGCGGCCATGCTGCGCAAGAATGCGGCAGCCGGGCGCTACGACAGCGGCACGCGAGGCGCGCTCGCGACACTGCTGACCGACGATCTGCAGGCTGTGCACAAGGACGGCCATCTGCACGTCCAGCTTGCGGACGGCGGACCGGGACAGGCCGGCGGCGGTGGGGGCGGACCGAAGGGTTTCCCGCCGCTGATCCAGGCCGCGAAGACCATTGCCCCGGGTATCGGCTATATCCGCTTCAGCGCCTTCTTCGGCACCGATGAGGAAGTTGCCGGGGTCAAGAAATGGCTCGCCGACAATCGCGACGCGAAGACGTTGATCTTCGATCTTCGCAACCATCACGGCGGCGGACTTGCCGAGCAGGACGCGATCTTCTCCTACATCTTCGCCAGCAAGACGCCGCTGGTGAAGATGGCGATGTCCAAGGCCGTCTATGAGCAGCATGGCGCGCCGCTGCGATCAGGTCCGACGCTGCAGTTCGTCGGCGACGGCGACAAGATGGTCGCGACCCATGTCGCGCTGCCCGGTGAGGACACGGCGCTCCGCAAGGCGACGATCTACCTGCTGGTATCGAACAAGACCGCGTCGGCAGCCGAGCATTTCTCGCTGGCGATGAAGTCGACCGGCCGAGCGACCCTGATCGGCGAGCCGACCGCCGGGGCGAACCACTTCGGCGGGCCGGCGCCGCTCAACGATCATTTCGCGGTGTGGATGCCGATTGGCCGAACCTACGACATCAAGACCGGCAAGGATTGGGAGGGCGGCGGCGTTGCGCCGGACCTGGCCGTCGATCCGAAGCAGGCTCTGGTCGTGGCGCTCGAGAAGGCCGGCCTCAGCCATGAGGAAGCGGTCAAGCTCGACGCCGCCGAAGTCCCTGCCGAACCGGTGCATAGCGAGAAGTTGAGGGCGAGATGATGACAGTCGTTCGTGCGCTTTCGCGCGCCATTCGTCGAATGGCTGTGGATTGGACGGCCGAATGCGCAAGACCTCCGCTGAAATCGGGGAGCTTCGCATTGCTCAATACCCAAACGGCCGACTCGCCCGTTAGACCCTTCGGGGCCGAGCCTGCCGAGCCGGCGCTCGCGGCTGGAACGCCCCCCGACGGTCCAGGCGCGGCGCCGGCTAGAGCCGCGATCGCGATCGCCGGCCTTGCCTTCCTATACACGGCCGTCCCTGCTGGGGCTGTAGCCTGTCCGGACAAGAGCAGGAGCCAGCCGCAGGCCTGCGCGCCCAAGCCGGCTCAGCAGCCGAGCGCAGTGCCGCCAAGGAAGACCACGCAGTCCGTGAACGTGATCATCAAGAGCCGCGGTGGCGGGCGCGGCTTCTTCGGCTGGTGGCCGAGCATGCATTCGGACTTGATGCCCTAGGCGGCGCTCTCCAGCGCCTCGGCGATCAGCTTGCGGCTGTTGTCGATCCCGTAGAGCGCGATGAAGCTGCCCATGCGCGGGCCTTGCGAGGAGCCGAGCAGGGTCTCGTAGAGCGCCTGGAACCAGGCCCGGAGGGATTCGAACGGGTGGCGCTTGCCGACCTCGAAGACCTGCGTCTGGATATCCTCAGCGGCGGCATCGGCGGGCAGCTTCGCCAGCTCTGAGTCGAGGTCGCGAAGGGCTTCAGCCTCGACCGCAGCCGGGGATCGGCGCTGCAGCCCGGGAACGACGAAATCGCGCGCATAATTGACCGCAAGGCCAATCAGCTCGTCGAGCTCCGGATCGCTTGTCGGTGAGGTGCCCGGCGCGTAGCGCTGGACGAAGCGCCAGGCGGTTTCCTTGTCGGCGACGCCTGGCAGGCTGACGAGGTTCAGGAGCAGGCCGTACGTCAGCGGAAGGGTTTCCGTCGGCACCTTCCCACCATGGATGTGGTGCACCGGGTTGCCGAGCTTCTGCTCCACCGGCTGGCTCGGATAATTGCCGCGGAACTGCCAATATTCGTCGACCGCGCGCGGGATGACGCCGATGTGCAGGCTCTTCGCGCGCCGGGGCTCGCGGTAGATGTAGAATGAGAGGCTCGGCTCGCTGCCGTAGCGCAGCCACTCCTCGAGGCTCAGCCCATTGCCCTTCGACTTGGAGATCTTCTCGCCCTTTTCGTCGAGGAACATCTCATAGTTGAAGCCCTCGGGCGGGCGACCGCCGAGCACGCGGGCGATCTTGCCCGACTGGGTGACGCTGTCGATCAGGTCCTTGCCCGACATTTCGTAATCGACGCCCAGCGCGACCCAGCGCGCGGCCCAGTCGACCTTCCACTGGAGCTTCGCCGCGCCGCCGAACGCCGACTGCCGGACGCGGGTGCCGTCCTCGTCGTCGAAGGCGATCAGCCCCGCTTCGGCGTCGACGACCTCGACCGGAACCTGGAGCACCCGGCCGCTCGACGGCGAGACCGGGAGTACCGGCGAATAGGTCTTGCGGCGGTCCTCGCCGAGGGTCGGGAGCATCACGCCCATGATCGCGTCCCAGCCGTGGAGGACCTTGCGGATCACGTCATCGAACCGGCCCGACGTGTAGCAGTCGGTCGCCGACAGGAATTCGTAATCGAAGCCGAAGCGGTCGAGGAAGCTGCGCAGCATCGCATTGTTGTGGTGCGCGAAACTCTCGTGCGTGCCGAACGGGTCCGGGATTTTGGTCAGCGGCTTGCCGAGATTGGCGGCGAGCAGTTCCTGGTTGGGGACGTTGTCGGGGACCTTGCGCAGGCCGTCCATGTCGTCGCTGAACGCGATCAGCCGCGTCGGATTGCCGGTCAATTCCTCATAGGCATGGCGGACGAACGTCGTCCGCGCGACCTCGTTGAAGGTGCCGATGTGCGGCAGGCCCGAAGGCCCGTAACCGGTTTCGAAGATAATCGGCTGACCGGCCGGTTTTCCGTCGGGCCAGCGTTTCAGCAGCTTGCGCGCCTCCTCGTACGGCCAGGCCTTGGACGCCATTGCGGCAGAACGTATGTCTTCGGCGGCCAAATTCGTTGTTCTTCTGTTCTTCTAGCGGCAGGGTCCGGGGATGGCCGCTCCTTTGCCGCTTCCCGCGCTTCACGCAACCCACGCCGGCATCTGGCTGGCCGACGGAACCGGCGATGCGCGCGAGGCGAGCCGGGGCGAAGCCATCGCCCGCGCGGCCGAGACCCCGCACATCATCCTCAACGCGCCGCTCGTCGGTCAGCGGCTCGGCTATCCGGAACTGAGCGGGCTCGACCTCTTGGAATTGTTTGCGTTCGTGCACCCGGCGCGCTTCGCGGTTCCGACCGTCGCGGGCATGAGCCGCACGCTCGGCCTCGACCCGCCGTCGAGCGAGTCCGACGCAGCCGCGGCGTTGCAGTGGATCGCGGCGAAGCTAATGGCCGTGCTCGCCGACCCCGACTGGCCCGAGCGCGAGGGCGCGTGGACCTCGAACGTGACTTTGCACCGCCTGGGCTGGGGCTGGGCGCCGCTGATCGGCGCGCGGCTGGAGCGGCCCGAGCGCGGCGAGCGCATGCTGTTTTCGCGCCTGAAGCAGTGGGAGGAGACGGGCGAGCAACCGCCGCCGCGGACGGTGCTGGTCGAGCCGGTGGACGCTCGCGCCAGGCTCGACCGGCTGACCGGCCGGGCCGAGGCGCGTGAGGGCCAGAAGGCGATGGCCGAGGCGGTGACGCAGGTGTTCGCGCCCAAGCCCGCCAAGGGCTCGCCTAACGTGCTGCTGGCCGAGGCGGGGACAGGGATCGGCAAAACGCTCGCCTATCTCGCGCCCGCGTCGCTGTGGGCGGAGCAATCCGGCGGGACGGTCTGGGTGTCGACCTTCACCAAGGCGCTGCAGCGCCAGCTCGACGCCGAAGGGCCCAAGCTGTTCGCCAATGCGGAGGAGCGAGCGAAGCGCATCGTCGTCCGCAAGGGCCGCGAGAATTACCTGTGCCTGCTCAACCTCGAGGACGCGCTGCAGGGTGCATTCGCAGGGCGCGCCGCGGTGCTGGCACAGCTGGTCGGACGTTGGGCCGCCTACACCAAGGACGGCGACATGGTCGGCGGCGACCTGCCGGGCTGGCTGCCGAGCCTGTTCCGCCGGGCCGGCGCGACCGCGCTGACCGACCGGCGGGGCGAGTGCGTCTATGCCGGCTGCCCGCACTATCGCCGCTGCTTCATCGAGCGGGCCGAGCACGCGAGCCGCGAGGCGGACATCGTCATCGCCAACCACGCCCTGGTGATGGTCAATGCCGCGCGAGCGCGCGAGGACGCGCCGGGCCGGATCCTGTTCGACGAGGGCCATCATCTGTTCGACGCGGCCGATTCGACCTTTGCGGTGGCATTCGGCGGTCAGGAGGCGATCGAGCTCAGGCGCTGGCTCGTCGGGCCCGAGGGCCGTTCGCGTGGCCGGCGGCGCGGCCTCGCGGCGCGTTTGATGGACGTCGCGTCCTACGACGAGGAGGGCGCGCGGGCGCTCGATGCCGCAGTCGAGGCGGCGAAGGCGCTACCGTCGGACGGCTGGCTCCAGCGGCTCGTCGAGGGCGATCCGTTCGGACCGGTCGAGGCGTTGCTCGCCGAGGTCCGCGGCACGGTGTTCGCCCGGGCCAAGGCGCAGGAAGCGGGCTACGGGCTCGAGACCGAGCTCGCCGAGCCCGATGGCGCGCTGGTGTCGGCGTCAGCCGGGGCCGCCGAGGTGCTCGAAAGCCTCGCCAAGCCGCTGGCGGCGCTGTCGCGGCGCCTGGAGGCGGTGCTCGAGGATGCGCCCGACTGGCTCGATTCGCAGGCGCGGGCTCGCGTCGACGGCGCGATCCGCGGCCTCGCGTGGCGGCGCGAGACGGTCGCCGCGTGGATCGCGCTATTGTCGCGGATTGGCGGCGAGGCCGATCCGGAGTTCGTCGACTGGCTGGCGGTCGAGCGGATCGACGGGCGCGAATATGATGTCGCGATCCACCGCCGCTGGCTCGACCCGACCAAGCCGCTCGCGGGAGCGGTGATCGCGCCCGCCGACGGCGTGCTGGTGACCTCGGCGACCCTGCGCGGCGGCGAGGACTGGCCGTCCGCGGATGCGCGCACCGGCGCGCTGCACCTGCCGGCACCCGCCTTGCACTTCGAGGCGGAAAGCCCGTTCGACTATGCCGCCTGCTCGGAAGTGCTGATCGTCACCGACGTCGGCCGCAACGACGTTGCGGCGCTGGCGGGCGCCTATGCGCGGCTGATCGAGGCAGCCAGGGGCGGGACGCTCGGCCTGTTCACCGCGATCCAGCGGCTGAAGGCGGTGCACGCGCGGATCGCCGACCGGCTCGCTCGCGAGGGGCTTCCACTGCTCGCCCAACACGTCGATCCGATCGACGCCGGGACTCTGGTCGACATCTTCCGCGACGACCCGCGCGCGTCGCTGCTGGGCACCGATGCGCTGCGCGACGGAGTCGACGTCCCGGGCGAATCGCTTCGGCTGGTGGTGATGGAGCGCGTGCCTTGGCCCCGCCCGACGGTGCTCCACGCGGCGCGGCGGATGGCCGGTGGCGGCAGCGCCTATGACGACCGGGTGGTGCGGGCGCGGCTCGCCCAGGCGTTCGGGCGGTTGATCCGGCGGCAGGGCGACAAGGGCCTGTTCGTGATCCTGTCGTCGGCGATGCCGTCGCGGCTGCTGAAGGCCTTCCCGTCCGGCGTTCCGGTCAGCCGGGTGCCGCTTGATGTTGCGATCGACCGGGTCGAGAGCTTCCTGCCTCGGGAGAGGAAGAATGAAACGATTGGCGATCCTGCGCCACGCCAAGTCAAGCTGGGATGACCCGACCCTCGACGATTTCAACCGGCCGCTGAACGAGCGCGGATGGAAGGCCGCGCGCCGCATCGGAAGCGAGATGAAGCGGCGAGGGATCGAGTTCGACCTTGTGCTCTCGAGCACGGCCGCGAGGACGCGCGAGACGATCGACGGCGTAGCCGAGAAGTATGAGTTCCGCGCGCCGATTCGCTTCGAGCAACAGCTTTACCTCGCGAGCGAGGCGAGGCTCCTCGCGCTGGTTCGCGGGCTGGACGAGGAGGTGAGGGCGCCGCTGATCGTCGGGCACAATCCGGGGCTCGAGCTGCTGGTCTCCAGCCTCACATCCGACGATCGGCACGGCTATCGGCGGCGGGTCGAGGGCAAGTTTCCGACGGCCGCGCTTGCAATCATCGAGCTGCCAGCCAGGCGCTGGGCCGAGGTCGAACCGGCAAGCGGTGAAATCGTCGAGCTGGTACTGCCGAGAGAGCTCGACTAGCCGTCGAGAGCGGCCGCCAGCCGGTTGCGCAGCGAGATCAGCCGGAACACGTCGACTCCGCCGGCCTGCGGCTCATCGGGTTCGGGGCCCGCCGGCGCCGAAGCAACGGCCATCGTCGATTCGGGCAACGGCTCCGGCCCACCGCGCTCGCGCAGCAGCTTCTGCACGCCGCGCACCGTATAGCCTTCCTGGTTGAGCAGGCGGTTGATCCTCCGCGCCAGGTCGACGTCGCCGGGGCGGTAATAGCGGCGGTTGCCGGCTCGCTGCATTGGCCGCAGCTGCGGGAAGCGCGTCTCCCAGTAGCGCAGGATATGCTGGGCGACTCCCAGCTCCTGCGACAATTCACCGATCGTCAGGAGCGCGCCGGGATCTTTCGCTCCGGCAGTGGCCAACGTCAGCCCTTCGCGATCCGGTCGCGCATGATCTGGCTTGCGCGGAAGGTCATCACGCGGCGCGGCGCGATCGGCACCTCGATGCCGGTCTTCGGGTTGCGGCCGACCCTCTGGCCCTTGTCGCGCAGGATGAAGGTTCCGAAGCCCGAGATCTTGACGTTATGTCCGTCGGACAGAGCGTGGCACATGTGGTGCAGCACGCGCTCGACCAGGCTTGCCGACTCGGCGCGCGACAGGCCGAGCTTGCGATGCACGACGTCCGCGAGGTCCGCGCGAGTCAGGGTTGCGGCGCTGTCTGCATTATTGAGCCGCGCGATCCCGAGATCGGCCATGTTAATCTCCCGCTCCTGACGGCGCCCCCCGCCGTATAGATTACGCTTTCGTAACGGATTTCCGTCCTGTCGGCAATTCGACTTCTCGCCGGAAATTCCAAACTTTTCAATACCTGAGCGCTGCCGCGCCCCAGGTAAATCCACCACCCATCGCTTCCAGGACGACAAGATCGCCGCGCTTGATTCGGCCATCCTTCACGGCTGTGTCGAACGCCAGCGGAACCGACGCCGCCGATGTGTTGGCATGGCGGTCGACGGTCACCACGACCTTCTCCGGTGGAAGCCCAAGCTTCTTCGCGGTCGCGTCGAGAATCCGCGCATTGGCCTGGTGCGGCACGACCCAGTCGACGTCGGCCGGGCTGAGCCCTGCGCCTTCGAGCACTTCGCCCATGACTTCGGCGAGGTTGACCACGGCATGGCGGAACACCTCGCGCCCTTTCATGCGCAGCTTGCCGACGGTGCCAGTGGTCGAGGGGCCGCCGTCGACGAACAGCAGGTCGTTGTGGCGCCCGTCGGCGTGGAGCTTTGTCGCCAGGATTCCGCTGTCGCTTTCCTCCGCGCTGAGCACCAGCGCGCCGGCGCCGTCGCCGAACAGGACGCAGGTCGCGCGGTCCTCCCAGTCGAGGATCCGGCTGAACGTCTCGGCGCCGATCACCAGCGCCTTCTGCGCGTTGCCCGAGCGGAGCATCGAGTCGGCTACCGACAAAGCATAGAGGAAGCCGGTGCACACCGCGTGCACGTCGAAGGCGATGCAGTCGTTGATCCCGAGCGCCGCCTGGACCTTGGTCGCCGACGACGGGAAGGTCTGGTCGGGCGTGGCGGTCGCAAGGACGATGAGGTCGATGTCGCCCGCCTCAAGGCCGGCGTGCGCGAGCGCGGCGCGCGCGGCTGCGGTCGCCAGGGTGCCGGTGGTCTCGCCGTCCGACGCGAGGTAGCGGTTGCGGATGCCGGTGCGCTCGACAATCCACTCGTCGGTCGTGTCGACGGTCTGGGCAAGCTCCTGGTTGGTGACCTTGCGCTTGGGCAGCGCACTGCCGACTCCGGCGACGACCGAGCGGCGAGTCATTCCGCTGCCTCGCCCGCGAAGGCGTGGGCGCGGAAATTGTCGAGATCGTCCCCGATCTTTCGCGTGATGTCGTTGCGGACCATGGTCGCGGCGACCCGGATCGCGTTGGCGACGCCCTTGGCATTCGCCCCGCCATGGCTCTTCACGACCAGGCCGTTGAGCCCAAGGAAGACTGCGCCATTGTGGTTGTTGGGATCGAGGTGGACCTGGAGCAGGTTCAGCGCCGGCCGCGAAAGAGCGAAACCGGCCTTGGACCGAAGCGAGCTCTTGAACGCCCGGCGCAAGAGGTCGGTGACGAAGCGCGCGGTGCCCTCGGCTGTCTTGAGCGCGATATTGCCAGAAAAGCCGTCGGTTACGACGACATCGACCTCGCCGCGCGACAGCTGGTCGCCTTCGGTGAAGCCGTCGAACCGGAACGGCAGGTAATCAGCCTCACGCAGCAGAGCGGCGGCGTCCTTCAATTCGTCGGTGCCCTTCAATTCCTCGGTGCCGATGTTGAGCAGCTTCACCCGCGGCTGGGAAATGCCGAGCACGCAGCGCGCATAGGCGGCGCCCATGACTGCAAACTGCACGAGGTTCTGCGCATCGCACTCGGTATTGGCGCCGAGATCCAGCATCACGACGTCGGTTTCGGCGAGCGTCGGCAGCAGCGCTGCAAGCGCAGGACGGTCGATTCCGGGCATGGTCCGAAGCGCAAGCTTGGACATGGCCATCAGCGCGCCGGTATTGCCGCCGGACAGGGCCGCATCCGCGAGTTGCTCTTTGACCGCGTTGATCGCCATGCCCATCGAGGTCGTGCGCGCGCGGCGGATGGCCTGGCTCGGCTTCTCGCTGGCAGCGATCGCCTCGGGCGAGTGGACGAGGGCCGAGTTATCGGCGAGTGCGCGATGCTTGCCGATCTGCGCCTCGATCTGCCGCTCGTCACCATAGAAAGTGAAGCGCAGTTCCGGGTCGCGGCGCAGCGCGCGGGCCGCGCCGGCAATCATGGCCGCGGGGCCGGCGTCGCCCCCCATGGCGTCGATCGCGATGCGCGGGCCCCCGTTCATGGGGAAAGCGAGCTTAGGCCTCGGTCGAGACGACTTCGCGGCCGTTATAGTGGCCGCAAGCGCTGCACATGTTGTGCGGCAGCTTCAGTTCGCCGCAGTTCGGACACTCCTGGAACTGGGTCGCCTTCAGCGCGTGGTGGCTGCGGCGCATGTTCCGCTTGGACGGCGAGGTTTTTCTCTTAGGGACAGCCATTGCGGCACCTTTGAAATATTCGGGACAACAATAAAAATTGCGACGATCTGCGCCTCATCTCAGCGGGATGACCCGCAGGCGGCGGCTGGATCGTCGCGAACCGCGGCCCCTATAGCGCATGGGGCCGCTGTTGCAAGCACAGCGTGGGAATGCGACTGAGCCCGGCGGGGGACCTGATGATGACGGCTTTGCCGATAACGCTGGTGACTGCTGCTGCGGCGACCTTGCTCAACATTTGGCTCGGCCTGCGGATTGGCCAGTTTCGCGGCAAGTTCAAGGTTAGCGTGGGCGACGGCGGCCATGAACCGCTGCTTCGGCGGATGCGGGCGCAGGCCAATTATATTGAGAGCGCGCCGTTCGTCCTTATCCTCATCGCAGCGCTCGAAATGTCCGGCGCGAGCAGGACTGGCCTCGGCCTGATCGGCGCGATCTACCTCCTCGTTCGAATTGCGCATGCAATCGGGATGGAAGCGGCCGAAAAGCGCCGCTGGCGCGAGATCGGTGCGATGGGAACCGGGTTCGTCATGCTCGCCCTTAGCTTTTGGGCGATAGCGCTGGTCGCGATGCACGGCCTCGCCCGCTAGGCTGTCGCCAGCGAATCGAGGGGCGCATGGCGAAAATCGGCGTAGCAATCCTGGTGGGCGCGGCGTTCCTTGCTGCTGGATCTCCTGCCGCCAAGATCACGCGTAAGCCCGCCTACCTCAACCCTGCGCTTCCCGCGGCAACACGCGCTGCGGACCTCGTCGGCCGAATGACGATCGAGGAAAAGGCGTCGCAGCTGGTCAACCACTCGCGCGCGATACCCCGCCTCGGAGTCCCCGCCTACGACTGGTGGAGCGAGGCGCTGCACGGGGTGGCGGTCGGCGGCGCGACCGCATTCCCCGAGCCGATCGGCCTTGCGGCGACGTTCGACACCGACGGCATTCACCAGATGGCCGAGGCGATCGGCGTCGAAGGGCGGATCAAGCACGAGGAAGCGGTCCGCGCGGGCCATTCGAGCACCTTCGAAGGCCTCGATTTCTGGGCGCCCAACATCAACATCTTCCGCGATCCCCGCTGGGGCCGCGGGCAGGAGACCTACGGCGAGGACCCGTTCCTCACGGGACGCATGGCCGTCGCCTACGTGACCGGGCTGCAGGGCAACGACCCGCATTATTACCGCGCGATCTCCACGCCGAAGCATTTCGCGGTGCATAGCGGGCCCGAGCCGACCCGCCATTTCGCGGACGTCGACGTCAGCAAGCACGACATGCTCGACACCTATTTCCCCGCGTTCCGCGCGGCGGTCGTGGAGGGCCGCGCCGGGTCGGTCATGTGCGCCTATAACGGCATCAACGGCGAACCTGCCTGCGCCAGCCGGTTCTTGCTCGAGCACACGCTTCGCAGGGCGTGGCGCTTCGGCGGCTATGTCGTCTCCGATTGCGGCGCGGTCCGCGACATCTTCGAGGGCCACCGCTTTCGCATGAGCCAGCCCGAGGCCTCGGCGATTTCGGTGATGCGGGGCATGGACAATGAATGCTTCACGTTCGGCGAGGTCGCCGGACAAGACGACTATCAGCCCTATATCGACGCGATGCGAAGGGGTATTCTGCCGCAGAAGTCGGTCGACGCCGCTTTGACGCGGCTGTTCACGGCACGGATGCGTCTCGGCATGTTCGATCCTGACTCGATCGTGCCCTACGCCCGGATCGACCGGAGCGAGCTGGATAGCCCCGCCCATCGGCAGCTGGCGCTGAAGCTCGCCGAAGAGTCGATGGTGCTGCTCAAGAACGATGGCGTCCTGCCCATCAAGGGCGCACGGCGGATCGCGCTGATCGGGCCGCTCGCCGACCAGACCGAAGTGCTGCTCGGCAATTATCACGGCGGCCCGACGCACAGTGTCTCCGTCCTCGAGGGCATGAAGGCAGCGTTTCCGGACGTTCAGATCGACTATGTTCCGGGAAGCCAGTTCCTCGCCAACGACGGCCAGCCGATCTCGCCGGAGTTCGTGACAACTGGCAGCCAGCGGGGGATGCAGGCCGAATATCGCTCGCCGCAAAACTCGGCGACTCACGGAGCGTTGATCGCCACTCGGCTCGAACCAGTGGCGACGCTCGATCCGGCGAGCGTGCCATCGGCGGTTCGAGGCCAGCCATTCGACGTCCATTGGACCGGGATGATCCACGCTCCCGCGACCGGAGACTATCGCTTCGGAATCAAGGCGAACGGGACCGCACGAGTCAGCGTCGGCGACCGGATGATCGCGCAGACCTATGGCGGATCGAGCATCGGCCGGGTCCACCTCGAGAAAGGCGAGCCGGCCAAGCTCAGCGTCAGCTTTGAAGCGAGAGGCAATGGCCCGTCCGTCCGGCTGACCTGGGCGCCGGTCAATGACGCTCCCGATCCGGCGGCGGTCGCGGCTGCTGCGCAAGCCGATGTCGCCATCGTCGTCGTCGGCATCACCAGCGCG
>Ga0207680_10000468_pt1 | contig 19074 bp, 10 predicted proteins | sample KBSS23metaG_FD_184321 | JGI IMG/M metagenome (GOLD analysis project Ga0207680, IMG submission 184321) | Switchgrass rhizosphere microbial communities from Kellogg Biological Station, Michigan, USA - KBS S2-3 metaG (SPAdes) (version 2) | ecosystem: Host-associated > Plants > Roots > Rhizosphere...
GAATGAGGTGCGGCGAGACGGGAGCCCGACGGGATGCGGGTCCCTTGCGACGCCCTCAACGAGACCTTGAGGCGCGGCGAGACGCGAGCGAGACGGGATGCGGGCCGCCCGCGACGTCCCGAGGCATACCCGGGGCGTATGTCGCAGGGCGGCGCGGGCGGCACGCGCCCGTATTCGCTCGATGTATCGTCCGCGCCTGCCTTCCCTACTCCCTTTCGACGTCGATGCCGTATCCGCGCAGCTTCCGATAAAAGTGCGACCGCTCGATGCCCAGCTCCTCGGCCGTGCGACTCACGTTTCCGCGGTTCTTGCGGAGCGCGGCGAGGATGAACCGCCGCTCGAAGTCGTCCCGGGCCTGCCGGAGCGAAGAGAAGTCGGAGGGGACCGAGATGACGTCGCTTTCCGCGATCTCGACCGGCAGGTCGCGCATGTCGATCGTGTCTCCCGGCGACATGATCATCAGACGTTCGACGAGATTCTTGAGCTCCCGGACGTTCCCGGGCCAGGAGTAAGAGCAGAGCTTCCGGAGCGCGGCGTCGGAAAAAGTCTTCGGGCGCTTTCCGGCCCTGGCGGCGGCCTCCCGCAGGAAGTGATTGGCGAGCTGCGGCACGTCTTCGCTCCGCTCGCGGAGCGGCGGCATGGCGAGCGGAACGACGGCGAGCCGGAAATAGAGGTCCTCGCGGAAGCGGCCCGCGCGGATCTCCTCCGGCAGGCTCTTGTTGGTCGCGGCGATCACCCGGACGTCGGACTCGATCGTCTTCGCGCCGCCGACCCGCGTGAAGCGCCCCTCCTGGAGGGCCCGCAGGACTTTCGCCTGCGTCTTCGCGGACATGTCGGCGACCTCGTCGAGAAACAGCGTGGCGCCGTCGGCTTCCTCGAACTTGCCCGCCCGCTCGGCCGACGCGCCCGTGAAGGACCCGCGCACGTGCCCGAAGAGCTCGGACTCGATCAGCTCCTCCGGGATCGCCGCGCAGTTGACCTCGACGAGCGGCGCCCGATTCCTCTGGGAATGGCGGTGGATCGCGCGCGCGACGAGCTCCTTGCCCGTTCCGCTTTCGCCCGAGACGAGCACGCGGGCGTCCGTGGGAGCCACGCGTTCGATCTCCTCCCGCAGCCGGGCGATCGCCGGCGCGTCCCCGATCAGGACCTGTTCGCCCGACGCCCGCTCGCGGAATCGCGCGAGCTCTTCGCGGAGCTCGCGATGGTCGATCGCTTTCTGCGCGGTCACGAGGACCCGCTCGAGCGACAGCGGTTTTTCGAGGAAATCGTAGGCGCCCGACTTCACCGCCCGCACGGCGGTTTCGACGTTCGCGTGCCCGGAGATCATCACGATCGGGACGGGAGACGCGGCGTCCGCGAGCTCGGCGAGGATCGCGAGACCGTCCTTGTCCTTCAACCACACGTCGAGGAAAGCGAGATCGAAACGCTCGCGCTTCAACCGGTCGAGGCCCTGGACGCCGGAAGCCTCCAGCTCGACCTCGTATCCTTCGTCGGCGAGAACCTGCCCGAGCGTCTGGCGGATCGCGCGCTCGTCGTCGATCACCAGGATCCGCCGCTTCTTCATGCGGCGGGGATCTCGATCACGAAACGGGAGCCGCGGGGCGCGTTCTCCTCCCAGCGGATCGTGCCCCGGTGGTCGGCCACGATGCGGGAAACGATCGCGAGGCCGAGGCCCGAACCTCCCGGCTTGGTCGAGAAATCCGGCAGGAAGATCTTCTCCCGGTCGTTCGGCCCGATTCCCGAGCCCGTGTCCGTCACCTGGATCGTGAGCGTTCCGGCGTCCTCGGCCAGCGAGAGCGCGACGGCGTCTCCCGGCTCCGAGGCCTCGAGGGCGTTGTCGAGGAGGTTGACGAGGACGCGCTGCACCTGCTGGCCGTCGAGACGGTACACGCGCCGCGGCAGGCGGTTGTCGAGCGCGAGCGTCACGCCCGCCTTCGCTTCCCGGTAGAGCGCGAGAGTCTTCTCGACCAGGGCGGTGAGATCGGTGTCCGACGGCTTCGATTCGGGCATGCGCGAGAAGCGCGAGAACTGGTCGACCAGCGATTTCAGGAGATCGACCTCCTCGATGATCACCTCGGCGCCCTGGCGAACCGCTTCCGCGGCGTCCGCGTCGCCGGCGTTCAGCTTTTTGACCATCCGTTCGGCGGAGAGCTTGATGGGGGTGAGCGGGTTCTTGATCTCGTGCGCGACGCGGCGCGCGGCTTCGGTCCAGGCCTCGAGGCGCTGCGCGCGGGCGACTTCCGTCGTGTCTTCGAGCGCGATCACGAAGCCCCGGGGACCGCCCTCGCCCGGCATCGCGGCGACGGAGATCTCCGCCCGCCGGGGACCGGCCGAGATTTCGCGCGGCGCGGGCTTCATTCCCGAGCGCGCGGCCTCGACGGCCTCGACGAGGGGGGCGAGGTCGGGCCGCCGGGCGAGCTCCTCGAGTGTCGCGGGAGGCTTTTCGAGGCGGAGGATCTCGAGCGCCGCGGGGTTGGCGAGCTGCACCGCTCCCGCGCGGTCGAGCGCGACGATGCCGGTGCGGGCGGTCTCGAGAATGGTCGAGAGGAGCTGCCGCTCCCGGTCGAGCCGCCGGTTGATCGCGGTCAGGTCCACGTTCGACTGCTCGAGCCGTCCGCGCGTCTCGCGGATCTCGGCGGTCATCGTGTTGAACGACTCGACGAGCACGCCGAGCTCGTCGCTCGCGGGAACGTCCACTTCGGCCGTGAGATCGCCCTGCGTGATCTTGCGGGTCGATTCGGCGAGCGCGCCGATCGGGGCCGTGATCCGGCGCGCGAGCGTCAGGCCGGTCCAGATCGCCGCGAAGAGCAGGGCGAGCGTGAGGAGCGTGAAGACGAGGATGTTCGTCGCCTTGATCGCCGATTTCTGGACTTCCATCTTCCGGTACTCACTCCATGCCCCGGCGACGAAATCTCCGGCGGCGGCCTCCGCGGGCGTGATGCGGAGACCCGCCACGACGACAGCGCGGCCGGTTCGGGCGCCGCTTCGCAGCCAGCGGAACCCGTCGGGAGAGAAATCCGTCCACCGCGCCTGGCCTCGCTCGATCGCTTCCGACAGCGGCGCGGCCGGCGCGGGAGGGGGGAGGGGAAGACCCGGGCCGGCGAGGCGGACGCGCGCGGCCCCGTCCACATAGAGCTCGAGAGAGGAGAAGTCTCGGAGCGCCAGGTCGTCGGCGAGGAGGACGGCCGGATCCTTCTGGGGGGAGCTCTCGATCGTGCGGGCGAGCGCGCGCGCCTCGCGGAGCGTCGCGTCGGCGAGCCTCCGGTCGGCCATATCGCGCAGCGCCTCGGATCGGTTGACGATCGTTTCGACGGGAGTCGAGAACCAGCGGTCGATCGCCTTCTGGAGGAGGTTGGTCGCCGCGAGGAAGAGCAGCGCGATCGGGATGGCCGTGAGGCCGAGCTGCGTGATCAGGAGCTTCGTCTTGAATTTCGCGCCGAGGACGCCGCGGCGCCGCTCGAGGAGGAGCTTGATGAGCGCGCGAAAGATCACGAAGAGCGTCGCCGCGATGAGAATCACGTCCAGGTACCAGAGGACGAAGAGCGGGACCCGGCTGGCGAGATTGCCCGCCGAAAGCGGGCTCCCGCTCTGCTGGGAGAGGTAGATCGCTCCCCAGATGAAGAAGAAGGCGAGCGCGACCGCGATGATCAGCCGGTTGTCGCGGCGATGGCGCGGAGGCCCGGGACGGGGTGCCGGGCCGTCCATCAGCGAAGATCCGCGTCGTGCACCTTCACCGTCTTCGACTTCTTCCATTCGGTCGACGATTCCACGGGCGCGAGCGCGAAGAAATGTCCGGCGTCGTAGGCGGCGCGCATCTTCACGTAGAGGTGCTTGTGGGGCCAGCCGCGCCGGACGCGAAAGGCCGGGAGACGGGTCCGGGCGACCAGGAGCTTCGCGGCTTCGGTGAACTCGCCGGTCGCGACGGTGCCGGCGGGCTTGCGGTCCCAGAAATCGCGCACGACGTATTCGCGCTTGACGGGGTTGTATGCCGCCGTGACCCGGAACCGGTGCGATTCGAGCTCCTGGTCGAACCAGTAACGATTGCGCTCGAGGAGCCGCACGTCGTAGTCGATGGCCGTTTCGAGCCCCGACTCGATCCGGCGGGCGAGATCGGGGTCGATCGCGCCGTTCAGGACGAAAGTCAGGAAAAGATCGCTCCCGCGGACGTCCACGACGAGGGGGGCGATGTGGGGAGGATCCGCGCGCAACGCGGCCGAAAACGCCAGCGCCGCGCCGAAGGCCGACCATGCTGTCCAGCGGAGCCGCATGGGCGGGATCTTAACTCGCGGGCGAGGGGAGGCGATGAGGGGCTCCCTCGAGGAGCCGGCGGGTTCGCCCCCAGGGATTGCGAGAGGCGGTGTCAGGTGGCCGCGGGTCAGAATCCCCGATTCGCACGACGCTCCTGCGGATTGGGTTACGAGAGCGTTCCGTGCGAAACGGGGAGCCCTCTGCCCCGCGTCTCCCTGCCGCCTCTCGCCCCGGGCCCGCGAACCCGCGGCACACTCTCGCTCGCGGGACGATCGCTCGTTCAGGATGGTTGGAGTGTCTTAGGGTGGCGCCCCTTCGGGCGCGTCGCGCGTGACGATGCGCGGCGCAGAAAATAATGGCGCCGCGCGATGACCTTGTTCCGTGCTGCGCACGGGGTCGTAGCCACCCACCGAGCCGCGACCGAGATTTCTGACCCTAAGGGGCGACTCTCCATCGTGATCGTCGCGATCCGAGCTCCGCGAGTGTCGCGATGCCCAGCTTTCGTGGGGCGCCGGAGCGGTCGAGAGTTTGTACCCGAGCCGCGGAGGTCACGGCGCGATTAGGCTCCTCGCAGTAACCAAGGGGAGGAGGATCGGGCCGTGGGAGGCCGAGCGGTTCCAGCGGAGCGTGGCGCTCGGCCGACGGATCCCTCAGCCCGCGAAGGAGGGAATCGGGCGGTAAGCCACCGCTTCGGGAACGGGAAGGGCTGCGTCCTCGGCGAGCTCCCGCACGAGCTCGGCATGGAGCGCATGGCCCGCCTTGCGCGCGTGGATTTTCCCCTCGACGGGGCGGCCGAGCAGCGCCAGATCGCCCACGAGGTCGAGGATCTTGTGTCGGACGAACTCGTCCTCGAAACGGAGCGGCCCGGAAAGGATGTTGTCCCCGTCGAGGACGATGGCGTTCTGGAGCGTGCCGCCGCGCGCGAGTCCCCGCTCTCTCAGGTAGTGGATCTCGTGCATGAAGCCGAACGTCCGCGCCGGAGCGATCCGCGCCGCGTACGTGTCGGGAGCGATCGCGATCGTCAGGGACTGGTGCCCGATCGAGCGGTGCGGGAACTCGATCTCGTACGTGATCGTGAGGCCCCGGCCGGGCCGGACCGTGATCGACTTGTCCCCGCGGCGGATCTCCTTGCGGCGCGCGATCGCGATGGGGCGTTGCGGCCGATGAAGACGCTCGATCCCGGCCGCCTGGAAGAGCCGGACGAAGGGCATCGCCGATCCGTCGAGGATCGGAAGCTCGTCGCCTCGGATCTCGACGTCGAGGTTGTCGATGCCGAGCCCGTACGCGGCCGAGAGCGCGTGCTCGACGGTCCCGATCTGGACGCCGTGCGCGCCGAGCGTCGTCGCGTGGTCGAACCCGAGCGCGCTGCCGGAGAGGGCCGGAAGAGCGACGTCGGGACGGTCTTCGCGCCGAAACACGATGCCGTGATCTTCGGGTGCCGGGCGGAACGTGGCGCGCACGGCGTGTCCCGTGTGGAGGCCGATCCCCTCGATCGAAACGGGAGTCCGCAGCGTCGTCTGGTTCTTCATCGGTTGCGATACATCGCACCGCGCGTGCCAGCCGGGGGTCCCCGGCCGAAAATCGCATTTCGTTGTCCGCGAAAGACATCCGGGCGTCTTCGAGCCGGCGGCGGTCGAACCTCGTGGCGAATCGTTCACAACGGTGTGGCGGGAAAGCCACGCCTTCGACGCCTACGCGCTCAATGCTACGATGCCGGGAAATGCTTGATCCGACGGTAGAACAGCAATACCGCGAGTCGCTTTTTGTCCTTCTCGAGAAGAGCAAGACGACCCGCTCCGCCCTCTACCTGATGGAGCCGACGGGAGAGTTCCGGCTGGTCGCGCATTATGGGTTTTCCCCCCGGGATCTCCCGGCCGCGCAATTTGGCAAGGAGCATCCGCTGATCGAAAGCGTCAACCGCTTTCGCAAGCCCTTCTACTTCAACTCTCCCGCCGAGTCGGAATCGCTCCGGGCGCAGATGGAATCGTCGCACACGCTCCGCCTCCTGGCGGCGCCGCTCTACGACGACGGGCGCTTGATCGGGATCATCGAGGGGCGCGACAAGGCCGGCGGAGAGCTCTATCACCAGGAGGACGCGCGCGCGATCGCCGCGGTGGCGGCGGAGATCCTGAAGATCCGCCGCCGGACCTCGGGAAGCCCGGATTCTTCTCCGGAACCGGGCGATATCCCGGGATTCTTCGATCTGTCGGCGAGAGAAGGGACGGCGCTCCATCCCGCGCCCGACGCGGCTCCCGTGATCGAGACTCCCCGCCCCCGGCCGCCGAAACCCGCCCCGGCGCCGGCACGGCCTCCGCTGACCCGCCGCGAGGCGCACCTCTTCCGGGGATTCACGTCGACGCTGCTCCTCGATCCGAAGGTCGCCGGCGTCGTGTTCTCCCTCTGGACCGAGGAAGCCGCCGAGTTTTCGATCGGAACGAGACGGCCTTTCGCCGACGACGCGCGCGAAAGCGTCGTCGAGAGCGCCCGGGAGGTCTTCACGCGCCTCTTTCCCGGACGCGCCGCGCCGACGGAGCTCCGCTTCAACGTCGAGTACCCGCACGGGACCCACGAGGCCGAGCTCACCCGCTCCGAGATCCAGGCGCTGCAGACCTCGGCGCTCGTTTCGGAAGAAGGACGGGCCGTCCTGTTCTCGTTGATCTTCACGGCGGAGCCGGAGCCCGCGCTCGCTCACGCGATCCGGGAGATTCACCTGCTCGTCCGGCGATCGGTGTCGGAGACGCGCGAGGCTGCCCGCTACCGGGACGCCTATCGCGGATTGATCCGCCGTTTCCTCGAGCCCGGCCTGAAGAACCATGCGGCGCTCGTCTCGCACAGCGTCGCGGTGGCCCGCGTCGCCCGGCGATTCGCGGCGTTCCTGCAACTCCCGGAATCGACGATCGAGCAGATGACGGTCGCGGGCCTCCTCCACGACGTGGGGCTGCGCGAGCTCTCGTACGATCGCGTTTCGGAGAAACGGCCCCTCTCGGAGGCCGAGTACCGGCTCGCCCGCGATCACCCTTCCGTCGGCGCGATGCTGCTCGCCGACGTCGAGTTTCCGTATCCGATCGTCCCGCTGGTCCGTCACCACCACGAGCGCTACGACGGCGGCGGATACCCGGACCAGCTCCGCGGCGAGCAGATTCCTTTCGGCGCCCGCCTGATCCACATCGTCGAGGCCTACGATGCGATGACCTCCCCGACCTCGTATCGACCGACCATCAGTCGGGACGAGGCCGTCGAAACGATCGAATCGAAGGGCGGGACGCAGTTCGACCCGAATCTGGCCGCGAAGTTTCGGGATTTTGTCGCGAGTGGCGGCATCGAAAAATCGTGAGGGAATCGGGCGCGGACGATACGGGTCGTTATGCGGGTCCGCCCGACCCGCCGCCGGCCGCGACGTACGCATGGAGGTACGCCTTGGCCGTCGGCGGGCCGGGCAAACCCGTCTTCCAACCCGTCTGGCCGCGCCTCACGGTGATGTCATCGATCCGACGCGCGCCCGCAGGTGATCTTCGTCGTCTGATGGCCGGGAAGCGCGGCCAGACGTGCTGGAAGGTGGATTCGGGGAGCCTGCCGGCGGGCAAGGCGTACCGGTGGCGTACGTCGCGCCCGGCGGCAGGCTCCCCGAATTCGCATAACGGCGCGTATGGTCCGCGCTCGCTCGCATGAGGCCGACAACCTCCAAGGACGACCCCCAGCACCGTGTGATCGCCACCAACCGCAAGGCGTACCACGACTATTTCATCGAGGGCAAAATGGAAGTCGGGCTGGCGCTTTCCGGGAGCGAGGTGAAGTCCCTCCGCGACGGACGCGCGAACCTGAAGGACGCGTTCGTCCAGTTTCGATCGGGAGAGGCGTTCCTCGTCAACGCCCACATTTCGACCTACGGCCCGGCGTCCTGGACGGGGCACGCGCCCGAGAGAGATCGGAAGGTGCTCATGCATCGCCGTGAGATCGAGCGCTGGGCGGAAGACGTCGCGCGGAACGGGGTGACCTGCATCCCCCTGCAGCTCTATTTCAAGGGGTCGAAGGTGAAAGCCGAGATTGCCCTCGTCAAAGGCAAGAAGCTCCATGACAAGCGCGACACGATCCGGGAAAAGGATCTCGCGCGCGAAGCGGACCGGGAGATGCGGAACACGCGGCGGTAGACGCTACGGCTCCGGTTCCGCGGGAACGTAGATGGAATCTCCCGTGATGTTGTCCACGACGGTGGCGAACGCGAGGACCTTTCCCGCTCCCGAATCGATCGTGAACTCGATGTAGCCGTTCGGAATGGCGGTGTCCCCCACGAGATCGGACGACGAGGTCTGGACGAGCGTGTTCGCGGCGACCGGATATGCCCGCGTGCCGAGCGGCGTTCCGTTCTCGTCGAAGAACGTGGCCCGGACGGTGACCGCCGCGCCGCCGATCTCCGTGAACCCGAAGTTCGTCCGGAACCGCGCGTCTTTTTCGAGGTGGATCGAGACCCGCCGACCGCCGGCCGCGAGGGCCGCCGCGGGCTTGGCGCCGTCGACGAAAAAGCCGTACACGCCCGTCCCCGCGGCGTTGGGGGTCGAGGTGCGGGCAGACGCGAAGATGCGCGCCGGCGCCGTCGGATGGATCCGGATCCCCCCGAGCGCGTCGGTGGTGTGGCCGAACGCGCTCTGCAGCACGTCGTGGAAAGAAGCCGTCTCTCCGGCCTGGAGCGTGAGCGGAACGGGAGGACCGGCCGTCGTGCCGAGAGCCGTCGAAGGGAGGAGCGAGAGCTGGAACGTGCGCGGTCCGGACGAGCCGTTCGTGACGGCGAAATCGGAAGTGAAGAGCGTGCCGAGCGCGCCGTGCACGTGCCCCGCCTGCGTGACGTACAGGTCGTCGGCCGATTCGGGCGAAGGGGAGGCGACGGAGAGGATCGTGTCGCCGGAGCCCTCGTCGACGCAGGCGGCATACGGGAGGATCTTTCCGCCCGAGAGCACGGTGAAGGAGACGGCCGCCGCCGGGCCCGTGAACGCGAGCTTCGGATCCGTCAGCGAGTTGAACTGCATGTTGCCGTACGCCGGGACGGAAAGGGTTCTCGCGCCGAGCGACGCGCCGCTCTCGGCGAAGCCCTCGACACGGACCTGTGTCGCGATCCCCGCAGCCTCCGTCATTCCAACGTTGGTGTGGTAGCCGGGACCCGTCGGCAGATCGTTGGCGAAGACGGCGCCGTCGGGCGCGCCCACGGCTTCCGCCGGCGACACGGAATTCCAGAAGGCCCCCGCCGTCCCGCCGCCGGCGTTCGTCTCGTACGCCCGCGAGGACGCGAGGAAGGGATGCCCGTCGGGAGAGACGAGCAGGAGGCTGCCGATTCCGGCGCTCATGCCGAAGTCGCTCGCGACGATGTCGTTCAACGCGAGAGACTGTCGCGGGAAGAGCTGGTGAGAGACATGGAGGGCCCCGGCACCGGACTGCCCGGGAGTCACGAGGTACGCATCGAGATTCAGGATGTGCGCATGGTCCGGGTTGAAAAGGCGCACGTCGCTCTGGAAGAAGAACTGGAGCCCCTGGAGGTGGCCGACGATCGCCAGCGTCCGCTGAGCGGTATCGGGCGCCGCGGCGGGCGCCGCGCGGGGCGTCATCCCGGCGCCGAAGCGGGTGAATTCAGTGTTGCTGACGTTGCCGGCGGCGTCCGTGACCGAAATTGAGGCGCTCCCGCAATCGGAGCACCAGTCGGTCGTGAACCGGTCGATGGAAAGGTCGATCGGGGTGTCGGAGGGTTCCCCGGTCAGATCGGCGATGCCGACCGCGGCGAGCTCTCCCGCCACATCGTAGATGTTGACGGTTGCGCTCGACAGGTCGTTGTCGGAGTCCCGCGCCGAGAGAAGGATATCGAGGGTGTTCGTCGGCCCGCTGAAGGTCGAGGACACGTCATGCACGATCGGCGCGGTTCCGGCGGGAAACGCGACCCGCGCGAAGTAGGGAACGTAGAGCACGCCGGGAATCGAGCGCCCGCCGTCGGAGACGAGGACCGCGCCCTCGGAATCGTGCCGGCCGTGGGCGAGATTCGCGGTAAGCGATAACGAGAGCGTGAAGCTTCCCGACGCTCCCGGCCCGAGGGTCAGCGTGGAGGGGGAGACCGACGGCACGATCGCGGCGTCGGAGTGCGAAGGGGACCGCACGGCCGTGAGGGTGTACGTCACCGACGATCCCGTCCGGTTCTCGAGCACGAAGACGCGGTCGAGGGCGTGCGCCGCCGGGAGGACGTTGAACGCGAGACGCCGGTACGAGTAGCTCGCCGGCAGGACGAGCGATCCAACCTTCGACGCCGCGGCGAGATCGACGTCCCCCGAGCCGCGCTGGAGGACGGAGAGGTTTCCGATCTTCGCGGCGTCCGCCGGGTCGGTCGGGCGCGAAGCGGTCTCCATCAGGGCCGCCTTGATCTCGGCGGGACTCCAGCCGGGGTGCTGCTGGCGCACCAGGGCGGCGGCCCCGGCCACGCGCGGGGAGGAGAAGGAAGTTCCCTGTCCGAAGGCGAAGCCGGAAGGATCGAAAAACGGAGATGGATCGATCTCGTCGTCGTGGAAACGGCCGTCGCCGATGGCGCTGTCGTTCTGAACCGCCGCGTAGCTCCCGGTGCCGATGGTCGTGAGATCGGGCTTGATCTGGAGATCGAGTGTCGGCCCGATCGACGAGAAGTCGGCGAGGTCGTGGGCCGGCGTGGGGAAGACCGAGTACGCCGTTCCGGGAGGGACGGGGCCGATCGTGCCGCGCGCGGGAGTCGCCGTCGAGACGTTCGCGTCGACGTACGCCTTCAGGTTCAGGCCGTCGCTCCGCCGGAGGAACATCGAAGGAATGCCCGCTCCGGTCGCGTCGTAGAGATCGAGCGTGTCGCCGCCGTCGCTGCCGTCGGCGCGGTTGTAGAAGACGACGGCGATGGCCCCGGTCGCCTGCGCATGCTGGATCTTTTCGACGAAGGTGCACGTGCCGCGCTGGATGAGCGCGATGCGGCCGGGAAAACGAGGAGGTCCCGCCAGGGCCGCGCAGGCCGTGCCGTCGCCCGCGCCGTCCTCGGCGTCCCAGTCTCCGATCGGCGCCGTGAGCCCCGCCGATGGTATCGGCACCCCGCCGCTCGCCCGGGAGCCGACGAGGACCGCGAGGCTCGGCGGGGGAGGCGAGTGGCCCGAAATGCCCGAGATCTCCGCGAGGTCCGCCGGAGGGATTCCGTCGTGCGCGTTCGTGGACGCGCCCACGGCGATGACCTCGGGGACGTTCGCGGCCGCGCTGATCGAATCGGGGATCGGGGCGCCGTTGTCGTCCGTGCCGCTGTTGCCCGCCGAGACCGTCACCACGACGCCCGCGGCGATCGCGTTCTGTATCGCCTCGTTTTCGATGTTCTCCCCGTAGGGGAAGGGCTCCGTGCCGTCGCTGTTGGCGAAGCCGAAGCTCATGTTGAGGACGTCCATGCCATCGGCCGTCGCTTCTTCGATGGCCGCGATGATGTTGTCGGTGAACGCGCCGGGGGAGAAGACCTTGTAATCGCCGAGGTACGCCTTCGGAGCGACGCCTTCGATCGTCACCGCACGCTTTCCCGGGCCCGACAGGGCCGCTTTCGCGCCGGCGGCGACACTGGCGGTGTGGGAACCGTGGCCCGAGAGATCCTGCGCCGTGCGATGGTTGAGCGAAAGAGCCGGATCGGTCTGATCCACGATTCCCTGGAAGTATTTCGCGACGATGACTTTCGAGTTCGCGAAGTGGTTGCCGTCGTTCTCGAGGGGAAATCCGTCCGGCATCGGAAGAGAAGGATCGGAAAACATCGGGTTGGAGAAATCGACTCCCGTGTCGAGGTCCGCGATCCGGACGCCTTTCCCCGCGTTTCCGTCCCCGCCGAGGGAGCTCCAGAAGGCGGGCGCTCCCATGAGGGGATTCGAAGCGTCGAGGTGCAGCGTGTATTTCCGGATCGGATAGACGGCCCGGACACGCGGATCGGCGCGAAGAGCATCGACGCTTCCCGCGGGGACGAGGACCGCGAGGCCGTTCAACACGCGCTGATAACGAGCGCCGGAGGTGAATCCGGGAATCCGAGCGCGCATTTCGCCGACGAACTCCTCCTGGCGGGCGACGAGAGCCGTCCTCGCCGTTTCGGCGGAACGGGCGGCGGCGGCCGGCGGAACGGCGGCCGCGGAGAGGCGCGAAACCGGAGTGTCGCGGAGGACGACGATATAGGCCTCGCGCCCGTCGGCGGCGACTTCCGTTCGGATTTTCGAGACGGCGAGGGTCCGGCTCGCGGCGATCGCCCCTCGGGCGGCCAGCGCGGCGAAGACCGAAGCGAGGACGAGGCGGGAAAATCGAGGGGTCACGTGATCTCCTTGCTTTTGCCGGATAACGGCTCATCGCGGCGGGAAAATTCCCCCAACGATGTTAGCAGGGCGAATGAGAGGGAGACGATCCTTGAGAATTCTCCCGGCGGACTCGCCCCCGCCCGGGTTCATGCCGTACCCACGGAAATGCTCTCCTGCTATCCTCGAAATCGATGATCGCCGTGATCGCCGACTCGCACCTGGGGCCTTCCGCCGCGGACGTCGAGCCTTTTCTCCGGGCCCTTCGGCAGATCGGCGACCGGGGAGGCGAGGGCGTGTATCTCCTCGGCGACGTGTTCCACTATCTCGTCGCCGACCGGAAGTTCTCGAACCCCGGGCTCGAGGCGTTCGTCGCCGGGATTCGGGCGTATCGGGGCGGGGGGCGGCGCGTCGTGTACGTCGAAGGGAACCGCGATTTCTTCCTGCGCGGCTCGTACCTGGAGCCCGAATTCGACGCCATCTCGGACGAGGCGAGCTTCCGAGCCGGCTCGAAAGCCTTCTTCCTGACCCACGGCGACACGATCAACGAGCGGGACTGGCCCTACCGGTTCTGGCGTTTTCTCTCCAAGAACGCGCTCTCTCGCCTGGCGCTCAAAGCCGTCCCGGCGGGGGCCGCCAATCGTTTCGTCGCCGCGATGGAGCGGAAGCTCCGCGACACGAACTTCAAGCACAAGTCGCGTCTTCCCGTCGACCTGATCGAGGGATTCGCGCGGAAAAAATTCCGCGAGGGCTCCGACGTCGTTCTGCTCGGCCACTTCCACGAGGCATGGCGTTCGGAAGTCGGCGGCGGCGCCGTCGAGATCGTTCCTCCTTTTCTCGAAGAGAAGAGCTGGCTCGAGATCGACGGCGACGGAAACACGGCGCGGGTCGCGCTCGCGTGATCTGGGCGGCGGTGCCCCGGCGCGGGCCGTTCCGCGGCTCGATCGCGGTGCCGGGTTCCAAGAGCTTCACGAATCGGGCGCTCCTCCTCGCCGCTCTTTCTCCGGGGCCGGTCGTCGTGCGCGGGCCGCTCGCATGCGAGGACGCCGACGCGATGGTCGGCGCCCTGGCGGCGTCGGGGTCGCGCATCCGCACGCAGGGTGACACCCTGCTCATCGAGCCCGGATTGCCGCCCGCGGAAGCCGTGGTCCTGGACGTCCGCGATTCCGGGACCGCGTGCCGCTTTCTCACGGCCTTCGCGGCGGCGACGGAAGGGCTCGACGCGACGGTGACGGGGTCCGAGCGCCTCTGCGAACGCCCGATCGGGCCTCTCGTCGAGGCGCTTCGCTCCCTGGGCGCGGAGATCGAAGACCTCGGCCGTCCGGGCTACCCGCCCGTCCGCATCCGCGGCCGCCGGCTTCGGGGCGGGGAGATTTCGGTCGACTCCTCGCGATCGAGCCAGTTCGCCTCGGCGATCCTTCTCGTCGGTGCTCGGTTCGAAGGGGGAGTGTCACTCGCGACTCCGGGGCCGGCCGTCTCCCGGCCCTATCTCGAAACGACGCGGGAGGCGCTTGCGGCGGCCGGGGTCGCGCTGGAAGAAAAAGAGGGGAGATGGATCGTCCCGGGCGGCGCGTCGATCGCTCCCGGGGAATGGGACGTGCCGGGCGACTACTCTTCGGGCGCCGCGCTCGCGGCGGCGGTCGCGGTGGCGGGAGGAACGCTTCGCCTTGATCGCCTCGCGTGGCCTTCGACCCAGGCGGACGCGCGGGCCTTCGACATGCTCGGCGCGATGGGCGTTGCCGTCCGGCCGGGCGAGGGAAGCGTGACGGTCGAGGGGCGGGCCACGGCGCCGGCGTCGGTCGATGCTTCCGACTTTCCCGACGCCGTTCCGGTGCTCTGCGCCGTCGCCGCGCGGGTGGAGGGGGAATCGGCGTTCGCCGGCGTCGAACACCTCCGCATCAAGGAGAGCGACCGCCTGGCGGCGCTCGAGGAGGCGCTTGCCGCCGCCGGGATCCGCGCCGAAACGCGCGGCGCGGCCATCCGGGTCTTCGGATCGCGGGAATCCTCGCCCGGGCAAGCGGCATTCCCGACGCGAGGCGACCATCGGATGGTGATGGCGGGCGCGCTCCTTTCGCTCCCCCGCGGGGGATACGTCGAGTCTCCCCGATCGGTCGCCAAGTCCTACCCCGGGTTCTTCGCCGACCTCTTCGCGGTATGATCTTTTCGCTTTCACAATCGACGATTCGATGCTCGAGCCGGCCTCCGCTCCGCTTCCGCCGGACGATCGGGTTCTCTTTCCGATCGATGAGTCTCCGTCCGCGCGGCAGCGCCTCCTGGGATTCCTCGCCCTGGACCATCCGGTCTTCCCGAAGTTCCTGCGCGTCGAAGACGTCCCGGGCGGTCTGAGCGCCGCCTTCCGCCGCCGCGAGGGAACGCCGCTCGAAATCGTCCGTCATTCGCGCGAGGGGTCGGCCGCGCTCTTCGCCCAGGCCGCTTCGGCCGTCCTTTTCTTCGGCGCGCGCGGGTACCCTCTGGCGCTTTCCGATTTCGAGCGCGCGACGGTCGAGGTCTGGGAAGGCGCTCCCCACCTGTGGCTCCCGGCCCCGCCGCGATCGGTGCCGGTGGAGACGATCGGAGCGGAGGAGCCGGCGCCGCTCCTCGCCGCGCTCGTTTCGCGGCTCTTCGGGAGCGCGCCGCGGCGGGCGGGGCGCCTCGATTCCTCGGCGCGCAAGCTCCTCGATCGATACCTGGAGCCGTTCGCGGAGACGAGGCGTCCCGACGCCTTTCTCGTCGAGATTTTCCGGGCGTTCCCGTTCCTGACGGAACCGCCCTTCGCGTCGATCCGGCGCCGGTGCCTCGGTTTCCGCCCGCACGGATTCGACGCGCTCGAGCGGGCGCATCGGGGGGCGCTCGCGGCCGCCGCCCGGCGGCTCGCGGGCGGAAGACCCCGGATCTTCGGGCCCGGAAGGAGCTCGCTTCTTCCCTTCGACGCCCTCCGCGCCTCGCTCGCCCCCCGCGCCGCCGCGGAGATCGGCCGCGACTTCGCCTCCGCTTCGCGGGCGATCGAGCGGAGCGCGGAGACGGACACGGACTGGATCTGCGTGGATCCGGACGAGTGGGACGACGCGAGCCGCGCCCTCGTCGAGGAGACCGCCTCCCGCCGCGGGATCGCGGTCGACGCCTGGACGCCCGCCCGGGCGGCGGCGAGACCCGACGAGCTCCGCGGTGCCGTCTGGATCGCGGCGCCCGATCTCGCGGCCTCGGTTTCGCTCTACGAGGGACTCGGAGCGATCGCATCCCGGCGCCCGGCGCGGCTTCGCGGCGCGGTCCATCGCTTCGTTTCGTCGCCCGACTACGCGTCGTTCCTCGCGCGCGGCGCCCCCGCGGGCTCGATCCGCGAGTCCGACGCGGATGCAGCGGCGCGGGATCTCGCGGCGCTCTCGCGGGAGGAGCGCCGCGGCGTGGGGATGTTCCTGGTGCACCCGGGCCATCCGGGGCCGGACGAGATGGACGCGGTCGGCGCGGGCAGCACGTTTTCGGGGACGGCCGCGAAGCTCGCGGAAGGGAGCTGGTTCGTCGAGGACGGGGGAAGGGCGCGATGGCGGCCCGCGGATGCGTCGGCGCGGGCGGATCTCCTCGCGGCGTTCAGCGGCGAAGAGCGGCGTGCTTTCGCCCTGGCGTGGCTCGACGCCGTCGCCGATCCTCTCGCGCGAAGCCTGCTCGCCCTGGAGGCGCGGCGCCCGGACCTCCTGCGCGAGGCGGCGGCGGCGATCTTCGGCGAGTCCCCGCGCGCGCGGCGGCCGCGTCCTCTCGACGGCTTGATGCAGGCGGCCGCGGCATCGCTCGGGGACGAGGCGCCCGCCTCCGTCCGCTACTACCACGCGGAGCGATTGACCGAGCTCGGGCTGGGCGACGAGGCGAAAGCGGCGTGGAATTCGATCGCGGAGGATCCTTCGTGTCCCCCCTCCTGGCGGAGGGCCGCGCGGGCGCGCGCGGGGCGGGCCTCGGCGGCGGAAGGAGACGGCGCCGCGGCGCGCCGGCTGCTCGGCGCCGTCGCGGACGACGCTTCGGCGGCGCCCGACGAGGTCTCGGCGGCCCGCCGCGAAATGGCGCGCCTCGCGACGGACGAGGGGCGGTTCGACCACGCCGACGCGCTGCTCGCCCGGTGCGAGGAGGACGCCCGGATCTCCGACGGCGAGCGGCTCGAGGTCGTCCTCGCCCGAGCGGCCTATCACGGGATGCGGGGCGAATCCGACGTCGAGAGCGCGATCTACGAAGCGCACCGGGGGAGGATCGGCCTCTCTTCCCGACAGACGCAGTTCCGATTCCTCCTGGGCGAGGGGACGGCGCTCTCGAACCGCCGGGATCACCGTTCCGCGGCGGTCCGGTTCGCGGAAGCCCTCGCCGCCGCCGAAGAGGCCGAAGAACAGGGCGCCGCGCTGATCGACCTCTCGGTCGAGGCGTACTACCTGGGAGACGTGGCGGGAAGCGAAGCCCACCTGCGCCGCGCGGCCTCCTGCCTGCGGGCGGCCGGGCACGCCGCGCTCTTCCGAAACGCGATCGGCAACCTCGTCCACCTCCTTCTCGAGACGGGCCGGGACGAGGAGGCGGAACGGGTGATCGACCGTCTCGCATCCGACGCCGAGCGGCAGGGGGATCGGAAGGGAGCGATGCTTGCGCTCGCGTACCGTTCGCGGATCGCTCTTCGCCGGGGACGTTTCCGCGAGTCGGCGGCCGCCCGGAAGGAGGCCCTGGCCGCCTGTGAGCGTCTCGGCGAGGCGATCGAAAGGCAGGAGCTCGAGATCGACGAATCCGACGCCCGCCTCTATTCGGGCGACGCGGAAGCGGCGATCTTCTTCGCGCGGAGCGCCGCGGCTCGCCCGGACATGGGCGGGCTGCGAGAGTCCGCCGCCTCCCGGCTCTCCGATCTCGAGCGGTGGCGGTCGGGAGCGCCGCCCGACATCGCCGCGATCGAAGAAGAGTTCCGGACGTCGCCGATCGCGGCCGCGGAGAGAGTCGCGCGGGCCCGCGTGTATTTCGGCGGCGGATTCGAAACGGAGCATGCGCCGCTCGTCGCCCGCGCGCGGGCGGTTCTCGCCGGGAACGGGCGGGAGGGGCTCGCGGCGGCCGTCTTCTCGGGCTCCGCGGTCCTCGATCTGCGTCGGGCGCGGACTCTTCGCGACGAGATCGCCCGGGACGCCCTGCCCCTGCGCGTCGTCGACGCGGAAGGCGGCGTCGCGTGGCGGTCGGCGGAGTTCGAAACGGCCGTCTGGAGACGCGCCCTCCGATGGGAAGGGCGGCCGCTCTTCCTCGAAGGGACGGGTCCCGACCCGGATCTCGCGACGCTGCTCTTCGAGACGGTCCGGGGGCGCGAGGAAGTCACGCGTCCCGGGGAAGGAGACGCGTCCGGGCTCGCGGTCCTGCGCGCCCGCGGGATCATCACCTCGGACGCCTCGATGGAGCTCCTCGGCGACCGGCTCGCGCGCATCGCGCCCCAGAACGTGACCGTCTTCATCAGCGGCGAATCGGGGACCGGAAAGGAACGCATCGCCCGGGCCGTCCACGCGCTCTCCCCGCGCGCGGGCAGGGCGTTCGTCGCCATCAACGTCGCGGCGTTCCCCGAGCCTCTTCTCGAGGACGAGCTCTTCGGCCACGCGAGGGGCGCTTTCACGGGGGCCGACCGCGACCGGATGGGGCTCTTCGAGACGGCGCACGAAGGCACGCTCTTCCTCGACGAGATCGGCGATCTCTCGCCGGCGCTCCAGGCGAAGCTCCTCCGGGTCCTCCAGGAGCGGGAGATCAAGAGGGTCGGCGAGAATCGCACCCGGTCCGTGGACGTGCGGCTGGTGTCGGCGACCGCGAAGCCGCTCGAGCGCGCCGTCGAATCGGGAGCTTTCCGGGAGGACCTCTATTACCGGATCAAAGTCGCGAGTCTCCACGTTCCGCCTCTGCGCGAGCGAGGAGCGGACGTGGCGCTGCTCGCAAGGCACTTCCTCTCCCGCTGCGCGGCGGAATACGGAAAGGGAGAAGTGAAGCTGACCGCCGCCGCCGCCGGGGCGCTCCGGGCGCATGCCTGGCCCGGAAACGTCCGGGAGCTGGAGAACACGATCATGGAAGCGGTCGCGCTCGCCGACGTCGACGCGACGCTCGACCGGGACGTCTTCCGCCACCTCAACCCGTCGGCGGGCGCCGATGGGCGCGGAACATATCGAGAAAGGGTCGATGCATTTCGCCGGAAGACGGTCGCGGAGGCGCTCGCGCGCAGTTCCGGGAACCGGACACACGCGGCGCGGGAGCTGGGGCTGACGCGGCAGGCGTTGCTGTACTTGATCCGAGAGCTCAACATCCGCGGATAAGGGGGCGCGGACCATACGTGCCGGATATCCAGCGCGATCCGTCGCTGGCGACGGATTGGCCGCGAAGCGGCCGGCGCGAATGCGCCAGCGCGTCGATCGCCGAGCACCGTGGTGCGACGGCAATGCGGGTCCGGCGGGCCTGGCGGCGGCTCGACGTAGCTCCCCGAGTACGCCATCGCCGCCGCCAGGCCCGCCGAACCCGCCTTCCAGCACGTCTGGCTGCGCCTCGTCGTTCGTCA
>Ga0207680_10000471_pt1 | contig 19058 bp, 21 predicted proteins | sample KBSS23metaG_FD_184321 | JGI IMG/M metagenome (GOLD analysis project Ga0207680, IMG submission 184321) | Switchgrass rhizosphere microbial communities from Kellogg Biological Station, Michigan, USA - KBS S2-3 metaG (SPAdes) (version 2) | ecosystem: Host-associated > Plants > Roots > Rhizosphere...
CCTGAAGCGATCATCGACATTCACGAAGGGCTTCCGCGCATCCGCGAGAAGTGGATTTTGGAGCGCCCGAACGCGAGCTATGTGGAAGTCAAAGCGAGCTACGTTCCCGTCGCCGGACACAGCGACGCGAACCTTCCATTGCCTCCCCGACACACGGTGCTGAAGGGCACAGGCGATGTGACGCAGTTGCAACTTGCTCGCGCGGGCGTGATCACTCCCGAGATGGAGTACATCGCCATCCGCGAATCGATGGGTCGCAAGATGGAAGCTTCGCACCACAAAGGGCAGAGCTTTGGCGCGGCTATCCCTTCTGAGATCACGCCAGAATTCGTTCGTTCGGAAGTTGCGCGCGGACGCGCGATTATTCCGTCGAACATCAATCACCCCGAAAGCGAGCCGATGATCATCGGTCGTAACTTCCTCGTGAAGATCAACGCGAATATCGGCAACTCGGCTGTGACTTCGTCGATCGAGGAAGAGGTGGAGAAGATGACGTGGGCGACCCTTTGGGGCGGCGACACGATTATGGACCTCTCCACGGGGAAGAACATTCACGAGACGCGTGAATGGATTCTTCGAAACTGCCCGGTACCGCTTGGTACAGTGCCGATTTATCAGGCGCTGGAGAAAGTCGGCGGTGCTGCGGAAGAACTGACGTGGGAAATTTATCGCGATACTCTTATTGAGCAAGCGGAGCAGGGCGTCGATTATTTCACGGTCCACGCGGGCGTGCTTTTGCGCTACGTGCCGATGACCGCGAAGCGCATGACGGGCATCGTGAGCCGCGGCGGATCGATCATGGCGAAGTGGTGTCTTGCGCACCACAAAGAGAGCTTCCTCTACACGAACTTCCATGAGATCTGCGAGATCATGGCGGCATACGACGTGGCGTTTTCGCTGGGCGACGGCTTGCGACCAGGATCGATCGCGGATGCGAACGACGAAGCGCAGTTTGCGGAGCTTGAAACGCAGGGCGAGCTGACGAAGATCGGTTGGGAGCACGGCGTTCAGGTGATGAACGAGGGCCCTGGCCATGTACCCATGCATCTCATCAAAGAGAACATGGAGAAGCAGCTCGAGTGGTGCGGCGAAGCGCCGTTCTATACGCTCGGCCCGCTGACCACTGATATCGCTCCCGGTTACGATCACATCACGAGCGCGATCGGCGCGGCGATGATCGGTTGGTATGGCACCGCGATGCTCTGCTACGTAACTCCGAAAGAGCATTTGGGATTGCCGAACAAGAAGGACGTGAAGGACGGCGTCATCGCCTATAAGATCGCGGCGCATGCAGCGGACTTGGCGAAGGGCCATCCCGGCGCTCAGGCTTGGGACGATGCGTTGTCGAAGGCGCGCTTCGAATTCCGATGGGAAGATCAATTCAACCTGTCATTGGATCCCCAGACGGCACTCGCTTTCCACGATGAGACCTTGCCCCAGGACGGTGCGAAGGTCGCTCACTTCTGCTCGATGTGCGGTCCGAAGTTCTGCTCGATGAAAATCTCGCAGGATATTCGTGTTTACGCAGCGAATCAGGAAGGATTGAAGCAGAAAGCGGAAGAGTTCAAAGCGAAGGGCGGCGAGATTTATCTTCCCGCTGAGGAGCCGGTGGAGGGGCACGCTTCATCGCGCCCACTTTCCGAAGATGATACAGACCGGGCACGACAGAGCGTGCCCCTCCCTGCGGAGGTTGCCAAATGAGCGCGGTCGCAACACCTATCACGCAAGATCTTCTGACGATCGGCGGCAAGTCGTTTAAGTCGCGACTTATGCTTGGCACTGGCAAATATCGCAACGCCGAAGAAATGAATGCGGCGCTCGAAGCAAGCGAAACGGAAATCGTCACGGTTGCTTTGCGTCGCATCGATTTGGATGCACCGAAGCGATCCATTCTTGATGAGATCGATTGGAAGCGATATCAAATTCTTCCGAACACCGCTGGCTGTAAGACCGCGGAGGAAGCGATTCGAGTCGCTCGACTGGCGCGGGCTATGGAGTTGAGCGATTGGATTAAGGTGGAAGTAATTCCCGATCCAAAGTATTTGCTTCCTGATCCAATTGGAACGCTGGAAGCGTGCAAGGTTTTGGTGGAAGAGGGATTTGTCGTTTTGCCGTACATCAATGCGGACCCTGTTCTCGCGTTGAGACTACAGGAGATTGGAACAGCGACCGTTATGCCTCTTGCCTCGCCCATTGGCAGTGGTCAAGGGATGAAGACGTTCGATGCGATTCGCATCATCATCGAGCAAGCCTCAGTCCCGGTTGTGGTTGACGCGGGCATCGGTGTTCCAAGCGACGCGGCGATGTCGATGGAGCTTGGTGCCAGCGCATGTTTGATCAACACTGCGATCGCTCGTGCAGAGAACACGGCGCTGATGGCGCAGGCGATGAAGCTTGGTGTCGAAGCCGGCCGCGCCGCGTATCTCGCGGGACGAATGCCTGTTCTGCCGTTTGCAAGCGCAAGTAGTCCGACCGAAGGCGTGGTGAAGTAAGAGTACGGTGAAAGCATCGAACCTCCGTGTCTCCGTGAATCCTCAGTGTCTCTGTGTTTCTAAGTTTCAAAAGGCAACCACAGAGGCACTGAGTACACACAGAGGCACAGAGATGTTGTGTCGGTTGTGCGTGGGAGGCGAATGAAGCTCCCAAACAAACCGATTCTCGTCATGGTCGCGACGATTGAGCCAGCTCTGGAATTCAAAGTGTGGCAGGCCATTCAAGGCGGGCTCGACATGGTCATTCTTCGCGCGAAAGAAGAGAACCTGGAATCGATCAAGAACTCTCTGTCGATCTTGAGAACCGCGCTGGGTAATGAATTTCCGATCATGGTTAATGCTGGAAATCGGCTTCCGAAATTCGCTCAGGCATCTGGATACCATTTGCCGGAAGCATCGATGAGTGATGAAGTCGTAAAGCACAACTTAGAAAAACTCGGATGGAAGATTGGGCAGGAACCGAAGGCAAATACGAAGATGAAGGCACTTGGAGTCTCGGTTCATTCCGTTCAAGCTGCGGGCGAGGCGGAGAAACTGAATCCTGATTACCTGCTGGTCGGAACGATCTTCGATACGGTATCCCATAAGGGTGAAGAGCCTGGTGGGATCGAGCACTTGCGATCGATTTGCTCGGCAACGAAGGTTCCTGTTATCGCCATCGGGGGGATCACGCCAAAGAACGCGGGCGAGTGCATCAGGGCCGGGGCAATTGGAGTGGCCGCGATGTCGCCTTTCAAGGGAGCGGGACGGCAGGAGTTGGCGAAGGCGTATAAAGAGGCAATGAATGTCATGCCGACCGAAGCGGAGCGGAGCGGAGGGATCTGACCGGAAGCAACGCGCACGCTCTGTGAACACGAGACAATGACAGTCAGGTCCCTCGACTCGGGGACTCGCTCGGGATGACAAGAAATTTGAAATGAAGATAACAGTAAACGGAAAGGAAGAGCAACTCGATGCAACGCTGAGCATCGCCGCCTATCTTGAAAAGAAAGGTGTGCAAGGCAATGCTGTGGTCGAGCGGAATTTTGTGATCGTCAAACGCGGCACTTACAGCGAGGTGGAATTGCAGGACGGTGACCAGCTCGAAGTCGTGCAGATGATGGCGGGAGGCTAGTTGTCGCAGAAGCCTGATGTGGTGATCATCGGCGGTGGTGTGATCGGCTTAAGTATCGCGTGGTATTTGGGCCGCGCGGGATTGTCGGTGCGGCTTCTCGAAAGAGATCGTATTGGTTCTCACGCATCCGGTGCGGCCGCGGGAATGCTTGCGCCGTTGGCCGAAAGCACGGAGATCGATCCGCTGTTCGCATTCGGAAAAGCGAGTCTCGATCTCTACCCAACTTTTCTTGAGCAACTCGCTTTCGATTCGGAAATAGATGTCTTGCTCGAAGGGCCAGGTTTGTTGCGGCTCGCATTCGATGGCGCGGATGCAGATCGATTGAAGGGGCTTACCGGATCGCCAGCCGCGCAGGAGTTGAACGCGAATTGGATTGACGAAGAGCAACTTCGCGAACTTCAGCCAACAGTTGCGGAGAACGCAATCGGTGCGGTGCTGTCACCGAAAGAGCGGCACGTCAATCCTCGCCGACTTGTTCACGCGCTGGCGCGCGCTTGTCAGCGACAAGGTGTGACGTTTTTGGAGGGGATTCATGCGGAGAAGGCGAGCCACGAGTTGAGCGGGGAGAGCAAGACGATCTTTGCCGCAGGCGCATGGACCAGCGAGTTGGTTAAAGAATTTGGGGTGACGTTGCCCATGAAACCAGTCAAGGGACAAGTCATGCACCTCCAACAACCGGGTCACGACTTGCGCTACACGCTGTATGGAAATGGAGGCTACGTCGTTCCGCGTGAGGATGGAAATGTGTTGGTCGGTGCAACGAGCGAAGATGCCGGTTTCGATGAGCGCACGACCGACGAAGGTATTGAGTGGCTCCGTAGATCAGCAATTCAGTTGTTCCCACCGGCGGAAGGGTTTACGTTTGTGGAAGCATGGGCGAGCATTCGCCCTGGAACTGAGGACGGGCTTCCGATACTGGGTCGACTGCTGATGGACAACGCGTTCGTTGCGACGGGGCATTATCGAAATGGAATTTTGCAGACGCCGATCACGGCGAAGCTGATGGCTGAGTTGATCATTACGGATAAGGAGCCAGAGATTCTCGCGTCTTTCTCGCCAACTAGATTTTCAGGGGCTGGTGTTAACTGAAGCCTTTTATTTTGGTAATTGGCGGATCCGATTCGTCTGGAGGCGCAGGAATTCAGGCGGATATTCGAGCGCTGCAATATGCAGGTGCACCTGCTGCGTGCGCTATCACCGCTGTCACGGCCCAAGGAGTGGATGGCGTCACCGCGATACAGTTCACAGATCCACTCGTCCTGCGTGCTCAAATCGACCAGGCATTCAAGACCTACGACATCAAAGCAGTCAAGATTGGAATGCTCGGATCTGCGGTGCAGGTCCGAGAAGTAATAGAAGCCCTTCGTAATCACAAAATTGAAAGCGTCGTGCTAGATCCCGTCTTGGAGAGCAGTAGCGGTCATTCGTTATTAGACGACGCCGGCAGGAACTTGATGATAAAGGAGCTTCTCCCTCTCTGCCGAGTCATCACTCCTAATGTGCCAGAGCTAGCCGTCCTCTCCGGAATGCCGGTCGAAACGGAAACGGATCGCATCAATGCGGCCACAAAACTGATTAGGGTCGATCATGCAAAAGCAGTGATCGTGAAGGGTGGGCATCTCAATGAACCCACCGACATTTTGGTTGATGTCGGCGGGGAGACATCGAAGTGGGGCAACGGATTTAGGAAAATGCAGGAGAGCCGCGGGACCGGATGTGTCCTTGCCAGCTTTTTGACGGCGAACCTTGTTGAACACAGCAGCCTCGCATCCTCAATGGAGAAGGCAAAGCGAAATCTAAACTTGGTCCTCCGGGACTGTTACGCGAGGGCAGAAAATGAATCGGCTTTACTTCTCGTGAGAGACAGGGTCCGAGTCGATATCTTGGGCTCGCTAGAAATGTCCGGCATCTATTACGTGACCGATGGCAGGCTCAATCCGAAGTTCAGCTTAAGCTCTGGTGCGCGCCTCGCTCAAGAAGGCGGAGCCAAAATCGTTCAACTGCGAGACAAAACTTTGCCCCTGAATGATCTCATTTCTGTTGGGAAGCGCATGGCAAGTCACGCGAATAAGAATAAGACCATGATGATCGTGAACGATCGAGTCGATGTGGCGATGGCGGTTGGTGCGGATGGAGTTCATCTTGGCCCGGACGACATGCACCCCGAAACAGCACGTGATCTATTAGGTTGGGATAAGGTCGTCGGAGCTTCCGTCGCGACCGTTGAAGAAGCTAAACCAATATCGCGATGGGTCGACTACCTCGCAGTCGGCGCGATCTTCGGATCTTCGACGAAGGGCGATGCAGGTGACCCGGTCGGAGTCGAGCGAATCACGGAGATCAAGAACGCTTTTCCCGATAAGAAAATAGTCGCCATTGGGGGAATAAACATGTCCAACATTGCATCGGTTGGCGCAGCAGGAGCGGATGCGTCGGCCGTAATTTCTGCGATCGTGTGCGCCGAAGATCCCGCACAGGCAACCCGCGACTTACTAGCGGAATTCAATCGAGGCAAGCAGCAAAGATGATTGTTTCACTGGCCCTCGCGATCTTGATCCAGTCCAAACCTGCTCTCGATCTAAAGAAAGTTTGGACTGTGACGGCAGATCAGACAGGACATGCCGTTCTCGTTCGCAGACAGAACGGGCACGCATTTCGCTTTCTGCGTCGTAGCCTCACCATCGATTCTCCCGACGCACGTGATTTCTGCAACCTCGATGCCCAGGACGGAACGGTGCTGAAGCTCACCACTCGAGAAAACTTTCACCGTGGCACTGCGCAAGCGCCTGATGACCTGGAATTCTCGCTGGCGTCAGACGGTGAGTTGCAAATGATGCATTGGGACGGCGTGATTCGAAAGTGGACGCTGGTCGAAGATGGCAATGGTCTAGAGTTCGTCGAGGGGTTGAATCATTATTGGGAGCCGGTTAAAGCAGATCTAGCCGACAAGACCTTTCTTCCTCCCATCTTGATTCGGGTCAAGGATGTCGGGGACGTGCAAATCCTTAGCGATGGCGAGGTGCGTCGAGTTGCGTTCGTCGGTGACGAAGTAAGAAGTTACAAGCCGCGGTCTTGGCAAGTCGATAAGACTCTCGTTGCGAAGGAAGAACTCTTCAACCAGTATCGAAAATTCACGAGCCCGCAACTCATCGGCGATCCGCAGACCGGTCCTTTTGCTATCGCGAACGGAGATCGCGGTGCCGCCGCCACCGAATTCTTTGATCAAGGCTTAAACAAGCTGAGCGTGCCGAAACAAGCTTGGTGTTTTGATGCGAGCGCCAACGGTCTTCTCGTAGAACCCCGTCGTGCTGACGATGCACTTGGTTCGTTAGAGTGCATCGATGCAAAGACCGGAAGAACGCAATGGCTCAAACCGAATTTCGAAACACAAGATGGGCTCGTGGAATGGGTTGGCCACTATGTGGTGACCATCTCGGGAAGAAAGGCGAATACAAAAGGCGAACTTTGTAAAGTCCTCACGGTATTGGATGGAGAGACGGGTGCAACCACACTCGAAAAGCTCATTCCGGTATCGATGTCGCTCTGGCAACCGAGTGGTTTGGACGATATGATATTGATGACCGACGGCGACGGCAATCTCTTCGGCTATCAAATCGTCAAGAAGTAGCGAGCTACTTCGTAGCGAAGAGCAGCAATTCTTTCAGGTGGAAGTATTTCTTCCCATCAACCATCTCGGTATGCAGATATTCGGCGAATTTTCCCTTCGCACCTTCGATGACTTCACGAAGATGGATGCGATCCTTATCCGGAACGCGTTGGCGTTCCATCCAATCCTCGACCTCGATATCCTTCCAGCCTTCTTCTGTTTGCTGTACTTTGAAGCCGGCTTGCGTTGCCATGTCTTTCCACTCCCGCGTCCGAAAGTTGCGGCGATGGGAGGGGTCGCGTACTCGCTCTAGGTGATCCAGTTCTTCGTCTGCAGCATCGTCGTCGTCGCCGATGGTGTCAATGAGAAGGAACCATCCGCCGGGCTTGATTGCACGGTAGCTTTCCGCGATGTAGGCGGGCACGTCATTGAAGTGGTGCGCACCCATCCGACAGGTGATGCCGGTTAGAGAGTGCGTTTGAAATGGTAATGCCTCTGCGAGGGCGAATACGACGTCAAGATTCCCGATGCTTCGCTGCCGCGCGGTATCGCGGGTGACTTTTAGCATCGCGGGGGTGATGTCGGTCGCGATGACGCGATCGACATGGGGTGCGAAGGTGTAAGCGGTGTGCCCGGCGCCAGTGGCTACGTCGACAACGACGCCTCCCTTTGGCTGGACGACTTCGATCATCCGATCGAGTGCACTTGGATTGGCGTGGACCGCGCTTGTCAGATAGTCGGCGGCGACGGGCTCGAAAGAAGTGCGGGGATCACGCATGCTTTGATTATGAAGAAGGGAGGGGCACGCTTCGTCGTGCCCTGCGCTGCGCGTTTGGGGGCGCGACGGAGCGTGCCCATCCGCTAGGACATTGCTAATTCGGGTTGGCGGCCAGATGGCATGGCGCCCTCATGCTCAAGAAGCCAGACTTTCCGATCAAGGCCACCGCCGTACCCAGTCAACTTGCCGCTCGCGCCGATAACGCGGTGACATGGGATGATCAAAGAGATGGGATTGCTGCCGTTTGCAAGGCCGACGGCGCGCGGAGCGTCCGGTTTTCCAATTCGCTTTGCAAGTTCGCCATAAGTGATCGTTTGACCAAATGGAATCTTTGTCAGTTGATTCCACACTTCTAGTTGGAAACCAGAGCCAGCAGGCTTGAGGGGGAGATCGAAATCTGTTCTCTTTCCGGCGAAGTATTCGCTCAGTTGCTGTCGTGCTTGAGCAAGCGGAGGATGTTTGTCATCGCGTTGCCAGTCAGCGTGAGGAATATTTCCGAATTTGCCTTCGCGGCCAAACACTGTCGTTTCTGGCGAATTGGCAAAGTCGGAATTTGCTGTCGGACCGCCGACATGATCTTCCATGAACAATCGTGTGAGATGAGTTTCGTCGGAGCTGATAAGTAGCTTTCCGACAGGACTTTCAAGAATCGTGTAATAAGTCATAGAGATCTCCAGAGGTGCATGGCTGCGTAAGAGCGCCACGGCCGCCATGCTTCGGCCATCGCAAGAATTTCTTTTTCCGAGGGGGATTTTGCGCCTACACCCCCATCCTCGCTTCGCGGTACTTCCCCGATGAAGGGGGGAAGATTTGCCATCGCTTTTTTGATTCCCAAATCAGTGGCGGGAAATGCATCGGGCCAGGCGAGCGCTCGCATGGCGACGTACTCTGCGGTCCACGGACCGATGCCCGGAATTTCGCATAGCCTTGCTTTTGTGGCTTCCGCGTCTGCGCCGGGTCTGAGGATGATTTCCTTGCTGACGATAGCTTGGGCAAGGGAAACGATCGCGTTCGCTCTCGAGCGAATGATTCCGACTTCCGCGATCTTGACGGGATCAAGCTTAGCAATGATAGCTGGCGATGGGAAGATGCGATTCAGCTGCGGATAGGGAGCCTCGATCGGCTCACCGAACGCTTGGGCGAACTTGCCGGAGATGACGGACGCAGCTTGCACGCTCACCTGCTGCCCCAAGATCGCACGCACGGCGATTTCGAAGCCATCGAAGGCTCCTGGCACGCGCACGGCGGGGTCTTGGCATACATCGCCGAGAGCTTCCGCAATGGCGCAAGGCTCGGCAGATAGATCGAAGAGTCGCTTGACGCGAACAAGAACTTCCGGCAACACGGCGGCTAGAGAGGTTGATATCTCTACGCGCAATACATTGCGGTGCGGCAGATTCTCTGTATTTACTTTTGGGTTTGTTGGTGATGACGTGCTGGGAACATCAGGGGTAACGCGGATCCAGCCGCTTTTTCCTTTAATCGAAACGGTGCGGACATAGGCACTGCCATCCATTGCCTCCACTCCACACGACGCACGAAACGCGATGAACTCTAGCAAACCGCACCAGTCCAGCGGTGGACGATACGAGACTTCGCATACGATGCTATCGCGCCCGGTGGATCCACCTTTCTTGCGAAGCTTCGTTGGGGTGAGGTTGTATCGTTCGCTGAACAACGCATTGAATCGGCGCACGCTCGAGAAGCCGCTGGCGAGAGCGACTTCTCCGATGGGCAAGTCTGTGTCGGTGAGCAATCGCTTTGCCGTCAAGAGCTTTTGGGTTTGAGCGAGTTCGACGGGCGAGACTCCGTATTCTGATTGCACGACGCGACGAAGATGTCGGTCGGAAATTCCGAGTTCTTTCGCGAGTTCTTCCAGCGACATTTCTCCGAGCGCACCATCCTCAATTCGCCTCACCGCTGCTCGGGCCCAGGCATTGACAGCGTCGACGCTTGCTCGGCCAGGCGCCAGTTCTGGTCGACAACGCAAACAGGGTCGATACCCCGCTGCTTCCGCCGCTGCTGCGGTGGGATAGAACGTGCGATTTTCGCGTTTGGTTTGTCGGGTTGGGCACACGGGACGGCAATAGATTCCCGTGCTTGAGATGCCCACGAAGAAGAGGCCGTCGAATCGCGGGTCGTGGGTATCGAGCGCTCTGTGACAGGCTTCAGGTTCGAGGTGCATGCCTATCAGTTTGTACGATCATTCGATGCCGATCTCGCCGTTATCGGACACAGATAGACGGTAAATGGTAAATGATAAATCGTAAATCGCGGGAAATGCAGGGAGATCACGTGGAGTTGGATATAGTAGACGAATATGGACATTTTCAATCCGGATGGGAGTTTGGCACTCACGCCGCCATCAAGCTCGTCGCATCACGATTTCGATTTCCTCATCGGGCATTGGGATGTTCATAATCGCGCGCTCAAATCCCGCCTTACCGGAAGCGATGATTGGAAAGAATTCGAATTCACGAACGAAACGCGGATGATTCTGAATGGGTTTGGAAATGTCGACGAGAGTGGATCGACGATGCGGAAGTTCGATCCGGCAACGCGGTTGTGGACGATCTTCTCTGCTTATCCCGGAGCGACGACAGTTGATACGATGCAAGGCTTTATCGAAGATGGGATCGGTCATTTCTATTCGCAAGAGGTGTTGGAAGGCAAACCGATCCTTACGCAATTTGAATGGGATGCCACGAATCCGGAGAAGCCAGTTTGGAAACAGGCGATGTCCGCAGACAACGGAATGACTTGGGAATGGAATTGGACGATGACCTTCACCCGTCGACAAGACCGTGCGGAGACATTCTTGTATGTCGCTGTCTGACGGCCAAATCGTTTGAACGCGCTATGCTTTCAGTCAGATCCCTCGCTCGCTCGGGATGACAAGAAATGCAAATCGGCCGATACAAGATCAGCATTCATAACCACGGATTCTTCCGCCTCGATGGTGGTGCGATGTTTGGCGTCGTGCCCAAGACTTTGTGGTCGAAGGACATGGCCCCGGATGATCAGAATCGAATCCTCCTCGTGACGCGCTCGATCATCGTCGAAGACGGCAATCGAAAGATGATCGTCGATTTGGGCTGTGGCGACAAATGGAACAGTAAGATTCGCGAAATCTATTCGCTGCCGAGCGAACCGTATCGAGTGATCGATGGCGTCACTGACGTTTTCATCACTCATCTTCACTTTGATCATTGCGGAGGAGTTTCGCGATACGAAGGCACCAAGTTGGTCGCAAATTATCCAAGTGCAAGACACTTTGTGTCGGCTGAAAACTACGCTTACGCGAAGGGTCCTCATCCACGTGAGAAGGCAAGTTATCTACGGGAGAACATCGATGTGCTCGCCGCCGTCGATCTGAGACTAACGAAAGACGGTGACGAGATATGGCCGGGAATTTCCGTTCATCAGGCAAATGGACACACAAAGGGTTTGCATTGGCTAACGGTCAACGATGGGGGCGAAACGCTTTGCTTCCCGACCGACGTTTGCCCCACGTCGTCTCATCTTCCCGAAACGCACGCACTCGGTTACGACATGTGTGCAGAGACGTCGATTGCGGATAAGCATCATTTCCTCGAACAGGCGGTCAAAGGCGGTTGGGTCGTCGTTTTCGAACATGATCCGGAGGTCGCTGCTGGGCGACTAGTTTTCGATGACCGGGGGCGGGCGCACGTCAAGGAAATAGTTCAGCTATAACAAACTTGCTGCGTGGATGCTAACTGCCTTACAATATAAGTGTGGTAGTCGCTCGGAACCCGGAGCTTCGGGAAGTTGGCAAGATACTTCGGAAGGAGTTTCTCAGCTTTCATTGGCTGATCCATTTTCTGATCGCCGCGACCATCCCTTGGTGGATTTCGCCGGCCATTTACCTGTACTTGAGATGGTTCCTGTTTGATCAACACGGAATTCTAGCCTGGGTTCTTGTTGTAGGTCTTACACTCTGCTTCTTCGCATCAGTGGCATTCATGATCGCCAGCATGATTCGGCTTTCAAAACCTGTCAAAGAGGCTCGAAAGCGAGTGAATAACAGTGAGCGCGGAGCGGAGCAGGACTTGATCGAAGCCCGTGAGAATGTCAGACAAAACTTCTCGATGAGACCCCTTGGTTTGGGCTTCATGTGTCTCTTCCTCATGATCCCTTCAGCGGTATCTCTCCTTCTACTCAACAGCATTCAAGACGTACAGATCCGAAGCCCTCACCATACGGTCGATCTGTCACTGCGAGCGGAACTCCTCAGGTCGATCAAAAGTTGGGAACACCGCGGAATTTTTACTCCGCTTACGTCGGACTGACAGCTCACCGATATAAAGAACGAATCGGCTCGGCTGGCCATCTGTTCATCACTTGCAAACCGAGTAATCTATCTTCGGCGGCTCGTTCATGCACAGATCGGTCATTGTCGAATCAGAAATCGCGGTTTCGCCCGAGCGGGTGTATGAGGCTTGGACAAATCCAAGCGAGTTCGTTCAGTGGTGGGGCGACGACACGTATTACCGAATCGCCGGTGGTGATGTGGAAGCAAGGGTGGGCGGGAAATGGAACGTCCACGGAATATTCCACAAGGATCAAGTGCCCTTCACGATCTGTGGCGAATATCTGCGGGTCGAGCCAGCGAAAACGCTTCTCTTCACATGGCACCAGAGTTGGCTTGAAGGCGTGACAACCGGCGTGGAAATGCTGATCATGGGCTTGTATCCAAGCGGGACCCTGATCAAAGTGCGACATATGGACGATCCTTCCGATGAGCTTGCGGAAGGTCATCGCGCGGGCTGGCTGATGGTCTTGCGGTGGATGAAGGAATATCTAGAAGCACACGCGCCCGTGCCATCCTAAAGGCATGTCTTCCTTGGTCCTGATCGATGCCGCGCCTGGCGTCACCACGTTAACCCTCAATCGTCCCGAGCGCCGCAACGCTCTCACGCTCGCGATGCTCGAGGAATTGATTTCCGCCCTGGAATCGGCGGCGAGAGACACATCGGTGCGGGCGTTGATACTGCGTGGGGCGGGTGGTGACTTTTCATCTGGTTTCGATTTGATCGAAGGTCAAGACGTCGACACCTCTCTGCGTCATGGCGAGCTCCTATGTAGAGCGCAAATGTTGTTAGCGGAAGCGCCGCAAGTGACGATCGCGGCAGTGAGCGGATATGCGTTGGCGGGGGGTGGCGCGTTGATCGCCTCTTGCGATTACGCTGTCGCCGCGGCGGATGCCAAGTTTGGCTATCCAGTTTTGAAAGTTGGCATCGTGCCGACGCCAGGAATGCCGTTCTTGCGCCACGAACTCAGCGACCGGGATTTCCGCACCCTTGTCCTGAGCGGCGAATTGTGGGACGGAACAAAGGCGGGCGACGTGGGGCTGGTCAATAGGGTGGTTGGATCGATCGAAGAAGCAATGGCTGAGGCGAACCGTTTTGCGGAATTGATCTTGGCGAGCAGTCCAACGGCGGTGGCTGCAACGAAGAAGTTTGCGAACGTCCTCACTCGGGGCGATCTGCGGAAAGAGATGGATGACGCACTCCAAATTTATAGAGAAGTGCGACGAGGCTCGGAAGCGCAAGAGGGCCTTGCCGCTTTTGCAGAGAAGCGAAAGCCGATTTGGTAGGACCTGACGATTAAGTGGATGCCTTGCGAACAGCGGGGGCGACCACTGTTCCATACAGTTCGATGCTCTTCATGATTTGGGCGTGTGGCATGGTGCCGACGCTCATCTGCAGCAGGAAGCGATCGTATTTGAACAGCTCGTATTCGCGCAGCATCTTGTCGATCACCTGTTGTGGGCTGCCGACAAGGATGGCACCATTCGGACTGATCTGCGAATCGAAGGAGCGCCTGGAGGTCGGTGGCCATCCGCGTTCTTTGCCGATCTTCGTCATGACATGCGCGTATGCGGGGAAGGATTCATCTGCAGCTTGTTGCGACGTCTCGGCAATGTAGCCATGACTATTGATGCTCACTGGCAATCGGCCGAATCCTGATTCTTCCGATGACTGGCGGTAGAAATTCACAAGCGGCACAAAGTTGTCGGGTTGTCCTCCGATGATGGCGAGCGCCATCGGCAGTCCTAGCGATGCCGCGCGAGCCACTGATTGTGGAGTGCCACCCACAGCGATCCAAATTGGTAGAGGATTTTGGACGGGGCGTGGATAGACGCCGCGGTTATCGATCGAGGCTCGGTGGTTTCCGGACCATCTCACCTTCTCATCTTTGGTGAGTTGAATGAGCATGCGCAGCTTCTCATCGAACAGCTCATCGTAGTCGTCTAGATCGAAGCCGAACAAAGGAAACGATTCGATGAACGAGCCACGCCCGGCCATGATTTCGGCGCGGCCGCCGGAGATCAAGTCAAGGGTCGAGAACTGTTGGAACACGCGCACAGGGTCGTCCGAACTGAGAACAGATACGGCGCTGGAAAGGCGGATGCGCTTGGTCTTCGCGGCCGCAGCGGCCAGGACGACAGCGGGTGCGGAGACGAGATAGTCAGCGCGGTGGTGCTCGCCGATGCCGAAGACGTCGAGGCCGACCTGATCCGCCAATTCGACCTCTTCGATGAGGTCTTTCAGGCGCTGCTTCGGGCTCATGAGAGGGCCAGAAGGGTAATCCGTGAGTTCGCCGAAGCTATATAAACCTATTTCCATATGGAAGTATTTCTATTAAGACACCAGATCTCGGCTCAGCGTTCTGGGGCCGTGATTATTGGACAAGAAGTCCTAAAGCAGCCGTACAATATAAGTGTGGCTACACTCGGAATATCAGATCGATCCGAGCGGCGAAACATTGTCCGGGCCTCGTTCAAGAAGGAGTTTCTCAGCTGGGAATTCTTTTTTGTAATGGCGTTTATCTTGCTAAAGCGGTTCTGGATTCTTCCGCTCACTTATGTATTTCTCAGTAGCTTCCTGATTGCGCCTAACGGAATCATTCCATGGGTTGCAATCATCTTAATGCCGCTCACATTCGTGTGGCTCATGGTGTCCTTCACTATTTGTGCGGCGAAACAGAGGAAATTGCTGCAAAAGCGTATAGACGATAATCCGAATCTGAGCCAACAAGAAATTGGGGAGATGCGCCAACAGTATTTCAAAGGTGTGAAATCCCGCGGCGCCAAACTTTCGATTTGTCTCTTGCCAGCGCTTATTCCGCCTCTCCTCTCTCTGGCGATATTTGATGAAATTTCGGGCAAGCCGCTTGTCAAAAAGCAGGGTCATATAGTCTCGGTTTCAGATCGCGAAAGAGTTCAAATCGCCCTGAAAAACATGCGTCAGAATGGCCTCATCACAAAGTTTCCGTAAGCGGTTCCTTTGGCGGACCTAGGCGGTCGACTCAATTTCGCGGCCGCGTGGGCGGGTCTCTTTCACCCATCCCAATCCTTCGACCTGAGCATAGGGAACCTCGACGGCACGATTTTCGGTAACGGCGAGTTGTGATTGTCTTGATAGCTTTGTGTGCTGTGGGCAGGGTAGGTGCTCATAGAATCTCGCCGATGTTCATGAGACACGACGTGCCTCCAATCGCATATCTGGACGCTGCAAAGTCGCCTCGATTCGATTGCATTGGACTCATTGAGAGATCAGGAGCCCTTGCCGGCACTTGCGTTTTAGTGGGCCCGAGCTGCGCCTTGACCGATGCCCACGTCGTTGCAGGTTTGCGCGCCGACGAACTCTCCGCGAAGTTAAACGGCGAAGTCCTATCCGTCACCGAGATAAAGGTGCACCCCGACTACGAGGCATCACGCTACAAGAGCGCAAAGGAGCCGATATCGAGAAAGGGAATCGATCTCGCTCTGATCTATTTCAAGTCGAAGACAGCAATGCCCATCGCAAAAATCTGGGAACGCACGGTGCCACTCGGCAGCCATGTGTTCCTATGTGGCTTTGGCGGTGCAGGAAATGGAACTTCGCTGGATGCAAAGACAGATGCACAAAAGCGATGCGGCACGAACATCATCGACGCCATAGGAGGCGACTTCGATGGGAAGATTCCAGATTGGTATTACGTTTCAGACTTTGACGGAACCGGGTTCGAGGCGAAAAACAAGTGCGGTTCGACCTTGCCCACAGAACTCGAATGCCTTGGCACTGGCGGTGACAGCGGTGGCGGCGAATTTATCGAAGATCAGGGAAATTGGTATCTCGTCGGGCTATTCAGCACTGCGCGCTATTTCGACATTGATTCGAAGGATGCATCTTCCTACGGCGACCTCTTCATGTGCACACGACTCGACTTACAGCGTGAGTGGATTGCCGCCAACGTTCGTTAGCTTGTGAGCTCGGCATCCGCCGCGAGGATTGGCGTACGCCTCCACCAAATCCAATCCTTTAAACGCAGAGCTGGACGTTCGATGATAAGGGCGCTTACGATCGAAACGACTATTGTGAGCAGGCTTGTCACGATGATGATCCCGTACAGGTTTTGCATCGCCGCGGCGACGGGCAAGACGATCATCCAGTGATAGATGTAGACCCCATATGAGATGTCGAGTGGCAAGCGCCATTTCATTTGCGGGCCTGCGAAACCGAGCCACACAAGGGCGGCGACGAGCAGGCTTTGATGTAGATATTGGATCGTGTAATCGTCGGGGCGGAAGGGCAGATAGGCAAAGAGCACGACGCTTGCGATCAACGGAATCGAGGGATGGGTAAGCAGCTTCTCTCGGTAGACGTAGAGCAAGTTGCCGATGAGAAACGCAGAGGGGAGCATGGCGGGATTCGTGCCGAGAATCGTCACCTGGGGCATGATGTACGCCTCGAGGATGGTGGTGACGACCAACGAACTCCACAAGAACGAAGGTTTTTTGTAGAGACCCGCGACGTATAGGGCGGCAATGCAGATGTAGATCACTTCCTCGCAGGCAAGGGACCAGAGGACGGGGTCTTTCCCTTCGCCTCGAATGAAGCCGAACGAATACCAACTCGTTAGCGTGGGGCCAACGTATTGGAATCCATAGCCAAATCCGACGATGACGAGCGCCGCGAGAAAACCGGGCGTGACACGGAGAAAACGCTTCCAAAAAAAGTGGGCGATGCTTTGGGAAGATTCGAGGCTCGGTGGAATGACGAAGCCCGAAATGCCGAGAAAGACGGGGACCATGAAGGGGAGTGCTCCGTAGCGAATTCCCTTAGAATGCCAGCCGTGCAGGCAGATCACGGAGAGCGCGAGGAACAGGCGCAAATAGTCGAAGTTGGCGTATCGGCGCTGCATCACCCTTTGCATCGTATCACTTGAGGTCCAGATCTCGCATGAGCTTGACAAACCTATCGTACAGCTGTTAAGTTGCAGTTGTAAGCGTGGCTATGTGTCTTTGGAGGACTACTATGATTCGATCTCTTCGTTTGGCTGTTGCCGCTTCGGCACTTGTTTTAGCTGCCCAGTTTGCGGCGGCTGATCCGTTCACGCTGCAAGCCAGCGCGACCTCTCTTACTCCGCCCGTTTTTGTTGGAACGCACATGTTCCTCACCGCCTCGGGTTCAGGCAAGGCGAATCACTTGGGGAACGTGACCTTCACCGCACCTCATGACTTCGATCTTTCCAATGGCACGTACGTTTCAGATGCATATGTGTCTGCATCGAACGGTGACATTCTCCACATCGTGAGCCTTGGCCAATTCGTAAATGCGGTGGACTCGGTTGCAACGTGGACCATCGTGGGCGGGACGGGACGATTTGCGAACGCCACCGGAACGGGCACGGGTGTCAATCTCAATTTCGGCGCTTCAATCACCTTTACCGGAAACATTTTCGGTATTCAGTAATCGCAGAGAGGTCCATCGGAATGGCGCGATTTCCGATGGACCTTTTATTTGAGCTTGAGTAAGTGATCTGCAAGTTGGCCGAAGGAAGAAAAGCTTTGGTCTGGAGCTATGCCTTCTCCAAAGCCGTAGTCGACAAAGAAGTATGGAATTCCGCATTCGCGTGCGGCGACCTCATCGCCTGAGGCATCGCCAATCATGACGGGATTGTTCAAGCCGTTCCTATCGATGATCTGTCTTAGGTTGTGCCCCTTCGTTTGGCGCGTGTTTCCGAAGCACTCGTAGTCCTCGAAGAGGATGTGAAAGCCTGCAAAATTGAGGAAGGTTTCGATGTATCCCGATTGGCAGTTACTCACGATAAAGAGTCGATACCTATTCGAAAGCTCTTTGAGTCCCTCTGCGACGCCAGGATAGAGGGTGCCACCGAGTTTGTCGATTACGGCGGTGTCTTCGACCTCGGTCAACTTAATCAAAGCGGCTACTTGCGATTCTTCGAGGTCTGCAAACGTGAGACGGATGCAATCGTCGTGCGCCTTGCCGGTTACGCGGCGGAGATCTTCGTCAACGATGGGTCGATAGGTGATTCCGAGCTTGTCGATACAGTTGTTCCATGCGACGACGCAAGACGGGGTCGTATCCCAGAGAGTGCCGTCGAGGTCGAAGATGAGGGAATCGAAGTCAGGCATAGGACAAGCCTATGATAGACGTTTGTTGGCGTCGCTTCCCTCGCTATCGCGATGGCTGCCTGCACTTAGAGAGCCACTGTTCGCACTCTTGAATTCCTGGATAGCCGCCCACGTCGGAGTAGATGGAATTTGCTTTGGTGAGAAGACGTTTGGCGATAACGTCGTTGCCAGCAGCTACTTCAACCGTTCCAAGATCAAGTAAGGACCGCGCTGTCCATCTCCGGTGATTCTGGTTCTCCCAGTACGCAAGAGTTTGACCGAGAATCGTTCGAGCAGCATCAAAATGCTTCTGTTCTCGTAACACGATGGCTTGCCGTCCACGCACATCTTCAACAATGTCAGGCTTTCCGAGAGCCGAGGCATTGTGGAGCGCCAGTCCGAGCCATTCGTCGGCTTCATCGAGTTTGTGTTGCTGCATTTAGAGCGCAGGGCAGCTGCACCACGAGTCCTAACGAATCTCCCGGGATTGGGGGACAAGTTTGAAGATCCACACCATGAACCCTCGCGGGCCGATGGTGTGGGTGAGTGGCGTCAGTTGGAACCTGCGCCAACGAGTTGTTTGTGAGAATTTGACCGAGTGTCCTTCACGCCCTCGGTCTCAGCTTGAACTCCGAGCGCGGGTC
>Ga0207680_10000475_pt1 | contig 18984 bp, 29 predicted proteins | sample KBSS23metaG_FD_184321 | JGI IMG/M metagenome (GOLD analysis project Ga0207680, IMG submission 184321) | Switchgrass rhizosphere microbial communities from Kellogg Biological Station, Michigan, USA - KBS S2-3 metaG (SPAdes) (version 2) | ecosystem: Host-associated > Plants > Roots > Rhizosphere...
GTGGGCCGCGGTGTCACCAAGGGCGGTGTTGGTGACGGATCTCGCCGGCGCCGGCGGATCTGCCGTCACCAAGGCCGTGGGCGTTGGTGACATCTGCAGCTGCTCGATCGCGAGCTGGCGTCGCCAATCCCGTTGCGGCCGTCGTCCACAAATAGAGAGAAAGAGTAGCGGTGACGCCTCACGGCGGGACCGCTGATTGATGACGCCCGGCCAGGGGTTAGGCCGGATTCTGACGCTCACCAAGACAGGTTTTCCGGTGAGCGTCGAGGGTGCTAATTCAGCGCAACTAAGCGCTGGGCGTAACGTTGCAGTCGTGATTGACCTGAAGATTATTCAACAGAACAGAAGCAACGGAACGCCGCTGATTATAGCTTGCCGTTGGCGACTGCGCAGCCATCTGCTCATCGGTCGCGGTCTTGAGGAGATGTGGTTAGTAGGAGGTTCCTCAGTGAGGCGGAGCTGCATCTTTCGCCAACTCCTGTTCCATCACCGCGTCGTTATCGAACCAACCGTTGCCGGACAGACTCAAGTCCCAATCCAGCAATACGCATACGGCGATTGCTGCTTGGACGGGGTCATTAGGGTGATCTGCAATGGTGGCCTGGATGCGTTCGCGAAACGATCGTGTATGTGGCAATTCCATGGGTTTTCTCCAGCGTTGGATTTGGTCGATTTATGGACTGGGGTTGTGGTACAGGCGAAAGTTGAGCCGTCACTTGAGGGGGCGATGACTAGGCGTTTGCGGGATGGTGGGTGGCTAGATAAGGAGTGATGGCATCGAGAATCTCGGTAATGACAGTCACGCCATCATCGAGATTTGCGAGCTGCACGTTGCGCTCGAATGTCGCCTTTGGATCGCCTTTAAGTTGAGACGCGCCCTTATCTTTGCGATAGAGGGCGAACTGTCTAAGCAACATGTCGCATGCGAATTTGATATCGGTTGGTGATCCACCTCGAACCATCCTGCCTAGCGTGGCGAAATTGTGCAGGGAATCTGCCAGCCAGAGAACATCCAAGGCGTGCGCCGGATCACGTGGCTCGTAGCGCCCGTTGTAGGGCGTGTGCATGCGAATCGCCGTTGCGACGTCTGAAATGAAGCAAAGCAGCTTTCCCAGCTGTGACGTCAGATTGAGCGTCTCGGTGTTTGAATTCGTCGTCATTGGAATGTTCTCGGGTTTTGGCTTTTTCGAGTGGGGATTAGTTGCGCTGATAGTTTTCGCGTGTTCTATATGACGGCGTGACACTGCGCCCTATCTAAACGGCGTGATTAACGCAGCAATGGCTGCGTACAAGGTCATCATGGGTGACCCTAAGAGCGCGTAATACTCCACCGATTCCGTTTTGGTTCTCATGATAATAATATCCTTCAGTATCAATGGCTTGGATAGCGTATAATATAGATTATGTAAAGTTTACTTTACATACTCGATTGTGGTCGGTCCTGGGCATCAGGGGCTACCCTGACCGTTTCAGCGCATGGCGCCAAGCTGCAGGCCAACGGTTAATGGCGTTAATGTTCATTGCGAATCCCGTTCGGCAAGGGACTTCAACCGGGCGCGCTGTATAGGCTGGTCAGCCACCGGCTCCTGCCGATATTGCAACCAACCGACGTCATTCATCACGACTTTTGCAAGCTCCTGATAACGCCAACGGTTGATTTCACCGTTTCCCTCAACAAGATCCTTCAGCACCAGGCGCCGAGTTGCTGTAGACGCTGCTGGCATAGCGGTGGACAACGCGTCGTACTCCGTGGAGTCAATCTCATGCAAGGAAGACCATGCCCCGGCGGCGCCGGAGAGCGCGATCATGGCAACGGGAAGGAGAGCATGTTGAGCAAACCCACATCCCCACCGGCGCTCGGTACTTTTGGTCCAGCCGCTGATTGGAATCTCGGTGATGCAGTCGATGATGACAATCCCCTCGGGCGGCCACCCGTCAGGCACGCGGACGCCGCTCAGCGGCGTGGTCTTACCGGCACGAGCCGGAGCATCAGCACGGGCGAAGAGTGCAGCAACGGCTTCGCCCGCGCTGAGCGTTCGGCCACGACGCCTCCGCTCGACCAGCTCTATCCAGGCGCGAAGTGCCCGGAAGATGAGCCACCAGACGGCGGCAGCGGCTACAACCCCTAACGCCGGTAGCAAGGAATGGGCGCTAATCGCGAAAACGACGGCGATACTACCGACCATTCCTATCGCGAACTGATTCATCCAGTGGTCAAAGCGGCGGCGTGGTGATGACGAACTGTCAGACATGGAGTCTCCCTGATTCACTGAGCCCGGGCGGGCATAGTTGGTGGTTGGGTCGTACCGAGAGCCATGATCAGCTCCGCTCGAATGGCTTGATGCGGTGGTAAACGGCCGCCATCGCTAGGCGTTCGATCTTCGTCAGCTCGCGTGTACGCATGGCTTCGGCGGTGTGGCGATGGACGCCAAGGCAATTCGCGGCGGCGTTGATCGTGGGCAAGCCGCAGGCCTGCATCCAGTCGGCAAAAGGACATGTTTTACTGAGTTCAATGTCCATAATCTGGACATCGGTAAGGGGGTGTTGGGCCTTAACGCTTCTTCCGCCTGTCGCTTTCAGTTCACTGCTCATGGCTTTTTTCCGCGCGGTGAGAGTCGATCATCGCTTTTGCTGCCCGTAGGGTGGCCGGGTGAGGCGGCCGTAAAAGTCGGTTGAGCCTGCGACCGTCTATCAATTCAATGGGCTTGCCATATGCGAATTTTCTAGCGGTGTTGGTGTATTCGCCGGAGGTGACGATGGCGATGGCATCGGCCTGGTGGTGATGCATCAGGCCATACATCGCCCGCAGCTCCTGGGCGCCAACTTTTGCTTTTCGCCAGTGTTTACATTGAACCAATGTGACGAACTTGCCCTTCGTTGCAATGAGATCGAGTCCGCCATCCGCACCACCCAAGCCTGTCTCCGCGACTTGGTAGCCCCACCGCCGAAAGGCTGCGGCAACGAGACGCTCAAAGTCTTGCCAGGACAGGCCTCGAAAGTCGGATGACGGGTGGTATGTGGCAACAAGTGCCCTTCCCCGCCACCTGTCAATCCAGCTGCCTCGGCGGCGTGGCTGATGCGGCGGGCGCAAGCGATGGAGTCGTGCGTGCACTTTCCGTGTAATGCGCAGGGCGATGCCGGTGACCGGGATCATAAGAACGAGCATGCGCAATTCGGCCGCGTGCGCCCGCGCGAATTCGAGAATCTGCCATAGCAGCACTCGTGTCGCTTGTGTATCAATAACCGCCCCCTCCCCTTTCACTACCGCCGTTATCGGCCGCTCCCCGGAATTCCGTAGCTGGTCGACCAGGCCGTTATCAAGCTTTGTCCGAGCTAGCCGATATGGTCAGGTCCGGTTATGCGTCACGGATGACCAAGATAACTATTCTTGGCGGCCAAGATGATAGCATTTGGTCGCCACATTGTGTATGCGGCGCCATTTAAACTACCTGCAGGGGAATTCATGAAACACATGTTCAGCAAGACTTCGCACGAGAGCCGTGATTTGGCCTCATTTCGTCACGCATCACTTTATTTTGCCTTGGTGCTTGGATTGGGTGTCTTGAATGGCAATGCTTATGCGCAGACCACCGCCCCCGTCAGCACTGACGTCAACGGCAACACCACGGCTGGCCCGTGCGCACCTACCTACGTAGCCGGGTCCAACAACGCCGTATTTTGCACGGTTGGTGACACGAACCAGGTTAACGGCACCAACAATTTCATTTTTGGCGGTACGACGTTCACGGGCACTGCTTCCAACAACATCAGTTTTGGCAATGGAAACACAATTGCCGCCGATGGGACGGGGCAAAATATCCTCATTGGCAATGGGGTTTCGGCTAACGGGCGAAACATTATTGCCATCGGTCAGCAAGCGCTTAACGGCGCCAATAACACAGCGCTGACGGTCGCGATTGGCCAGGGGGCGTTGCAGGGTGCGGTGTTCACCTCGACCCCCGCTATTGGCACCGCTGTCGCAATCGGGCAAAACACCGGCCAGTTCGCGACCAACGTGCTCTCTGCGACGATGATTGGCAACAACGCCGGCCAGCGTGCGACGCTCCTGAACGGCGCGGATCTTTTTGGCGCCAATGCCGGCAATTCATCGTCGGTTACGAACTCGGTTTTGCTTGGTGATTCCGCAGGGCAATCGGGAACCTTCAACAACGCCATCTTGCTTGGTATTAACGCGGGAACCCTTGCTACTCAAACGAGTTCGACCTTGATCGGCCTGAATGCCGGAACAAGTTCCTCGGGCGGTCAGAACGTATACATCGGTGACTCATCAGGTAGTCGCATTACGGGCACCAACAACGTTCTTATCGGCTTCCAGGCGCCGGGGGCACCGTCGGCTTCAATTCAGAATGCCGTTGCAATCGGTGAATCCTCAAAAAGTGTCAGCGACGGTACTGCCGTTGGCACGAGTACGAACGCTGGACAGGTGGCCGTTGCTCTCGGACGATCCGCCAATGCGTCTAGCACGGGGGCGATTGCCATCGGCCTTAGTGCCGCGTCGAGCGGCTCCAGTGCTACGGTAGCCATCGGCTCGAATGCTTCGGCGACGGGGACCAACAGTGTTGCTATTGGTAATGGTTCGACGGATGCGGGCGCCACCAATGTCTTTTCGGTCGGTTCCTCAACGCAAACGCGAAAAGTCGCAAACGTCACTGCTGGCGTTTTAGGCGCCGCTAGCACGGATGGCGTCAACGGTTCCCAGCTGTTTGCAACTAACCAGAACGTCACCACCAACACCACCAACATTGCCTCGCTTGAGAGTGATGCCTTGCAATGGAATGCGGGCCTGGGCGCCTACGATGCCAGCCATGGCACCGGCACCGCGCAGAAGATTTCCAACGTCGCCGCCGGCGCCGCTGGTACCGATGCGGTGAACGTCAACCAGCTCAACGCGGTGGCTACCACCGCCGGCAATTCGGTGCAGTACGACCAGGCGGGCAAGACCAGCGTCACCTTTGGTGGCGTGGGTGCCGCCACGCCGGTTGCGGTGCATAACGTTGCCGCCGGCGCGCTGAGCCCGACCAGCACCGACGCGGTGAATGGGTCGCAGCTCGATGCAACCAACGGTAACGTTACCAACTTGACCACGACGGTCACCAACCAGGGCGACTCGATCACTGGGCTGCAGGCGGATGCCCTGCAGTGGAACGTGGGCCTGGGCGCCTACGATGCCAGCCATGGCACCGGCACCGCGCAGAAGATTTCCAACGTCGCCGCCGGCGCCGCTGGTACCGATGCGGTGAACGTCAACCAGTTGAACGCCGTGTCGGGTGCAGCTGCTAATGCAGTGCAGTACGACCAGGCGGGCAAGACCAGCGTCACCTTTGGTGGCGTGGGCGCCGCCACGCCGGTTTCGGTGCATAACGTCGCCGCCGGTGTGACAACGCTCGATGCGGTGAACATGGGTCAGGTTAACGCTGTTGTCGGCGCCCTGGGCGGCACGGCCGCTTTCTCAGGTGGGAGTTTCACATCGCCCACGTTCGTTGTGCAGGGTGGAAGCTACAACACGGTCACGAACGCATTTGCAGCGGTGAACAGCGCTCTCACTTCGCTAGACACGCGTGTGACCAATGTGGAAAACCGCGCTGGTACGCCTGGCCCGGCGGGTCCGGCCGGCCCAGCTGGTCCCGCTGGCCCACAAGGCCCGGCCGGCGCCAACGGCACAGGTGGCGGCGCACCGGTGGATGCAGTGACGTACGACAGCACCGCGCACACGACGGTGACGATGGGCAGCACCGCGACGGGTCCGGTAAGCGTCAAGAACGTCGCTGCCGGCGTTGCGTCGACGGACGCTGTGAACGTCACGCAGCTGGACACGAATATCCAGCAGGCGGTGGACCAGGCCAAGGCCTATTCCGACAGCGGAGATACTCGGACGCTCAATGCCGCAAACGCGTACACGGACGCGCGCATCGGCGCGCTTTCGCAGCAGTTGGATGACCGCTTCCAGCGTGTTGACCAGCGCATTGATCGAACCGGAGCCATGGGAACTGCGATGACGCAGATGGCCATGGCCGGCGCCGGCGCTGGTGAGGGTGGACGTGTTGCAGCAGGTGTTGGCCTTCAGGGGAGCGCCGGAGCTGTTGCGGTGGGCTTCGCAACGCCGATTGGTGAACGTGGGCACTTCAACTTCGGCGGCGCGTTCAGCACTGGAACGGCAACGGTGGGAGCCGGCTTCGGGCTGGATCTGCACTGATTGGTGACGCCGGCGGCGGCTCGATCGCGAGCTGGCGTCACCAATTCTTGGTGACAATCTAAGGTTGGCCAGGTCACCGCGGTGTAACCAATCAAGGCAGTTGCATCGTGGTGGCGGGGCCATGTAGCTCAACAATTAGGACTTTCAAATGGACAAGAAATCTGTGGTGGCACTCCTGGCAGTTCTAGCAATTACGGGGTGCTCGAAGTTGCCGAAGCCGCCGGTGGTCGACGGGCGGCACCGCCAGCCTGTGAATTCGGCGGGAATTCACATTGATGAGCCGGCAGTGCAGGCAGGTACGGCCCAGACGAGCGAGCAAACCCCTGCGAATATGCAGCCCTCCCCTGCCCCGCCCAGGAAGGAGGTAGGGATTTCATCGGCGCCCCGGGTGTACCGGGTTCAGTTCGCCTACGGCAGCACGAAGATCGATGTAACTCCTGAAACTTTGGGAGCCCTGCTTCCATACGCGACGCACGCGCTGAAGATCGAGGTGCGTGGCCGAACTGATGGCAAGCATTGGTCTAAGGGTGACGAGCACGTCGCCTTGGGTCGCGCTGTAGCAGCTCGAAAATTGTTGGTTTCAAAGGGAGTCGATCCGAAGAAGATCACTCTGAATTACTTATCGGGTGGTGACTACATCGGCGACAACACCACACACGACGGTCAGGCGGTCAATCGTCGCGTCGACATTGTCATGTTCGCTGGTAACTAAAGGAGACGCCGCATGAAGCGTGCAATTGGAGTTTTGTTGCTCACCGTAGCAGTCATTGTTTCTACCGATGCGCTCGCGCTCAAGAAGGCGGCCCCGCCACCGCCGCCGCCGCCGCCGGTTGATGGTGGAACCGTGCAAGGCGGCGGTGACAACATGGACGCGTGCGGGGCGGCGCTGTGCCTTGCCGGTGTCATGATGACGGGTAGCAACCCGGACAAGTGCAGCGGTTATATCGAAACCTACTTCGGGATCATCGCTACCAAGCGTGGCATCTTTAACCCGACTAAGACGGCAACTGCCAGGCTGGATTTCTTGAAGCAATGCCGCAGCGGGGATAGTCAATCGCAGAACAACGTTAATAACCGCTACGGGAAGTCGCGAGGATTGTAGAAGGTCAATCGGAGCATGTGGCTGTAACGCATGCTAAACCAGGTGAACAAGGGGAGTTCAGATGTGTCAAATATCCGTGCATCAGCAGTCGCCTGAGTGCCCAACATGTGGTGAGGTTGCTATCGCTCCAACGCGCACTGGAATGAGCGCCACTCCATTCCAGTGTGCGGTTTGCGGACATCGCTTCGCCTTTACCTTCGCGATGTGCGACGTGAGCCAGCTTGCTGGCAAGACGTCGAGCATGGAAGCGATCTTGCGCAACGTCACTACTCGCGTGGAGGTCTAACCTGTCACTACACTAAGCGACTGATCAAAGGCGAAAGAAAAAAGCGGGCATTAGCCCGCTTTTTTTGCGCCTTGCGCTCTGAGATTAAAGGTATTCCTCGCGTAACTTGTACAGCAATAGCTCCCAGGTACGCCGGTCCATTTTGCGAACGCCTTGTTCCCACTTCTGCCAGGCATTTACGGTTACATGGACTAAGTCAGCCGCCCCCGCTTGCGTCAGTTGATGCCTCTCTCTCAGACGGCGGACGTCCGACGCGGAAGGCACAGCGAAGGCGTTCCGCTCGCGGGCATAACTGCTAGGTTGACCAGCAAAGTTCTCGTAGCTAATCAGGTCGTAGCGCCACTCGCGCGTGCGCTGGTCGTTCCCGGGCGTCTGAGACAGCGCATCGAGTTCGCGAACGCATGCGGCCGCCAGCTCCCGAGAGTGCATTTGGGCGGCGGCCTTCGCGTCGTAAAGGCGGCAGAGATCTCGATGCCGCAACAGCACTAACTCGCTCGAGCGGTGATACATCGGCCAGTCACCCCGAGCGCCGCTTTCGTGCCAGCGCCGATCACCTGCCGCATTAGGCTGGACGGACCTGTGTTCCAGTTCGAGTTCGCCCAGGACGTTACCAAAGCAGATTTGATCTTCGTCCACACCCCAACCCACGCTCAGAAGCTTCGGTAGCTTTGCACGCGCCTCGGCGGTGCTTGAGGCAGAGATCCACACAACGACCGAGTCGTCGTGGGACCCGAAAACTCCGCAATCATCAGCTCGATAGATCATTGCCCCCTCCTAGATGATGAACACATACATTGTATGTGTTCATCGTATGTAAGGCAAGCGAAGGAACCTAAGCGAAAGGAGGAACGCTCTAAGGCTTGTCTTTGGATTGGTCAGCCTGGTTCTTCGTACCAACCTCACGGTTTGTGGCCTGGCTGAGGTCACGTGCGCTGCCCGCCGTCCGCTGAGCAAGAATGTCGTCAACAATGACTTGATGCCGGCTGCGCAGGGTAGGCATGCTTTTGACAAACTCAACGAGCTTAAAGGCCTTCTCTCGGTCAGCAGGATCTTCGGATCTGGCGAGCCGCTGAGCGATTCCGTGATACTGCTGCAGATAGCTCTGACGTGTAGCAGCAATTTTTTCCCCGTGCGGGTTTTCGTGCGCCCTGCCCCGCGATACAGCGTCCTTAACGGCTTCTTGGCGCTGGGCTACGCGGGTTGAGTATTTCCCGTTCTTCTGCAGCTGGGCCACGACGCCCTTTTCTTGCTTGTAAACGATTCCTCTCGCACGGCGCGGCGTGGCATTCGCTTTGATGCCCTGGTCCCAAAGCCGCTCTACAAAGTGCTCGCGCCAGTCCATCAGGTCAGCTTTCTTCGGATTCAACCGAGTGCCGTACATGTTCACCTTCTTCACTGTGAGGTGCACATGGGTGTGCTTTTCGTCATTGTGCTGAGCAAAGATGTACTGATGGTCGCCAAAGCGCTCCGCCGCGAATTCCCGTACGGCTGCAGTAACTGCCTCGCGATTGGTGCCTGCCGGCATGGATAACACGATGTTGATCGCCTCCTTTCGTTCCTCACCTGTGCGCGGAATGCGATAGCCCGAGTTCGCCCAGGCGTCACGCAGCTCAAGGACCTGGTCCGTCCCTAGATATTTCAGACGGTCCTCGGCCTCAACCTCGATCTCGCCATTGCGGGAGATGTAATCCATATGAGCCTTGATGTGCTCAATATTCGTGCCGCCGCCAGTTACCTTGATTACGGCTTCCGGTGCCTTACGAAGCATGGCGTCAAAGCGCATCGCTCTCGCTGCTGCTCGTCCAGCCGGACGCGGAGGCTTAGCCGTCGTTGACGGTTTAGGAGCGCCGCCACGGATATTTTTCCCGCGCCGCCCTTTGATGGGTTTGTAGTTCGGGCGGTCGCCCCAGTCGACCAAGAAGCCATCCGATGTAGTCGTCACAGGTCGAAGTTCCACCGTTCGATGCTCGCGCCCATCACACGGCTGACCCGCCTGGTGTGCTGGTTGATGAGCTTGGTCAAAGCCTCAATGCGCTCCCTGGTAAGCATCTCCGCGTCATATCCGTCGTTCACCCGCCGCGCGATTTGGTTCAGGTTTCGCCCGATAGCGGCGAGCTGATAGTTCGATGTCCCGAGCAGGTCGAATTCCTTCATGCCAACTTGTGCTTGCCTAGTGAGACAGCCACGGAGCACAGCCACAACCCACACCTGCCAGGAACAGCCCTCCTCCTCGGCGCGCTTGGCAATGGCCTCGTCCTCTGATGGCCAAAGACGAACCCATCGCCGGACCTTCCTCCCTTGAGGTTTGTCTTCGCTCGCAGTCTTCATCGGCTTAGGTGAGCCGCGACGCTGAGAATCACCCACGGCCTCACCTTCGGTAGCCTCGGCGAGCGCGGCGGCCACTGCCTCACGTATGGCCGCGCCAGGCTTGTAACCAAGCGATTGGCAGTGCGCGACCCAAGGCCGCTTAAGCTCGCCCAGGTACAAGTTGATGTAACCGTTATCTGGTGATGACGCCACAGAAAGTCCCTCAGAAAGTACCCGCCAGAGCAAAATACGCGCGTAGCGTTGCGCCGCTAGGCTATCCTGCCATAGATTTCTTTTCAAGCCTCTCAGTCGAATCTTTCACGAAGGTCTAACCGCGTGCTGCGTGAGGCCCTGCCCTGCTCGAACCGGTGGCGGCCTGGTCAGATTGCGCACGGGCTACGGCCGCAGCAAGACAGTTTCATCAGCCCGGCTCGGGGGTACTCCCTGCCGCTGGCTGGGGCAAGACAGTTTCATCGCAAAGTGGACGCCAGGTGCAGCGCGCCTCGGTTTAGGAGCTGCGCGGCATTCATGCCGCGCCCTTCGGGCCAGCGCTCTGCGCTGGCAGCTCGGCTCGCCTTCAGGCGCCGGCCGGGACGACTTCGGCTAAGGCGGCCGCTACGCGGCCTTTTCGAGTTCGCCGGGATGTGGATGTGTCGGCACGGATGGGGGGGCGGCGCGGACTTCGCGACTCGCCCTGATGCAGGCGACTAGGGGCAGTGAACCAGGGTGAGCTTATCTCCCACCCTGATTCTGTGCCCTTCGAAATCACCGCGAGGCAGCTCAAGGGCGCCGGAAGCTACCGCTTCGGAGAAATGGAAGGTATCTGTATTCGGCTCCATATCCTCAAGACGGAACAGGACGCCATCCGGGTCGAAGAAGCCTACTGTGAGCGGAAAATAGGTGTCGCGCATCCAGAACACCATTTTGTCCGGCTTGGGCAGCGGGAAGTACATCCCCTGCCCTGCACTGCCCCTGTGTGATAGCCCTCGCCCTTGCTGTTGCTCAGTTGAGGCTTGCTGGACGCGGTAGAGCTTTGCCCCTGAGCCAAACGTGAGGTCGCAGCGCTCTAAGGCGACGCCGCCGTTGGCCGACTCCTCCGTAAACAGCTGGCTTTCGATAGTGGCGTTGTACTGGGTGATCTGGTGGACGTACGGCACGGTCAATGCGACCGTGCCAGTCACACCAATGACCAGGCCGGCCACGAACGAAAAGATCACGGCGGCCTTCTTCGTCATTTCGTTTGTTCCGTCAATGAGATGATCGCCACGCCGGCAGCGTCAACCTCGATGTCAGCTGCGCCGTCGTCAAACCGCAGGTGCAGTCGCCCAAAGTCGGACGGGCGGCGATTCAAGAGCACGGCCGCCGACCGCCCCTGATAGGTAACCATCAAGAGAGGCTTGCTCATCAGGTTAGGATCGGACACCGCCTTGCCACGCGGCCAGCTGGTCAGCTCGCCGTTATCGCGCTCTGCATCGGGGTCCCTGGTTTGCTTCCCTGCTCCATCCGTGCCCTTGCCGCCCGCTTCCCCGTCGCCGGACTTTGGCCCCTTTGATTGAGGGTCGGTTTTCGTCGCGACGAAATCCGAAGACGAGTTGTCGCCCGATCCGGGATTGCTGGCTGAGTCAGTGCTAGCCCCGGCTGAATTTTCGTCGCGACGAATTCTTCGCTTACCCTTCAGCTGGTCGCTGAGCTGGTTGACGTTAGTGCGCGTCACCTCCTCCGCCTGCTCACACCATGCCTGCACCTCGGCGGGAAACTTGTCGTTGAGGGCGCGAAGATCATAGAGGGTCTTCGGGGAGCGGCATCGACCACTGCTGTAAATAGCGTCGATATGCGCTGGCATGTCGATCAATGCGAGAAGCTCCGTGACCGCGTTATTTGGCTTACGCAGTCGCTTTGCAACCTCGTTCTTCTTCATGCCCTGGTCGAGCTTTCGCTTAACAAACCGGGCGAGCTGTAGCGGCTTGAGGGCATACCTCTTCTCATTGACATTGACCTGGTCAAAATCGTCAAACTTCTCGTCTACGACCGCCGGCACGTCTACTTGCCCTGCCTCCAGTGACCCGAGGTAACGCATCTCACCGTCGTTGATGAGCCACTTACCAGGCAGGCCCGGGTGAGGGCGGATGGAGATAGGCATCTTGACGCCGGCCGCGCGGATTTCGTCGGCTAGCTCCGAAATCTCCTGTGGGTCTTTTTCATCCCGAGGCTGATTGGGGTCGGGAATAATGTCGGCCAGCGGTACGCGGAATGCCTGCTTGGGGCCATCCGGCGCGGGCTGCTCCTGCGCCTCAGTAGGGGAGGGCTCCCCCCTGCGCGCACTATCCATTTTTTTCAAATCAAGCTTCAACATCAGATGTCTCCCATCGCATGATTGATGGCCTCGAATACGGGGCGAATCTCACGCCAGGCCTCTCGGGCCGACGTCTTGACCATCTTGTAAATTGGTTTGCCGGCGGCTTGGGCTTCGGCAACGGCCGTCCGGGTGGCGATGACTGCAGGCGTGCCGTCAAGCTTGCTGATGAGGAGTTCGCGGTACTCCATGGCAATCTGCTGCAAATTCTCTTTCTGGAATGGTGTCGACTCGACCAAGTTCGGCAGGATGCCGATTAGTTGAAGTGACGGGTTGAATTCCCGCATCGCGTCGACGTCGTCGGTTAGTGCGCTAATGCCGTCTAGCGCCTCCTGATTCAGTTGGATCGGAGAGACAACGAAATCCGAAGCGTAGAGCGCTGCTAGAACACGAACGTCGGGGTTGGGGTTCGTGTCGATGATGCAATAGTCGAAGCGGTCACCCAGCGCCGTCAAAATGGTCTTGAACTGCGCGGCGTAGTCGTTCCGCATGGACTCCTGGCGTTCCAGCTCAAGTAGAGCCGCACGGTCTGCGGGGACCACAACGAAGGGATGGTCAGGGAAGTCTGCCGCCTTCAATTTCGGGTTGGTGAGCAACGTGCTTGCACCGAATCCCGCGACTACCGCATAACCAGATTCCACGAGCGGACGAGTCGTGTTCCCCTGGTGATCGAGGTCAACCACGATGACGCGGCGCTTTAGCCAATCGCCGTTGAAGTAAGCGTGCTGAGTGGCGCAAGACGACTTGCCCGTGCCGCCTTTCTGGTTTGCGTAAAGGATTATCTTCATGCCCGGGATTTCCCCATGTATTCGTTGAGGTCGGAGGGTGTGACGTCGATGCCGCGCTGGTGTAGGTAAGTCGCGATCTGCTCGGTCGTGTAGCCTTTGTCGCGTAGCGCATGCATGGCCTGGTCGTAGGGTTCAAGCTGAGTGGCTATAGGCTGCACGCGCTGCATAAAATCAGCGAGGCTCTCGGCCGCAGCGACGGCAGCTTGGGCCGCTGCCGCCTTTTCTTCACGAGCCAGGAATCGTTTGCGAAGCTCAATGACATTCTGCGGAAGCATCTTGAATGTCACTGCGACTTCGCTTGGCGACATGCCATCAACCAAGTGCGCACGCAAGGCTTTCAGGCTACGATCAGCCCAGCGCTTACAAAGGATCGCCACACGGTCAAACCGTGTGGCATCCATGCTGTGAGAGGCCGGAGCCATATCAACCGGTACGCCGGGCCAGTTCTTCGCGCTTCTTGGGGCCGGGAGCGCCGAAGGTGAATTCATCGACCAAGAAATCGTAGTCGAACTTGTCATTGCCAGCGTCGTCCGTCCAGTCGTTGTTCGTGATGCGGAAGTAGATGTTCAACTGATCGCCAACCATGACGTTGTCCATAATTCGGTCACCGGTTTTGCCAAAGGCCTTGAACTGAAGCCGCAGGGTGCGCGTCTTTGATTCGCCACTTTCCTTATCCTTGCCGGCGTACTCGTCGGACATGAGGACGACTTTGACGACGGTGCCCTGTTTGACCGGAGCGGCGGCCACGCGGCCAGTCATGTGCGCAAATTGCATGGTAGTTTTCCCGTAATGACGCAGCCGATTGCTGCAGGGTCAGTATAACACGAAGTAACACGGAAATAGTCGCTACTAACACAAAATACTTGTGTGAAAACACGAGTACGCCTGCATCAAGCTCATTGCCAACGTAACGCGTTCTAAGAGGCGAGCCGCCCTTATCGCTAGGGGGGTAGCGGGGAAGGGCTGCGTAGCGATGCTGCGAGCAATGGCTAGGGCAGGGCAGGGTGGTTCAGTACCAGTCTTGCCCCTCTTCACGCTAAACCGAATAGGCCGCGTAGCGGCCGTCCTGGCCGGAGTCGAGGCGGTGGGCGCCTGAAGGCGGGCCGAGCTGCCAGCGCGTAGCGCTGGCCCGCAGGGGGCGGCATGGATGCCGCCCAGCTCCTGCTCGAAATGGGTTCCCTGGATAATTCGATAAGGGCTGTTTTCCTCAGCGTTGAATTGCCAGGCGTCTATCAACACATCGACCGCGAAGCGGGCGGCCGATTGAAGGAGGGCATGGATGCCCGCCGGAGGCCGGAGCGTAAGCGGAGGGGCGACTACATGGAAGCGGCCGCAGGACGCGAGTAGGAGGGTAGGAGTGCCCGGGTCTGAAAGGAATTAGCCTGGTTATGCACAGCGCGGGGCGCTCAACTACAAGTGTTTTGAAAAGCTACAGGAAAAAGCAACTACAGGGGGCTTTGTGGCAATGCCGAAAAAGTTATGTGAATTCAATGGTATGAACGCTAATTTCTTGTGAGGTCGCAAGACACTTTCATCGCATTTGTGCAAGACACTTTCATCGTTAAGACTATGTTAATAGCGAATTTTGCTTGAAAATTCAAAAAGATGTCTGCAAGACACTTTCATCGTGGATAACTTAGCTAGCTAACAGGCTTATCCACAGGTTCGTCGGCATCAGGGCAAGACACTTTCATCGTGCACCAAATCGGCAATTTCTAAGGGCAGGCCTCGTGAAGGGAGCTGGGCGGCATCCATGCCGCCCCCTGCGGGCCAGCGCTACGCGCTGGCAGCTCGGCCCGCCTTCAGGCGCCCACCGCCTCGGCTCCGGCCAGGACGGCCGCTACGCGGCCTCTGGGTTGGGCAGGGTTAGGTAGGTGAGGGCGAAGGTGATTAAAGGGCTGAGCTTGCTCGGAACTGTCGGCAACTCATTGGTGATAAAAGCCGCGCCGGCGCCGGCGAGATCCGTCACCAATGATCCAGCCACCGTGGTCATGGGGCGTGGACCTGGTCCAGCCGCGGTGGTCACCAAGCGCGATGAAATAAAAAGCCAGGCGAAAGCCTGGCTAGGTTCAACGCAATGTAGGGCGGGTTGATCGCCCTTACATCCACGACGGAATTAGCCCAAACAGGCAGACACCTGCCAGGAAGAAATTAACAACCCCCATGGTCGAGAAAATGACGATGTGCCGGGTCCAGTCTTCCCTTCCGCCATACATGACCCGGCCTGCAATCAAGCTGAAAATTACACCGACAGCGCATATCCCTCCGATGGAGAGAAAGATCATTCCAAGAGTGTGATCGATAGCCATTGTGGAGATAGCTCGCTAGTGTGAATGGTGACAAGGCCTTGACCTGGCCAGCTGCGGCGCGTCACCAAAGCGCCTGGTACGACAAAGAACGAATCGCGCTATTTTCCCGCCAGTTGCGGCGCTCGAATGCAAACGCTTGGATGATCTATTTTTTGCATTGCTCCGGCTGCGATGTTGCAGGCGGCCTCATCGGCAAAGCCGTCGATATGATCGATTACGGGATGGGCCTTCGTGCCATCACTGCTCGTTGTGATTACGATCATAAGAAGTTTCATCGCCTGCGTATCGCGGGCTGAATGCGCCGATATGGAGGTGTCCAACGGACGTGTCACGCGAATGCAAGTGCTAGGCAGCATCAGCGCACGCTTCGTGGCCTCGGCTGCGATGTTGCAGGATGCTTCATCGGGGAAGCCGTCAACGGCATCGGTAGAACTGATGGTGAATGAGCCGTTGTTCGTGACCAGCAAAGTCTTCAAGGTCCAAGTGTCCTTGCTCGGCGTTGCCTGGGCTGGCAGTGGCGAAGACGCGATCACCGGAAGGGATATCAATGCAGCCAGGGTAAGTAGGGTAAGTCTTGCGATCATGGTGCCTCTTGAGATTTTTGTAGTGGATATCGCTTCGCGAACTCGGCCAGAATTTGATGCACAAGCGCGTTAGCTGAGCCCGCTCCCGCATCGGTCAACGCCATGGCATCCCGTAGACCGTTGAGCAAGGTCGCATTGCTAGCTTGCGCTGGATCGCGACGGGCCTCCACGATTTTTGTGAACTTGCGCTCCCGATATCGGCGGGCGCGCTCGGCACCGGTCATAGCTGTTCCATGGATGGCGCGCCGACCAGTACGGCTTGAGTAGCGGAGTTCAATGGTCCCGGGGTCACGTTCGTCACGCATGGCTATTCCGAGTCGCCGCGAAGCACACGTAAGTAAATCCAAGCGGCGACGGCGCCAACGGCCAGTGCAATCCAGTAGAACGGATCAGCAATCATGACCCTCACCGTTCGAGCACCTTCACATTGAATGGCCGACCACTCGAACGGCCCGGCGAACAGCTGCGTACAAGGCGGATGCCCCACCGAGACAGCAAGGTTGTAGATAAACGCCAGTACAACAACTCCGGCGACGGTCGTGAAGTAGAGACACCCCACTGTCAGAAACAATCGCACTAGGCGATAGGTCAAGGGCGTATCGTTTTCGAGGCTTGCCATCGCCCGCTTGATGGCGGCTTGGATGCGTGCGGTAGGAAGCATGGGAGTAAGCCTGTTCATCATCCGGGCAGAACTAGAGGCGCGTGACGGTGAGCGATTCCGCATCGTTCAGTGCGACCGTGGCGCTTTCGCCGCTGTGCAGGTCGCCGGCAGCGCGCATGCTGCCGATGGTAAGCGTGACAGCCGCCGAGGATGCATCCGCACCCGTACCGGCCTGCAGAGTGAACCGGTCATTGCCAAGCAAATCCGTGACTGGTCGATTCCAGGCGGCAAGCACATCGACCGTCGTAGCCTTACCGGTGACCCGATTCGTCAGTGTGAGGTGATATGCCATCCGGGCCTTGGGCTTCGTCGGGTCCTGCTTAACGAGGTCCTCGGCGTGACCGCTGAGGCACTGCGCGAAGTGGATGCTCTCGATATCGCACGTGGACGCCTGCGCGGTGACGGTGGTCGGGGCTAGGGTCACGGCTGGGGTCACGGCCGGCGCGGCATTGGCGACGTCGGCGGCGTCGTTGGCGGCACGCGCTTGGTGGTTGACGGAGGCGGCCAGTACGGCGGTCAGGAGCAGGGTAGCAATACGCAGGTTCATGGGACTTCCTTTCGGTGGGAGTTAGTGAAGGGTGGGTTCGACCGCGAAGGTCTTGACGCGGTCGGCCAGCCAGCTCGCGAAGGCCTGAGCTGTGCGGGAATGAGGATCGACAACTAAATCGGCGAGTAGGCGTAAGTCTTTAGCGGCCGTAACAGCCCCAGGCGTGTTCTCGACGCCATCTCGCGTGAGGTCCAGCGCTATAGCGCCGGCGGCCAGATCATCAACGCTGTACGAATCTCCCGAGGCCAGCTGGGCGAGGGCGTGGAGGCAGGCGGCCAGGGCGCGCCGGCGAAACTCGGCGACAAGGCTAGTGGTGCCCATGGCGTTCTGCCTCCCTGCGGTTATGCGTGTAAGTGCGGCCGTCAAGCTTTCCCTTGCAGGCCTCCGCGATCTGGCGTTGCGCGTGCGCGGTAAACTTCGGATCAGTGGTGGGCACAGCCGCAAACCCTGCGGACAGCATGACGTCGTGCAGCACGTCTTTTTGCAGCTTGGCGATAACCTGATAGGCCACGCCCAAATTGCCCGCCCGGGTGGCGTCGTTGAGCTGTTGGGCAAGAGTGGTAGCTTCAGCGCTAAACATGAAAGTCCTCGAATGCAATTGGTTACGCCGACCGGCGATCGGTCGGCGCCTGGTGTCACCAATACCGCGTCGACCTGCGACGGCCATCGAGCACGTCCAGGGCGTTCTGCATGCTTTCGCCGGCGGCCTCGATGATTCGCTCGATGTCGGCCGCTTCCGATTGCAGCTCGACAAGCTCCTTGTGCCGAGCAATGCTCTCCCGGGCCGCTGCAACTTCGGCCGGGTCATTGCCGATGTACTCACGACGACGACGCCCGTCCTTGCCCGACTCCTTGAGCGGATAATTCAGGTAGAGATATTTGCCGGCCTTCCAGAACTCCACCGCATTGCTCGTGCCCAGCTTCTTCAGAAGGGCAATGCGCTCGGCTACCGATTCATGTCGCGCGGACAGCTTCTCGATGCTGCTGGAAAACGAGTTGGCGAGCTGGGTAAGGGAAGCGATTGGGTTCTTAGTCTTGCGTGCCATGATGAATATCTCGCAGGGTTACAGGACGAGGAAAAGGAAGGTGGCGACCGCCGAAATCGCGGCCACGCCAGCGAGGGCCGCGAGCGCAAACTCGACATAACCAACCACGACGCCGAGAGACATCCCGAATTCAAGAACGGTGGTAATGACAGCGCGCATCGTGAGCCCCCTTTGGAAGGGTTGACCGGCGTGGCCGGCCAACCTTGGATATTTTGCACAACCAAACTATACCATCTTGGCTTGCCAATGTCACCAATTTTTTCAGGTGCCGTCGTGTTTCTTTCGAACCTCGGCCAACGTCGTAGGATGGAAATGCAGGTCCAGCTCGGCACCCACACGCACAACCTCAGGAATGCTGACGTAACCCAGCTCGGGGCCGTACCCAAGGTCGACGAGGCCAAAGGCCTGATGTTGACCCGGAAGCTTGTCCAGTTCCGTGATCCACCAATCCCCGCCGGAGGTGAAAAGGTGCACGTACACAATGGCCTGGTCGCCCTTGCCATCCTGCTCATAGGTGCGCGGCATGGTGCGCAATGTTTCGGCGATCTGTTCGACAAGGCCACGGAAGAAACTCGACTCCTCGCCCGCCTCCGCGAGCTTGCGCACGACAGCGGCTTGCGTGATCGACATGAAGCTGTACGGGTCTACGTTTTGCATTGCTTTGCTCCTGAAGCGACATCGGCCTGTTAGATGCTGAGCCGGCTTTTGGTTTGGTTGGTGGGGTAGAGGTGTGGTGGCGTGGTCGGGGTGGAGCTGGAAGGTCTGAACATCGTCCCGTTGAGTGCTT
>Ga0207680_10000476_pt1 | contig 18981 bp, 21 predicted proteins | sample KBSS23metaG_FD_184321 | JGI IMG/M metagenome (GOLD analysis project Ga0207680, IMG submission 184321) | Switchgrass rhizosphere microbial communities from Kellogg Biological Station, Michigan, USA - KBS S2-3 metaG (SPAdes) (version 2) | ecosystem: Host-associated > Plants > Roots > Rhizosphere...
CTACTATGATTGCTCGATAGAACAGCACCAGTCAGTTCTCGGATTCATGCGGGCGACGCCATAACCGCAGCGCAATACTGAACGATCTCGAAACGCTTTCCTCAATCCCGCGCGTCGACTATCCGCCGGCAGTACTTTTTCGGCGCAAAATGGTGCGGCTTCCCGCAAGGAGAGGTTCCGATGAGACGCCATATCTACGCGTTCGATACTCCTCACGCCGCGCGCGCCGCGATCCATCAGCTGCACGGATGCAGCATCGGCGACCACGCAATATCATTGATCGCGAATTCGCGCATCCAGCTCGATGAAATTCCGCGGCGTTACCGCGATGCCTCGACCGATTTCGTTCCCGCGCTAGGCCGCGGCGCGACGATCGGTGCGGTGATCGGCCTGTGCGCCGGACTCATCACGCTCATCGTGGCGCCGCCCGGTGTCAGCGCGTCCGCTTCAGTACTGGTCGGCCTGGTTGTCATCGGCGCGCTGGTAGGCGCGTGGGGTGCTGCGCTCGTCGGCGCTAGCGTGCCCGATCAGATCCGGCGCAAATATGCCGATGAACTCGCGATGGGGCGCATCCTGCTCGTGGTGACCTTGCGCCACGCCGATACCGCCGCGTTGCTCGCGCACACGATGACCGACCGGCACGACACGCATCTTGTCTGGCAAAGCGAGATGACGATGCTGACGACGTAAGCGCACCGCGACCTGCACCCGATTATGGCCGGTGCCGATGCCTCGGCTTTTTCCTCGCGTTCACATTTCGCGGCTTCTGTTCAGTAGCCAGTCACGCGCCCGGCGCAATCGTCTGCAAACGGCCGCAGCGTAAGTTTTTACGGCTGGCCGCGTTCACAGGAGGTGAACATGCCGTTGATTGTCGTCGCCATCGTTGCAGGCGCCATCGGACTGGGCCTGACCATCATTCTCAAGGCCATTTCCGGTCTCGCCGAATCCTTGCGGCTCATGCCGCTCACGATCCGCGTGCTGTCGCAGCAGCAGCCAACGCGCCTGCGTCACCCTAGTTGCAGAGGAGACTTACCATGAAGTACAGCCTGAAGAAATTCATGCTCGCGAGCAGCATCGGTTTCGCGCTCGCCGGTTTTGCCGGCGCCGGCATTGCCGCGAATACACCCGCCAAAGCCGCCCAACCGCAAGCGACGTCGCCGTCGATGTCCGACCAGATCAGCGATGCGCGCCGCGAGGCGCAAATCTGGACGACCTATGCAACCAACCCGCACCTGCATGCGTTCGACTTGAAGGTCGACGTCAAGGGCAACAACGCCACGCTAAACGGCAAGGTGCAAAGTGGCGCAGCCAAGGATCTGGCTGAGCAGATCGCGCTCGGTGTCGAAGGCATCAAGCATGTCGACAACCGCTTGGCGGTCGATGCGAATTACGAGCCGCCCAAGCGCGCGTCCGGTGAGCGCAGTTTCGGCGAGGTGGTCTCCGACGCGACGATCACGGCATCGGTCAAGTCGAAACTGCTGTGGGATTCGCATACCGACGGCCTGGATATCCACGTCGATACGAACAACGGCCGCGTGACACTCACTGGCACTGTCGCCAGCGCCACCGAGAAGGATCTCGCCGGCCGTATCGCGATGAACACCAAAGACGTGGTCAGCGTGAACAATGAACTCGCCGCCAGCGGCAAGCCCGGCACAACGACCAAGGCCAAGGAACAGGTCAAGACAGCGGCGAATGACACGAAGGAAGCATTGTCCGACGGCTGGATCACGACCAAGGTCAAATCGTCACTGATGCTGACGCGCGATGTCGAAGGTAGCGAAATTTCGGTCACTACCGACAACGGCATCGTCAAGCTCGCCGGCAACGTCGATTCCAAAACCGAGAAGCAGCGCGCGATCGACGTCGCGCAGAATGTGCGCGGCGTGAAGAAAGTCGACTCCAGCGGCATCAAGATAGAATAGGATCCGCCGCACAGCGACACACCAAGGGCCGAGGCTTTCCTCGGCCCTTCGTTTTTCCATGATGCCGTCGTCCGCGGCCTGAGTTTGTTCATATTCAGCGCTGCGCTTGCACAGGGCCCGGAATTTGCACAATCATGGGCAACACGGCGATGCGGAGAGCTCATGAGCGCGATCCTTACCGATATGCCGCAGCTGGCGTTGTGGACCGATCTCGTGCATGAGGCCGAACGCGACGCGGCGACGCGGCTCGATGAGGAACTGGAAAGCTACCTCGTATTTCTGCTGATGGGACACACGCGCGACGTGCAGCTCGGGCGCAATGCGGTCGCATTCGATTATTTGCTCGCGCGCGCGGAATCGGGCACGCGCCTCAAGCAGGAATTGCGCGATGTCGGCGACCGCTGCCTGCTGCTCGCCGGACTGTATCCCGAACAGGCGGAACGGCGGCTCGTGAGCATCCGCTATTTTCTCGAGCTCGGCAGCCACGCCTATGATGAACTCGCCAACGCATTGCGCGCCGGCATCGCCGAATTGTACGGCCACCTCGCCCAGGCGTTCGCTCGTCTGGTCCGCGTATTGATGGAACTGCGGCGGCACATGCGCGAGATCGCGCCACTGGTGCTGCACGAACTGTGCACTGCGCAGTCGAGCCTCTCATGCGACCCGCAGTTCCCCGGCGCCGTGCTGCTTTCAGGCCGGTCGACGCGGCAATAGTTCACGCAGGAGCCTTGAACGCAGCCGTGAGACAATGACGTCTGTACCGGCACGGAACTGCGCATGGACCAGCAACTGATTTTCCCCTTCATCATGGGCGTCTTCATCCTGTTCGCGATCTACCGTCGCGTGCGTCGCAACGTCGGGCGCCAGCCGGTGCAGCCAGTGCGCATGCGCTCGCGCATGATCATGCTGGCGGTCATCGGCGCCTTGATCACGCTTGGCGCGATGCGCGACATGAATTTGCTCGCCGCCGTATTGGCCGGCATCGCCGGCGGCGCTGCGTTAGGCTGGTTTGGCTTGCAGCACACGAAATTCGAAAAAACCGAACAGGGCGATTTCTACACGCCGCATACCTGGATCGGGCTCGCCGTCTCGCTGCTGCTGCTCTGCCGCATCGCTTACCGGTTCATTGTGATTTACCCGTCGCTGCACGCAGCGGCACAAGCCGATCAGAATCCGTTTGCCGCGTTCCAGCGCAGTCCGCTGACGCTGGCGATTTTCGGCGTACTCGTCGGCTACTACGTGTTTTACTACGCTGGCGTGCTGCGCAGGAGCAAGGGGACCGCGCAAACCGGACCCGGGGCGCCGGCGCCTACGCCAGCGGCCGTCGACTCGTAAAGAAGCCGTTCAAGGTGAGCCGGCCGCGACGCGGATCGGCATCGAGTTTTGCCGTAGTCGGGATCTCCGCGGAATGCGGCATGCTGCCGTCGTAGAAAATCAGCCGGTTCCATTTCGCATCGACGCCGCCAACGCGACGAAAATATTCATTCGAGGCGCATTGGTAACCCGGCTCGATTCCATAGCGGGCGGAAAAATCCGCAGGCGACAGTTCGCCGGCATCGTGGTAGAGCTGGCGGATTTCACCGCGCGGTCGCCGCGGCTCGTAGAAGCCCGTGCCGCCGAGATCAGAATCGTTGAACAGATAAAGCACCGACGCCTGCATGGAATGTTCCGCGGGCAAATCGACATTATCGCTGTGGCATATCCACTGGTAAGGGCGCAGCTCCGCAGCAGACTGCGTGGTGATCGCGAGGCGGCTGTGCATGTGCAACACGCGGCGCGCATGAAAACGGCGCCGAACATGTTCGCTGAAGAACGCCTGCAGTGCGGCTGTCGCGCCAGAAGATGTCGGTAGCAGTATTCCCGGGTAGTAGGCGTTGAACACGCCGGCGCGAAACCGCGCCTGCTGCGCTGCTGCAAATGCGACGAGCCGTTCCGGCTCCAGCAACGCATCGTCGATGACGAGGCAGGCCTGTCCAGATATGAGATCGACGCGCTCGATGCGCGGCCTGGGATTGAACGCAATAAGGCTATCGGCAGCCGCACTCGACACGGCATCGCTCCTTCTGGTCAGGCGAGTATAGTCGGCGTCCAATCCAAACCACGGCGCGTACGATGAAGCAGCAGCGTACCCGACCCGCGGCCAGTGCGGCCGGCGTGCGCCTCGATGTCTGGCTGTGGGCCGCGCGATTTTTCAAGACACGCGCATTGGCGAAGCAGGCGATCGAAGGCGGCAAGGTTCACGTGGCGGGGTCTGCCGGCAAACCGTCGAAACTCGTGCATGTCGGTGAGCGCGTGCAGATCACACGCGGCGAGGATCGCTACGAGATCGATGTCGTCGCGCTGCGCACCCAACGCGGCTCCGCAGCGGTCGCGCAATCCTGCTATCACGAAACCGAAGCGAGCCGCAAAGCGCGTGAACAGGCCGCCGAGCAGCGCCGGCTCAGCGCCGCGGGTTATTCGAAACCCGCGACCAAGCCCGACAAACGCGCGCGGCGCCTGATCCGCGCGCTCGGCGACATCGACGCGTGGTGATCAGCTGTCCGGGCGCGACGGTTCCGGCGCCAGGTCGTGGAAGCGGGCCAGATCCACGTACAAATGCCGCGGATGCTCGCCTTCGCTGAAGATATCGACGAAGCGGCGGTCGAACTGGATATCTTCGTGGTTGTAGGTATGCCGTGCGCTGATCGCGGCGGCGAAGATTTCATCCATGCCGGTCAGCGTCACAGCCAGGCGCATATCGCCTTCCTGCATCGCCTGCGGCGTGATGCCGTAGAGCGGGCTGTTCTCGTCGATGCGGTGCATGATCTGCCAGGTCAGCGCGAACATCGGCGAGCGCGCGCGCTCGAGCTGCAAATCATAAAAACGCGTCAGGCTATGGCCGTCCGGCGTTTCCTCATCGCGCACGAGCACGAGCGAAGCACTCACTTCCAGGATATAGCTGTGGCGCTGGTTGGCGACGCGCAGCATCAGCGTCGGCACGCCGTTGTACGGCGTGATCACGGCGTGGTGGCTGAACAGGATGCGCGCGGTCGGTTTGGAAAAGCGCGCGAAGACGAGACTCGTTATCACCGCAAGGCTGAGCATGCCGGTGATGATTTCCGCGGTGGCGACGCAGTGCCCGTAGAACGTCGCCGGACTCATGTTGCCGTAGCCGACCGTGGCCAGCGTCTCGACGCTGAAGAAGAAACAGTCGGAGAACGCGTGCGCGTTGTTGATGGCGTGATCGCCGAGGAAATACAGGCTGGCAAACACGAGGTTCACGGTGAGATAAACCATGACCGCGCCGGCGAAGAACTGCAGCCAGTTCAGCGACATGATCAGGTGATACGCATCGTGCACACTGAAGCGCGGCACGCCGAGTTTGGTGACTTCGGAGCGACCCAGTTTGACGGTGATACCGTCGTGGCGATGCGGAGACTTGCTCATGGCCAGCAGTTTAACCGCTCGCCGCTGCGCGATCTGCCAGGCAGTTGCACGACGAAGCGACTCGGCGTTTGCGCTGTCGGCTCGCAGCGCGCATCGCCGCCATGGCGGCGCGCGATCTGGCGCACCAGCGCGAGGCCGAGACCGGCACCGATGTTCGGCCCCGGATTCTTGCGCCGATAGAATGGCTCGAACACACGCTCGCGTTCGTCGGCGGGAATTCCAGGGCCGCGATCGCTGACCTCGATGTCGATGCGACCACCGTCGTTGGCGATGTGCACCTGCACCGGCGGAGCGCCGTGCCGCTGCGCGTTCTCGAGCAAGTTACGCAGCAGGCGCCGCAGCAAGCGCGGATCGCCGCGCACCGTGGCGGTATCGCCGTCGAGTTGCACGTGCGCGTAGCGCGAACATTCTTCGGCGGCCAGCGCCATGAGATCGACGTCCTCCACTTCCAGTTCGCTGACCGCATCGAGCCGGCTCGCGAGCAGCACTTCGTCGATGAGCTGATCCAGTTCGGCGATATCCTGTTCGAGACCGGCCTTGCGCCTGGGGTCGGCGGTTTCCTTCAGCAGATCGATCGCGAGGCGGATGCGGGTGAGCGGTGTGCGCAACTCGTGCGACGCATTCGCCAGCAGTGTCTTGTGCGCGCCGACCAGCGCTTCGATGCGGCCGGCAGCGCGATTGAAGCTCTGCGCGAGATGCGCGACTTCGTCGTTGCCTTCCACCGCCACCCGCGCACTCAGATCGCCGGCGCCGAGCGACTCCACCCCGGCCTGCAGCCGCTCCAGACGCCGCGTCAGCGGACGCACAATCGGATACGCGCCGACGCCGACCGCGAGCGCAAGGACGCTCAGGCACAACACCAACGTGCCGAGCGGATGCAGCCACTCGATCGTCGCATGCGTGGTCACGGAACGGCCGTCGGGCAGCCGGAAGATCAGCGCCGGGCTGGTCTCGTCCGCATGCGCGTGCGCGTGCATCTCGCGCGGGGGTGCCATGGCAATGACGGAGCCATCGGCGGCGCGCAGCACGACATGCGCTTCACTGCCGGCGAGCAGATTCTGCAAGACGCGCTGCTGTTCCGCAGGCGGCGCATCCGCGGGCGGCAGCGCGTTCTGGATGATCACGCCGGCGGCACCGGAGAAATGTTCCGGCGGCCCGCTCAGCCGGTGCACGACGAAACCGGCGAACAACGCGAACACGATCAGGCTGCCGAGCAGCGCGGCGTAGAATCGCAGATACAGGCGCGAAATCATTCCTGCACCTTCGCGAACACGTAACCGGAACCGCGCACCGTGATGATGCGGCGCGGGTGCTTCGCGTCGTCCTCGATCGCGGCGCGGATACGGGATACGTGCACGTCGATCGTGCGGTCGAACGCTTCGAGCGCCTCGCCTTTTACCATGTCCATCAGCATCTCGCGCGAGAGCACGCGGCCGGCGTGTTCGGCCATCGCCACGAGCAGCGCGAATTGGTAACTCGTCAGCGTGCGCTCGGCGCCGTCCACGCGCAATGCGTGCGCGTCGCGATCGATTTCCAGACGCCCGAAACGCAGCACGCGCCCGCTCGTTCCCGTGCGCCGGCGCAGGATCGCGCGCAGGCGCGCGAGCAATTCGCGCGGCTGGAAGGGTTTTGGCAGATAGTCATCGGCGCCGATCTCCAGTCCGATGATGCGGTCCAGCGCGTCGCCGCGCGCGGTCAGCATCAGGATCGGCGTGTCCGCTTTCGCGCGCCATTGCCGGCAAACATCGAGACCGTCCATGTCCGGCAGCGTGAGATCCAGCACCACCGCGTCGCTGGGGCTGCTCGCGAGCTGTCCCAGCGCGGCGGCACCGTTGCCGACGACGCCGACGACGAAGCCGGCCTCGCCGAGATATTCGCTGATCATCTCGGCGAGGCGGATATCGTCTTCGACCAGCAGGATGCGCTCAGCCATGCCCCGCACTCTTGAGGAATCTCTGAACAAGCGTCGCGAGCGAAGACAGGTTGCGCGACGCCGGCGCGGAGGAACCGGAGTTTACTTGAATGTAAATGAGGATTCCGAGCACCGGCGGCGCGCAAGATGTCGAGCGCAGCAGCTTGTGCTAGTTCAGCCCGTGCATCTGCGCCACGTGCGCGGCCAGCGCCTTGCGTTGCGCGGGCGTGAGCACGTCGGCCACATCGGCCAAGGCCTGGGTGATGCGCCGCGATGCCGCATCGGCCGCCTGCATATGCTCGGCGCGCAACGTCTCGAGCGCGACGCGGTCCACCCGGTCGCCGCTCAACGCCTGCAGCGCTTGGCTGTGGAAATCGCGCACGTGATCGTGCAACGGCAGCAGATCGTCGAGGGCCTGGCGCACCAGCGGTTCGATTTTCGCTTTCTGCGCGTCGCTGGCAGAGGTTTCAGCGTAGATGTGCTGCAGGAACATGTCAGTGTGCGCGGTGATATCCTCGGCTGTCATCGGCCCGTGGTGCAGCATGATCGGCATGCCGGCTTCGTGGGCAACGGCGCCAATGCCGGCGGCCAATGCAACGCCGGCGGTCAACGCGAACAGCGCAGCACGCTTGCGTGAGAGAATGCTCATGATGTTCTTCCTTCGAGAAGGGCGGAATGCCCGGAGCGCAGTGTCTCTGCCGCGTGTGAATGCGCTTTGTGCGCTGTGTAAAGTTTTATGTCGCGCCAGTCGACTATCCTCATCGCGTGAGCGCTGACCGCCCCCTGTCCATCGCCGTGAACGAGACCGTACGCGTGAGCGCACTGCTGCGCGCTCCGGCCGGCACGCGCGCCTGTTACGTGCTCGCACACGGCGCGGGCGCCGGCATGACGCATCCCTTCATGGCGCAGGTTGCCGAGGGGTTGGCACAACGTCGCGTCGCCACGCTGCGCTACCAGTTTCCGTATATGGAACGCGGCTCGAAGCGGCCCGACGCGCCGGCGCTGGCGCACGCGACCGTGCGCGCCGCCGTTGCCGAAACCGCCCGTCAACTTCCGCAGCTGCCACTGATCGCCGGCGGCAAGTCATTCGGCGGGCGCATGACCTCGCAGGCACAGGCGAGCGCGCCGCTCACCGGCGTGCGCGGACTCGCCTTTCTCGGCTTCCCCTTGCATCCGCCAAAACAGCCGTCGGCGGTGCGCGCGGAACATCTGCGCCAAGTCGATGTACCGATGCTGTTCCTGCAGGGCACACGCGATGAACTGGCCGATTTGTCGCTTCTCGGGCCGATGCTCGAGGAACTCGGCGCACGCGCAACGCTGTGCACGTTCGCTTATGCGGATCATTCATTCCATGTGCCCGCGCGCAGTGGCCGCAAGGACGCCGAAGTGCTCGCAGAATTGCTCGATGCATTCGCCGCGTGGTGCGACGAACTGCGCTGAAGCCCATCGGCAAAAGCGCTATGCTGCGCGACGTCGCAGGGATGGGGAGCAGCTCATGAATGCCGGCATTGTGCGCACACTGGGAATCGCCGTCGCGATGATGGCGACGCTGCCGGTCGGCGCGGCAATCCCGATCAACCTTTCCTATGTCGACCAGAATTCCGTGGAATTCACGCGCTTCAAGGATTACGTCGATCGCGCCGTGCTCGGCGATGTCGACTACGGCTTCTCCGCCGCCGACGCCGCATACATGTACAAGCTCACCGGCCAGGGACAATACGCCACGCTCGCGGTGAGCATGGTCGAGCAGCAAGTCAGCGCTGCCGAAGCGGCGATCGCCGCGAACGATCCCAACATTTGGCCCGACATCGCCGGCGACTCCTATCTCGAAGTCGGACCGATGCTCGAGGATCTCGCGCTCACCTACGACTGGTGCGCCGATCACGTAAGCCCCACGCAAAAAACGCGCTGGGCGAACTACGCCGAGCAGGCGGTGTGGAACGTCTGGAACTACGACAATGCCAGTTGGGGCGGCCATCCCTATCCGTGGAGTGGCTGGGGCGTGAACGATCCGGCCAACAATTATCACTACAGTTTCCTGCGCGCGACGATGTATTGGGGCTTGGCCTCAAACAGTTCTACCTGGCTGAATCTGCTACAGACGCAAAAGTGGCCAGAGCAGGAAACTTACACAGCGGGCATTTCCGGCGGCGGCAGCCAGGAAGGCACCGGCTACGGTCTTTCGCATGGCACGCTGTTCATGCTTTATCGCATCTGGCACGACACGATGGGCGTCGACGTCGGCAATGCCAACACGCATCTGCGCGACAGCATTTACTGGTGGATCCATGGCACCGTGCCAACGCTCGACCGCGTCGCCGCGATCGGCGATCAATCACGCGTTTCCGAACCGGTGATCTACGATTACCACCGGCATCTGATGCTCGAAGCACGTAATGTGACCAGCGATGCGACCGCGAAGTCCGCGGCGACCTGGTGGCTGCATGCGATTTCCGACCAGGACATGCAAAGCAGCTTCAACTATCGCCACAACCTGCTGCCCGCCGGTTCCGGCGGCGCGCCGCCCGCCGCGCTGACGTATCACGCCGCCGGCACCGGCCAGCTGTTCTCGCGCACCGGCTGGGACACGGCCGCGATGTGGCTGCAATTCGCCGCCGGGCCGTATGTGCAGAGCCACGCGCACCAGGACCAGGGCGCGTTCACGCTGTTCGAAGGCAACTGGCTCGCCGTGACCGAAAACATCTGGACGCACAGCGGCATCCAGCAAGGCACCGATACCAACAACGTTGTGCGCTTCGACAACGGCGGGCTGGCCATCGAGCAGCGCAGCCCGACGACTTCGACGATGACCGTGACACCGGGCGCAAATGGCGCGGTCCACGCGGTTGCCAATCTCACCCCCGCCTACGACGGCGATCCGGCGCTGACGTCGTGGCAGCGCACGATCGACTTCGCCAACTACAAGCTCACGGTGAACGACGCGTTCGCGCTGGGCAGCGGCACCACGGCGGTGTTCCAGGTCAACACGCCGGTGCAGCCGATCATCAGCGGCAAGACCGCGCAAGCCGGCGCGCTGACCATCAAAGTAATTGCGCCTGCAAGCGCGACACTGAGCGCGCTCGACTGGACAACCGTGGATGGCAGCGAATTCAATTCCGGCTGGCGCCTGGACATCGGCGGCGGCACAACGGGCTACACCGTGGAGCTGAGCGTGGACAAAATTTTTGCCGACGGATTCCAGTGAGGATCGACATGCGCTTTATCTTCGTCATCGCGTTCGTCTGCACCGGCCTGTGCGCGAGCGCACGGGCCGACGAGACCGTATTCGCCAGCAGCTTCGAGCCGGCCTGGGTGCTCGGCTACCACGTGGGCTACCAGAGCGGCTTCTATACCGATCCCGAGAACAATGCCTATCCCACCAACAAGATCGACTTCAGTGCACTCAGTCATATCGTCATCGGTCCGGTCGTGCCCAACACCAATGGCACGCTGGACACGACTTTTAGTATCGATGCGGTCAATGGCCCAGCCTGGGCGACCGCTGTTGCCGCAGCGGCGCACACCGCGAATCGCAAGGCGCTGCTGATGATCGGCGGTGCCGGCGCGATCACGGGCTGGCAAGGGGCGGCATCCAATCTCCATCGCGCTGCGTTCGTGACCAACCTGCTCAACGAAATGGATGCTGTCGGTGCTGACGGTCTCGATCTGGACTGGGAGCCGCTTGATGTCTTCAATTCCAGCGCTACTGATTACGCAGATTTCGCTGCACTTGCTCAAGCGTTGCGTACCGCGCGGCCCGGCATGGTGCTGACCGTGCCGGTCGGCCCGATCAACATTAATTACTACCCGTCATCCGATCCATTTTTCGGCACGATCGCGCCGCTGCTCGATCGCGTCGACATCATGACGTACGACATGGAATGGGACGCCGGTGGTTGGGACAGCTGGTTCAGCTCGGCATTGCACGGCGAATCGGGCACGACACCGACCTCCGTGAATAGCAGCGTCGCCTACTATCTCGCCTCCGGCGTGCCGCGCAGCAAACTCGGTGTCGGCATCGGGTTCTATGGTGTGTGCTGGCAGGGCGTGACCGGGCCGCACCAAACGATCGGACCGGGCGCAGGCATCATCGGCAGCGACAATACCTACAGCTATCACAATGTCGTGACGCAGTATTACTCGGCCGCGAACTACCACTATGACGCCACGGCCGATGCACCGTGGCTCGGCTCGGCTACACCATTCGGACCGAACGGCTGCAATTTCCTGTCCTACGAGAATGCCTCGTCAGTCGCGGCCAAGGGCGCGTACGCAACGCGCAACGGTCTCGGCGGCACGATCATCTGGACCATCGGCGAGGGCTACGTGCCGGAAAATGTCGTTCAGGAAAACGCCTTGCTCGAAGCGGTCAACGCGGCTTTCCACCCGACGCCGTGACTGCCGGCCGCGCACCGCGCTTTCCGGTATCTCGCTGGCGCGCGAATGCCTCGACTTTCGGCAGCAGTACCGCCAGTTCGAAATAGAACGCGCTCCAGATCAGCGCCGACACCCAGCGCGGCGCGCCGGTTGCACCGCCACCATAGTCTTCGCTGATATTGAACAGCGTGGCGAGCACGATCGTCACGATCACCAGCAATAGCAGCTGCGCGAGCACGCCGATCCAGCCCGCCATCGACACGAACAGGAAACGGCGCAGATTGCCGTCGCCGAACCAGGCTACGCCGGCGGGCGGGCGGAATCGACCCACGAGTATCCACAGCGCCTGTGGAATGATGTAGAACTGCCGCGCCTTCCAGACGATGGCGAGCACGCTGAACAAGTAAAGACCGAGCGCGAAAGCGATTCCGCCGACCAGCTGCACGGAATTCTTCGCACCCGAGGTTGCGGCTGCACCGATCGCCGCCCAGATCATGCACAGCTCGCAGATGATCGTCATCATCACGAACTGACTCGCGTAGACGCGTACGCCGCCGCTGAAATAGTGGCCACCCAGAAAAACCGTGAGCACGAATATGCCGGTTGCGGCTTGCCACCAATCAATACGCTTTGCCCACGCGGGCAACCGCGCGGGCAAAGCCGGATCGTTCGCTGACGCCATGCCACGCCCCAACGCGCTGGAAGATTCACCAATATTAGCGCGCGTTCACGTTGCGATGCGCTTGAACGTCACCACCAGTACATCGCGACACGCCGGCTGGTTCGCATCGACCGCCTGCACCGGCGTCACGCCGTGGAACACGCGTGCGTCGTCGACCAGCGCGGCGTCCAGCGGCTCAGTCAGCGTGAAACTGCCGAGTTCGCGGTGGTCCAGCGCATGGATCGTCGTCGTGCCGCGGGCGATATTGCGGCGCGCGATCAAAAGTACGAGCACGTAATCGACGCCGTCGCGATGCATGCCTTCCGGCGTGGGCTGGCCGGGCAGATCCGCGCGCGCTTCGATGCGGAACTGGTGTACTTCCACGCGCCAGCGGGCGCTGTCCGGCGCGAGCGCGACGAAGAGCTGGTGGCAGAGTTGCAAGATGGAATGCAGACTCCTGCCGGAACCGACTTCCGGGCTAATGGGTTCGAACCAGCGTTCGATGCCGCCTTGCAGCGGGTTGTACGTCACGCTTTGATAATGCGGTTCGTGCTTCGGCGAACGTTCGATTGCGCGATCGGTGGCATAGAACACCGCATGCCGGCGCCGGCGGTAGCGCCCGTACTGGGCCAGGTATTCGTCCCACGGCAGATCGTCCCAGCTCGCCACGAACGCATTCCAGTCGGCGAGATCCCCAAGTGCCGCTCGCATTGCGGCCGCAGGCACGAATGCAAACCCGTTGCGACGCAGCGCTGCGTCCCAGGACTCATCCACGATGCTCGCCGCCTCGCTCATGCGTGCACGGTAGCAGGATCGCGCGGCGCGTGAAGTGCCACTTCATCCGCGCATCGGCACGCCACTCATGCGGCCGTTGCCGCCGCCCTGCGTTCGATGAACTCGGCGACGAATGGCGTCTTCGGCTGGCGCGCGATCATTGCCGGCGTGTCGACTTGCTCGATCGCGCCGGCGTTCATGACGACAACGCGGTCGGCGAGTTCCAGTGCCTCTTCTTGATCATGGGTTACAAAAATCGTCGTGTAGCCGGTCTCGTCATGAATCCGGCGCAGCCACACGCGCAGCTCCTTGCGCACTTTCGCGTCGAGCGCGCCGAATGGCTCATCGAGCAACAGCACGGACGGCTCGATCGCGAGCGCGCGCGCGAGCGCGACGCGCTGGCGTTGGCCGCCGGAAAGCTGGTTCGGGTAGCGCTCGGCCATGCCGTCGAGCTGCACGAGCTGGAGCAGTTCCAGTCCGCGCCGACGAATCTCCGCGCGCGGCGGGCGCGTCGCGCGGCTGCGCATGCGCAGGCCGAACGTGACGTTGTCGAGCACGCTCATGTGCTTGAACAACGCGTAGTGCTGGAACACGAAACCGACCTGACGCTCCTGCACCGACAACTTCGTCGCGTCGATCGCGCCGAACAGCACGCGACCGTCATCGATCGGCTCCAGCCCCGCGATCGCGCGCAACAGCGTGGTCTTCCCCGAGCCCGAAGGACCGAGCAGCGCGATCAGCTCGCCGGAAGCGATGTCGAGATCGATACCCCGCAAGGCGTTGACCGCCGCGAACTGCTTGCTCAGTTTATGAATCGATATGTCCATCAGCCCTTTTGAAAAGTGCGGCCACGGATGGCCGCCCTTTTGATCCTCGCGATCACGGACGATCGCATAAGTTAGTGTCCGCGCAGCGCGGTGAGTTCGTCGCCGTGCCGCCATTCGAGGAAATTCTTCAGCATCAGCGTGACGAAACCGAGCAGCGCGAGCAGCGAGGATACCGCGAACGCGGCACTGTATTCGCCCGGATCGCTGTAGAGCGCCTCGACCTGCAGCGGCATCGTGTTGGTCATGCCGCGGATGTGGCCGCTGACGACGGACACGGCGCCGAACTCGCCCATCGCTCGCGCATTGCAGAGCAGTACGCCGTAGAACAGTCCCCAGCGGATATTCGGCATCGTCACATGCCAGAACGTGCGTAGTCCGCCGGCACCAAGCGTCATCGCCGCCTGTTCCTCATCGGTGCCCTGCGCCTGCATCAACGGGATTAGTTCGCGCGCGACGAACGGGAACGTGACGAATGTCGTCGCCAGCACGATGCCCGGCAGTGCGAACACGATCTTGATGTCATGCTCGGACAACCACGGACCGAACCAGCCGCGCGAGCCGAACAGCAGCACGAAGACCATGCCGGAAATCACCGGCGACACCGAGAACGGCAGGTCGATCAGTGTGGTCAGCAGATTCTTGCCGCGAAATTCGAATTTCGCGATCGCCCAGGCCGCCGCCACGCCGAACAGCGTGTTCAGCGGCACGGCGATCGCCGCCGTCAGCAATGTGAGCCGGATCGAGGCGAGCGTGTCGTCGTCGGTCAGCGCGCGCGCATACGTGGCGAGGCCTTGCACGAGCGCTTGCGCGAACACCGTGATCAGTGGCAGCAGCAGGAATACGCCGAGGAAACTGAGCGTCACCGCGATCAGCAGCCAGCGCACCGGCGCGGGCTCAGCCAGGGCACTGCGATAGCGCCTAGCCATGACGACGACTCCAGGCTTGCAGCAAGTTGATCGCAAACAGGATCGTGAACGAGAGGATCAGCATCGCTGCCGCGATCGTGCTGGCGCAGCCGTAATTGAACTCGTCGAGGCGGATCATGATCAGCAGCGGGGCGATCTCGGAAACGTTCTGCAGATTGCCGGCGATGAAGATGATCGAGCCGTATTCACCGACCGCGCGCGCAAACGCGAGTGCTGCACCGGTAAGTAGTGCCGGCACGAGCGTCGGCAGGATCACGCGCACGATCGTCTGCCGGCGCGAGGCGCCAAGCGTCGCCGCCGCTTCTTCGTATTGCGGCTCGAACTCCTCGAGCACGGGTTCCAGCGTGCGTACGACGAACGGCAGGCTGATGAATACCATCGCGACGATGATGCCGAGCGGCGTGTAGGCCACGTGAATGCCGAGCTGCGCGAGCGGCGCGCCGAGCCAGCCATGCTCGGAATACAACGCTGCCAATGCGATACCGGCGACCGCCGTCGGCAGTGCAAATGGCAAGTCGATCATGGCGTGGAAAAGCTTTTTGCCCGGAAAGTCGTAGCGCACGAACGTCCACGCGATCAAGGCGCCGAACACGATGTTGATCGCCGCGGCGGCCAGCGCGCCGCTGAAACTCAACATCAGCGCGTGCTGCACGCGTGGCGAAGCGAGTTCGTGCCAGATGCCTTCGATGCCGAATCCGGCCGCACGCAGGAACAGCGCGGCGAGCGGAATCAGCACGAGCAGCGACAGGTAGCTCAGCGTAAAACCAAGGCTGAGCCCGAAGCCGGGCAGCACGCCACGCGATGATCGGCCACCGGGGGTAACTGGCGATGATGCGGTCGCGCTCATGTCGGCAGCGGCTGCGGAAGGAAGAATTGCCGTGGTCATGCTAGCTTAGTGCCGAGTGGCATGCGAGCCGGGCCGGTCGCGGCAGCGGAATGCCACGACGGTCAGGCATCCCCACGGCCTCAGGGCTTCAGCGCCTGCGAGATCTGGTCGAACACGCCGCCGTCAGCGAAGAACTTCGGCTGCGCCGCTTTCCAGCCGCCGAACTGCGCGATCGTGGCCAGCTCGATTTTCGGAAAGTCCTTGGCGTGACGCGCGGCGACCGTGCCATCGATCGGGCGGAAGAAGTTTTGCGCAATGATTTCCTGCGCTTCCGGCGTGTAAAGGAACTTCAGGTAGGCTTCGGCAACCTTCTCGGTCTCATGCTTTTTCGCATTCTTGTCGATGACGGCAACGGGCGGCTGCGCAAGAATCGACAACGACGGCAGCACGATCTCGAACTGCTCGCCGAATTCCTTCAGGGCCAGATGCGCTTCGTTTTCCCAGGCGATCAGCACGTCGCCGAGGCCGCGTTGCGCGAAAGTGAGCGTGGCGCCACGCGCGCCGGTATCGAGTACGGGGACATTTTTGTATAACTGCGCGATCCATGCGCGCGCCTTGGCGTCGTCGTTTGCATTCGCTTTCAGCGCATATGTCCAGGCGGCGAGGAAGTTCCAGCGCGCGCCGGCCGAAGTCTTCGGATTCGGCGTGATCACGGCGATGCCCGGCTTGACCAGATCGGCCCAGTCCTTGATGCCTTTCGGATTGCCTTTCTTCACCAGCAACACGATCGTGGAGGTGTACGGCGTGCTGTCGCTCGGCAGTCGCGTTTGCCAGTTCTCCGGCAACAGGTCGCCGTGTTCGTGCAGCGCATCGATGTCCGAAGCGATGCCGAGCGTGGCGACGTCGGCTTCGAGCCCGTCCATGATCGAGCGCGCCTGCTTGGACGAGCCGCCATGCGACTGCTTGATCACCACATCGTCACCGGTCTGGCCTTTCCAGTGCGCGGCAAAGACCGGATTGACCGCCTGGTACAGCTCGCGCGTCGGATCGTAGGATACGTTGAGGAGCTTGACCTCCTTGGCCTGGACCGCGGCGGCGGCAAACAGGCTTGCGAACAGCACTGCGATTGCACGTGGCATAAAGCCTCCTTGATTGGGTGTCAGCTTAGCGGCTGACCCGGCTTCCTGATCTGCCGAGTGCGCATAACGATATAGCGCGGCCCGCCGCCGAACGTTAGGAACTCGCTAAGAACCCGCCGGCATGTACCTATAACCAAAGGTTGCTTCAAGCGGACCGGGTGCAGGCCTAGCATGCACCCACCTGATTTAGACGTCCAAAACAAGAAATACCGTGTCCGCCGAACCGCTCCACGCCTTGATCGCCTTGCCGGAGGAAAAAGCCGGGCTGCTGACGCGCCTGGTCGAAGGCCTCGATCCGTCGGCACTGCATTGGCTTTCCGGCTACACCGCCGGTCTCGCCGCTGCGCAGCCGTTCGCGCCGGCGCGCGAAGCGGTGCCGCTGATCGCGGTGGAATCGGCAGCGCAGCAACAGCTGACAATCGTGTTCGGTAGCCAGACCGGCAATGCCAAGCGTGCCGCCGAAGCGCTCGCGCGCGATGTGGAGAACGCAGGGCTTGCGGTGCGCGTGCTGCGCGCCGATGCGTATCCGCTGAAAGAACTCAAGGCCGAACGCCTGCTTTACGTCGTGATTTCCACGCAAGGCGAAGGCGATCCGCCCGACGACGCGCGTGGCTTCGTTGAATTCCTCACCAGCAAACGCGCGCCAAAACTCGACGAGCTGAAATTCGCCGTGCTCGGGCTCGGTGACAGCAGCTACGCGAAGTTCTGCGCGGTCGGCGCCGACATCGACGCGCGTCTGGCCGAACTTGGCGCCACGCGCCTGTTCGCGCGCGGCGATGCCGACGTCGACATCGACACTGTTGCCAAGCCGTGGCAGCAACGCGCGCTGGCAGCCGCGCGCGAGACGTTGAAAGCCGCGGCGCCGCTGGCGAAAGTCACGCCGCTGCGGCCCGCGCGGGCCGCGCCCGCCTGGACGCGCGACAAACCGTATGCCGCCGAAGTACTGGCGAACCAGCGCCTCACCGCACGTGGCAGCACGAAGGATATCCGCCATATCGAGCTGTCGCTGCGCGATTCCGGGTTGAGCTATGAGCCCGGCGATGCGCTCGGCATCTGGACGAGCAATCCGCCCGCGCTCGTCGCTGCCGTCATCGAGTCACTGGGATTGGACGCTCAAGCGAGCGTCACTCACGAAAACCAGACCCTTCCGCTTCACCAGTGGTTGCTGGAAAGACGTGAGATCACGCGTCTGTCCAAACCGTTTGTGATCGCCCACGCTTTGCGCGCCAAGCATGACGACCTCGATGCAATCGTCGCTTCGCCGATCGCACTGCCGAAGTTGCTGAGCCAACGCCAGCCGCTGGATCTGCTTGGTACGTTTCCGGCGCAATGGAATGCACAGGAATTCGTCACCGCGCTGCGTCCGCTGACGCCGCGGTTGTATTCGATCGCGTCGAGCTTGAAGCAGGTTGAAGACGAGGCGCATCTCACCGTCGCGCGCGTCGCCTATCGAGCATTCGGCCGCGATCATGTCGGCGCCGCATCGGAGTTTCTGGCGACGCGCACAAGTGCAGGTCGCGTGCCCATCTTCATCGAGACCAACGAGCGCTTCCGTCTACCTCACGACACGACGCGCGATGTGATCATGATCGGCCCGGGCACCGGCGTTGCGCCGTTCCGCGCCTTCGTGCAGGAACGCAGCGCGGTCGGCGCGCAAGGCCACAACTGGCTGTTCTTCGGCAACCCGCATTTCACCTCCGATTTCCTCTACCAAGTCGAGTGGCAACAGGCGCTCAGACGCGGCCAATTACAGCGGCTCGATCTCGCGTTCTCGCGCGATCAGGCACACAAGATCTACGTACAGCAGCGCATCCGCCAGAGCGGTCGCGAGCTCTATGCGTGGCTGGAAAACGGCGCCCATCTGTACGTATGTGGCGATGCGACGCAGATGGCCAAAGACGTGCACACCGCCCTGCGCGACGTCATCGTCGAACAGGGCGGCAAGAGCGCAGAGGATGCGGAAGCCTACCTGGCGCAACTGGCATCTGCGCGCCGCTATTCACGGGACGTCTATTGATGAGCGCGCCGCTGCTTTCCGCCGTCGAAGCGATCAAGTCCGCAAGCCGCCGTCTGCGCGGCACGCTGCTGGAGAGCCTCGCGGATCCGGTCACCGGCGCGATCGCGGAAGCCGATACGCAGCTGATCAAGTTCCACGGCAGCTACCAACAGGACGATCGCGACCTGCGCG
>Ga0207680_10000478_pt1 | contig 18932 bp, 12 predicted proteins | sample KBSS23metaG_FD_184321 | JGI IMG/M metagenome (GOLD analysis project Ga0207680, IMG submission 184321) | Switchgrass rhizosphere microbial communities from Kellogg Biological Station, Michigan, USA - KBS S2-3 metaG (SPAdes) (version 2) | ecosystem: Host-associated > Plants > Roots > Rhizosphere...
TGAAACGCATGTCGCGCGAGGCCGAACGCCGCGAGCCGGAGCGAGCGGCTGGGTTGCTTGGCGAGCGCCGGATGCGCGAGCCTAGCAACGGCCCGAGCATAGCGAGGAGAGCGTTTGCGACATGCGATGAAACGCATGCCGCGCGAGGCCGAACGCCGCTAGGGATTCTGTTCGATCGTCTCGTGCAACGCGATGCCGCCCGGTGTCGCGGTGAACGTCATTTCCATTGAACGCAATGCCCGTTCGTACAGCGCGAACATCTTCTTCTGCTGTTCGTAGCGAGCGTGCTGGTCGGCCGGCATCATCGCTTCCAGCTTGTCGAACGATTGCGCCATCAGGGCGTAGAGCTTGCCGCTGAAATACATGCGCAGAAACACCGCTTCGCTCGCCGCGGGCGTGCCCAGATAGCTCTCCAACGTCGTTGCCTGCCCGGCACCGGCCGCGATGGCGATCGCCTTGTCCGACATCGCCACGAACAATGGCGGTGCCGAGGTAGTGGGCAGGATTCCGGGTGGCAGGGCGACCGCTTTGCCGTCGGCAGCGATTTTGAGTTTGGTGAGGCCGGGCACTGCCAGCTGCGCCATCGCCAACGCAGCCTGCGGATTGTTCGAGGCGAACAGCAGCTTGCCGGCTACGTCCGGTGTCTTGCCCGTGGTATCGAGGCTGAAATTGTCGAGCGTCGCGCGCACGCCGACGGCATCGCTGAACGGCGGCGGCACGGTCATGTCGATTTTCGCGGCGGACTCGCGGAAACCGTCGTTGAGCTTGGCCAGGCTCGCGCAGGCGTACGGTTTGGCGCTGACGCTCTGCGCCTGCTTGAGCCAAAAGTCCTTGAGCTTGAGTACCGGCAGCGCGATGCTCACGTCGAGAATGCCCGCGCTCGGCGCGCCAGTGCCGGGTGCCGCGCCGATCGCCGCGGCGAATTGCTGCGCGAGTCCGCTCTCGATTTCCAGTTGCGCGCCGACGCGCATGCGCTGCGCGTTCAGCTCTTCGGCGCCCATGACGAAGCGCGGGAATTTGTGCGCGATCGCCAGATACTCGGCGCGGCACGTGGCGTCGGTGGTGTTTTCCGGCAACCCCAGCGCCTTGGCGAACTCCGCGTCCGAACCGGTCGGCGCACTGGTGAAACGTTCGGTCAGGCGCACGAAATCGACGTAGCCCTCGCCGAACGGGCTGTAGCTGTACTGTTTGGCGAGCACCTGCAGTGTTCCCGCGGCGGCCAGGTTCTGCGCCGGCCGCGTGATGCCGAGCAGAATCTGTTTGAGCGCGTCGCTGGCGCCGGGCGGCGCCATTGTCACCACCAGATGCATGCCTTCGATCGCGACGATCGCGGCGAGCTTGTCGTTGCCGAGCTGCCAATAGTCCTGGGCACCGGTTTTCGCGACGGTAAGCGTTTCTCCGGTTTTGTGCTCGATCGCGGCGATCTCGGCGCGGAATGCGGCCGGATCGCCGAGCTCCATGCGCAGTACCGGCACCGTGCCGATGGCATAGACAGCGATATGCCCGTCCGGCTTCAGGCCGATCTGCCGCAGCTTGTCCCAGGAGTCATGCGTTTTCAGCTCGTCGAGCAGCGTGCGCGCAATCTTAATCCAGCGTTGCGCTGGCGCGTCGGTCTTCTCTGTCGCCGCTTTCTGCAACAGATCGTCGTACATGCCGAACAGGCTCGGCCAGTACTCCTGCATGCGTTTGGACCATTGCTCGATCACCGCGGGAGGCAGCGGTTCCAGATTCGCGTAGACGTAGGGCGTATCGGCCGGCACGAATGCGAGCGGCGCATCACTGCTTGGCTTGGGCTGCTCGCTGCAGGCACCGAGCAGAGCGGCACTGAACGCATAGGCGGCGAAGCGGACATAGCTGCGCATGATCGAATCCCCGGGCTGCGATGCGCAGATTATGCGCGTTATCGAGCGCCGCTGTCCGCCAGCAGTTGCGCGAGCACGGCCATGCGCACGAACACGCCGTTGCTCACCTGTTCGAGAATCAGCGACTGCGGACCGTCGGCGACTTCGCCGGAAATCTCGACACCGCGATTCATCGGCCCCGGGTGCATGACGAGGCAATCCGGCGCGGCCCGCTGCAGGCGTTGCGACGACAAGCCGTAGCGCTGGAAATACTCGGCTTGCGAAGGGATCGCCGCCGTTTCGATGCGTTCTTTCTGCAAGCGCAACATGATCGCGACATTCGCATTTTCGAGCGCGGCGTCGAAGTCATCGAACACGCGGCAATTGGCGAACTCCACCGGCTCTGGCAGCAGTTGCGCGGGTGCACACAGCCGGATGTCGCGCACGCCGAGCGCGCGCAAGGCGTGCACGTCCGAGCGTGCCACGCGCGAGTGGCGGATGTCGCCGCAGATCGCCACGCGCAGCGCGGAAAAATCCCTGACGTGCCGGCGCAGGGTTAGCGCGTCGAGCAGGCCCTGGGTGGGATGCGCATGGTTGCCATCGCCGGCGTTGAGCACGGCCGCCGGCGAGCGCAGGTGCTGCGCGATGTACGCCGGCGTGCCGGATTCCTTGTGGCGCACGACGAAGGCGTCGCAGTGCATTGCTTCGAGCGTGTGCACGGTGTCGAGCAGCGATTCGCCTTTCGTGGTCGACGAAATGGCGATATCGAAGTTGATCACTTGCGCGCCGAGGCGCTTGGCGGCGAGGTCGAACGACGTGCGCGTGCGCGTCGACGGTTCGAAGAACAAATTGATCACCGTGCGCCCGGCGAGCAGGTCCAACGGGCGCGTGCCGCCGCGGCTGGCGCTGCGCAGCTCCTCGGCGCGATCCAGCAGGCGCACGATCAGGTCGTGCGGCAGGCCGTCTAGCGTCAGCAGATGGCGCAGGCGGCCGTGCGCGTCGAGCTGCTGTGTTTCCGCTCGCCCTTGTATATCGGACTCCATTCGCAGACTAGTTAAATCCATTTGCAAAAATTTTGTCGAATTCGTTTTGCATTGTGGTCAGTTCAAACAACGAGCCGCTGGAGTAGTCCGACGTGTCATGTACCATGCGCAGCGTACCGTCCAGCGCAATGATGGCGTCATAGAGCACGCATTGATCGACCCTGCATGGCTCAAGCTTGCTGACTATCAGCGCTCCGTCGGAGGCGGCGTATTTGCGGACCTGAGTGGCGTCGCCCGAACTCAAAAGAGTAAAAGTCCCCCAACTTGAGAACGTAAGCAGATCGGTGCCGTTTGAATCCAGAACGAGCCGCGGGGAATGCCCAAAAACATAGGGCACACTCGAAGACCATTCGATGCTGCCATCGCTCATTGCGAGTTTCATCAGCAATCCGTCCTCGATGGGGAGGGGAGCACCGCTGCTAAAAATGGCTCCGTGATATGTCAGTTCAAAATACAGGTCGCTGCCTGTGAAACGAGGAGAGCGTGCGATGTTGTACAGCCCAGACGGCATGGTACTCAACCAGAGCCGCTGGCCGGAGCTATTTACCCGCTCAACCTGCACCGGGGTGCTCGCATAGGTGTCATATGCAAACAGGATCGCGCCACCATCGGACGTAGGCGCGATCCCACCAAAGACGAGATCCGTCGGCGTGGAATAGACGCGTGATCCATTACTGTCGAGTTTGAGCAGTGAACTGCTGGAGGAAATGATGAATGTGTCGCCATTGGCGTTTTGCGCCGAAGCACTCCAGGTCTCGCCGCTTAGCAGTGGCGTGACGTCGTGCAGCAGATTCCCGCCGACATCGAAAAGTGCATGATGCATGGCGCCGTCGGACGCTCGATACAACAACACAATCTGATCCGTGCTCGTGACGCTCGCCTGTGTCCGTGTGCCGGAACTCGACAATGACGACGCCAGCACAATCTTTGGGAAGGCGTGCCCATCGGCAAGCGCAAAACACTGCATCATCTCGTCGCCATCGAGAAAACCGGCGACACAGATATCGTTGCTGCGCAGGAGCATCTGCGAGCCCACCAATCCGTCATTGTTCCAATTGCTGGCCACGGATGCATGCCAGCGCGGTGCGCCGGAGGGCAAATATGCCGACAACCCATATCGCTTGCTATCCGGATTCTGTGTGAGGAGATAGGATGATCCATCGGGCGCCATGATCTCATTGTCATCGTAGCTCGTCGACGTGGTGATCGCCGAAGTCGCCGGCGCAGCTAGGACGCCTCCGTTGCGCGCGCGGTGCTGGAACGCGTCGGTGACCGTGAGGCTCGTATAGTCCGGAAGCGACAAGATTTGAGCGCCGTTCTTGGTTGGAACGGTTTGCGCCAGCGCGTTGAACAGCGAGTTGCCGTTCCCGTCGATGCGCGTCTGCTGCAGGTAATAGTTCGCGTCCGGCTGGCCGCCGCCGTACTCGGTCCAGGCGCCGATTACATCGCCGTTCGGCACCGCCGCAACGCTGAGCTGATACAGCTGCGTTTGTGAAGTCGGCAGTGCGCTGGCGGCGGATACGTGCCAGAGCCGAGTTCCAGCATTCGAAAACCTGCTCAGCTCGGGGGCGGAGCTTGCTTGCGAGCCATCGAATAATGTCCGATCCCAATGCAAGGTGCTGACGCCAACATCAGCCCGCATTATCACTCTGACGTGCGTTGGGCTGACCGTCGTATTGAATGCGCCGGACCACAACAGACTGCCATTTGCCGCGACGTGCATACCGAAAAGCTGTGTGTTCTTGTGACCAAACGCCCATAAGCTACTGTCGGCGGCAACGGCAACGTCATCCAGCATGCTGTTTGTGTCGGTACCCGGAGCCGAGATCGACCACTTAACGCCCTGCGCCGTCATTTTCCAGATCGTGGCCAAAGTGGTCGTCGAATCGATTTGCGTCGCGCCCGCAATATAGGCTGCCGCTTGAATCGGATCTGCCGTTATGCGATTGGCCGAGAGTCCAGGCCCCTCGATTTGGGCGGCTTGCCTGCCGTCGGGATTTACGAGGATCGCATAGACCGCATTCAATCCGGCGGGGAACAACCACATACCTCCGGTGCCATCGACAGCAACATTGCTGCAATAGCCGCCGCCGTAAGGACCGGTTGGCTGGGCCAGATCACTGGTCCAAAGCAGATTGCCGTCGGCGTCGTAACGTCGCATTTTGCAGGCGTCGTAGCCGAGAACGTTTGTGTCTTCTACGTCAGCGCTGGCTACTCCGCCATCCGGCGTCGTCGTCAGCTGATACGTTCCGCCGTACTGGAAGTGTGGCATGTTCGGATAGCGCAGAAACCTCACCGAACCGTCGGCGTTGTAGCGCACCAGTGCCGCCATGCCGTCAGAGGTTCCCAATGCCCAGAAACCGTTCGCGTTCGGTGGCGTAGCCCAGCCCGGCGCAAAGTCAGCTGGCAGAAAACTGTCTGCTAATGTCCATTGCTCGGCAGACGCCACCAATGGCGGCGTCAATAACCAAAATGCAGCCAACAACCTCACGTTGAACTCCTCAACTCGGTGAACAAAGAGTGGATACTACCGGGCGGAACAGGCGCTATGAACCACAACGCTACGCTATTAGTTGCATCAACCAGTTTTCGATGATGATTTCCGCGGCGACGGCATCGAGCGCCGCGGCGTGCTTGCGTTTTGCTTGCCCGTTCGCGCGGCGCGCGGCGAAACGTTGCGCGGCTTCGCGCGAACTCAGGCGTTCGTCGACGAGTTGTGCCGCTACACCGTAACGCTGCGTCAGCTCCGCAGCGAACGCGCGCGCGGCCTCGCTGTTGCGCTGCTCCGCGCCGTCCATCGTCAATGGCAGGCCGACGAGTAGCAGCTGCGGCTGCCATTCGCGCAGTAGCGCGCCGATGCGTATCCAATCCGGGCCTTGCGCGCCGTTGCCGACCACCTCGAGCGCACGCGCGCCGCTCAGACGGTTGCCCACGGCAACGCCGATGCGGCGCGCGCCATAGTCGAATCCGAGAATTGTGGAACTGGTGGAAGGCGTGGATTTGTCCACTTGTATATCGTACGCCGCCGCGGCCTCAAGCATGGCCGGCATAATCCGCCAGGTTCGACATGTCGATGCCGACGAGGCCGGCGGCTGCTTCCCAACGTTGTTCCAGCAGTGTCGAGAACAGGACGTTTTCGTCGGCGGGAACGGTCAGCCAGGCGTTTTCCCTGAGCTCGGTTTCAATCTGCCCCGCACTCCAGCCGGAATAACCGAGCGTTACCAGCGCCTCGCGCGGCCCGTTGCCCGCCGCAATCGCAGCGAGCACGTCGCGTGAGGTCGTCACGCAGATCTGATCGGAGATCTTGAACGAGGACTCCCACTGACCGTGCGGCGTGTGCAATACGAAACCGCGTTCGGGCTGCACCGGCCCGCCGATCAGCACCGGCGCATCGCTGACCTGGCTGATATCGGACTGCAGGTTCATCTGCGCGAGTACGTCACCGAGCCGGTATTCCGACAAGCGGTTGATCAGCAGCCCCATGGCGCCTTCATCGCTGTGCTGGCACACGAACGCGACGCTGCGCCGGAACAGCGGATCGCGCATGCCCGGCATGGCGATCAGGAAGTGATTGGCGAGGTTGCTGATGGGTAGCACGGGGCCATTGTACAACCCGAACCGTCCGTGGTGCGGTCTACGCTCGACTTCCCTGTCTCACCCTCACGCGGCGTAAGCGCGCCGCGTTCGACTACTTGTTCCGCAGAATATCTCCGGGCAAAAACTGCCATGTGCGCGTGATGTACAGCTCGTCGACGCCTTCCTCGGTCGGAACCGGCGGGAACGGCGCGGCCAGCTTGACGATGCGGATCGCGGCGTCGTCAAGGATGCTGTGGTGGCTGCTCTGGATTACATCGATGCTCTTGATCGTGCCGTCCTTGTGCAGCGCGACCGTGAGCACGAGATCGCCGTGCACCTGCTGGCGGCGCGCGTCGTCGGGATAGTTGAGATTGCCGATGCGTTCCACGCGCGCGACCCATGCGGCCATGTACGCGGCGTAGGCGTATTCCTTGGTACTGGCGGAAATATACTTTTTCTTCGGACGCTTCGCGTAGGCTTCGGATTCGCGCTGGATCTCCGTGGTAAGCCGGGCCATCTCGAGTTTTTTCTCGAGCACGTCGCGCGCGGTGGGCTGTGGCAGTGGCGGCTGCTCCGGCGTTTCCGATTGCGTGGTGACACTGAATTTCGCGCGTTGCTGGGTAAGCAATTCGCGTTCGCTCGGCGGTTGCGGTTTCGGCGCCGAGGCTTGCATCGGCCGCGGGGCGATGCCGGCTTCCGGCGTGTTCACCGGGCTGGAGACCGGTTCGCTCGGACGCACGGCCTTGTCGTGTTCACCGCCGCCGGTGTTGTGCGCTTGTGCGAGGAAATCGGCTTTTTCGGGTTTTTGCCCGGAAGCGGATTGCACGAGAATCACATCGAGCGCGGGCAGACTCGGCGCCGTTCTCTCGTATTCGAACGTGAGGCCGAGCGCGAGCACGCCGTGCGCGATCAGTGAGAACAGCAGCGTCACGCCGAGGCGATCGCCGCTGCCAACGGGAGCAGGTCGTGCGCTCACCGGGATCTGCGCTTCGCCTCGATCACATCGAACAGCTGACCGCAGATGTTGATGCCGAATTGCGCATCGAGTTCGCGCGCGCAGGTCGGCGAGGTGACGTTGACCTCGGTCAGGTAATCGCCGATCACGTCGAGGCCGACGAATAACATGCCGCGCCGCGACAGTTCCGGACCCACTTGTGCCGCGATCCAGCGCTCGCGCTCGGTCAGCGGCATGCCCACGCCCTTGCCGCCGCGCGCGAGATTGCCGCGGAAATCGTCGCCTTGTGGAATGCGCGCGAGGGCGTACGGCACCGGCGTGCCGTCGATCAGCAGGATGCGCTTGTCGCCGGCGCTGATCTGCGGGATGTAGCGCTGCACGGCGGTGAAGCAGCGGCCGTTTTCCGTCAGCGTCTCGATGATGACGTTGAGGTTCGGATCGCCATGCGCGCTGCGGAAAATCGCGCGGCCGCCCATGCCGTCCAGCGGCTTGATCACCACGTCGCGGTGCGCGGCGACGAAACGCCGGATCTCGGCAGCTTCGCGCGCGATCAGCGTCGGCGGTATACATTGCGGAAAATGCAGGGAGAACAGTTTCTCGTTCGCGTCGCGCAGCCCTTGTGGGTCGTTGACGACGAGCACGCCGGCGCGCTGCGCCAGTTCCAGCACCATCGTGTCGTAGAGGAACTGGCCGTCGAACGGCGGATCCTTGCGCGCAAGGATCACGTCGACTTCGCGCAAGTCAGTCCATTGCGCGGCATCCAGCATGAACCAGCTGCTGGCGTCGTCGCGCACGCGCAGGCTGTGCGCATGGGCCCAGGGCGCGGCATCGCGCACGGCCAGCGATTTCTGCGTCAGATAGAGCAGGCGATGGCCGCGGCGCTGCGCTTCGAGCAATAGCGCGAACGTCGTGTCCTTCTCGATATGAATGTCCTGGATCGGATCCATCAGGACGGCGACGGACATGCTCATGCTTGCGTGCCTTCGGCGTGGGGCGCATGCTCGCGCTTGGCATGGGATGTGCTGAAGCTTTCTGTCATTGCCGGCGGGCGCAGTGGGCGGGGCGGGTCTATACTAGCATCGCGGATGGGCCGATTCGGCTCGGTTGGCGGCCATGGTTTTCCCAGCAAGCATGGCCGGTTAGCGGATTTACTTGACAGATTTGCGAACTACTGGTTAAACAGCAGGGCATTGCGCGCGCAGCGCGACCGCGGCCGCCAGGGAGCTGCGCCGCGATTTCTTAGATTCGGGGGTTGGACGTGGAACAAACAGACAAAGATGGCAACCTGGCCGGGCTCAAGGTCATGGTCATCGACGACTCCAAGACCATCCGCCGCACAGCGGAAACGCTGCTGAAGAAGGAAGGTTGCGATGTCGTCACCGCGACCGACGGCTTCGAGGCGCTGGCGAAGATCTCCGACCAGCAGCCGAACATCATCTTTGTCGACATCATGATGCCGCGGCTGGATGGCTATCAGACCTGCGCCCTGATCAAGAACAACCAGATGTTCAAGGCCACGCCGGTGATCATGCTGTCGTCCAAAGACGGCCTGTTCGACAAGGCGCGCGGCCGCATCGTCGGATCCGAACAGTATCTGACCAAACCTTTCACCCGCGAGGAACTGCTCGGCGCGATCCGCCGCCACGTTACGCGCTAGCGCGTGCGGGCCGGAACAAAACAAGGGGACTACATGGCGCATATTCTTATCATCGACGATTCGCCCACTGACGTGCGCGTGTTCACCACGCTGCTCGAGAAGAACGGGCATCGCGTGAGCAGCGCCGCGAATGCGGAAGACGGCATTGCCGTAGCCAAGCGCGAACATCCGGATCTGGTGCTGATGGACGTGATCATGCCGGGCATGAACGGCTTCCAGGCCACGCGCACATTGAGCCGCGATACCGACACTTCGGCGATTCCGATTCTCATCGTTACCACCAAGTCGATGGAGACCGATCGCGTCTGGGGTCTGCGCCAGGGTGCGAAAGACTTCCTCACCAAACCGGTGGCCGAGCAGGAACTGCTCGCGCGCATCCAGAAACTGCTCCCAGCCTGACCGGATATGTCCACTGTTCTCGACCTGCAGCAACTGACGCCCTTCGAGGCGTTGGCGAACTATGAAAAGCGCAGTCTCGCGCATGCCGCGGGTCTGCCCGAGCAGATCGAGGCGCCGGGCCTATGGCGCGGCATCGGCTTCCGCGTCGGCGCGCACTACCTCGTCAGCAGCATCAACGAGGTCAACGAAATCCTGACGCTGCCGGCGCTCACCGTCGTGCCCGGCACGCGCGGCTGGTTGCTCGGCGTGGCGAACGTGCGCGGCAATCTTGTGCCGGTCATCGATTTGAAGCAGTACCTGGAAGGCGAGCGTTCCGTGCTCACCGATTCCACGCGCGTGCTGCTCGTGCGCCAGCTCGGCGGCAGCGTCGGCCTGCTCATCGATGAAGTGCTCGGCCAGCGCAGTTTCTCCGAGGAGCAGCGCGCCGACGCGATTGGCGAGGACGACGAGCACTACACACGCTTCGTCGCGGAAAAATATCCGTTGGGTGATGTGGTCTGGGGGCAGTTCAGCATGAATGCCCTCGTACGCACGCCCGATTTCGTACAGGCAGCGGCGTGAGCGTCGCATTGCAGAATGTTTCGAAGGGGTAAGTTATGAGCGTGACAACAGGTGCGGCAGGCAGCAGAGAACGGACGGGTGCGAATGCGCTTCTCGTCTTTGTGCTGGTTGGCGCGATCATTTTGGCAGCCGTGGACTTCTTTCTGTTGACGTACAACGCTGGCCAGGATGCCAAGGCCACGGCGCTCGTCACCAAGATCGCGGTCAGTTCGCAGCAGTTGTCGAAAGTGGCCAATGACGCCGCCGGCGGCAACATCGATGCATTCAAGACGCTCGAGGCCACGCGCAACTCGGTCGACGACTTGCTCAACAAGCTCAAGAAAGGTGACCCGAGCACGGGCATGCACGGCTATGCGGAAGAGGCCGGCGTGAAGAAAGAAATCACCGACCTGGACAAGGCCTGGGCGCCGCTGAATACGAATGCGACCAAGATTCTCGATGCCAAGGAGCAAGTGCTGACGACGAAAGGCGTTGCTGACGAGTTCAACAACAAGATGCCGCTGCTGAACTCGCGCATGGACGAGGTCGTGAAGATTCTCACCGAGAAAAATGGCAGTCCGGGCCAGGTGATGATTTCCTCCCGTCAGATGCTGCTCGCCGACCGCATGCAGCGCCGCGTGCAATCGATCCTGCAGGGCGGTGAAGAAGCGCAGTCCGCGGCCGACGGTTTGCAGCGCGACGCGCAGTTCTATGGCGCGGTGCTCGCTGGTTTGATCAGCGGCAACCCGGACCTGAACATCCGCGCGATGGACAACCCGAATGCCAAAGAGATCCTGGCCGCGATCAACACCGAGTGGACGGGACTCGTTGGCGAACCGGTAAAGAAACTGCTCGATTCCGCCGGCGCGCTGCAGGATGTCAAGCAAGCCGCCGACCAGGCTTCGATCGATTCGCAGACCATGCTGCTGAAGGCCGATCCGGTGTCGGTGCGCCTCGGCCAGCTGCCGGATTCACGCCTGTTCCCGAATTTGTGGATCGGACTGCTCGCCGGCGGCATCACTCTCGCCATGGTCGTGCTGCTGCTGGTCAGCCAGTACCGCGCACAGCGCCAACGCTACCAGGTCACCGCCGAACTGAACCAGCGCAATCAGGAAGCCATTCTGCGCTTACTCGACGAGATGGGATCGCTCGCAGAAGGCGACCTTACCGTGCGTGCCACGGTCACCGAAGACATCACCGGCGCCATCGCCGATTCGGTGAACTTCGCGGTTGAAGCGCTGCGCTCCCTCGTCACCACGATCAATGACACGGCGTTGCATGTGTCCACCTCGGCGCAGGAGACGCAGGCCACTGCCATGCACCTCGCCGAAGCCGCGGAGCATCAGGCGCAACAGATCACCTCGGCGTCGGCTGCAATCAATGAGATCGCGGTCTCGATCGACGAGGTCTCGAAAAACTCGGCCGAATCGGCGGACGTCGCGCAGCGCTCGGTGCAGATCGCCTCGAAAGGCGCCGGCATCGTGCGCCAGACGATTCAGGGCATGGACTCGATTCGCGATCAGATCCAGGAGACGTCCAAGCGCATCAAGCGCCTCGGCGAATCCTCGCAGGAAATCGGCTCCATCGTCGAACTGATCAACGACATCGCCGAACAGACCAACATTCTGGCCTTGAACGCCGCGATTCAGGCGGCCTCGGCCGGTGAAGCAGGCCGCGGCTTCGCGGTCGTCGCCGACGAAGTGCAACGACTGGCCGAACGCGCCTCCGGCGCCACGCGGCGTATCGAAACGCTGGTGCAGACGATTCAGGCCGATACCAACGAAGCCGTGACCTCGATGGAACAGACCACCGCGGAAGTGGTGGCTGGTGCGCGTCTGGCCGAGGATGCAGGCCTTGCGCTCGGCGAGATCGAAAAGGTGTCGAACGACCTCGCCGACCTGATTCAGAACATCTCCGAAGCGGCGCGCCAGCAGTCCGCCGCGGCGACGAATATTTCGGCGACGATGAACGTGATTCAGGAAATCACCACGCAGACCTCCGTCGGCGCCAGCCAGACCGCCGAGTCGATCGGCAACCTGGCACAGCTTGCCGCCGACCTGCGCCGTTCGGTACAGGACTTCAAGCTGCCGGCGTGACGTCGGTAGCGACTTGGGCTTTGGCGGAGCTTCAAGTCGATGAATGCAGTAAAGATGACGCGGCGGTTCGGCGCGTGGGTGTTTGGTCAGTTTATGCGGCAAATGTGGTCGGAGGTTCGCATCAGGCATGTCGGTAGCCGTCGGGACTTTCTCGCCGCTGATGGCCATGCCCGGCATGGACGACAGCGAGTTCGAGCGCTGGGCGAGCCTGCTCGAGAAGCGCACGGGCGTGGTTGTGCCGCTGAAACGCAAAGCGTTTCTGGTCACCAGTGTGCGCGGACGCATGCGCGAGACCGGGCACGCGAGCTTCCAGCAGTACTTCGAGGATCTGCAGCGAATTCCGGAAGGCGCGATCGAGTGGACGACGCTCGTCGACCGGCTCACCGTGCACGAGACGCATTTCTTCCGCCATCCGCCGTCGCTGGCGATGATCGCGCAGGAATGGCTGCCGCGCGTGACCAAGGATGCGAAGGAAACCTCGTTGCATGCCTGGAGCGTGGGATGCTCCAGCGGCGAGGAGGCGTACACGCTGGCGATGGTGCTCGACCGTTATCTGTCCTCGCGCAAGGGTGCGAAGCTGTATTTCGGCGTGACCGCCACCGACGTCAGTCTGCCCGCTCTGGCCGTTGGTCGCGCCGGACTTTACCCACGGCAGAGGTTCGAGGAAATTCCCTCGGAATATTCCGAACAGTACTGCGAGTTGCTCGATGCAGACAGCTTTCGCATCCGCGAAAGCCTGCGCAAACGCGTGGGTTTTTCACAATTCAATCTGCTCGACGCGATCAGCGCGTCGATGAAGCGGCTCGATCTGATTTTCTGTCAGAACGTGCTGATCTATTTCGCTCGCGAACGCCGCCGCGAACTGCTGGCGACGCTGGCGAATCTGCTGAAGCCCGGCGGATTGCTGGTGCTCGGCCCCGGCGAAGTGACGAATTTCGCGCATGCCCAGTTGAAGCGCATCGAAAACCGCAACGTGCTCGCCTTTGCGCGCATCAGTTGATTTGAGAGAACGACCATGAAATTGCAAGACGACTCCATCGATTTCACGACCCTCAACTGGGTCAAGCAGGAACTCGATGAAACGCTCAAGCAGGCCCGGCAGAACCTCGAGGCGTATGTCGAGGATCCCGCCGATACGAGCTTGATGCGCTTCTGCGCGACGTACCTGCACCAGGTGCAGGGCACGCTGCGCATGGTCGAGCTCTATGGCGCGGCGATGGTGGTGGAGGAGATGGAGCGTGTCGCGCTCGGCCTGCTCGATGGCCACATCAAGGCTGCCGACGACACCTATGCCGTGCTGATGCGCGGCATCGTGCAGCTGCCGGATTATCTGGAACGCCTGCAGAGCGGCCACAAGGACATTCCGATCGTCCTGCTGCCGCTGCTCAACGATCTGCGCGCCACGCGCGGCGAAAAACTGCTGACCGAATCGGTGTTGTTCTCGCCGGATCTGTCGCTGCCGCTGCCGGCCGCCGCAGCGGGCGAAGCGGATGCTGCGGGCGTATCGGAAGCGGAACTCAAGGCCGAAAGTGCGCGTTTGCGTTCGGCTTTCCAGCTGTCGTTGCTGCGCTGGATCCGCAACGACGCGGCCGCCACGCAACTGGAACGCCTGACCTCCGTGCTGGATCGCCTGCGCGCGATCTGCGGCGAAGACAACGCGCGCCGCCTGTGGTGGGTCGCCTCTGGCGTGCTCGAAGGCGTAGCGTCAGGCGCCGTCGAGGCCAATGCCGCGGTGAAGCTGCTGTTCGGCAAGATCGACCGCGAGATCAAACGCCTCTTCGATGCCGGCGAGGCGGCGTTCCGTTCGGCGCCGCCCGCGGACCTGACCAAGAACCTGCTGTATTACATCGCGCATTCGAGCGCGGCCGGCACGCGCGCCGCGGAAATTCGCGCCACCTACAAGCTCGACACGCTGCTGCCGAGCGAGAAAGAACTCGAACACGCGAAAGGTTCGATCTCGGGTCACAATCGCAGCCTGCTCGACACCGTGTCGGCGGCGATCAAGGATGATCTGCTGCGCGTGAAAGAAGCGCTCGACATCTTCCTGCGCGCGCAGAACGGCGATCCGGCCGAGCTGATGGCGCAGGCCGACGTGCTCGATCGCGTCGGTGACACGCTCGGCATGCTCGGTCTCGGGGTCCCGCGGCGCGTCGTTCTCGAGCAGCGCAAGATCATGGAGGAGATCGGCAACAAGAGCCGTCCCGCCGACGAGAGCACATTGCTCGACGTAGCCGGCGCGCTGTTGTACGTGGAAACGTCGCTGGATGATCACATCTCGCGCCTAGGCGCGGATACGCCGGACGCAGCCGCAGGCGGCGGGACGCACGACCTGGGATTGCCGAAGAGCGAGGTGCGCAAGATCCTCGACACGCTGATCAAGGAAGCGGCGGTCAATCTCAATCAGGCCAAGCAGGACATCATCGCGTTCATCGAATCGCCGTGGGATCACACCAAAGTAGAACCGATCCCGCGTCTGCTCGACGAAGTCAGCGGCGCACTGCGCATGCTCGATCTCGGCGATGCCGCGCAATACGTGAAAGGCATCGTGCGTTTCATCGAAGTGGAACTGCTGCGCCATCGCCGCGTGCCGACTGCGGAGCAGATGGATCGCCTCGCCGATGCGCTCGCGTCGATCGAGTACTACATGGAAGCCACGCGCGAACAGCGCGGTGGGCGCGACAAGATTCTCGTCGTCACGCGCGACAGCCTTGCCGCGCTCGGCTACTGGCCGGTGCCGGAAGATGAAGGCGGCGCGCCGCCGCCGGCGCCTACGCCGCCGCCGAGCCGCAGTTCTGCGGCCGACGGAGCCGCCGCGGTCTCAGCCGCTGCGTTCGCGATACCGCCGGCCGCGTCCACCGCGCCAGTGCCGACCGCTTCCACGAGCGACGCGCATGTGGGCGAGTTTCCGCGCTGGGGTGAATATCCACCCGTTGTCGGCGAAGCGAGCCTGAAACCGGAAGCGGAGACGGCGGAGAACCACGCCGAGATGCCGAGCATCGAATTGCCCGACATCGGCATCGACGAATACCTGTCGCGGCTGGATCGCGGCGAAGAATCCCCGGCGCCGCCGGCACCCGTGCGGTCCGCGCCGGCCGACGAGCATGAAATGCACCCGAGCGTGGACGTCATACCAGGCTCCGGCCTGGAAGACCTGCTCGTCGGCGAAGCCAAAATGCACGAGCCGCCCGCGCACGACCTCTCCGGCCTGCGCTTCACACAGACCGAACAGACCGCGCCGCCGGCACCGAGCGTACGTTACGTCGAGGTCGAAGAGGAAATCGAGGAAGAGGTGCCCGACAGCGATGGCGTCGCGGCGCAAACCGATGCCAGCTTCGCCGCCGCATCTTCCGACGACATCGACGACGAGATCCGCGAAGTGTTCGTTGAGGAAGTGCAAGACGAGATCGACAATCTCGGCCGTTGCCTGCCGGCGTGGAAGGCCGACGTCAACGACTTCGACAAGCTCAAGCCGATCCGCCGCTCGTTCCATACGCTGAAAGGTTCCGGCCGCCTGGTCGGCGCACTCGCGCTCGGCGAGTTCAGCTGGAAAGTCGAGAACATGCTCAACCGCGTGCTCGACAAGACCGTCATGCCGAACGCGCCGGTACAGGCGCTGGTCGACAATGCCTTTGCCGCATTGCCGGAATTGCTCGCCGCGCTGCGCGGCGAAGGCAATCCGAAAGCCGACGTGGCGCAGATCATGGCGGTTGCCGACAAGCTCGCCGCCGGCGAGGAAGCTTACGTCAGCAGCGCGCCGGCGCGGACGAAGACTATCAAGCGCATCGTCAAGCGCATGGTTGCGGTGCCGGAACCTGCTGCGCCCGTAGCGGCGATGCTGGAGCCGTCCGCACCGGTCGAACTCAGCGCGGTGGTCGACATCGAGCAGCCGTTCAACGCGCTGCCCGAGGAAGTGGCCGCGCTTGCCGGCGCCGATCTTGCCGAGCAGACCGCGTTGGCCACGAGCCCGTTGCCGAATATCGATCCGGTGTTGTTCGAGATACTCACGAGCGAAGTGACGACACATTTGGCCGTGATCGACGGCTACATCGCCGAACTCGCGCAGAACGCGGCCACGCCGGTCACCGAGCCGGTGCTGCGCGCCGTGCACACGCTGAATGGCGCGATCGCGATGGTCGACATTCCGGTGATCAGCCATGTGCTGGCGCCGCTGGAAGGGTTCATCAAGCGCCTGCGTGCAGAGCACCGCGCGCCGGATGCCGCCGGGACGCAGGCCTTGCGCGAATCCTCGCAGCTCGTGCGCGAAGCGATCGGCGCGCTGGAAATTCCTGGCATGGCGTTGCCGAATTCCGATGCACTCGCCGCGCGCATCGTCGCGCTGCGCGACACGATGCCGGAACCGGAAATGGCCCACGTGTTGTTCGATCCGGCCGAGCACGAAGCGCGTGCGGCGGCATCGCGTGCCGAAGAACCGACGCTGACGGAAGAATCCGCAGAAGAGATCACGCTCGAAACCTCGGCGCCGCTCGATTACCTCGCCGAAGAAGCCGCATTGCTTGCCGAACTGGGCGCCGCGACGCCGCCGGTCGATGAGATCGCAATCCCCGTGCCGGCGCAGGAGCAGCTGCCGAGCAGTACCGAAGACGATCTGACCGCCGCGTGGCTGCAGGAGCTCGAAGCCGAGACGAAGCCGCAAGCGCCGGAACCGGTTGCGCCGCAAGACACGCCAATGTTCGTGGAAAGCGCGCCGGCCGAGGCTATCAGTGCTGCCGATGAAGCGGCGATCGCCGCCGAACTGGCTGCGCTGGAAAGTGCCGAAGCGGCCTCGGTGACGCCCGCGGAAACACCTGCGCCCGCCGAAACCGAAATCATTTCGTTCGAGGAACTGGCGGAAGCCGAACACGAGCAGATTGCGGAAACCTTCAGCGCGGCGCCGGCAGGTGCCGACGTGTTTGCCGAATCCGAAACCGCCGTGCCGGCCGCGGCGGAGATGCCGATCGAAGCGGCGGCACCACGCGTACACGCCATCGCCGCGCACAGCGATCTGCCGCCGATTGCGGACGATCCGCAGCCGGACGGCAAGCTCGATCTTCCCGATCTGGACCAGGATCTGCTCGAAATCTTCGTCGAGGAAGGCAAGGACATCCTCGACCACTCCGATGGCCTGATGGCGAAATTGCGCGAAGCGCCGCATGAGCGCGATCTCGTCACCGGCCTGCAGCGCGATCTGCACACGCTCAAGGGCGGCGCGCGCATGGCCGGCCTCGCGCCGATCGGCGATCTCGCGCATGCGATGGAATCGCTGTTCGAAGCCGTCAACGACAACCGTCGCGATATGGATCGCGGCGCAGTCGAATCCCTAGAACGCGGTTTCGACCGCCTGCACAGCCTGCTGCACCGCGCCTCCAAACGGCAGGCGATCGCGATGCCACAGAACGCGATTGCGCGCTTCGAAGGCCTCGTCTCCGGCGAAATGCCGCTGACCGTGCCGACGCCGGTTGCCCCTGCCCCGGTGACCGAAGAGCCTGCGGCACCGCTCCAAGCCGCAGCGCCCGTGCCGGCGAAACCCGCGCCGCGCCCGGCGCCGCGTCCGCAGCCAATGCCGGAGGAAGAAGAAGCGCAACTGCGCGGACCGCAGGAAATGATCCGCGTGCGCTCGGACCTGCTCGACTCGCTGGTCAATTACGCCGGCGAAGTGTCGATCTACCGCTCGCGCCTGGAACAGCAGAATTCGACGTTCCGTTTCAACCTCGTCGAATTCGAAACCACCGTCAGCCGTCTGCGCGATCAGCTGCGCAAGCTGGAGCTGGAAACCGAAGCGCAGATCCTCTCGCGCTATCAGCGTGAACAGCATGATTCCGGTGATACGGCATTCGATCCGCTGGAACTGGACCGCTTCAGTCAGCTGCAGCAGCTCTCGCGTGCGCTGGCCGAATCGGTCTCCGATCTGGTCTCGATTCAGAACCTGCTCGATGATTTGACGCGGCAGTCGGAAACCCTGCTGCTGCAGCAGTCGCGCGTCTCGTCCGACTTGCAGGAAGGCCTCATGCGCACGCGCATGGTGCCATTCGACTCGCTGGTGCCAAGCCTGCGCCGCACCGTGCGCCAGGCCGCGCAGGAAGTCGGCAAGCGCGCGAATCTGAAAGTGGAAGGCGCGCAGGGCGAAATGGACCGCAACCTGCTCGAGCGCATGAAAGCGCCGTTCGAGCACATGTTGCGCAACGCGCTCGCACACGGCATCGAAGCGCCCGAGGAACGTGTCGCCGCCAACAAGCCCAGCGAAGGTACGGTCGCAATCCATGTCAGCCGCGAGGCGACCGAAGTCGTATTGCGCGTGGCCGACGACGGCAAGGGCATGGATCGCGACGCCATCCGCCGCAAGGCGATCGAGCGCGGCCTGCTCAAACCCGAAGTGCAGCTGTCCGACCGCGACCTCTACGGTTTCATTCTGGAGACCGGTTTCTCCACTGCCGAACACGTCACGCAGCTTGCCGGCCGCGGTGTCGGCATGGACGTCGTGCACAACGAGATCAAGCAGCTCGGCGGCTCGCTCATGATCGATTCGGTCAAGGGCAGCGGCAGCACGTTCACGATCCGCCTGCCCTTCACGCTGGCGGTGACGCAGGCGATTCTCGTACGCCTGGGCGAATCCACGTATGCCGTGCCGATGTCGTCGGTGCAAGGCGTGGTGCGCATCACGCGCGAGGATCTGGACCGGCGTCTGGGCCTGCCGAATCCCAGCTACAGCTATGCCGGCGAGGAATTCCTGATTTACGAAATGTCGCAGCTGCTGAACCTGCCGTCGACGCGCATGGCTGACGAGACGCAGCTGCCGTTGCTGATGACGCGCACCGGCGACCAGCGCGC
>Ga0207680_10000482_pt1 | contig 18895 bp, 19 predicted proteins | sample KBSS23metaG_FD_184321 | JGI IMG/M metagenome (GOLD analysis project Ga0207680, IMG submission 184321) | Switchgrass rhizosphere microbial communities from Kellogg Biological Station, Michigan, USA - KBS S2-3 metaG (SPAdes) (version 2) | ecosystem: Host-associated > Plants > Roots > Rhizosphere...
CATAGCGGCCCATTGGTTACTTACAAACCGGCCGGCCGTACCCGTACCCAGCGTTGCGTCGTTCGTAGTATAGCCATAAGCTTCATTACCGGCTGCCGGAAAAGCCGCCGGAGTCGCATTGCTGCCTGAGACATTGGCAATGGTTTGCGACAGCGCATTAGCCGGCTGGCCGGAATAACGAGTGTAAATAGTGTATCCATTGGTGGCGTTCGTGGCTGCGGTGAGGTCCTGACAGACCACGCCGTTGGCCGCCGAGCTAACCGTGCCAAAAGCCAACGTGGTAGCGGTACTCGTCTGCGTGGAAGTAGCCCCATTGCAGCTTTGGCCGGCATTCACCGCGTTCACGCTAAAACTCAAGCTTGGGTCCACGGTCAGCGACAGGGTAGAACCAAAACTCGTCACAAACGACACCGTACCCGCGTCAATTGGACCCGTAGCGCAGTCCACGTTGGAGTAGGTATTCATACGCAAATAATAGGCCGTGTTGGGTGTACTAGGGTTTGTGATGCCATTAATGGCCACCTTGCGAGCCGCGGCGCTAGCTGGGGTTTCGCCGCCGGCGTTGGTAAGCGTCAGCGTGCCGTTGGCGGGCTTATTGAGCGTCCAGGCAGCTGGCGTTGGCACGTAATTGGTATTGGCTGTATCGGTGCTTACAGTGCCATTGGTGATCATGCCCGCCGGCACATTGGTGCCGGTAGCCGTATCCGCAAACACCCACTTAATGCACCGGATAGCCGACAATGAGACGCTTGAGCCGGTAAATGTATATCCAGTACTAAAGTTACTCGGCCGGGGATCGCTCAAGCTAAGCGAGGCGCTCGACAAAGTGGCGGCGTGAATGTTAACAGTTGGAATAATAGCGATAAGCGCGACAAAAAACGCAATCAGGCTGAGCCGGTGCGACAGATGAAAACGATATTTAGCTGTAATTTTGCGTCTAGTTTTGGGCACGAGCGTTTTATTTTAGATGAACATTTTTTGAGTTTTGTTTGGCTCACGTGAGCTTGCATTAAGCGTAACCATTATTAGGCTATCTGTCAATAAAAGTTATGAACAATCCGCTTACTTAAAGGGCCTAGGTAGGACGGCCAAACCGGAAGAGCGTCAATTTGTGATGCTCCCCTAGCCAGAAACTAAATACCAGTATGCCGCTGAATCCCAAAAGTGGCCAGGCCAAGAGTAATGACCCCTGTACGCTATTGGTGCCGGCATTAAACGGGGCGGCCGCGGGGCCGTTCACCACCGCCGCCAGGGATAAGGCCGAAACTTGGCCCGTGGCATCACGCGCATACACCGTCAGCCGATACGACCCCGACTGTTTATAAGCATGATTAAGCGTAATTTGACGATCGGAGGTGTCCTGACCACCTTGAGTGCCGTCGCCCCAGTCCCAGTCAAGGTGATATGGCGCGGTTCCGCCCGCAATGTCGATCGGCCAGCTGATTTCGGAGCCAGCCTGAATGCCCGTGAGTGTGTGTTGGCTCGTAGTCAACAGAAGTGCCGGCTCAGGCTGCGGCGTGGCTGAAGGCGTGGGTGAAACCGTGGGGCTAGCACTGGGCCGCGGTGAAACAGAAGGACTGGCCGTGGGGCTCGCTGAGGCTGCGGGCGAGCTAGACGGTGCCGGAGCTGGCGTTGGTGTCGGGGTTGGGGTGGGTGTTGGAGCCGGCGGAGGAGGCAGCGGAATATCTGCCTGGACCGTTACCACGCTTGAGTCGGGGCCATATTGACTCAGCCCGTCAAGATCGCGCGCCACCAAGTCATTACGACCATCCAGCAGAGTAATAATGACACTATAAAACCCGGCGCCGTCGCAAGCATCGCTGCCCACAAAGCTACCGTTGCGATACACCTCCACCAATAACCCAGCAGGACAAGTGCCATGAACCGTAGTCGTGGCAGTCTGAATGGTCTGGCCATCAGCCGGCTGGTCAATAGTTGCGGCGGTGGTCGGCGGAGGCCCCAGCACGGTAAGGCTCAAGGTAGAATCGGCCTGACTCGACAACGAATACGCCCCCAGCACCACCGTGGACACCATCAGCAAAAACACCAGGGCCGGATACGAGGTATGATGGTGCGCCAGCAGTCGTCCAGTATGGTGGTGCGCGCTCAGCCCTCGCTGTTTAGCAAGCTCTCGGCCATGGGGCCGGGCCAGCCGGTGCCAGGCTAATCGCCACCGGAACCAGTGTGGCTCCAGCTTGAGCCGCCACCCCAAGGTTGCGTTTTCGAGCCAACCCCGCAGCCGGACCGATCGCCAGGCAAACCATGACCCCACGCCCAAGGTTAATACGAGCATCCAGGTAATCGTCCAGAGCCATGGCCAATGGTACTGTTGGCTCGAAGGGCCGACGATGACATCAGTGTGCTTAGCCACCGCCGGCTTATCGATTGACGGCGTGACCTGAGTGGGCGTTGGCGTAGCTACACTTCCCGTGGTCACCGCGGCATGCGCCGGCGGGGCGGCACCGGGCGTACTTACCGACTGATGCGGCGCGTTGGCCGAAGACCCCGTGTTGGGCGCACCTCCACCTGAACTGCCGCCACTACTGCCGCTGCTACTACTAGTACCTCCACCACCCGAGATTACCGGCGTAGGGGTGGGCGCCGGAGTGGGCGTGGGAGTTGGCGGCGGCGGTCCGCTCGAGCTGTATGTCACCGTATAATTTGCCACCGTCGATACCGGTGTAGTATTGCCGCACGACGTGATGAGCTGAGCGCCACCACCATCAATGCGTACGAGCAGCGACCCATCCGAGCTCGCCATAAACGTAAAGGTATGCGTACCTTCTAGCGCATTCGTGTAGGTCCCATTAAAACTCGGCCCATTGTCACAATAAATGTAGGTCGAAAACGTATAGGGACCAATAAAAACGCCGCCACTTTGCGATCCACTGGGCGGTCCTACCGTAGGCTGACCCGCGGCCACATTTCGCGGCACCCCGAGACAGACCATGACGAATAAGACCGCCAAGACACTCCACTTCATGGCGGGATGAGGCTTTCCGGTAGGGATAAAACCCGTGGTAACACTCGCACTCATTGGTGCTAGTTTAGCATTAGCACAATCAATAAGGAATGGTCCGGTCCTTCTGCAAAGCAAAAGAAACCGGACCATGGGCGGATTCGCCCAAAACGGACACCTCCTAGGCGGCGATGTGGTCTTTCTCGATGGCGAGGTAGCGGCACAGCGCCGCGGCAATGAGCCCGACGCAAACCTCGTACCAGTCCGAAGAACCATTATCAGGGCCCGGCGCGGTAATGCCGCGTCCGGCCAAATACTCGAGCATCTCGACGGCGGCGATGTCGTCTGGCAAGGTCTCCCTTACCACCGTAGCCGCAATCAACTCCAAGCGCTTGGTCTTGTCTTCCCGCGTCGTCGCGGCTGCGCTGATGCAGTAGGGCTCGATCCTGGCCACCATCTCCTCGAACTGTACCTCGGTGCTCGTCATGTCATCCCCAATCTTCACCCGCGGAACATAACGTATTGTCATACTAGAGATCTATTCATTATTTAGCGTTGATATTTTTCACAAAAAAAATCGTGCAACTATATGGAAGATTGGTCCGTATAATAAGCACGATGGATGAACCTGAGCTTATTTCTGACATTCTTAAAGGTAACCACGAGCAGTATGCTCACTTGGTAAATCGGTACCACATTGGACTCATTATTCATTGCGACCGCCTCCTGGGTGACCGTGAAGAAGCCGAGGATGTGGCTCAGCAGGCCTTTATAAAGGCCTACAACCAACTAGCCAAGTTTGATGCTCGCAAATCGCGATTCTCGACTTGGCTCTACCGCATTGCTCATAACGCCGCGATCGACCATCTTCGTGCTCGCAAATCTCACCTGCCCCTAGACGAGTTGTCACTCGCCGCGCCGCCTGATCCTTCACTCATCGAGGCCGAAACTGCCGCCGAAATCCGCGCCGCCGTGGCGGCACTTCCCCGCCCCGAGCTGCGGCGTGTGGTTGAAGCCTACTACTGGGAAGGTAAACGTTATGAAGAAATTGCCGCCGAGCTCAACGTTCCACTCAACACCATAAAAAGCTGGCTGCATCGCGCCAAAGCTCAGCTCAAGGAGAAATTGTCATGACCAATCACGAAATAGATGACCAATTAGCCGCCGCGCGCCCTGCCAAGACCCCCGTTTCGGCATTCACCAGTCGCGTCATGGCAGCGCTGGCAAAGCCTGCAACCTTTGCCAGCCCAGACCGTAGAACGAACGCAACTAAATGGAGCTTCGTTATGAACTACCTGTCACATCACAAAATTACCGCCATCTCGGCTGCCGGAGTGTTGCTCGCTAGTCTTAGTCTGAGCGGCTACGCCTACGCCCAGGGCACCGACCCCGTGTCGCTTGTAAAACGCTGGGTTACCGGCCAGCAGGTCAACATAGCCTACCAGGGCCACACTTACGAGCATGGAGTTCACCGCAGCTACAGTGATGCCGCTGTATCCGCCTTTGCCGAATTACAAACCGTCAGCAGCCTTCACTTTAAGGCCGTCAACGCCTTCACCCGGCCCCAGGCCGGCTTTGAGCATGTCAGCCGGCTCGCGCCCGATAACTTCCAGTATCCGCGTGTCGGCACCATTACGCGAATCGATAGCACCATGGCCACGATACAGATACAGTACCTATTGGGTGATAAAACGCGACCTTCGGGACCTCTCGACCAGCAATTGTCCGTGCCGCTAGCTGAGCTGTCGCTCTACCGCCAAGGCGAGCCGGCAACTGCCGATCGCGCGGCTACGGGCAACCTAGTGGTCTTCTACCAAGACCCATACTGGCGCCATCAGACTGGTTCATCTACTGCACCTGCCGCCGTTGTTCACTATTTCGCGTTCGAGCTCAAGCATCCACTCGCCGCCATTCAAGAAGCCGACCAAGCCAATCAAGGCCCGCTGGCCAAAAACACTGCCGACGTCGGCCTGTACGACCCTAGCTGGGGCGGCATCAGCAACATCTGCCTCAACAATGGCGCCGATAGCTGCGACAGCCAGAACCTTCCCACCGACCAAGGCCAGGGTCTTTACACCATGCAGGTGCACGACCTCGGCCCCAAGGACGTACGTGGCATACCCACCGTTCTCCCTACAACCCACTTAACCAACAACCACAACCCTGGCGTAGTGCCATTTAGCGAGCTCGCGCCTGACGTACCGAGCCCAGATTTGCTCGTTCGTAACCTGGAAGGCCGCATCACCAGCCTCCAGAACGGCACTATCACCATCAAAACTTCGTCTGGTGCCCTGTGGCAACTAACTCCCGCAACCGGTCTCCTCGATCAGTTCAAGACCAACTGGAAATCACCCCTCAAGATCGGCGACCGAGTTGGCGGCAGCGTAGTATGCCCCATCAACGACCTCAACAACCGCAGTTTCGACAACGCCCATATCTACGCTCTCAAGCGCTTCTAGCCTCGTCTCCGGCCGTCGTGTACACTTAAAATATGAAACTCAAACTCTACTCCTGGAACGTCAATGGTATCCGCGCGGTATTGCGCAAAGAAGCCCTCAAGCCCTTTCTCGAGGCTGAGCACCCAGACATTCTCTGCCTACAAGAGACCAAAGCCGGCGCCGATCACGCCGATATTGAAGCCGCCGGATATCACCAGTTCTGGAACTCCGCTGATCGGCCCGGCTACTCTGGCACGGCTATTTTCTCGAAAACCGCCCCCATTAAAACCAACAATGGTCTCCCTGAAGTCATCAAGAAAAAGTACGCCATGACCGATGATAAATATGGCGACCCCAACACCGAAGGGCGCGTTCTCACCGCTAAATTCCCAGACTTCTACGTCGTAACCGTTTACACCCCCAACGCCAAAGACGACCTCAGCCGTATCCCGCTCCGTCACGATCACTGGGACCCAGCTTTCTTGGAATACTGCAAGGGCCTTGAAACCGGCGTTTTTGATAACGAACCTAAGCCTGTCATTTTCTGCGGCGACCTTAACGTAGCTCACACCGAGGATGACCTTGCCCGGCCCAAACCAAACATTGGCAAAAAAGGCTTCACCACCGAGGAACGCGCTGGGTTCCAGGCCTTCCTAGACGCCGGCTTCATCGACACCTTGCGAATGTTCAAACAAGGTAATGGTTTCTACACCTGGTGGAGTAACTTTGGCGGCGCCAGAGCCCGAAATGTTGGCTGGCGCATCGACTACTTCTTGGTTTCGGCCAGCCTCAAGGACAAGGTTGTAGCGGCCGACATTCACCCAGCCGTCATGGGCTCAGACCACTGCCCCATTAGCGTCACCCTGGATATCTAGCTTTAGACCTTGGCCTTGGCTTCCTTGGGGAAATGTTGCTTGAAATGCTCCCGATTTACAAGTACCGCAATCAGCGCGTAAATGGCCGCACCCAGCACCTGAATCGCATCAACCCACCACGGCAGCCCATGCGTCTGGAGCAAAAACACCAGAATACCAATGGGCGCAATAATCGATACAATCCGCAGTCGCTTCCAAGCCCAGCGCTTACCGCTTACCATCTTGCGATGGAAAAACAGCAGCAAGAAGCTCACAATTACAAAGCTCACCGCCCTCGATTCCACTGCCTGAGCCGACGCGACATCGAGACTAGAATGCAGCGCAAACACCACCAGGGCAAAGGCGATGTTGAGCCCCAAGAACGTCAAGATGAGCTTATTAATCCGCTCAAAATCAGTGCTGACCTGAGGGTGGATATTGGTATTAGGTGAACGTGGCATAAACTAGGACTCCTTAGTTTTAATACAAGCCTGAATAAACAATTGACATAATTCTTCGGTTTCGCGTCCAAGATCAATCGGTTTTTGCTGCACCACATTAACCACGGTACTATCAATAACGTTGCGAAGCGCCTTGGCCATCACCAGCGGGTCAAAGTCTCGAAATTCGCCGATAGACTGACCGTGTTTAAAAATCCGCATCGGCTTCTGGTACGACTTCTCGGCCAGCTTCTCGTAGCTCATATAAACTTCGCCGTTGCGCCGCGTGTTATGCATAATCTGAATAATTGCCGCCAGATCTTCACGATGCTGCTCCACAAACAACAAATTAGCCGTGATATACGATCGCAACAGTTGACTGGCCGAACCAGTACTATCCATGCGCGCGACCATAAAAACCTTAAGCTCTTCAAAGAACGTCGCGATAACCACCTCGATGAGCTCATCCTTGGTCTTGAAATAGTAAAAGAACACGCTCTTGCTTACGCCCGCTTCGGCAGCAATGCGCGAGGCCGAGGCCTCACTAAAACCAGCCGCGTTAATAACCCGCAGCGTTGCGCTTATAAGCTCAGTTCGTCGCAAATCCTGAATTCTAGTTCTGGCCGTGGTAGATGGCATAGTTTCCTTTATAGACCGATCGGTCAATAAATTCAAGAAGCTACGCAGTAAGTCGCCCTACGCCAAAAGCGAAAACAGCGCCACGGATAGTGACGCTGTTTTCATTGCTAACGGTGTACATAAGACCAATATGGTGGGCAATGAGGGACTCGAACCCCCGACATCTTCGGTGTAAACGAAGCGCTCTAGCCAACTGAGCTAATTGCCCGTATATTAACTTGGAAATTATAACCTCAATTATTCAGTCGCACAATAGCTCGTCCCGGTATTCGGCAGCACTTCGTAATTTCGTCCCTTCACGCCGGACGTCTGCATTTTCATAATGTCTAGCGGTAGCATACCGTGCTACAACAATCGGCAGCGAGGAGAGTTAGCCTTGGGTAGGCGCGATAACCCGGATGACAAGTCGGGCACAAATGGGGACGATCCAGCAGATAGCGGGGAACTGCTGAGGGACAAAGTCCAGGACGACCCCAATACCCTAAAGGAACCTGAATAGAATCCGGGCCCCTCCACCTTCCAGGTGATTAAAAGCAAAGCATTTGGCGCCCCCGGAATGGTCCGGGGGCGCCATCCACTCACTCGCTCGGCGGCTCGTGGTGCTGATTGCGTCGCCGGGCGCCAGTTGTCATCGTCCAGACGACGCTCACCCCGATAACGCCCAGCGTCACAATGCCGGCCGCCACCGCATACAGCCCCAAGTAGTGACCGAACACGTCAGCTGCCAGCTGAGACTTGTAGTCGGTCGACGACGACTTGTGACCGTTGCGGTACGAGTCGCAGGTCTCGACAATGCTCATAAGGCGGCCGTCACAGGTTGGCACCGTAGGCTCCTGCCAGGATTGAGCCAGCAGTTGTGCCACCACCCAAATGGCAGCGCCAGAAAGTAGAACGCCGGCCAGCAGAATGGCGCTCTTAGGGATTTTGCTCATGGTGTAGCGACCTCGCTCGCGAGTTGACCCGGAAAACGACAGTGCGTATCGTATCACAAAATGCCTAGCCTTAGAGTTTTGCCCAAAGGCCGCCACATATTCAAATTCTACAATAGTGGCATGAGTAAGCCACAACTATCTTGCGATATTGTAATGGAGGGCGGTGGCGTCCGCGGCATCGGGCTCGTGGGGGCACTCACCATCTTGGCCGAACGCGGCTACTCCATACATCGGGTCGCCGGCACCAGCGCCGGTGCCATTGTGGGATCACTTGTGGCAGCCGGCATGCCACTAACCGATCTGCGCCAGTGCATGGAAACACTCGACTATCACAAGTTCCAGGATCCCGGCCTCATTGATCAGCTCGGCTTGCCCGGCAAGGCTTTGTCGCTGCTCTTTGAGCAAGGCATTTACGAGGGCGATTACCTCCGTGAATGGGTCGACGACTGCCTTGATAACCTCGGCGTTCATACATTTGGCGATCTCCGCCTGGCTGAACCATGGGCTCAAAACTTACCACCAGAGCGCCGTTACAAGCTTGTAGTAGTGGCGGCCGACATTACACGCGGCCGCTTAGTGCACCTGCCCTGGGATTATCATCTCTACGGGCTTAATCCTGACGCCCAACGAGTCAGCGACGCCATTCGTGCCTCTATGTCATTTCCGTTCTTTTATGAACCCGGCTCGGCTCGGTGCCAGTCGGCTCGTGGATGGTGGCGTGCTATCCAACTTCCCGATTGATTTATTTGACAATACCTTTGACTGGCCCACCTTCGGAGTGAAACTCTCAGCCAAATCTGAAGCCGTAAATCAAATAAACCCGACCCATAATACGCTCGAGTTCACACTGGCCATCCTGAGCACTATGCTTAATGCTCGTGACGCCGTACATCTAGACGACCCGAGTGTTACCAGCCGCACTATGTTTGTTGATACAACCGGTGTTAAGACGCTCGACTTTGATATTACCACTCAACAGCAAGCCACGCTCTACGCCAGTGGCCGTCACGGCGCCGAGAAATTCCTTGATACCTGGAACTTTTCACGCTGGAAAACCACCTACTCCAAGACCGTGCTCGAGCGCGCAAAGGCCAGCTTGGATCAATAGCCCAGCCACGGAGGCAAATACTTGGCCGCAAGAGTCATAATTGCCTATAAGTTTTTCTGGCTATTTCTGATCCAAAAGCTCGTTAACGCGTTCCACGATAACTTGAGGCTCAGTATCCGACTTAACCAGAATATCCACAGCACCTTTCTGCAGCACTTTCTGAGAATCCTCAGCCGTAGAGAGATTGGTTAGCACAAGGACCGGGATGTCCTTAAGGTTCGAGTCACCTTTGAGTGTATCGAGAACCTGGAAGCCATCCATCTGCGGCATCATCAGATCGGTTAAAACGATGTCGGGCTTAAAACTCCGGGCCTTTTCTATCCCTTTAACGCCGTCTTCAGCCGTTTCCACCGTATAGCCGGCCACTTCAAACTTGCGGGTATAAACCTTACGATATGGGGTATCGTCTTCGATAATAAGTACTTTCATGCTTGTCTCCTGTCGTTACTTCTGGTCTGGGTGTATCGATGCCTCGCGGGCCAACCGCTCCTGTACTTGCTTGGCCGCTGCAGTCTTGGCGCGGACCACGGTAAAGGCAAATTCGCTGCCTTTATCGAGCGCCGAATGCTTAATCCATAGATCACCACCCATTTTACGAATGATTTCCCGCGAAATATACAGACCAAGTCCCGTACCGGCCGGCCGACCGGTCTGATTTGACGATATTTGCTGGAATTTACCAAAGAGCTTGGGCTGATCCTCGGATGAAATACCCAGACCAGTATCTACCACCGTTATCTCGACAAAATCATGCTTGGCTACCGCCTTAACCGTAATGCCACCAGTATCCGTAAACTTAAGTGCATTGCCCAGCAAATTGGTAAGCACCTGATTCACCTTGCCTGGATCGGCCAATACCATAACGCTGGTTTTTGGCGGTAGATAGTTTAGCTCCAGCTTTTTTTCCTTGGCAAGTGGCGTCATCACCACCATAACTTCGTGCAGTATGGCGTCAAGCGGCTGGTCCGTCACCTCAAACTTCATCCGTCCAGCCTCAATTCGAGCCACGTTAAGCATATCGTTTACCAGCTCAACCAGACGCAACGTGGAGCCTCGAATGTCGGTTAGTGGCTCTACCAAGTTTTTATTCACTGGACCATAATCACCGTCTAAAATCATCGACACAAATGCTCGAATAGCACCCATGGGTGTGCGTAATTCGTGCGAGGCAATCGACACAAAGTCGTCCTTGAGCCGTTCGAGCTCTTTTTCGCGAACCACATTGCGGAACACTACTACGGCTCCTTGAACCTCATCATCAACCCCCAAAATGGGTGCCGCACTATCGGCCACCGGGATCGGAGTGCCGTCTTTGCGCCTGAGCCAAGTGTCCTGGGTCATAGCAGCAGTCCAGCCTTTGAGGGCGGTTTTGATAAATTCATCAACCGGCCGGCCGTCTTTTTCGCTGTAGAATTCCAGAATATCGGTGTAAGGCCGGCCCAAAGCCTCTTGGAGAGTAAAACCAGTTAATTGCTCAGCGGCCCGGTTAAACAACACAATGCGCTCCTCCGTGTCCAACGCGAACACGCCGTCGCCTATGCTACCAAGCATCGCCTCAGCTTTGGCTTTCTCCGCAAAAAGCTTAGTTTCAGCATCTTTGCGCTGGGTAATATCGTTAAAAACTGCAATACTGCCCGTAATGTGCCCATTAGCATCACGCAGAGCATTGCCGCTCACGCTAATAAACTTGCCAGTCTTAAGTTGTTTGTTCTTTACATAAATCTCCACATCCCGAGCCTCATCGCCTTTTAGCGCCCGCACAAGCGGAAACTGCTCGGCTGGAAACGGCGTGGTTTTGTCGGGCAGGTAATTTCCATAGCTCTTGGCCCACTTGTCAGGCGAAATCTTAAGCAAACCTACGCCCAAAATTTCTTCCGCCGCAGCGTTAAAGAGCGTGAACGTGCCGTGCAGATCCGCCACCACCAAACCTTCGGTCATACTATTAATAACAGCCTTGAGTCGGGCTTCTTGTTCGGCCAGCTCATCTTCGGCGCGCTTGCGAGCAGTTAAATCGCGATTGATAATCCAGATTGCGCTCGCCACCACCAGCACCGACAACAAAATGCCGGCCTCCACCACAAGCGTAGTTTGGCGCTGAAGCTGACCCGACTGAGTCGCGTAATTAACGATAGCTCGATCTTCGTTGGCATTAAGTGTGGTCATCTTGGCCCGGATTTGGTCCATGTAGGTTTTGCCTTGACCCGTCAGAACCACAGCCTGGGCCGCCGCAAATCCCTTGGTTTGTCGCAGCGTAATCGTTTGGTGTAATTCAGCTAATTTTTCCTTGGCTAAGTTATTAATGTCACTTACAAGTTGGCGGTCTGTCGCATCCGGAGTGAGTATTAGTAAGTTTGAAATAGCCGCATCAAGTCGCACCGCTGCCTGGTCGTAGGGCTGCAAGTACGAGGTTTGACCTGTGAGTACGTACCCGCGCTGACCCGTTTCCACATTAATCAAGTCGGATAGTAGCTGAGCACTGGCCAGCTTAGCTTTCATGGCGTGCTCCCGACCGCTGGTCGCCCGATCCAGTGCGTCACGATTGACAACGCTCACCACGCCAACAGCTATGAGGATCATGAGACCGGCCACCAGCCCCAAGTTGATCTTAAATGCGAGAGATAGCTCGCTAAGCTTTAGCGTTTTCACACTTTAACGGTACAGACACCGCTATCTGGACGCAAGAGGCAAATTAGCTATTTACACGGTATTTGAAAGGCCATATCACATGTAGAAAGCGTAGACTAGTGACCCCTTTTGTGCTCTACTACAATGGTCCGTCAGCCCATGAACTTCGAGAGGGATACAACTTGAGCCTGCGCTGCGCAAGTCTCAATGTCTTAGCTGATGCGTACCTCAAATACGGCAACTACGCCCATGTTCCGCCCAGTCTGCTAGTGCCTGGAGGCCGCACCCTGCACCTCCTGCGGCTCATTCACGACTTGAAAGCCGACGTTATTGGTTTGCAGGAAGTAGAGCGGCCTCTTGCTGCAGCCCTGGAGGCAACCGGCAAATGGCAGCAGTTCTGGTCACCGAAAGTCAGCGACCCGGACGGCTGCCTAATGCTGGTGCGGCCAAACATTACAGTCACGGATTTTGTAACCCACTACAATGACGACTCAGATTATCTGATGCAGTCCATGGTCATCGGGGGTGTAACATACATCAACACCCACCTTAAATGGGCACCGGCCGATGAGCCGCAGCATCCTGGCGTCGCTCAGGTGGAAGAACTCCTGGGATGGGTCGGCAAAAACCGACCAGCGGTTATCTTTACCGACAGCAACGACCGTCCCGGTGGCCCGGTGCGCGCATGCTTGGCAACCGCAGGATTTGTGAACATCTGCGGCAATGAGCCCACGGCGCTCATTGGCTCGGAGCGAGCACCCATCGACCTGATCGCCGTCCGGGGTGTTCACGCCCGGCGCATTCAGATCGACTTGCGGCCCGAGAACATTCCCAACACCGCCTGTCCATCGGACCACATTCCGGTGATGGCATACATCGAGACAGCCTAGCCGTAAACAGTAAGAGGGCTAGGCATCAATGGCCTAGCCCTCGGCGGCTCCAGTCTTGGAGCCGCTTTTCATAACACACCCTCGCCCCGCGAGGCAGACTACAGCGAACTCCGATGCGCCGCCACTTCTGACTCCATCTCGACCTCATCACGACCAATTTCAGTGACCCGGAGCTGGCTCCTCGCCCAAGGCAAAGTAGCGCACCGGTTTGCCTTGGCTGTGAGCCATATCGACCTCGGCCAGCACCCCGTCGCTCACGGCTCCAAACACCCAGATTTCGCTACAGGCCGCTACAAAGCTGTTATTGGCCAGCCGCACCGCGTCTCGATCGACGGCATCGCGCAGAAAATAGCCAAAGTTCATGAACGGACTGAAAGGTGCGTAACCTTGGTTGAGCACAAACGCCGAAATCGGAATGCAGTGACGGAACGCATACTTGGACAGAGCCGCGTACACCAATGGCAGCTTCTCGCCGAGCTCAAGCGCCCGGTGCTCGAACGTAGTTGTCATGTCGCTCATACTACCATAATGTGCCACCAGAGCTATCGTGGGACCGCGGCGAGACGAGCCGTATTGCCTGCAGCGCTGGAATCTCGCCAAGCTTATCTGGTGTAAGATGCTCAGCATATACGCCAGACGGGCGAGGACGCGGCTCACCGAAATAAATCGCTGACTGCGTTACGATCATATCCATCCGCACATCATAAGGCATTTCGACCTGCAAGGAATCGGTAAATACTTGACGATCGTCGACCAGCGTTAGTGTGGTTGATTCGGATTTTAGAAGGCCTGCGCCTATCAACATAGCTTGTTCCAAGTCAAAGTAGCCTTTACCCTTGCCGATACGTACGCCCCGCCGGTCGACTGCAACACTACCACCTACTACAAGTTGAACTGGCTTCATGTCTTCCAGCGAAATTGTTGGTGCGACTTTTGCCGCCACACGACGGTCGGCAGCTGACAATTCTACGAGCGACGGAACTAAATGGAAAAACGGCTTATCGAGCCGCAAGCCCGGAACTGCCATATATACAACTTTCCCATCGATAAGTGCCTGGCGAACAACCGGCTCCTGGGGCGGGTCCGGTGTCACCATAATACACTCAGCTTCTCGCCAAACACTTAATTGAGCGAGTCGCAGCGCGGCTATTCTTGCCACTGGAAAATTAGGAATCTTGCCCCGCTCCGTATCTGGAAAGCGTTTCCATACTTCCTCGCGTATCCTGTTTTTTTCGACGTTACAAGCTATGGATTCAGCCATAAGTATCAGTATAAGCTCTACAGATGCAAAGTCTAGAAAAACAAAAAGTGCTCCAAATGAAGCACTTTTTGTCTGAAATAATTACTAGTACGCCACATCGACCTGTCGTGGAGCACCAGCATAAAGTCTTTGCTAGATTCCGCTAATGTAAACAGCCTGCACTAAAGTTGCATATTATTACATTTTTATTGACTAAAGTCTATGCTTTTTCTATAGTGGAACAGCCTGCTTGAAAATCCTGTGCTATCCAACCGGAGGTACGAAATGTCTCCTGATATGCCCGCGCGGTCAACACCCCAGCTCGACCTGATGCGACGCTTGAGGGTTCGCGACGCCGAGCATCCGGCGATGTCGTTTCTCGACGACAGCGAACGCGAGAGGGTTGACCGCATCTTGGAAAGCTCCGTCGAGAAGGGCCTCACCAAAAAGGTTCAGCGAGAGGCGCATGCCTTTCTCGTGACGCTGGGCCAGCGCGACGCTTCGCTGGGATTCCTGAACGAGGCTGAGCGAGTCGAGCTAAACCGTCTGGTGAGCTTTAACCCGCCACCCGCAAGCAGTCAGAAGAAGCAGGTCCACTCGCCTAAGCGGTCATCTTCGATGAGTGCCGGCGAATTCTTAACTGCCATCGGCGTCGTGCTGTCGGTGGCGGGAGCGGCCTACTTCATTCTCAAAGACCCCACCACCGCAGAAGACACCATCTGGGTGGGCGTATGGGGTGTGGTCTGCGGCACGAGCTTCATCAACAGCACCCGCCGCCGAAGCAGCAGGGATGATGACCGGGTTTCGGTTTTCGAGGGCTTCCTCGCAGCCCTCATCTGGCTCATCGCCTCGGGGGCGGTTGTGCTCCTGAGCGGACACCACCTGCTCTCGCCCGGCTGGTCGTCCCTCCTCAGTTTCATCGGCGCCGGCATGGTCGGCCGCTCGGTGCTCAAGATCGAGTCCGACGACAAAGACTAGCACCTCCTGCACCAGCCCTGCCAACTGCGCACTACGCGCAGTTGGCAGGGTGTTTTACTTTTCTTCGGCGCCAGGATCTAACATTGACCTAGCACCAAAAGCTGACTGATTTAGGCTGGGGAAGGCAGCGTGTCAACGCTCAAGTCATTATCGAAAAGATTGATAGGTGAGCACAACCACGCCGGAGCCAAGTGTCTTCGTGTCGATAAGCTTAAGCTTTTCCTTGCTAAATCCTTCTGGAAACAGCCGTTTCCCACTCCCCAGAATCACTGGATATATCCAAACCTTGTATATGTCGATTAAGTTACGTTCTGCAAGTGAGGCCATCAGTGTTGCACTACCGTACATCATGATGTCCTTGCCAGGCAGCTGTTTGATCTTCGCTACTTCATCAGGAACATTTCCTTTAATCAGTTTAGCATTCCATCCCAACGGTTCTTGCAGTGTTGTAGAGGCGACAAGCTTCGGCATGTTATTGAGCGTGTCCAAGTATTCGCCGGTGCCGCCTTCCCAGGCTTCGGAGAGCACTTTGTAGGTGACCTCGCCGCAGAGGAACGTATCGCAGGCCGCCAGTCCGTCAATAAACATTCGACCCATCTCTTCGTCATAGTATGGCCCGGCCCATCCGCCATCTTTTGTTTCACCAAATCCGCCAGGATCCTGCATGATACCATCCAACGTTACAAGTGTGCTGGCAATAATTTTTCTCATATTTCCTTCCTCAGTAGATCATGCGATATGCCTGCTTATTGTAACAAAAAGGTGTAAGTAAAAATTAACTTGTATTTTCCAAGTTAATTAATATATACTCCGTTCATGCGATAAATGCTTTCACGTCCAAAGAGCGGGCAGCTCGCATTAATCAATAAAGGAGACACTATGTCAAGCAAACAAAGCCAAGCCAACAAATTGCACTACGAAGCCCTGGCCAAGGTCAGTGCTGCCGACCTCACGCCGGAAGAGCAAATTGAGTGGAACGACATTCACTGGACGGCGCTTACGGCCGAGCCGGGCGATGTCGACTACATCGAAGCGGACGCTGATGGCGTCCAGGCCATGTGGGTCGTGCCCAAGAATGCTCAAAAAGACCGGGTGATTTTTTACGCCCACGGCGGTGGTTTCGTCAGCGGTTCAGTGTATACGCACCGTAAAATGGTGGGACATCTGGCCAAGGCGACGGGTGCCCGGGCGCTCCTATTTGACTATGCATATGGCCACCAGCAAAAGTTCCCCCATCAGCTCGAGAGCGCTTTCACCACCTATCGTTGGCTATTGGGTCAAGGCGTAAAGCCTGAGCATATTGCAATCGCTGGTGACTCTTCCGGCGCCATCCTGACCTTTGGCGTACTCCAGCTGGCTCGCGACGAAGGCGTAGCCCTGCCGGCAGCAGTTATGGTGCTATCAGGATGGCTCGACCTCACCCTGACCGGTCAAAGCTACGAAACAAACCGCGAAAAGGATGTTTTCTTCAGCAAAGCCGGCGGCGAGTGGCTGATCTCAACGTTTCTTGGTGACGGCGACCGGCGCGATCCGCTGGCGAGTCCCCTCTACGCTGACCTGAAGGGTCTGCCACCCATCTATTTGCAGGCTGGTAGCGATGAGACCTTACTTGACGACAGTCGCATGTTCGCAGAGCAAGCCAAGAAAGCCGGTGTCGAGACCAAGCTGGATGTCTTCCCAGGCATGCTGCATACTCATCAAATGATGGCCGGGCGCGCACCTGAAGCCGACGACGCCATTGACCGGCTCGCTCAATGGGTCCGCCCTAAACTAGGGTTGGAAGTAGTATAGTAGAGGAAGAGACCATGAAAAAAGCTATGCGGAGTACGGGAAAAAGCGAGCGGCAATCGGATTGCCCCATTAACTATACGCTCGAAATCACCACCAACCGATGGGCGTTCTTGATTCTGCGTGACATCGTGTACTACGGCAAGCATACGTATAATGAATTTCTGGCTTCAGCCGAAAATGTGACCACCAGTATGCTTGCCGACCGCCTAGCTGATCTGGAGCAACAAGGTATTTTGCAGAAAACCCGCAGCGAACTTGATCGGCGAAAAGAGATTTATTCGCTCAGTGAAAAAGGACTGGATTTGATTCCGGTGCTAATCGAACTCAGCACCTGGGGGATAAAGTATGACACCGAGATCTCGATCGACACCACCCTAGAACAACACCTCCAAAATGACCGTAAGAATGTGATCAAACTCATTCGTGAAACTGTCCAAGCCGGTGGATCAGTGTATGTAGGCGACAATAGTGTCATGCAAAAGCTCAGCAACCACCCGAGCCTCCCGTAGAAATCGTGGAGGTGCAATATCCTGTCTCAGACCATATAAAAACACCTTAGAAAGCTAGGTGTTTTTATATGGGATAATTCCTGGTGCGCGAGAGAGGACTTGAACCTCCACGCCCTTGCGGGCACCAGCCCCTCATGCTGGCGTGTATACCATTTCACCACTCGCGCGTGGCCAAACTAACTCGCCTAGATTACCACAAAACGCCACAATCGAAAAGAGCTAGCCCATTGTGTATGCTAGCCAGAGGCACCAAACTCCCAGAATCGCCACGAGCGGCCATAATACGATCACGTTCATGCGATAGTAGGCTTCGCTCGGGCGGGTCCACACGCTCTGATCTCGCTTAGATCGTTTCTTGTATTGCTGGCGATAGGCCTCCCAGATGCGGCTGTGATTTGCTTCCACGAGGCCCGCCGCTATAATCGCCACTGTGCCTAGACCGCTCAAGCCCAAAATCGGCCGCTCTTGCAAGAGAATCATAAATGCGACTACGAGACCGAGCAACAATCCGAGCGCGAAACGTGGCTGCGGCATGGAACGACGAAAGAAAAACATGGGTAATCTCCTCGATATTATGTATGAGGCAAGTGGTCCGACAGGTGGCTTAGCGAGTACTCTGTCCGCAGGCGCCCGCGCATGATCGATTCGGTAACATCGACCTTTTTGCCAGGATTTAAGACATTATGGGGGTCAAAAATATGCTTAGTTTGACGCAGCAGCTCATACATTGCAGTGCCATACAGCTGCTGCAAATAAGGCGCCCGGATGAGCCCATCATTATGCTCAGCACTGGTGGATCCACCCAGGCTGATAACCAGCTCGGTAAAATCATGGCTCAAGTCCAGCATTTTCTCCACATCCTTCTTTTTGGACAGATCCAAGAAGGGCTGCAAGTGTAAATTAGCATCACCAGCGTGACCCCAAACCGCAATATCGAGATCGTATTTCTGTAGCAACTTATAGGTACGCTCAAGAAACGTTCCCAGCCGGGCCGCCGGCACAATGCCGTCCTCGATGAATGGTAGCGCCTTCTTGGCTCCGGGCGCCATCCAAATAACTGCAGCAGCACTGCGACGGATTTTCCAGAGTGCCTCCTGCTCAATAGGATCAGTCGAGACCCGAAAGTCGCCGGCATGTTTCTTGAGAATCGTCTGTGCTCGCCGCGCGTGCATATTTTGAGCAAACTGACTGCCGTCATCAAACTCAACCAACAACACGATCTTGGGCAGGGTGTCCGGCAGGAGGTTTTCTAGATCTTGAGACTGATGACGCCGGACATACGCCAACAAATGGTGGTCCACCAGCTCGAGCGCGCTGGGGCTAAGTGCGACCAGCTTTGTTATGGCGTCGCTTACCTGACGCAAGTCGTCAAAGTAGCCCACCAGGAGCGTCGTGCGCTGGTTCCAGACCACGGTTTTGAAGGTAATTTCAGTCACGACACCGAGTGTGCCCTGAGCCCCAATAATTACCTGGCCGAGATCAAACGAGCCGT
>Ga0207680_10000484_pt1 | contig 18888 bp, 20 predicted proteins | sample KBSS23metaG_FD_184321 | JGI IMG/M metagenome (GOLD analysis project Ga0207680, IMG submission 184321) | Switchgrass rhizosphere microbial communities from Kellogg Biological Station, Michigan, USA - KBS S2-3 metaG (SPAdes) (version 2) | ecosystem: Host-associated > Plants > Roots > Rhizosphere...
CGAAGGACCGCGTGGCGCAGATGAGTCCGACCTTGCAGGCGCTGCTCGGCTATGAGTTGCGGCGGCCGGGCGACATCATGGGACAGGTGAGCGGGTATCATCCGAGCAAGACGCTCGATCCCGATTGGGTGCTGCCGGTGCTGCGTCCGGCGCGAGCGGATCAATAAAAGGTTGTCACGGCCCGCCCAGTTGGTGCGCCGCGAACCTTCAAGCACAGACGAGACGTCACCTGGGTGGCCCGCAGTCGCGGGCCATGACATATGTGTTTTATGGACATTCCCGTTATCGACATCGAACCGTTTCGCACCGGCCGCGACCGCGCAAGCGTGGCACGCGCCTGGGACGCGGCGATGTGCAACACCGGCTTTGCGGTGATCGCGGGGCATGGCATTCCCGATGCGCTTCTGAACGGCGTGTACGACAAGGCGCAGGCGTTCTTCGCGCGGCCGCTGGATGAGAAGGCGAAGCTGTCGTTCGCTGACAAGGGCCGCGGGCAAGGTTATCTGCCGATGGGAAGCGAGGTCGTCGGGCGCGGACATGATGCCGACGCCAAGGCCGATCTGTGCGAGTCGCTGACCTTCGCCAATCCGCGCTTCGATGCAAAAGCGCCGGACAATGCGCTGGACGCGCGGCTCTACCGGGCGAACATCTGGCCGGACGACATGCCGGGCTTCCGCGACACGGTTGAGGCCTACATCGCGGCGGGGCGGGAGCTTGCGCTGACGCTGATGCGGCTGTCTGCGGCGGCGCTGGATTTGCCGAAGGGCTTCTTTGCACCGTTCTTCGACAGGATGGAATTGAACCTGCGCTGCGTGCTGTATCCGGATCAGCCGCAGGCGCCGGACGCGCATGCCTTGCGCTATGGCCCGCACACCGATTTCTCGGGTTTCACCATCCTGCGGCAGGACGATGCGCCCGGCGGGCTCCAGGTGAAGACGGCGGATGACTGGCAGGATGTGACGGCGATCCCCGGCACGCTGGTGATCAATGCGGGCGACCTGATCCAGCGCTGGACCAACGATCGCTGGGTGTCGAACGTCCATCGGGTAATCAATCCGCCGCGCGGGGTGATGGGCAGCACACGGCGGCTGTCGGTCGTGCTGTTCACCGGACCGAACGCGGATGCACGGATCGCCACCCTGCCCGGTTGCGGCGAATCAAAATACGCGCCAATCCTTGCCGGAGTTCACTCCGAACAGAGGATGCGCGAAACCTATGGGGCTGTTTCGTAGATCGACTGTCATGCCCGCAAAGGCGGGCACCCAGTCAACAACTGGCGCGGCATCGCGCGGGATTGCTTTCTGGGTCCCCGCCTTCGCGGGGATGACTGTCATTTTGTTCGCAAGTGCCGTGCAAGCAGCGGCACCGCTCTCGCGTGAGGCGCAGGTGGCGGCGGTGATCGCGCGCTATACAAAAGAGTCGCCGCAACTGCGCGTGTTGCTCCAGACCATGCCCAAGGGCGGCGACCTGCACAATCATCTCGACGGCTCGGTCTATGCCGAGGACTTCCTGCAATGGGCCAGTGAGGACGGGTTCTGCGTGGCCAAGACCACGCGCGCGCTGACGCCGCCGCCGTGCACACCGGACCAGGTTTCGGCGACCGGCCTCGCCGAGCGCGATCCGGTGTTCTACCAGGCGACCATCGACGCACTGTCGATGCGCAACTGGTCGCCCGGCAGCGGCACCGGCGAGTGGTCGGGGCATGACCACACCTTCGCGACGTTCGGGCGATTCATTCCGCTCGGCTCGCGGCACCTGGACGGCATGCTGGCGGCGACGCGGCGGATCGCTGCGGCGGACCATGTGAACTACATCGAACAGATGAGCGATCCGGGCGTGGCGTTCTCGCCCGAACTGTTTGCGGCCTCCATCGCATTCGACGCGGACGATTTCGAGAAGAGTTACGCCGCGGTCGCCCCGAAACTACCGGCGCTGGTCGCGGCAGCGCGCGCGGAATACGACGCAGCGGACGCGAAGATGCGGGCGCAGTTGCACTGCAACGCCTTCATCCTCCCGCCGGAGTGCGCGGTGAGGGTGCACTATCTCTATTATGTCGTGCGCACATTGCCGCCCAAGCTGGTGTTCGCGCAGATGGCACTGGGTTACGCGCTGGCGCTCGCCGATCCGCGCTTCGTGGGCGTGAACTTCGTCGCGCCCGAAGACGATGCGGTGGCGCTGAAAGATTTCGACCTGCACATGCGCATGTTCCGGTTTTTCTCGGAGAAGCATCCCGAGGTGAAGCTGGCGCTGCATGCCGGCGAACTCACGCTGGGGCTGGTGCCGCGCGAGGCGCTGGGCTTCCACATCCGCGAGACGGTCGAGGTGGCGGGCGCGCGGCGCATCGGCCACGGCTACGCGCTGCCCTACGAAAACGACCTGCCGTCGCTGCTGAAGGAGATGGCGGACAGGAAGGTCGCGGTAGAGATCAATCTCACCAGCAACGAGATCACCGCCGGCGTCTATGCGGTGGAGCACCCGATCTCGCTCTATCGCAACGCGGGCGTTCCGGTGACGCTGTCGGCGGATGACGAGGGCGTGTTCCGCATCGACCTGACGCATGAATATGTGCGCGCGGTGACGGAACAGAAGCTGGGTTATCGCGACCTGAAGGAATTCGCGCGCAACGGGCTGGAATACAGCTTCGTACCGGGTGAAAGCCTGTGGCAACGCGGGAACTACGCCCAGATCAACTTGGCGTGTGCCGGTAGCGTGGCGGGCGCGAAGGAGCCAACGCCGCGCTGTGCCGCGTTCCTGGCGGGGAGCGAAAAAGCCATGATGCAGTGGCACTTTGAGGCTGATGTCGCGGCCTACGAAGAAGCGGTGCTGGCGGGGCCTTTCGCGAAGCCCTAACGCAAACGTGTAGGGAGCGCACGAGGCACGCCGCATAGATTGCTGCCCGCTTTGCCTGGGAGCAGTCATTTCATGAAGCATGTTCTTTTGGGCGCCGCCGTCGCGGCACTGACACTCGCCGGCGCCGCTTACGCGCCATGCCGTGCGGATACGACGACGCCTGACTATATCGCCAACGCCGTCGCCGACACGACCCGGCCACAAGCTGACCGCGATGCCGATGCCATCCGCCTGCCGGCCGAGACCTTGGCCTTCGCGGGTGTGAAGCCCGGCCTGATCGTGGGTGAGCTTTATCCCTGCGGTGGCTACTTCACGCGCATGATCAGCGACGTCGTGGGACCGACGGGCAAGGATTACGGCCTGGAGACCACGCGCTGGAAGGGATGTGCCGAGGGCGACCAGAAAGTTGTCGGCGAGGGGCACAAGAACTTCTCGTTCGTCGCGGCGCCGTTCGGCGAATTCGTCGCGCCGGAGAAATTCGACTTGTTCTGGATCACCCAGAACTACCACGACCTGCACATCAAGGAGTACGGCAATGTCGACATGGCCGTGTTCAACAAAAAGGTGTTCGAGTCGCTGAAGCCGGGCGGCGTGTACTTCATTGTCGATCATCAGGCGGTGGGCAATCTCAGCGACGACGAGATCGCCAAGGTGCATCGCATCGCCAAGCGGCAGATGATCGCGGAAGTGGAGGCTGCCGGGTTCAAGCTGGCCGGCGAAGGCACGTTCCTCAACCGTGACGGTGACGATCACACCCTGTCGATCTTCGACAAGGCGATCCGCGGCAAGACCGACCAGTACGCGCTGAAATTCGTGAAGCCCTGAGGGTTTCATGGAGCCCTCGCTCCATGAAAGGCGCGCGGCGCTGGCGGTGGTTCCGGAAAGAAGCCGCCCGCGCCGTGTCGTCCTCAAGCTATCGTTGTCGTGGCCCGCGTTCGCGGTCGGTGACGGCCTACGCCTCGATCGCGATGTACATGTCGACATAGGAGCCCTTGCGTATCGGCTCGAAGTCGGCGGGGTAGAGCTCGAAATCGGGTGACGGCACGGTCTTGAGGCCGGACTTCGGCAGCAGCTCGCCCCAGATCACTGGCATCGCGGCCTGCATCTGCGGATGCAGCGGCGAGCCGTCCAGGGTCAGGCGGAACACGGCATAGCTGCGGGTGGCGATGTCGATGCGCTCGAAGCCGTCGGGCAGCGGCGCGTCGCCTTTCACCTCGACACCCGCGATGTATTTGAAGACGCCGTCGGCCTTGTCGACCATCTTTTCCACGCCATAGGTGCGCGCGTCGACCTGACCCGCGAGCGGCAGGACGCGGATCAGGCGCGGCCACAGCGCGGGGATGCCGTTCTTGTTCTCGTTGTTGAACAGCGCGCCAGGGCCGGCGACCGTGAAGGCGGCGCGCTTCACGAGATCGGGCAGCTTTTCGACCGCGGCTTTGGCGGTGGACGGCATCAGTCTCTCCGCAACAAGAAGGCGGCGTGGGGATTGGCGCTGATACTGGCCGGGCGGCACGCCATAGGCGCGGCGAAGGTGCGCATGAGCCGGCTGCGCCAGATGGAGAACACCATCGCGCTGGCCGGCCGCGGCACCGTCGAAACGCTGGCGCCAACCCTGTTCCAGATCGAGCGTCGGACGCCATTGCCGAGGGCGAGTTCGCCGACCTGGGTGTCAAGCCGGGCGCCGGGCTCAAGGCGCTTGCAGGGCTGCTGTCCAAACTGCGCCGCGCGCGCACCTAGCAGCGATTCCGCGCGCGAGACGTTTCCTTCGCCAGAACGGAGGACCGCCCATGACCGAACCAAACGCCTCGAATGCCGCGCAACAGAAACAGGATCAGGCAAAGCCGAAGCCGGTGAAACTGGATCCGCTGGGCAACAGCACCACGGATATTCCCGACGGCGCAGTGCATGGCGGCGAGATCACCAAGCCCGGCCAGATGGATGGCGACGAGGATGTCCCGGCCAACCTGACCGACGCCGAACTCAAGGCCATCGAGAAGAAGACCGGGCCGGTCGAGGGCTGATCGGAAGCCACCGGCCCGTCACGGGGGCGCGCTTCACCGAGCGTCGATTCTGTGCAAAGTACATTTTTTGTTCTCTGCCCGATCTGGGCTATCACACCAGTGGTACGATAAGAGAACGATATCTGGTATTTTTCAGCCCATTCAGCCCATTAACCTGTGGCTTGCAAACAAGAACAAAGTGCGTACATTGCCTCACACGTGGCGGCGGCTTGGGTTTTCCGGGTTGCTCTGAAATAACGGAGGCGGTTCTCATGTCACAGGCGGCTTTGCGGGTAGTGGCCAAGGAAGATAACGAGAAAAAGCGGGCCCTTGAGGCGGCGCTGACCCAGATCGACCGGGCGTTCGGCAAGGGTTCGGTCATGAAGATGGGTGCCCGCGATCTGGGCGTGGCGACCGATGCGGTTTCCACCGGCTCGCTCGGCCTCGACATTGCGCTCGGCATCGGCGGACTGCCCCGCGGCCGCGTGATCGAGGTCTATGGGCCGGAAAGTTCCGGCAAGACGACGCTGGCACTCCACGTCGTAGCGGAAATCCAGAAGAAGGGTGGTATCGCGGCGTATATCGACGCCGAGCATGCGATGGACCCCGGTTATGCCAAGAAGCTGGGCGTCGACATCGACGAAATGCTGATCAGCCAGCCCGACACGGGCGAGCAGGCGCTCGAGATCGTCGACACGCTGGTGCGTTCCGGCGGCGTCGACATCGTGGTCATCGACTCGGTCGCGGCCCTGACGCCCAAGGCCGAACTGGAAGGCGAAATGGGCGATTCCCTGCCTGGTTTGCAGGCACGCCTGATGAGCCAGGCGCTGCGCAAGCTGACCGCCTCGATCTCCAAGTCGAACACCATCGTGCTGTTCATCAACCAGATCCGCATGAAGATCGGCGTGATGTACGGCAACCCGGAGACCACGACCGGCGGCAACGCCCTGAAGTTCTATGCCTCGGTGCGTCTCGACATCCGCCGTATCGGCGCGCTCAAGGACCGCGACGAGGTGATCGGCAACCAGACCCGCGTGAAGGTGGTGAAGAACAAGGTCGCGCCGCCCTTCAAGCAGGTCGAGTTCGACATCATGTACGGCCAGGGCATCTCCAAGACCGGCGAGCTGCTGGATCTGGGCGTCAAGGCGGGCGTGGTGGAGAAGTCGGGCTCCTGGTTCTCCTATGACGGCGATCGGGTTGGCCAGGGCCGGGAAGCCGCCAAGCTCTTCCTCAAAACCAACCCCGATATCGCCGGCAAGATCGAAGCCGCGATCCGCGGCAGCATGGGCCTGCTTGCGGACCAGCTGGTGCTGGGCAGCGAAGACAAGGATGAGGACGAAGACGAGGAGTAATCCTTCCACTTTTGCGCGGCCTGACCGGGGCCGCGCTCCCGTGTTGTTCCTTTTAGGCATGAGAGGAACGACTCCGGCGAACGGGCGCCCCCGCCACGGGGCGCCCGTTCGTTTTTGCGCCCTCTGAAGGCCAGATTGGCCGCCATTCCGGGGCCGGGGATGACACAAAACCCCATGAACGCTACATAAATCCCCATGACCACCAGCCTCGCCGATATCCGCTCTTCTTTCATCGAGTTCTTCCGGGACCGCCAGCACGCGGTGGTGCCGTCGTCGCCGCTCGTGCCGCGCAACGACCCGACCCTGATGTTCACCAACGCGGGCATGGTGCAGTTCAAGAACGCCTTCACCGGCGCCGAGAAGCTGCCCTACAAGCGCGCGGTATCGGTGCAGAAATGCGTGCGCGCCGGCGGCAAGCACAACGACCTGGACAATGTCGGCTACACCCAGCGGCACCAGACCTTCTTCGAGATGCTGGGCAATTTTTCGTTCGGCGACTACTTCAAGGAAGCCGCGATCGAATACGCCTGGGATTATCTCAGCAAGACGCTGAGGCTGCCCAAGGACAAGCTCTGGGTTACCGTCTATCCGACCGACGAGGTCGCGCGGTCGCTGTGGAAGAAGATCGCCGGCATCAGCGACGACCGCATCGTCGGCCTCGAGGAAAACCTCTGGGCGATGGGTCCGCTCGGTCCCTGCGGATATTGCTCCGAGATTTTCTACGACCAGGGCGAGAGCGTCGCGGGCGGGCCGCCAGGCTCCCCGGACGAAGACGGCGACCGATTCCTGGAGTTCTGGAATTTGGTGTTCATGCAGTTCGAGCAAGTTGATGCGGACACCCGCATCGATCTGCCCAAGCCCTGCATCGACACCGGCATGGGGCTGGAGCGCATCGCCGCGATCCTCCAAGGCGTGCAATCGAACTACGACACCGACCTCTTCCGCCACCTGATCGCGGCATCCGTCGAGGCGAGCGGCGCCAAATCCGAGGGCGAAGCGAAGTTCAGCCATCGTGTGATTACGGACCATCTGCGCGCGACCTCGTTCCTGATCGCCGACGGCGTGATGCCGTCGAACGAAGGGCGCGGCTACGTGCTTCGCCGCATCATGCGCCGCGCCATGCGCCATGCGCACCTGATCGGCGCGAAAGATCCGCTGATGTACCGGCTGGTGCCCTCGCTGGTGGCGGAGATGGGCGCCGCTTATCCCGAGCTCAAGCGCGCCGAACCGCTGGTGACGGAGACGCTGAAGCTGGAGGAAATCCGCTTCCGCGAGACGCTGGCGCGCGGCCTGAAGCTGCTCGACGAAGCGACCGGCGGCATGGGCAAGGGGTCGACCCTGCCCGGCGAAACCGCGTTCAAGCTCTACGACACCTATGGCTTCCCGCTGGACCTCACGCAGGATGCGCTGAAGGCCAAGGATATCGCGGTCGACACGGATGGCTTCAACGCCGCGATGGCGCGTCAGAAGGCCGAGGCCCGCAAGGCGTGGGCCGGCTCGGGCGAGACGGCCGACGAATCCAAGTGGTTCGAGATCCGCGACGAGTTCGGCTCGACCGAATTCCTCGGCTACGACACCGAAAATGCGGAAGGCAACGTGCTGGCGCTGTTCAAAAACGGCGCGCGCGTGAACGAGGCGTCGGCCGGCGACATCGTTCAGGTGCTGACCAACCAGACGCCATTCTATGGCGAGTCGGGCGGCCAGGTCGGCGACCAGGGCATGATGAAGGGGCCCAAGGGCGAGGCCATCGTCGAGGACACCGAGAAGAAGCTCGGCACGCTGCACGTGCATGTCGCGAAGATAACGAGCGGCTCGCTGAAGGTCGGCGACGCGGTCGACCTGAAGGTCGATGGCGAAAAGCGGCGCGCGACCCGCGCGAACCATTCGGCGACGCATCTGCTGCACGCGGCGCTAAAGCGCGTGCTGGGTGAACACGTCGCGCAGAAAGGTTCGCTGGTCGCGCCCGAACGGTTGCGCTTCGACTTCTCGCATCCCAAGCCCGTCAGCCATGACGAGATCGAACGTGTCGAGTCGATGGTCAACGAGGTCATCCGCCAGAACTCCGACACGCTGACGCGGCTGATGCCGACGACGCAGGCCGTCGAGGAAGGCGCGGAGGCGCTGTTCGGCGAGAAGTACGGCGACGAAGTGCGCGTGCTGTCGATGGGCATCGACGGTGAGAAGACCTACTCGGTCGAATTGTGCGGCGGCACGCATGTCCGCCGGCTGGGTGACATCGGGCTGTTCACGATCCTGGCGGAGAGTGCGGTGGCGGCCGGCGTACGGCGCATCGAGGCCCTGACGTCGGAAGGCGCGCGCCAATACCTGTCGGGGCAGGCGGAGATTGCCAGGGAAGCGGCAGCAGCGCTCAAGACCTCGCCCGCCGATCTCGCGGCGCGAGTGACGGCGCTGTCGGAGGAACGGCGCAAGCTGGAACGTGAGTTGTCGGACGCCAAGAAGGCGCTGGCGCTGGCCGGGCCGGCGCGCAGCGGCGAGAGCGACGGCGCCAAGACCATTGCAGGCGTGAAGACGATCCTGCGGGTGGTCGAGGGCGTGAACGCCAAGGACCTGAAAGGCCTCGCCGACGACGCCAAGCAGAAGCTGGGCTCGGGCGTGGTGGCCTTTGTCGCGGTGGCAGACGGGCGTGCGTCGCTGGTCGTCGGTGTGACCGAGGATCTGACCAAGAAGATCAACGCGGTCGACCTGGTGAAGCTGGGCGCCGAAGCGCTGGGCGGCAAGGGTGGCGGCGGGCGGCCCGATATGGCGCAGGCCGGCGGGCCCGACGGCGCCAAGGCCGCCGACGCACTGGCGGCGATCGAGCAGCGCCTGAACGCGGCATGACGCGGCGGCCCGGCGACACGTTGCGCCGTCGGGCTTATCTCGCGCTCGAAGGCGGACAGCTCGGCGGCCCCGCCGGTATCGCGGTCGAGTTCACGCTGATCGCGCTGATCGTCGGCAACGTCATCGCCTACACCTTGCAAAGCCTGCCTGATGTGGCGCGCGATTATGGCGGCGCGCTGTCGCTGTTCGAGCTGGTGTCGATCGTGATATTCGCAATCGAGTACGCCGCGCGGCTGTGGACCGCGCCTGAAGACCCGGCGGCCGGTGAGCGCGGGCCGGTGATGGGGCGGCTCTGGTACGCGACCACACCGCTGATGGTGATCGACTTCGTCGCGGTCGCTCCCACCTTGGTCGCCTATTTTGTGCCGTTCCTCGACCTGCGGGTGCTGCGGCTGGTCCGGCTGCTGCGCCTGCTCAAGATCGCCCGCTATTCGCCGGCATTGTCGGCGCTGGCGCGCGTGCTGTCGGAGGAACGGCGCGCGCTCTATGGCAGCTTCCTGCTGTTTCTGTGCGCCATGATCCTGTTCGCCGCCGCGATGCACGCCATCGAGGGCGGTGTACAGCCCGAGAAATTCGGCACCATCCCAAAAGCGATGTGGTGGTCGGTGTCGACACTGACCACCGTCGGCTACGGCGACGCCGTGCCCCACACACCGCTGGGACGGTTGCTGGCGGGCGCCGCGATGGTGATCGGGCTGGGCCTAATGGCGCTGCCAGTCGGCATCATCGCGACGGGGTTCGCCAATTCCATCCACCGCCGCGACTTCATCGTGACCTTCGGCATGCTGGCGCGTGTGCCGCTGTTCGAGGGTTTGGACGCCAAGACGGTCGGCGACATCATGGACCACCTGCGTGCTTATTCCGTAGGTTCCGGCGACATCGTGTCGACCCGCGGCGAGAACACGGCAGCGATCTATTTCATCGTCGCCGGCGAGATCGAGGCACAGATCAAGGATCGCAGGAGCCGCTATGCCGCCGGCGAAGTGTTCGGCGCGCTCAGCGGCAACAGCGAGGATCTGCGCGACGCGGTGATCATCGCCGCCACGCCGGCGCGGCTGCTGGAGTTGTCGAGCGGCGATTTCGATCACCTGGTCGCGACCCGGCCAGGACTGCGCGATCACATGCGCCAGCGCCTGACCGAGAGCGTGTTCGCCGACAAGCCATTCTGACGCTTAGGGCGTGCAGTAGATCGCGATCTTGTTGCCGGTAGGATCGCGCAGATAGGCGCCGTACCAGCTCTGCTTCTCTGGCGGGCGATAGCCGGGCTTACCTTCGTCGGAGCCACCAACTCTCAGGCCCGCGGCATGGGCGGCGTCGACCTGCTCCTGGCTGTGCGCCTTGAAGGCGACCATCATGCCGTTGCCGAACGTCGCCGGCTCCTTGTTGAAGGGCGGGCAGACATAGACGCTGTGATTGTCGTCGCCACACGGGCCGTAACCGATCCAGCCGCCATCGGCGAACTTGCGCTCACAGCCGCAGGCACCGAGCACTGCGTCGTAAAACTTGCCCGATGCCTCACTGTCGTTCGCACCGATCGTGACGTAACCAATCATCATGTTTCCCACCTCCCAAAACGGACGCGGAGACTACATGAGCACATGGAACGTAACAAGAACATACTGACAGAGGGCATATGCACCCGGCGCATGCGGGTTGCTGACAAGGTCCGGTCAGCCCCGGCCGTTGGCGAGCGGGATGGTGAAGGCGATGACGGCGCCAGCCGGCAGGTTGGGCGAGACGGCGAGGGTGCCGTGATGCTCTTTCACGATCTGGCGACAGATCGGAAGGCCAAGGCCCGCATTGATGAAGCTGGTCGTGGCAAATGGCTCATCGAGCTGCCTGGCAATGTCCTGCGGCAGCCCCGGCCCGGTATCGGCGACCGCCACACGCAAGGCCCCGTCGCGCATCGATGCCGACACGTCGATCGCACGGCGCGGCGACTCCCGCATCGCCTCCACCGCATTGGTGATGAGATTGAGCAGACATTGCTGGATCTGCACGCGATCCATCGGGATCTTGGGCAGGTCTGGATCGACGCGAATTGTTAGTACGGCGCCACCGGCCCGCACGGTGGAGGCCGACAATCGCGCAGCGTCCGCCACGATCGACGCAACGTCCTCCGACTTGTGCACCGTCGTGCTGGCCGCCATGAAGGTCCTCAGGCCCTTCACGAACTCGCCGGCGCGGTCGACCTGAAGCGCAAGCTTGGTCATCAGCTCTTCGGTCTGGAGCTCGTTGAGCGTGCTGCGACTACGCCGAAGCGCGCTCAGGTAATTCCGCGCGGCAGTTAACGGCTGCGACACGTCATGCGCCAGCGCCGATGCCATCATGGCGATAGCGCTAAGCCGCGACATCTGCACCATGCCGGCGCGGAGCGAATCCATATGCGCCAGCTCATCATTGGCGAATTGAAGGCGCGCGATCATTTCGCCCTGCTCGCGGCTCATGCGGACACGCGACTCGTCGGTCTCGGGATTCAGGACGGACTTCGTGACGTCGCGCACGCGATAGACGATCCAGAGGAGGTTGCCATGATGGTCGAGGATGGGCGTATTCGCCGTGCTCCAGTATTTTTCCTCGAGCTCGCCCGGCTGCGCGGGGCGCGCGAGGTCGAAGCGCAACACCGGCATCGCGTCGGAGCGCCGCGAGCGCGCCACACGTTCGAGGGACGCGCGAAGCTGGACGACGGTGTCGGAATCGGGCCGGGAGGAGTCAACCCGGAGAAGATCGAATAGATTGCGATCGATCAGGTCGCTGCGTTCGGCGCGCGCGACACGGCAATAACCATCCGTCGCCGCGACGATGCGGAAATCGGGCGTGAGGACCAGGTAATTGACCGGCGATTTCTCGAAGAGGGCTCGAAAATCGACCGGCACTGCGGCAGGCGCCATGGATAATCTCCTTCGGTCACTGAACAACCGAGCCGCCAAAACAGTGATACGGAATACTACGTAGCCGTGGTCAGTACGTACCGGATGCTGCGTATGCCAAAACTGGGTAGGGTTTATGCCTTCGGCCACGTTTCGGGGAGACCGACCCAGGTGCAACGGGTCGCGTCCTGTGCGGAGAAGATGGGATCGGGGACCGGATCGTCCGCGAAGCAGCCGCCGGCAATGCCGGTGAACTCCGGCATGAAGTTCTGCGACTTCCAGAACAGCGTGGTGCCGCAACGAAAACAAAAATGGCGCACATAGGTGTTGGCCGGGTCGTTGCCGGTGTAGACGCTGGTCGTGCCGGTCTTCGCGACAACGGCCATGTCGGGGAAATAAACCGACCAGCCAAAGGCGCTGCCGGTGCGGCGCTTGCAGCTGGAGCAATTGCAGATGCCGTTGAGCACGGCGTCGCCTTCGACCGTGATCGAGGCGTCGCCGCAGCAGCAACGGGCGGTATGTGCCACAGCGCCTACGCCATGGCCTTCTTCAGGTTCTCGTCGACCTTGTCGAGGAAACCTTCGGTGGTGAGCCACTTCTGTTCGGGGCCGACCAGGAGCGCGAGATCCTTGGTCATGTCGCCGTCTTCGACCGTCGCGACGCAAACGTGTTCGAGCGTGTGCGCGAACTTGTCGAGCTGCGGGTTGTTGTCGAGCTTGGCGCGATGGCTGAGGCCGCGAGTCCAGGCGAAGATCGAGGCGATCGAGTTGGTCGAGGTCGACTTGCCCTTCTGGTGCTCGCGGTAGTGGCGCGTGACGGTGCCGTGCGCGGCTTCCGCTTCTACCGTCTTGCCGTCGGGCGACAGCAGCACGGACGTCATCAGGCCGAGCGAGCCGAAGCCCTGGGCCACGGTGTCGGACTGCACGTCGCCGTCGTAGTTCTTGCACGCCCAGACGTAGCCGCCGGACCATTTGAGCGCCGAGGCGACCATGTCGTCGATCAGGCGGTGCTCATAGACGATGCCCAGATCCTTGAACTTCGCCGCGAACTCCGCGTCGAACACTTCCTGGAAGATGTCCTTGAAGCGGCCGTCATAGGCCTTGAGGATCGTGTTCTTGGTCGAGAGATAAACTGGGTACTTGCGGGCGAGGCCGTAGTTCATCGAGGCGCGCGCGAAGTCGCGGATCGAGTCGTCGAGGTTGTACATCGCCATCGCGACGCCTGAGCCCGGCGACTTGAAGACTTCCTTCTCGATCACCTTGCCGTCTTCGCCGACGAACTTGATGGTGAGCGTGCCCTTGCCGGGGAATTTGAAGTCGGTGGCGCGGTACTGGTCGCCGAAGGCATGACGGCCGACGACGATCGGCTGGGTCCAGCCCGGCACCAGGCGCGGCACGTTCTTGCAGATGATCGGCTCACGGAAGATCACGCCGCCCAGGATGTTGCGGATCGTGCCGTTGGGCGACTTCCACATCTCCTTGAGCTTGAATTCTTCGACGCGGGCCTCGTCCGGGGTGATGGTGGCGCACTTCACGCCGACCCCGTGCTTGGCGATGGCGTGTGCGGCGTCGACGGTCACCTTGTCGTTGGTGGCGTCGCGGTGCTCGATCCCAAGGTCGTAATATTCGAGCTTCACGTCCAGGTAGGGAAGGATCAGCTTCTTCTTGATGAGGTCCCAGATGATGCGGGTCATCTCGTCGCCGTCGAGCTCGACGACCGGATTGGCAACCTTGATCTTGTCCATGATGGGCCTCGGAATTGCTGCTGGCGCGGGGTATAGCGGGGGTCTTATGACCCGTCAAAGCCGCAAATGAACGCTCCCGTCATCATCCTGTCCCACCCCCAATTGGGCGAAAATATCGGTGCCGCGGTGCGGGCGATGAAGAATTTCGGCATCGAGGACCTGCGGCTGATCAAGCCGCGCGACGGCTGGCCGAACGAGAAGGCCGGGCACATGGCGGCGGGCGCGGCGGACCTCTTGGACAAGGTGCGGCTGTACGACGATGCTGCCAGCGCACTGGGCGACCTGGAGATCGTGTTCGCGACCACCGCGCGTGAGCGCGGCGTGGCCAAGCCCGTGGTGACGCCGCCGGAATGCGCGCGGCAGCTTCGGGCGGCGTCGGCAAAAGGCATCCGCACCGGCATTCTGTTCGGCGGCGAACGGTCCGGTCTGGACAATGACGAGGTGTCGCTGGCGACGACGATCGTCACGATCCCGACGGCGGAGTTTTCGTCGCTTAATCTTGCACAGTCGGTGATGTTGCTCTGCTACGAGTGGTTCCGCGCGGCGGACGAGACGCCGACGGTGCGCATCGACCACGGGCCGATTGCCAAACCGGCGACGCGGGAAGAGTTATTCCAGCTGTTCGAACACCTGGAAGGTGAGCTGCTGAAGTCGGGCTTCCTGTATCCGCCGACCAAGGAGACGCCAATGATCCGGCACATGCGCGCACTGCTCAATCGCGCGAAGCTGACGGACCAGGAAGTGCGCACCATCCGCGGCATGATCGTGGCATTGGCGAAGGGCAAATTCCGCCGTCCGCCACCGGACCACGCATGATCGCGCTTACCTTCGCCATCCTTGCCGCAATCGCGCTGGCGGCCGGCGCCTTCGCGGCATGGCCGATCCTGCGTGCGCAAGAGAATCGTGGACGGTTCGTGCTGGCCGTGGCAGCGGTTCTGTTCGTGCTGGGCATCGGCGGCGGGATGTATCTGTTTCTCGGACAGCCGCAGCTTGCGGCGCGCACGCTCGAAGGCTCCAACGCCCGGGATTTGAACGCACTGATCGGGCGGCTGGGCGTTGCGGTGCGCGAGCATCCCGCCAATCCACGCGGCTGGGCGCTGCTGGGGCAGGGTTATCTGACGGCGCGCGATCCGGCGGATGCGGCGAAGGCCTTCGCGCGCGGCATCGACGCAGCGAAGGCGACGGGCATGTCGCCGACGATCTTCTATTCGGCCTATGGCGAAGCGTTGACCCAAGCGTCGGCCGGAGCGGTGACGCCGGAGGCCGAGGCGGCGTTCATACAGGCGCTGGCGCTCGATCCCAAGGACCAGGCGGCGCGGTATTACCTGGGCCTCGCCGCAGCGGCGCGCGGCAACACCGCCAAGGCACTGGCAATGTGGAAGGCACTGCTGGCGGATCTGCCTGCGAACTCACCAGTGCGGGCCGACCTTGTGGACCGTATCGCGGCGTTGACCGCGAGAGCGGCAGGCGGGCCGCCGGACGTCGGTGCGATGGTCGCAGGACTGGCGGCCCGGCTGAACACGAATCCCGATGATTCCGAAGGATGGCTGCGCCTGGTCCGCGCCTATGCCGTGCTTGGCGACAAAGCGAAAGCGCGGGCAACACTCGGCGATGCGCGGCGCGCTATGAAGGAGCGCGGCGACGTGCTCGCCGCGCTCGATGCCGAACAGAAAGAACTCGGTCTCTAGCGGATCAATTGTCCGCGCGCTTGGCGCGGAGCTTCGCCCAATCGACGTCGGTGTCTTCGACGATGATCGTGATGTAGCAGTAGTTCATCACGTACTTGAACAGCCGCGAACGGACGACGCCTTTGAGCGGGATGTTGCGCATACCCGGATCGTCACCTGGGATGTCAACGAAGTCGCCGACATTGGGAATCAACGCGAACTGATCGTGATCGACCTCGACATCCACCGGCTGTGTGTTGTCCACCGGGGCGGCGGCGCCCTTTGGCAGAAAGCGATAGTCGATGCCGTACTTCACGTGCCGTCTCCATGCGTGTGCTGGACCGCATACTTACCGCGAAGCGGGACAAGTCAAGCGGCGCACGGTCAGTTGACACCACGAAGCAAAACGGCGGCTTTTCAGCCGCCGTTCGCATGCCGTTCCGGGATAAGCTCAACCGGAAACGCGGCCCTGCCAGACGGGCCAGCAGTTGGTCTTTCCCGCGCGCTTTTCGTTGTTGTAGAGCTTCATCTGTGCATCTTCGGCGTTCGCGCCCTGGCTCAATGCCATGAAATCGCTGCCGCCGGCGCACCAGACGTAGAATTGATGGCGTCCTGACGAAAAGAAATCCGCCTGCTTGGAGGACGTGAAGTTGGCTGCCAGTGCCACGCCAGCCACGGCCAGTACCACGCCACCGACTGCCGCCCCCAATACGCGCTTCATCGTCATACCTGTTGTGCTCCAAACAGCTTTGGACCCTCGCGCGAGCCCTGTTTCTCTTATCAGGGAGCCGTAAGTCCCTGCCACGTTTCGAAGTTTCCGCCCCAGCTTGGGCCCGCTGTCACGCGCAGGCCTCAACCCTAGGCAAAAGCTACACAAGGCCCATGGCCTTGTCATGCTCAAATCGCAGAAGACCCACCGCTTTACGCGGTTATCCGGATGCCTTCGGCACCCAGACCACGAAGCATCGCCTCTATTTCAAGGGCCGCGGTTTCGACTTCGTCTTTGTTGCGCCCACGCGCGACAAGTTGAACGCCGTTTCCGTCTTCGCGATAGAAGGGATAGCTGCCGATTGCGACCTCTTTATGGTCCATCTGAATTTTCTTCAGACCTTCGGCGAGTCGGCCCTCGGGAACTTTGGTCTGCACGGTTGCCGCATGCACGACAGCGCCGCGCTGAAGCAGGGGCTCAATCGCATCCATCATCGCGCGCATGATCATCGGCACGCCCGCCATGACGAACACGTTGCCGATGTGCACGCCGGGCGCGGTGGAGACGCTGTTGCGCACCAGTTCCGCTCCGACGGGAATGTAAGCCATGCGCCTGCGCGCATCGTTGAATTCGCCGGGCTTGTAGCGCGCCGCCATCGCGGCGATCGCTTCGGGATGATGGTAGCAGTCGACTCCGAACGCCGCAGCCACCGCCTCAAAGGTGATGTCATCATGCGTGGGACCGATGCCGCCGGTGGTGAAGACGTAGGTGTAGCGCGCACGCAGCGCGTTCAGCGCGTCGACGATCTCTTTCTGAATGTCGGGTACGACGCGGGCCTCGCGCAGGTCGATGCCAAGCGCGCTCAGGAAGCGCGCGATGTATGACGTGTTGGTGTCCTGCGTGCGGCCGGAGAGGATTTCATCTCCGATGACGAGGATGGCAGCGGTCGGCGCGGAACTCATGTTCCATCCTTTACCAGATAAGCAGGAACAGCCGCCACCACTGGGCGTTTTGTTGACGATGGGGTACTGAGGAGATTCCCATGTCCAATCCCAGAAGCACACTGCAAATCGCAGGGCACCCGATCCATGTCATGATCGTGCCGTTTGTCATTGCCTTCTATGTCGGTGCGTTCGTCACCGACCTCGCCTATGCCGGAACCGGCGATCCCTTCTGGGCACGCGGTGCAATCTGGCTGCTGGCCGCCGGTGTCGTCATGTCGGTGCTGGCTGCTCTCGCCGGAATCACCGACTTCCTAGCCGAACCGCAAATCCGCAGCCTGAGCGCGTCGTGGTGGCACTTCGGCGGCAACGCGCTGGTCGCGGTGATATCGATCGCCGATCTCTATCTGCGCTATGTCGCGGGCTACCAGTCCGGGTCGGAGCAGTATCTGTGGATGTCGGGTCTCGTGGTGGCGCTCCTGATCTTCACCGGCTGGAAAGGCTGGGAGATGGTCTACAAGGATCATGTCGGCGTCAGCGAAACGACCCTGCACCCCGCCGAATAGGCCGAATTTGCTTGCTTTCCGGCCCGGCCGCGGGTGCCGGGCCAGAAAGTCATTGGGGATTAAGCGCCGGATCGTTATATCGGAACCATGCTGTCCTTCATGCCCGATGCCGAAGCCTTTGAAGCCACCCGCCGCGCCCACTTCGCGGTGACGCTGCACAATCCCGAGGACTTCGAGGGCATGCGCCGCGCCGGACGGCTGGCCGCCGAGGTGCTCGATCTGCTGGTGCCAGAGGTGAAGCCCGGCGTCACGACGGAATATCTCGACAAGCTCGCCTATGACTATGTGGTGAGCCATGGCGGCGTGCCGGCGTGCATGGGCTATCGCGGCTATCGCCACACGACCTGCACCTCGATCAATCACGTGGTCTGTCACGGCATCCCGAACGACAAGCCGCTACGCGACGGCGATATCGTCAATATCGACGTAACGGTGATCGTGGACGGCTGGCACGGCGACACCAGCCGCATGTATCTGGTCGGTGACGTGAAACTGAAGGCGCGGCGCCTGGTCGACATCACCTACGACGCGATGATGCGCGGCATCGCTCTCGTGAAGCCTGGCGCCACCACCGGCGACATCGGCCATGCGATCCAGAGCTTCGCCGAAGGGCAGGAACGCTGCTCCGTCGTACGGGATTTTTGTGGGCATGGGCTGGGACGCATCTTCCATGCGCTCCCCAACATCGTTCACTATGGCAAGCCGGGGCACGGCATCGGCTTGAAGCCCGGCATGTTCTTCACCGTCGAGCCGATGATCAACCTCGGCGGATATGGCGTGAAAGTTTTGGGGGATGGCTGGACGGCGGTGACACGCGACCGTTCGCTTTCCGCGCAGTTCGAACATTCCGTGGGCGTGACCGAGAATGGCGTCGAGATCTTCACCAAATCGCCCAAAGGGCTCGACCGCCCTCCCTACAACATCTGAGCCGTCCGAACTGGGCGATGTCGCAGGGCTGTTTCGGGCTGCCGTTGCATCGGCACGGCCGGACCAACTTGGCCATCGTGAGCGGCTGCGCGACCGCTTCCTGGAAGGCGGGGCGGATGCATTGCCGGACTATGAGCTGATGGAGCTGGTGCTGTTCGCAGCCGTCCAGCGCCGCGACATGAAGCCGTTGGCCAAGAAACTGATAGAGACCTTCGGCAGCTTCGCCGAAGCCATCGCGGCTCCACGCGCACGGCTACTCGAAGTCGACGGCGTCGGCGACAGCGTGGTGGCGCAGCTCAAGATCGTGGAAGCGGCGGCGCTGCGCCTGTCGAAGGGCAGGGTGCTGAACCGGCCCGCACTGAGTTCGTGGAACGCGCTGCTGGACTACTGCACGGCGGCGATGGCGCGCAGTCCGCATGAA
>Ga0207680_10000485_pt1 | contig 18857 bp, 15 predicted proteins | sample KBSS23metaG_FD_184321 | JGI IMG/M metagenome (GOLD analysis project Ga0207680, IMG submission 184321) | Switchgrass rhizosphere microbial communities from Kellogg Biological Station, Michigan, USA - KBS S2-3 metaG (SPAdes) (version 2) | ecosystem: Host-associated > Plants > Roots > Rhizosphere...
GATCAGGAAGTGTTAGGGCCGCCCTAGTATTTATCGCACAAATTTTGAGGTTCTTTGGTCTACGGCTTTGAAATTGCCTACCGGATATGTACAATTGCGGAAGCCCAAACTTTATGGGCACGGATTCGCTTTCATGGTTAGTTTTTGCAGACTTCGTCTTCCCGCGGCGCTTTCCGCGCTCGCCCTCCTGGCTTCAGCCCATGCCCAAACCGACGTGCTCACACAGCACAACGATAACGCGAGAACGGGCTGGTACAAGAGCGAAACCAAGCTGAATCCGTCCACAGTGAACGTCCACACGTTCGGTCGAATTCTGTCCCGCTCCATCGATGGTCGGTGCATGAGCCAGATCCTGGCGGTGGCCAATGTCCCGATACCGAACATCGGTACACGAAGTTGCATTTACGTCACCACGGTGAAGAACACGGTCTATTGTTGGGACGCGATCAACGCATCCGCGACAACTCCTTTCTGGACGCGAAATTTCGGACCGAACGTGTTGTCCTCACTCGTGTCGGGCGGCGTCCAACCGGAGATCGGCATCGTCGGAACGCCGGTGATCGACAAGGCGGCGAACGCACTTTATGTCGTTGCTTATACGAATGTTGCGGGAGTGATCACGTACCACCTCCATGCGATCGACATTCGCACGGGAGCGGACCTTCCTGGAAGTGGATTGTTGATCCAGGGAAGCGTGCCCGGAATTGGTGCAGGTTCCGTTGGTGGCGTCGTTACTTTCAATCCGATGAAGCAATTGCAGCGTAGCGCGCTCTTGCTCCAGAACGGAAAGATCATTATTTGTTTTGCTTCACACATGGACAAAGATCCGTACCACGGATGGGTGTTCGAAGTGGATCAGGCGACGATGGCGATCGACGCGATCTTCTGCAACACGCCGAACACTTCTCGTGGCGGAATTTGGATGTCGGGTCAGGGTCCTTCTTCCGACGGCACATCGATTTATTTCTCAAGTGGTAATGGACCGACGAAAGCGACGAGTGTTGTCGGCTACGGCGATAGCGTTGTCAAGCTATTGTTGGATGGCCACCTGACTTTTCAGGATTCGTTTGCGCCGTTCGACTCAACGACTTTGGACAAATACGATCTCGATTTTGGAAGCACGGGCGTCCTCGCGATTCCGGGAACGAACTATGTGATGTGCGGAAGCAAGTCGTCCATCCTTTACATATTGGATCGCAATAACCTTGGTGGATATCATCCGGCGGGCGATACGGTTTATCAGGAATTCAAGGCGACGCCGGAACATATTCACAGCGCACCCATCTGGTGGAGTACTCCGGCGGGATCGTTCGCTTACATCTGGGGTGAGGACGACGTCGCTCGACAGTTTCAATGGCAGGATAATAAATTCAATACGACACCCTATGCCACAAGCACGTACAAGCTTTTGGATGGACACATGCCTGGCGGAATGCTTTCCGTCTCGTCCAACAACACAGACCCGACTACAGGAATTGTTTGGGCGCTCCACATCGACCACGCGTTGAATCCGACTGCGATCTCGACAGGACCGAGCGTGCTGCGCGCATTCCGCGCGGACAACATTGGTGTCGAGCTGTGGAATTCGGAGATGTTCGGCACGCTCGATGCGGTTGGTAATTTCTCGAAGTTCACGAGTCCGACGATCGCCTTTGGCCGCGTGTACACCCCGAGTTCTGACGGCAAGATTCGCGTCTATGGAATTCTGGGGACGAAGCGGGCGGTTCTGACGTTGAGCAATCTTGCTCAGGTATTTGATGGAACGCCAAAGAGCGTGTCGGTTGCGATCGATCCCGTAGGATTGGCCGGATTGAAGGTCACGTACAACGGTTCGACGACCGCTCCGACGGCAGTCGGTTCTTATGCAGTTGTCGCGAGTTTGACGACGACGGGCTGGACGGGCCCATCGGTCAAGGGAACGCTCGTGATCTCGCCTCCTCCTGCGAAATAACTATTTTGCGATGCGGTAAAGCATTCGCCCGATACCAAAGCTGCCGGCATCGAACGGCAGCTTTGAAAGTTTTACGGACTTCACTCGTCCGCCGGTGAAGCCAAAGAATCGCGCACCTGGATCGATCTTTACAAACTGGGTCAACACGATTCCCTTTGGAGAGATGATCTCCATTTGCATCTTCCGTCCTTTCTTCCACACGGGCATCAGCTCCACTCCAAATGCGGAAAGAGGCTTGGAGAACGTGAGGGTAACGGCAACTCCATCAGGCGACTCGAGAATCTTTGGGTTTAGACCTTTTTGCCAGTACGACCATCCCGTGGGGACGTCTTGTCGGGTTAGAGGGATTGAGAAGTTGACGGTGAGTCCGCCGGGCAAGGAAAGGGAAGTGAGCGGGTTCTCGGGCACGCCGGGGAGGACAACCTCCTTCGCTCCTGTACGGAGGACCTGTGACCTTTCCGTCGTGAGGGATTGAGCTTGGGCGAATGCTTGGCAGAGAGCGGCCAGGACGAGGAGCGGTAGACGCATGAGGGAAATACGCAAGGTGGTGGCTTGTGAATTACCCAATTTGTGGTGGCGGGCTTTGGGCAGGCTGATCGTCCTTGGTTACGCGCCGCTATTAGGAACTGAGTGAATTCTGAAGCGGTATTGTCTGAACAATGCCCCTCATAACATTCTTGCTCCTTCCTTTCCTGGCAACGCAGGGAGCTGCTGCGAAGCCGGCAGCCCAGCAACAAGCTCCCTATCCGATCTTTGAGACCGACAAGATCGCGCCTTCTGAATATCGCGATCGGCGCGAGAAGCTCATGGCGAAAATGGAGCCGGGTTCGATCGCGGTTGTGCTGACGAATCCAGTTCGCAATCGCAACAACGATGTCGATTTCGAGTTTCGCGGTTCTTCGGACTTTCTCTATCTCACTGGTTTCGAGGAGCCGGATGCGGCCCTGGTGTTGATTCCGGACGGCGTCGACTTCAATGGAAAGAGAGTGAGGGAAGTGATGTTCATGAACGAGCCGGACATCATGTCGCTCACGTGGCTTGGCTACCGGATGGGTTCGCAGAATGCGCCAAAGATGCTCGGCGTGGACGCCGCGACTTCGAACGGATCCTTCGAAACAGTTCTTCCAAACTTGGCAGCGGCGGCGAGCGCGAAGAAGATCGCGATCGTTGGTCCACCCGACGCGACGGGAAGCATTCTGGGCATGATTGCTACTGTCCAAAAGTTTGAGAAAGACAGCGGATACACGGAGGCTAGTTCGTTGTCGCCAGTCATACGACAGATGCGCGCGATCAAGTCGCCTGCCGAAATCGTGTTGTTGAAGAAAGTGTGTGAGGTCTCGACGCACGGACATGTGGAAGCGATGCGCTCGATCAAGCCGGGAATGCATGAGTGGGAAATCGGTTCGCTCGTCAAGTATTTGTTTGGTCGAGAGGGATGCGAATACACCGGGTATCCACCGATCTGTGGATCGGGTGCGAATAGCACGATCCTTCACTACGAAACGAATCGTGGGCCGATTCATGACGGCGATGTGATGTGCATGGACACGGCGGGCGAATTTCATGGCTATTCTGCGGACGTGACGCGATCTTTTCCGGTCAACGGTAAGTGGTCAAAAGAGCAGCGCGAGATCTACATGGTGGTGAAGAGTGCGCAGGACGTTGGCATCTCGATGTGCAAGAAAGATGCGACGATGCGTGGGATCGAAACTGCGGTGCGGGCCGAACTCACAAAGGGGCTCGTTGCGCTCGGGATCATCAAGGATGCTTCTCAACTTCGCCAGTACTACCCGCACGGTTTTGGACACGGCATCGGGCTCGATGTGCACGATCCGGTTCCTCCGACGCTTCAGCCCGGAACTGCTTTGACGGTCGAGCCAGGCATTTACATCAAAGAGGGAAGCCCGTGCGACAAGAAGTATTGGAACATCGGCATCCGAATCGAGGATGACATTCTTGTTACGGATGGAGATCCGGTGAACATGTCGGCAGGCGCGCCGCGCGACCCGGATGTGATCGAGAAGGTTATGAAAGAACAGGGCATCGGAAACATGCCCTTCAAGTCAGCTAGCTAGTTCTTGGCGTTCTTGGAATCGGGTGCGTCTTTATTGGGCGCGCCCGCATCCAACTTTTCTTTCAGCCACGCCATACGCGCGCCGAGTTTCATTCCTTTGAGAGGATCGGACTGTTTGAATCGCGCAAGCAGTGGTGCGAGTCCTGATTTGTAATCGTTGCCGGCGAGCCACACAATTTCAACTTTGTTCTTGTCGAGATTCAAGACTTGCATTTGTTGATGGACTCGCTGAGCCCACTTGCGTTTGATGGCGGGAGAGACATTTTTGAGGGTGCCCTCATAGTCTTCGAGCATTTCGTTGGGTCTTACCAATCCGTGCTTTGCAGATAGGATGAACCATCTGTCGGCGTGTGTCTCGGCATATTGGCGACTGTATGTGAAGAGGGTCGAGTTGTAGAGATTCTTGGCTTGGTGTCGACCGGTTCGCTTCGACTTGACGCACGCTACGAGCGCTATTCTTTCCATTATTTGTTTGTTCCTGCGGTGCTTGGGAGGGGAGAGTGGGATAGCTCCTCCGGAGATCCGTTCATTACCGTTTGCGCGGTTCAACGTATACGAACCCCTTTGGCTTCTATTGACTCTCTCTTATATTGGCTAAAGCTGAAAAGGAGAGAGTGGGATTCGAACCCACGAGCCCTCTCGGGCTAACGGTTTTCAAGACCGTCGCGATCGACCACTCCGCCATCTCTCCGTCGAAGCGTCTATTTTACGTCAGACTCGCTTATCCGATTTCAACCTTGTAGGTCTTGCCACTTGGCACGAAGGTATCGCGAACGTCGGATTCGCACATTTGCCGGCGGGCTGCCGGCGAAGCCTACTAGACACCGAATTCAAGTTCGTCAAACACCTTCTGGAACTTGCCGTGGACTTTGGAAAATATCATGAAACCGCCAGCTTCCATCGCGCCTTGAGCGCAAACAATCTCTTGCACTCCGTTACCGTCTATGTCGAGAGCATCGAAGGCATAAGGATAGACTTCGGTCTGCGGTTCGTCATACAAACTTACAAATGTTGTGCCGTTCAGGTTGCCGATGGCAAATATTGAGACGGTCTCCTCTTCGTCGATTGAACCGAGATAGTCGACAACATATTCGCGCTTACCGTCGGCGTCAACATCGAAGGCAGCAAACGAATTGAGTTTCAATTTCCTGGGGTCGATCTTTGCTTTCTTGGCTCGCCGAGCGATTAACGATTGCATCGCTTTCTCGACTTTCAGTTTTTCGGACGCGGTCACATGGAGTGCACCAGTGTGTGCCGGTCGTTTCGCGTTGATGCCGAGCACGACGCGATAGGGTGGATCCGATTGTCCGAAATCATCCCAGCGCATGTTTGCTTCTAACAATTCTTCTGCCTCAGAGTGTGCTTCTCCCCGACGAGGCATAGCTGAGGGCAGCAGGTTCCACTTACCGTGGCCAAGAATGAAGTCGCCGATAGGTGTCTTCTTGGTGTCGACGGATTCAACGCTCAAACCTCCAACTGGGTGCGCATCTCGATAGAACGTAAACTTTGTTTTCGCGGCGAGCTTTCCTTTCTTGGGAGAGTCGCCTGTCGATGAATCGGCGGAAACGTATTGGCCCTTCCGATAAACCGCCACGGGGAAGAAGTCCATGGACGTTTTTTTACCGAGGGCGCGAAGGACGGCCGCTCCGATCAACACCTCACCTGGCTTCTGCGCCACTATTCCAGGGGGCCAGGCGGATGCGGAGAGCATGAGAGCGGCGATCAGCATGAGCGGATATTACACAAACGCTGTACACTCCGGGCATGGATTTTGGATTGCAAGGGAAGATCGCGATGGTCGCGGCTTCGAGCAAAGGTATTGGCTTTGCGGTGGCCAAAGAACTTGCCGCAGAGGGATGTCAACTCTCCATTTGCTCGCGAAACGAGCAAGACCTGGAGCATGCAGTCGAGCAGCTTGGCGGCGAAGCGCGTTCCTATTGTGTCGACGTAACGAGTCCGGAGGATCTTGCATGGTGGGTTCAAGAGACCAAAAATGATCTGGGAGCGCCTGACATTCTTGTGACCAATACGGGTGGGCCGCCGGCCGGGCAGGTTTCGACTCTAACCGATGAGCAGTGGCATGTTGGAATCGAAAGCACGCTGATGAATATCGTGCGACTCATGCGCTTGGTGCGAGAAGATATGATTGCCAAAGGATGGGGACGCATCGTTCACATCACTTCGTTGGTCGCTAAAGAGCCGAGCGATCTACTGCCGATTTCCTCAACATTGCGAACGGGAATCATGGCCCTCACGCGTGTGCAAGCGACTGATCTCGCGATCCACGGTGTGACGGTTAATTCTGTTCTTCCGGGCAACACTCGCACGGCGAGACAAATGCACTTGGCCGAGGTGCGCGCCGCGAAAGAGGCGATCACGCAAGACGAAGCGCTGGTACGTCAGGCGGAAGCAGTTCCGATGAAACGATTAGCGGAACCGGAAGAAATCGCGGCGGCGGTTGCCTTTTTGTGTTCTGAGCGCGCGTCGTATGTTACGGGGATCAACATGCTTGTGGACGGCGGGGTGACGAAGACGTTTGTGTGAATTTTAGTGAATAGGGATTAGTGAATAGTGAATAGTGAATAGTGAATAGACGGAGCTGACTTAGGGGTGCCGATAGTTTACGTCTAAATGCTCTTGCGTGTTTGTCACGCGGCCCAGCTTTCGACTTCAGGATCGTCGTCGCGCCGCATACCGCGGAAGATGCTGAGGTCCATCACAATTCCGATGACCTCATTGCCCATCCCGTTCTCGTTGATTGCTCGTTGGGCGACGGCGCGAACAGGCTTGATGCGGCCGTCCGGCATCGAAACGCGAAAGTCGATGAAGAGATCCATTCCTTCGTTTGCGGTTCGATTCGCTTCTGTCCGGAAGTGATCGCGATCGTCGGGATGAATTCGTTGGAGCCACTCGGCCATCGTGGGCGGAGCGCCACGCGGGAGTCCAAAGAGTTCGAAGGCCTCGTCGGAGACGACGATCAAATTGGTCATGCAGTCCCATTGCCACGTTGACGCACGAGCAGCTTGAAGGGCGAGTCGCAAGCTTCGATGGGTGCGTCTATTGAACTCATCTTTGCGGCGTTGTTCTGTGACGTCGATCGTCACGCCGACCATATGAGAAGGATTTCCCTTGGCATCATATTGCACCGCGCCGCGCTCTTCGATCCAGCGCACCTGTCCGTCGGTGCGGATGATGCGCATCTGAATTCCTTCCATAGGATTGCCATCGCGTGCGCGTTCGATCGACTCCTCACTGAGGTGCCAGTCATCTGGGTGAACCGCTTTGGAAAAGGCTTCTGCGGTTGGACCGAGGTCGCCAAAAATTCCCTTCATGTTTCCGACGCGCAAAACTTGATCGCTCTCGCGATCCCAAATCCACGCGATCATTCCGGTTTCGGAAAGTGCGAACTTCAACTGATCTTGGAGGAGCGTTAGTGTGCGGCTTGCTTCTAAGTTATCGGTGACGTCGAGCGCATAGCCGACGAGGTGGGTTGGCGTTCCCTCCGCATCCCACGCGAACACGGAGGCCGTCGTCGAAATGTGACGATACGTTCCATCCTTCGCGAGAACACGATGGACATGTTCGTGCGTTTCGCCTTTTTCTAATTCTGCAAATTCTCCAAACCGCGAGGGCAACAATGCGAGATCTTCCGGATGCAAAAGCTTTGGTGTGAGCTCGCTCCCCAAGGCATTGATCTCTTCGTGCGTGTAGCCGAGTGTCGTAAATTGCCGACCGCGCAAAAGGATCGTCCGATATTCGCGCAGATCGAGAAGGAACACGCTGCCGGGATAGGTTTCCAGGAGAGTAGCGGCAAGCGGGCCCGCCGCAAGCGCCTTCGCTCCCATGGGACTTGGCTCGCAATGTTGATGAACGTTACCGTCGTCCATCCACCACTTGGCTTTAACACAAAGATCAGATCCCGTCTTCGTGCGCTGAACAAGGAGACCTTCCCAGGTCGCACCCGAGTCGAGGACAGCAAAGATGTCTTCCAGGGGTTCGGGAAAGCCGGTTGCGATGAACGTGAAGAAGTCGTTCCCCAAGGCTTCGGCGCCGGTCCAGCCGTAGACCTCTTCGGCTTTCGCGCTCCACTCAAGGATTTCTCCAGAAGGGGAATGCGAGATGTGAGCTGCTTCGCTTGTCGTTCTTTCCATGGCGCCCGAACAGAATTGTCGGGGCAGCAGGTCGAAATAATCAGGCTCAAATGAACTGAACTGAAAAAGACAAGCCGCGTCCACCCCACGCTCATTTCACACCTGGTATATATGGCGGGTGTCTACTCGCCGCTTGGCCCTTTTATCACTGTTTCTGGTCGGGGCCGTTGCAAATGCCGACGGGCCGAGTTGGGCCAAGTTTGCTTCAGGTAACGGGAGCATCGCTTTCTTAGCTATTGGGACCCTGCTGCCTTTGAGTCGCGAAGAGGGATCGGGGCGTGAACACGCCCTCCGAACCGCAGATGCCCTTTTTGTGAGCGTGTCATTCTCGGAAGGACTCAAAGCCTTGACTCACGTAAGGCGACCCGACAGCACAGCCCACGACAGTTTCCCGAGCGGACACGCCACGGCGGCGTTCGCAGTGGCAACGATGGAGAGCGAGTTTCACCCGCGCGAGGCGCCCCTTTGGTATGCAGGGGCCGCAGCGATCGCGGATTCGCGCGTGGTGCTTCATCGGCATCGTTGGTCAGATGTTGTGGCCGGCGCAGCATTAGGCTTCGGAACGGCGAAGTGGGAATTGTCTCAAAGGCACGGTTTTCTTATTCGACCCTGGCTCTCGGACGGAAACTCCGTGGGAATTCTCGTTTCTAGCAATTTCTAGATTCAAAATTGATATGCTTCGCACCTATGTCAGCGCCGAGAACCGTCCTACTTCGCGATTGGGAATTCTGCGAAACGGGCATCGATGAGTGGCGATCGGCGGCGGTGCCAGGTCACGTTCACTTGGATCTCCTTCGACACGGTCTGATCGAAGATCCCTTTGTTGAGCAGAACGAGAAGCACTGCCAATGGGTGGACGAGCGAGATTGGTCGTACCGCGGTAGGTTTGATTGGCGGCAGGTGGAACCCGCTAGTCCCCTTTTCTTGAGCTTTCAGGGGCTCGATACAATCTGCTCCATCTCACTGAACGGAAAAGTTGTCGGTGAGAATAACAGTATGTTCATGCCGCTACAGATAGATATTTCTAGTCTGGTCAAGCAGGGCTTGAACGAGATAAGAGTCGACTTCCAGTCGGCCGCAAGGCTCGGTATGGAACGGAAGCAGAAGTATTTGACCGAGCAGGGTTTAGCGCCAGATACGCCGAATTTCGATGAGCGGGCCTTTGTTCGAAAAGCGCAGTGCATGTTCGGATGGGATTGGGGTCCGCGCCTTGTCTCCTGCGGCATTTGGAAGCCGGTCCTTCTTGTGGAGTCCGCGGAGCTCGATAGGACAGACAGGACCGATAGGACCGATCTGGCGGGGATGGGTTCAAAGCAGGTCCAGCTCGCTCAACGTGAGGACGAGGAAGGCGCGTCCTTCGAGTTCCTCGTGGACGGAAAGCCGTTCTATGCCCTTGGCGCGAACTGGATTCCTGACCACTCTTTTCCGTCTCAAGTCACGCCGGAAAGATATCGAGAGAGACTGCAGCAAGCCAAAGATCTTGGAATGAACATGATCCGCATATGGGGCGGCGGCATCTATGAGGACGACGCCTTTTACGACATCTGCGACGAGCTAGGAATCTTCGTCTGGCAGGACTTCATGTTCGCCTGCTCCTACTATCCCGACACGCCCGAGTATCAGGAAGAGATCAGGAAGGAGGCCGAATACCAAGTCAAGCGCCTCCGCCACCACCCTTGCATCGCGATTTGGTGCGGCAACAACGAGTGTCACCAGGTTTGGCAAGATGGATGGGGAGGGAAGGACAAGCAGCCACCTCGATTTCATGGGGAAGTCCTCTATCACGAGGTCCTCAGGGATGTTGTCGAGCGGTTGGATCCGGCGCGCCCTTACTGGCCCGGATCACCCTATGGGACGGGCTATTGCAACTCGGGCAAGGACGGTGACCAGCACTTCTGGGATGTGTGGCACGGGCGCGGAGATTGGACTTATTACAAGGAGTCGGACGCGCGATTCTGCTCCGAATTTGGCTTCGCCTCGTCGCCATCGAAGGCGACGTGGGCTTCAGTCGGAGTCGATATGTCGGTCCCGAAGGAGGACGAAACTGCCCGCTGGCATAACAAGACAGGGAAGCCTTTTGAGACTTTCACCGGACTCGTCGAACTTCACTATCCGAAAGCTACTAGCTTGGAGGAGTGGTCCTATTACAGTCAGCTCAACCAGCGAGATGCCATGCGCGCGGCGATTGAGCACTACCGAATGTCTGGTCGATGTCGAGGCGCCTTGCTTTGGCAGCACAACGACTGCTGGCCCGTGGAAAGTTGGTCCGTCCTCGAATTCGGTGGGCGCAAGAAGGCGGCGGCATTGGAGTTACCGCGAGTGTTTGCTCCACTCCTGGTGAGCATCGCAAGAGACGATCAGAGCATTGTTGCCCGCGCATGTCTACACAATTCGTCGCATACGATTAAGGGGTCAGCGGTTCTCGAGGCCTTCGACTTGCGGACGGGAGATCGCATCCACAGCGGGACGGCAGAAGCTGTTGTGAATCCGGAGGATCGCAAAGAGTTGATCCGAGCGGTGGCAGCCGAAGATCAAGAAAAGGTTTGGCGAGCCGACTTCGCGGGGGCGAGAGCTATCTTCTGGGACGCGAAGCCCACGGGAATCCGCGAGATCGATCTAAGGGTCGTGCCCGATGGGGACGGAATTGCCGTGTCGTCTGATCTCCCGGCGCTCGACATCTTGTTAGAAGATTCGGAGAATCCGGAGACGACCTTCGAGCCGAACTATTTCAGCCTTCTACCCGGCGACCGCGTGTCGGTAAGGACGACTCAGCCGGTCGTAAGCCTTCGAGCCAGATGTCTGGATTTCGGCTAAGTCGTGTTAGTACAAAGACGTGGAGCCGCATCTAACCCGGTTTAGGTAGCCCGCTCGGGTAAAGTGAACCTCGAAAATGGAGGGGCTTTTCACCAACCTTTACGCGTTTGAATGGACGCGTGATAACCCTTGGTTGATGGGCGCCCGGGTTCTTCTCCTCATCCTTCCGATCCTGATGCTCGTTCCGGGCTTTATTTGGTGGGAGCGAAGACTTCTAAGCTGGATGCAGGACAGAATCGGTCCTAACCGCGTCGCGACGCTCACCATCAAGAAAGATGCGACCTGGGCTCCGAAATTTCTTCGCGGGAGTAAGTGGAGCTTTTGGGGACTGTTGCAGCCTATCGCCGACGGCGTAAAGCTCTTCTTCAAAGAAGACATCACTCCGATCGCGGTTGACAAAGCGATCTATTTCATCGCGCCGGCAATAGCGCTATTTCCCGCGTTCGCGCTTGGCGCGACCATGCCATTTGGACCGGCTCACAAAGCAGGAAGCATGTATGCGCTCCTCACGCCAGTCGCCGACGTTCCGATCGGCGTGCTCTACATGATGGCAATTTCGAGCCTCGGCGTTTACGGGATTGTTCTCGGTGGCTACGCCTCTAACAATAAGTATTCGTTGCTAGGTGGACTTCGATCTTCGGCACAACTCATTTCATACGAGCTTGCGATGGGTGTTGCTCTCGCAAGTATTGTCTTGGCCAGTGGCTCCCTGCGAATGTCGGACATGGTCGACGTGCAACAAGGTCCTTTGTGGGGCATCTCAAATCTGCCGATCCAGAACTGGTTTATCTTCACACCCTTTGGATTTTTAGCCGCCGTCATTTTCCTGATCTGCATGATCGCTGAGACTAACCGCGCACCGTTCGATTTGCCGGAAGCAGAAAACGAATTGATCGCCGGCTATCACACGGAATATTCCTCGATGAAGTTCGCGGTGTACTTCATGGGTGAGTACGCAGCGATGTTCGTTTTCTCAGGCATCTTCGCCGCCGTATTTCTGGGCGGTTACAATTTGCTCCCCATTCGATGGGACGCTCTCGCCGGAACAAGCTCAAGTGGATTCTTTCACGCGATGGACACGCTCAATGTGGTTCTCGCTCCGCTGTGGTTTGTTGGCAAGATGATGCTGGGTATCACCTTTTACATCTGGCTGCGCGCAACCCTACCAAGGCTTCGCTACGACCAGCTCATGAATCTCGGCTGGAAATCGCTTTTGCCGTTGGCAACATTCAATTTCATCGGCGTGGCCGCGTGGCTTTACGCAAAGAGCATTCTCGGTCCACAAGGCACTTGGATGTCGCTTGCCGTGATGGTCGGCACTTTGCTCGTCCTGCTCGTGGGATACGGGATCATCACCAAGCGATCTAACGATAAAGACTTCGCGCATCGAACGGTGGACATGGTCGATCCGACGCCTCGGCGTTCGGTCGAATTAGTTGACACGGGGGCGGCGAGCTAAGCGTGGGCGGTCTGGAAATTACCCCTCAGTTGATGGCATTCGGCGCAATCGCTGGCGTCGTCGCGCTTGCATCTCTCGGTGTCGTGGCTTTCAACAACGCGATCCGATCTGCGCTTTGCCTTGTTCTTACTTTCTTCCTTCTTGCCGTTCTGTACTTCACGCTGAACGCGCAGTTCCTGGGGATCATTCAGATCGTCGTCTACACGGGCGCGATCATGGTGTTGTTCCTCTTTGTGATCATGCTGCTCAATCTCGGCGGAATCAATGCCGTGATGCAGAAACGCGATCCCAAGATCATTTTTGGCGGTGTTCTCGGATTTGCTCTGTTCTCCTTGGTGGCCGCGCAAGTGCTGTTGCCGCTGCAAGGCGTGACAACGGTTCGCGCGCCAGACGACTTCGGCAAGCCCGAGTACTTGGGCAGCGCGCTGTTCTCGAACTATGTATGGCCCTTCGAGCTTGCGAGCATTCTTCTTCTCATCGGCATCGTCGGATCGATCCTCCTGGCGAAGAGGCGAATCCTCTCTCCTGCGATGGACGCTCTTAATGCGGAAGACGCGGAACGCGGGGTGGGCGAGTGAACGGCGTTCCTCTCATCGCTTATCTCGGCCTTGGCCTATTCATGTTTACCTGTGGGGTCGTCGGCGTTATCGTTCGACGAAATCCGATCGTGATCTTCATGTGTATCGAGCTAATGCTGAATGCGGTGAACCTCACGTTCCTCTCTTTCGCGCGATATCAATATGTGTTGCCGACTGGTAGTCCGGCCGATGTCAAAAACCAAATTCAGCAGACGGCAATCAACGGCCAGATCATGGTCATCTTCGTCATGGCGGTCGCGGCGGCTGAAGTCGCGGTGGGGCTAGGCATCATCATGGCGATCTTCCGATTGCGCGACAACGTGGACCTGGACGAACTCAACTTATTGAAAGGATAAATGCAGAACTTTAACTCGATCTGGTTTGTCCTCTTCCTTCCAGTGCTTGGATTTTTGGTCCAAGCATTTCTTGGCGGCCCGATCGTTCGTGCGCTTGGACCGGCAACAGGCAAACGCGTCATGGGTGCGCTTGCCGTTCTTCCCATCGCAATCGCTTTCGTTATCGGCGTGATGCTGACTATGCAGTTGGGCAACTTGCCGCCCGACCAGCGAAGCGTTCATCTGCAGCTGTTCGAGTGGATCAAGCTTGCGAGCGTAAACATTCCGTTCGAGTTCGCGGTGGATCCGTTGTCGATGATGATGGTGTTGATCATCACGGGAATCGGCGCGCTCATTCATCTCTATGCCACGGGCTACATGGCGGAAGAGAAGGATTACACGCGGTTCTTTACATATCTGAATCTCTTCATCGCGGCGATGCTCATCCTGGTGTTGGGCAACAACCTCGTGATGATGTTCATCGGATGGGAAGGGGTCGGCCTCTGCTCCTATCTCCTCATCGGCTTTTGGTACAAGGATCTTGGGAACGCGCGTGCCGCCAACAAAGCGTTCATCGTTAACCGAATCGGCGACTGGGGCTTGACCCTGGGCATGTTCCTCCTGTTCTGCTTGATCGCGGCGAACGCGGCGAAGCTTCATTTAAACGCGTCACCGTACGACAACCGATTGTTCAGCTACGACGTGATGTACGCGCAGATGGCGGGCACGAAAGCCCACATGACGAACATCTTTGCGTGCTTGTACAACTATCCGGTTTTGTGTACCGCGATCGCCTTGCTGTTGTTCGTGGGCGCCGCCGGTAAGTCAGCCCAGTTCCCGCTTTATCTCTGGTTGCCAGACGCGATGGCCGGTCCAACCCCGGTTTCCGCTCTCATCCACGCCGCGACGATGGTCACCGCGGGTGTGTTCATGGTCAATCGGATGCACATCGTGTTCGAGCTTTCGCCGGTGGCGAGCGCGATTATGGCTTGCATCGGTGCGTTCACTGCCCTGTTTGCCGCGGTGATCGCATTCGGCCAGACAGACATCAAGAAGGTCCTCGCGTATTCGACGGTTTCGCAGCTTGGCTTTATGTTCATCGCGTGCGGCGCGGCGGCGTATTGGGCGGGCATGTTCCATGTCACGACCCACGCATTCTTTAAGGCGCTGTTGTTCCTTGGGTCCGGTGCGGTCATCCACGCGATGGCCCACAACCAGGACATGCGGAACTACGGAAATCTTAAAAAGTATTTGAAGATCACGTTCGCGACGATGATGATCGGGACGATCGCAATCGCGGGCTTGTCGATTCCGTTTGTAAACTTTGGTTTCGCGGGCTTCCATTCTAAGGAAGCGATCCTCGGAAGCGCGCTTGCAAATAACTTTGCGCAGATCAACGGGCTGCAACTCGGGCAGTTTGCGGGATGGGTCGGCCTGTTCGTCGCCTGTCTGACCGCTTGCTATATGTTCCGAATGACGATGCTGACGTTCTTTGGAAATGAGGAACGATGGCGGACCATACCGGTGACGGCACACGATCATCACGATCACGCGCACGATGACCATCACCACGGTCACGCACATGATCACGGTCCGGACACTTTCGATTTCTATTACACGGAAGATCAGCTACAGTCGCAACGCGACCAATTGCCGGAAGAGCACCACCACGATCTGGATGAAAATCACACGCCACACGAAGTGCCGCCGAGCATGTACGTGCCATTGATCGTGCTCGCAGTTCTTTCCGTCGTCGGAGGCTGGTGGTTCTCGCGCCCCGTCGACGTAGGCGGTGTCGAGATGGCGCGACTGGAAGCATGGCTCTATCCTGGCGGCTTGCCAGTGCTGGGAAATGTTTCTGCCGAGCCGGAAGGTCTGCCTCTTTTCTGGCTCTCGTTTGCCGCTGCCGTTCTTGGCACCGTGCTAGGCGTCTACTTCTATCGAAAGGGTTTGCCTGCCAACGAAGGTTGGAATCTCAAGCTTTGGAAGCCTTGGAGACTTGCCGCGCAAAACCAATTTGGATATGACCAGACGATGGTCCATGCAGCGGTCGAAGGTGGAACCGACGTCGGTCTCGTCCTTTGGAAGGGCGCTGACGCAGGTTTGATCGATGGAACCGTCAACGGCGTCGGCGGATTGATGGGGTTCTTTGGCGGTCAACTAAGAAAGCTACAGACCGGCTTGGCGAGAACCTATGCGCTGATGATGTTGCTCGGTGTCGTCGTGATCATCGGCTATCTCGCGTATGCGCTTGGCCATCTGGGAGGTAGCCAGTAATGGGCTACAACATCCTCACGGGAACGCGCATCGATGTCACGGCCGAGACAGGCATGCGAATGCTCAGCCTGCTCATCTTCCTTCCGTTGATCTGGGCTGCGGTCCTGATGTTCATCCCCGCGAAGTCGGAGAAGGTGATTCGATATTTCACGCTTCTCGGAAGCGTGGTGACGTTCGGTCTTTCGATCTTCCTCTACACGAAGTTCACGGGTGCGACTTATCACTTTCAGATGGGGGAATTCGTTCCGTGGATTCCGACTCTCGGTATCAACTATCGGGTCGGCGTCGACGGGATCAGCATTTGGTTGCTGCTCCTCACGACTTTCCTAAGCGTTATCGCGATCTGGTTTAGCTTCTACGTGAAGCATCGCGTAAAGCACTACATGATCTTCCTGCTGATGCTCGAAACCGCCATGTTGGGCGTGTTCGTGTCGCTGGACTTGATCCTGTTCTACACGTTCTTCGAAGCGTCGCTCATTCCGATGTTCTTCCTCATCGCCATTTGGGGCGGCGAGCGAAGAAACTACGCGTCGATCAAATTCTTGATCTACACGTTTGCGGGTTCGATCTTTATGCTTGTGGCGATCATCGCCATGTTTCTACTTCAGGAGCGCCAGGTCGGCATTCGCAGCTTTGACCTGCTCCAACTTCAAGAGACGATCGCCACCGGAAAACTATGGGCCGGTCATGGCAGTCTCGAATTGCTGTTCTTCTGGGCGTTCGCAATCGGATTTTTGATTAAGACGCCCGCATTCCCATTCCACACGTGGTTGCCGGATGCTCACGTGGAAGCGCCGACCGCCGGCTCCGTCATCCTCGCGGGCGTGTTGCTGAAGATGGGCACATACGGTTTTCTCCGGTTCTGCCTTCCGCTTTTCCCAGACGTAGCGCCCCAGATGGCGCCGTGGATCATGACCCTCGCGGTGATCGGCATTATCTATGGTGCGATCGTCGCTGCGGTGCAGCCGGACTTGAAGAAGCTCATCGCGTATTCGTCCGTTGCCCACATGGGATTCGTGCTTGCCGGAATCTTCTCGTTCACCCACAACGGGATGATGGGTGCTTCACTGCAGCAGTTGAGTCACGGCATTAGCACGGGCGCATTGTTCCTTCTCGTTGGCCTCATCTATGAGCGACGCCACACGCGAATGTTCAAAGAGTTTGGCGGCCTTAAGCAGCGCATGCCGATTTACTCGACGATCTTCTTGATCGTCATGCTCTCGAGCGTTGGACTTCCTGGAACGAATGGATTTATCGGAGAGTTTCTGGCCCTGCTTGGCACGTTCGAAGGTTCGTTCGCCCATATCGGCGGACTGAACATCATCTTCGCGGTCGTCGCCGGTGCCGGCGTCATTCTCGCCGCGGTCTATCTGCTCAGCATGTTCATGAAGGTTTTTTACGGACCGCTCGAAAACCCCGAGAACATGCGGCTCAAAGATATTAAGCCGTGGGAAATCGTCATGTGCGGGACGCTCGTTATCTTTATCTTCTGGGGCGGCCTTTATCCGAACACTTTCCTCGCCCCGATGGAGAAGAGCATCGCCGCGACACGATTGATGACTCTCGCGCCGGTTGGGAAGCGACCCACTTGGATCAACACTTCTCTCGAAGTGAATGACACGATGGACGTGGTGTTCCTGAAGGACCGCGGTACCGATGTCTCGATCCCGGTCACGGTGGCGAATGCGCCGATCGTCGTTCCCGCCAACATCCACGTTGCGATTCCGGATATGGATACGCCTCAGCAGCCAGTGGCGATGAGTGCACCAAAGGAGCCGACGCAATGACCGCGCGCGAAAGACTTGTCGCGGCGATCGCGGGACAACAGGTGGACCAAAAGCCGGAAATCGGTTGGCCGGTTCAGGGTTCGGACGGTCTCACGTACGTTGAGATCGACAATCCCTTTGGCAAGGCTCTGCGAAAGGGAGTTTCGCTTTCCGGATTGCTTCGCCGCGATGTTAATGATGGCGAGAAAGCTCTTGCGGAAGCAGCCCACGAAGTTCGAAACGACCTCATCAACGCGGTGACCAAGTGGCCGGACGTCATCGTTTACAAGCTTTACGGCGCGGACATCATTCACAACACGCCGATGGAATACGGCGGTCACTTCCTGGAAGTCGACCGTAGCATCCTCACGGTTAACGATGCGCCGATCATCATGCTGTTTGTCGTGGGTGGGCCGGAAACTTTCATCGACTTCGTCAGCGACTTGCCCGCGCAGATTTTCGCATGGGACGTCGCCGGGACGGGCGTAAGCGTTTCACAAGTTCGTGAAATGCGTGAGGGCGTGCTCGCCGCGGCTGCACCCGACGCAGATATTCAACTCGTACATCCGGGCGACATCAGCCCCGTGATCCAGATTCAACACCTCGCCAATGTCTAACACCCTCACCATTCCTCAGATCGATTGGGCGATGATCTTGCCGATCACCATCGTTGCGGTGACCGGCATCCTCGCATTGATCTTGGAGACCCTCTGGCCGAAGCGCGCCAATGCAGGGAAGTGGCTGATCTCGATTCTTGGACTTGCTGCGGCGGGCATGACGCTGGTCAATCAGTTCAATTCGCCGGAGGGCGATACGCTGAACGGCCTGCTGATCCGGGATCGATTCGGACTTGTCGCGCAGTTGCTGATTGTCGGGGCGGCGGCGATTTGCATCTTATTTAGCGAAGAGTATTTGGGTCAGAAGCGAATCGCTTTCGGCGAGTTCTATCCGTTGGCGTTATGGTCGACGGTCGGCGCGATGGTGATGGTTTCAACCCATAACCTGCTTGTCATCTTCGTTGGACTCGAGATTCTTTCTATCGCACTGTATGTCATGGCGGGCATGAGCCGAAGCGAAGAGAAATCGGAAGAGTCAGCGATGAAATACTTCCTGTTGGGAGCATTCGCGAGCGCCTTCCTGCTTTATGGAATCGCCTTCATCTATGGCGCGACGGGCACGCTCGACATGGTTCGAGATACGGCAATTAACGTCGCCGGAAGTGTGTCGGTTCATCACGACGTCTACGCGACGACAGCGTGGAGCAGTCATCAGGCGGCAACTAACGGGCTGCTGGCTTTCCGTGCGGCACTCATCCTTATCGGTCTCGGTTTTAAGAGCAGTCTTGTTCCGTTCCACCAGTGGACACCCGACGTTTACCAAGGCGCACCGACCAATGTCGCCGCGTTCATGGCTTCTGTTTCGAAGATCGCGGCTCTCGGAACTCTGTGGAGA
>Ga0207680_10000489_pt1 | contig 18801 bp, 14 predicted proteins | sample KBSS23metaG_FD_184321 | JGI IMG/M metagenome (GOLD analysis project Ga0207680, IMG submission 184321) | Switchgrass rhizosphere microbial communities from Kellogg Biological Station, Michigan, USA - KBS S2-3 metaG (SPAdes) (version 2) | ecosystem: Host-associated > Plants > Roots > Rhizosphere...
GCCCGATCACGTCAATCCGGAAGCACCCTGGCCGCACCTGCACGAACTCGAACGGCTTACGGCGGAAGCCGGCCGCGTGCTGCGCCAACGTCTCGCAGTCGGCCCAGCCTTTGCGCGGCAGGCGGATGCGTGGCTGGAACCGGCGCTCGCCGTGAAGGTCCGGCGCGTGATCGACGCGCGGGGCTTGCCGTATGAAGATGAATGGCGGGCAGGTACTGGCCTTCCCGTTACCTATAGGCGCGAGGACGGACGGACCGCCAGCACAGCGCGCATCCAGCCGCTTGTCGACCTGGCCCTCAACGGCGAGCGGCTTGACGTGCATCAGATCGCACAGTTGTTCGAGGCGGACGGGCCGGATGCGGGCCGCATTGCGGCGGCGGCAGACCAGCTTCGCCGCGCGTCCGTAGGCGATAAAGTCACTTACGTCGTCAACCGGAACATCAACTATACCAATATCTGCGTGTATCGCTGCGGATTCTGCGCGTTTTCGAAAGGGAGCACCCGCAAAGCGCGCGGACAGGCCTATCGCCTCGACCTTGCCGAGGTTGGCCGCCGCGCCGCAGAGGCCGTCGCGCGTGGCGCGACGGAGGTCTGTCTTCAGGGCGGCATCCATCCCGATTTCAGCGGCAAGACTTATCTCGACATTTTGCAAACAGTTTCTGAGGCCGCACCGAGCGTGCACATCCACGCCTTCTCGCCGTTCGAGGTGATGCATGGAGCGCAAACACTGGGCCTGTCGCTTCACGACTACCTGCTGAAGCTCAAGCGCGCCGGCCTGTCCACGCTGCCCGGGACGGCGGCAGAGGTTCTCGACGACGAGGTGCGCGCCATCATCTGCGCCGACAAGGTCACGACGGCGGAATGGCTGGAGGTCATGCGCACCGCGCACGGCATCGGGCTGCGCTCCACCGCGACGATCATGTTTGGCCACGCGGACACCTATGAGAGCTGGGGGCGGCATCTGCTCGCGGTCCGCGACCTGCAGGAAGAGACCGGAGGCTTCACGGAATTCGTGCCGTTGCCGTTCGTGCATATGGAAGCGCCGATCTGGATGAAGGGCAGGGCGCGTTCCGGCCCCAGTTTCCGCGAGGCGCTGCTGATGCATTCCGTCGCGCGGCTGGTGCTGCACCCCCTGATAACCAACATCCAGGCGAGCTGGGTGAAGCTGGGGCAGGACGGCGTCCTTATCGCGCTCGGTGCCGGCGTCAACGATCTCGGCGGCGTCCTCATGGACGAATCCATCACGCGCGCTGCCGGCGGCGTGAACGGGCAGCTTTGCGACCAGACCCGGATGGGCGAACTCGCGCGCGCCGCAGGGCGCGCGGCGCGCCAGCGCACAACGCTGTATCGCCCCGTGACGCCGCGGGGTGCCCTTCAGGACGCGGGCCATCCGGCCTAGGCTACAGCCATGAGCTGGACGGCGCTCGTACCCATCAAGCAGGCCAACGGGCGCAAATCCCGGCTTGCGGGACGGCTTTCCCTGCCCGACCGCGAAGCGCTGGCGGATTGGATGTTCCGCCACGTGATTGCGACGCTTCGTTCGGTGCGGGAGATTTCCGATGTCGTCGTTCTCTGCGCGTGCGTGCCAGACGGATGGAGCGGGCGCAGCGTGCGAGATGACGGTAGCGGCCTGAACCAAAATCTCGCCGCCGCATGCAACCTTCTCGGCGGAAGAAGGATCGCGATATTGCATGGCGATCTGCCGTTCCTGTCGGTTGCGGACGTCTGTGCGTTGCTGGTGGCCGCCGATTGCGGGTACGCGATCGCGCCCGATCGCCATCAGACCGGCACCAATGGGCTCGCGCTGCTGTCGACCTCCGATTTTCCGTTCGCCTTCGGAGAAAACAGCTTCGCCGCCCATCGCCTGGCGCGCGCCGGCGCGTGCGCCGTAGTTCAGCGTACCGGACTGGCTGTCGACATCGACACACCCGACGATCTTGGAGTTGCACACGGTCTCGGCATGGCGCTTCCGGTGCCCGCCGCCTGACCGCAGGGGCCAGCTCGCCACTCGACAATAAAACTATTCGCATGGTATTCGTGCGGCGGGGTTCCGGCGTCAAATCGCCTGAAACAGGGAGGACAGCGCATGATCGAAGTCGGCGCGATGTATATGGGCGGCGCGGCAAGCCCCAAGGAATTCGGACAGGCGATCGAAGCGGCGGGCTTCGACTCCCTCTGGGCAGGTGACCACATCCTTCACTACGTTGATGGCGTGGCGACACTCGGCATTTTCGCCGGCGCCACGAGCAAGATTCCGCTCGGCACGTCAGTGATCGTGGCGCCCTTTCGTCCCGGCGCAGTCATTGCGAAGGCGGTTTTGACGGCGTCGTGGGCCGCGAAACGCCAGATCACTGTCGGAATCGGACCGGGCGGAGACGTCCCGCTGGAATTTGCCGTCGTCGGCAACGACCCCAAGGTGCGCGGCGCGTGGACCAACGAGGCGGTCGAGATCATGCAACTGTTCTGGGGAGCGAAGGGTCAGCCGGTCTCATATGAGGGGCGGTTCGCAAAGTTCCAGAATGCGGTGATGGATCGCGGCGGGAACCACACTTATGACGGACCGGCCCCCAAAATCTGGGCCGGCGGGCGTTCAGAAGCCTCGCTCAAGCGAACCGTGAAATACGCGTCTGGCTATCTGCCCTATCTGATCGATCCGCGGCAGCTGAAGGATCGCGTTGCACGGCTCAAGCAACTGTGCGACGAGGCCGACCGCGATTTCTCGGAAATCACCATCGCCGTGACGACGTTCATGGTGCCCGGCCGCAGCATTGATGAGGCCGCCGATGCCGCCGGCGCCCGCGGCGGGTTCCAGAATGTCGACCGGGAACGCCTAAAGCGCTTCTACGCGCTCGGAAGCGTCGCGGATTGCATGAGCCGCATCGAGGAATATGTCGAGGCCGGCGCCACTACGGTTGTCCTTGGATGCGCCCCTGGTTATGGCGGCGCCGAGCAGCTCCAGCGGTTTCTCGCGCATGCCGACGAGATCGTGCCGCGCGCGCGCCGTCTCGCGTCCTGAACGGAACGTCGCCCGATGAGCCAGGACGAATTTGTCGCCGCCGCGAAAGTCACCGATTTGCCGGAAGACGGCCAGAAGACGATTTCAGTGGACGGCCAGTCCGTCCTGCTGTGCCGGTCCGACGGTCAGTACTTCGCCGTGCAGAACCGCTGCACCCATGATATGGAGGCGCTGACCGGCGGCACCGTGCGCAAGTGCACGATCGTCTGCCCGATGCACGGCGCGCGTTTCAGCCTGAAGACGGGAATGCCGTTCGGACCTCCCGCTTTCGAACCATTATCGACATATGAGGTTCGGCTGGTCGGCGACTCGATCGAAGTTCGCACCCAGCCGAACCCATAGCGGAGCGCTATTTTCTTTCCTGCGCTCTCTTGATCGCGGCTTCGCGGATTTCGGGTGCCGCGATGCCGCTCGGGTCGATCGCCATGCCGTGCACCTGCATGTTGTGGCTATGCGCCAGCTGGTGCAGTGCGAAGGCCGTGGACATCGCCGACAATCGGCCCTGCGCGTCTTCTGCCGCGTTGATCGACTCCTTGCTCAGCTTCAGTGCGAAGCCCGGCTTCTTCGTAATGCGGCGCGCGAGCGCAAGCGTGAATACCTCCAGCTCGGCGAGCGGCACGACATGGTTGACCATGCCCAGCTGGTGCGCGTCTTGCGCGTTGAACCAGTCGGAGGTGAAGAGAAGCTCCTTGGCCTTGCGGGCGCCGAGTTCCCATGGGTGCGCGAAATACTCGACGCCGTTCACGCCCATGCCCACAGTGGGATCAGAGAACATCGCATCGTCGGCCGCAATGATGATGTCGCACGGCCACACCAGCATCAGTCCGCCGGCGATCACCTTGCCCTGGACCTGCGCGATTGTCGGCTTCGGAATGTTTCGCCAGCGTTCGGAGAAGCCCAGATAGATTTCCTTTTCGCGAGACATCTGCGCCTCGGCACCCGCGCATTCGAAACCGCACCAGCTTCCGACTGTCTTGAACGTCTTGAAGGTCTCCGCCTGTGTGGTGTCGCGCAGGTCGTGCCCGGAAGAGAAGTGCGGACCATTCGCGGCAAGGATGATCACCTTACTCTCGCTGTCCTGCGCGGCGATGTCGAAGGCGCTGTTGAGTTCGTAGAGGAGCTTTGCACTCTGGGCGTTGCGCGCCTGCGGCCGGTTCAGTGTTATGCGGGAAATCTCGGGATCCGGCTTGTCCATCAGAATCGTCTCAAGCGTCATGCGTTATTCTCCCTGGCTGTTTCTTCCGTAGCAGCGGCTGGAGCAGTCTCTACCGTCAAGAAAAGGCTGGACAATCCAGAGCCGTCCATGCAAAACCATGCGAATATTTATAACCGGAAGCAAGGGTGTGCGATAGTCGAAACGCGCCATTGGGTTTGATCCGATCTGCAATGGTTGTCGCTGGGCGAATGTTCGGGTGTCGCATGAAATCGTCAGGGAGCATGGAAGACCAATGGAGTTGAAACCGGGATCGCGTTGGAAGAGCCTCGTATGCTCGACGGAAGCGGTTGTGGTGAGGTCTCCCAGTCAGCCCGTCACGCTCGAATGCGGTGGCGTGCAGATGATTGCGCATACGGCCACCGGCGTTCCTGCGGCTGGAGCGCCCGAGCTGATGAAGGGCACCCAGGTCGGCAAGCGTTACCTGGATACCGATACCGCTCTCGAGCTTCTCTGCGTCAAGAGCGGGGAGGGCACGCTTTCCGCCAGTGGGCGGCTGCTGCCGATGAAAGACGCGAAGCGGCTGCCGGCTTCCGACTGAGGCCCAGCGCGTGCGTATTTCACTTCTGCTCGATATGGCGACTGAGAGTTTCGCGGATCGCGTGGCTCTTGGTACGCAAGGCGACGGCCTCTCCTATGCGCAACTTCGCGTGGCCGCGCTGAACGCGCGGCGTGCGATCGAGCAGCATCCCGGTCGCGTGGCATATCTGGGGCTCAATTCGCGATCCTTCGCTGTCGCGTTGTTTGCCAGCAGCCTGGCCGGACGGCCGTTCGTGCCATTGAATTTCCGTCTCACGGACGATGTCCTCACGCGTCTTGTGGAGCGGACCGCGCCCTGCGTTCTAGTTGTCGATGACGACATGGCGGATCGCGTTCCGGAAATCGCGGGCGTGGTGAGGGTGCCGCGGACGGCATTCGAGGCGCTCTACAGCGATGGCACGCCGTCCGAAGGCGAATCCGACGGCGACGACGCCGCCATCCTGTTGTTCACCAGCGGGACGACAGGCGAGCCGAAGGCTGCGATGCTGCGGCACAGCAATTTGTTGTCCTACGTCATTTCGACAATTGAACTCGGGAGCGCCGAAGAAGACGAGGCGGCGCTGGTCTCGGTGCCGCCCTATCACATCGCCGGGATCAGCGCGCTCCTGACCGGCACCTATGCCGGGCGGCGCATTGTATATCTGCCGGTTTTCAGCGCAGAAGACTGGATCTCGCTGGCGGCCGCGGAATCGGTCACGCATGCCATGGTCGTGCCGACAATGCTTCAACGCATTGTGGACGAGCTTGAATTGCAGGGGCGGGGCCTTCCCGCGCTGCGGACTCTTTCGTACGGCGGGGGTCGCATGCCGTTGTCGGTCGTGCAAAAGGCGATGCGCGTGTTGCCGCATGTCGATTTCGTGAACGCCTATGGGCTGACGGAAACGAGTTCCACGATCGCGATTCTCTCGCCCGACGATCACCGGACTGCCTCGTCGTCCAGCGATGAAATGGTGGCGAAGCGACTGGGTTCGGTGGGCAAGCCGCTGCCGCATCTCGAATTGCAGGTGCGCGATCACCAGGGCAATGTGCAGCCGCCTGGCTCGCCCGGTGAGGTTTTTGTCCGGGGTGAGCAGATTTCCGGCGAGTATGTCGGTCACAAGACTGTGCGCGACGACGGTTGGTTTCCCACCAAGGATATGGGTTGGCTCGACGCCGACGGCTATCTTTTCATTGAGGGCCGCCTCGACGACGTTATTGTGCGCGGCGGCGAGAACATCTCGCCCGGCGAGATCGAGGACGTCCTGCGTTCCCATGCTGACGTCGCCGATGCTGCCGTATTCGGTTCGCCGGACGATCAATGGGGCGAGCGTATCGTCGCCGTCGTGGTTCGCCGCGGTACCGTGTCGGAAAGCGTGCTCAGGGACCTGGTGCGCCAGCAGCTCCGTTCGACGAAAACGCCGGACGCCGTGCACTTCAGCGACTCGCTGCCGTACAACGAGACGGGCAAGCTGCTCCGCCGGGAACTACGCAAGCAGTATCGCTGATTTATTCGGCGGACATGTCCGCTGACCGGCAAATCACCTTTTGAAGTGCCCGGAAGCGCGATTCTGTGCCTATCGGCATCGGTGCTGGAAGGACGGACTTTACAAGTCAAAATGTCGTCTCCTATAATGTTCGCATAGTTTCTTAGTGCACGTCCCAGGGCTCAAAAAACAACACGTTCTGCTCCGGCTCGAGGTGGCGTTGTTTGAAGCGGGGCGAGGGAAGGACCAGGAGGAAACGACATGATCTACAAGGCCATTTCCGCGGACTCGCATGTCAATGAGCCGCCTCGCATGTTCCTCGATCGCGTTCCGGCCAAGTTCAAGGATCGTGCGCCGCGCATGATTGATCTGCCGAACGGCGGCGAAGCATGGCAGATGGAAGACGTGGAGGATCCAGTGCCCTTCGGCGGCACGGCGGTCCATCACCGCGCGACCAAGCGCTTCGACCGCGCCTCATACAAGGCCCGCTTCGGCGAGTTGAAGGACGGCCTCCAGAAGGGCGTGCGCTTCTCCGACATCCTTCCCGGATCGTATGAGGCGAAGGAACGCATCAAGGAGATGACCGAGGACAATCTCGACGGCGAGTTCTACTACAATAATCCCGGCGTATGGGGCGCCATCAAGGCAGGCCGCGACCGCGAACTCGTTCTGGCCTGCTTCCGCGCCTACAACGACTGGATGGCGGAGTTCTGCTCCTACGATCCCTCGCGCATGTTCAGCATTGGCATCATTCCCACCACCGGCGTCGACGATGCGATCGCGGAGCTCAAGCGCTGCCTGATCGACCTCAACATGCGCGGCGTCGCAATCGAGAGCTATCCCAACGGCTCGCTGTCCGATCCCGCTCCCGAGGACGACAGGTTCTGGGCGGTAGCCGAGGAAATCGGCAAGCCGGTGTCGCTGCACGCCTCTATCCGCATCCCAGGCAACGCGACGAAGTTCTTCGTCCGCGCCAATGACGAACTGCGCAAGCTGATCGCCGGCGGCTCGTTCACCGTCGTCACCAAGAAGCTGATCCTGTCCGGAATCTTCGATCGCTTTCCGAAGCTCAAATATGTGGGCGCGGAGGTGCAATCGGGCTGGGTGCCCTACTACATCGAAAAGTTCGATGCGAACTACAAGAAGTACGGCAAGGAGAACGGCGTGAAGCTCGAGATGCTCCCGTCCGAGTACTTCATGCGTAACATCTACACGACGTTCCTGATCGATCAGGTGGCGGTGAACAACCGCTATGCGATCGGCGTGGACCGCATGATGTGGATGTGCGACTTCCCGCACTCCGTCTCGAACTGGCCGATCGACGTCGAGCTGGCGCATGCGCAGCTCAAGGCCGGCGGCGTCCCGCCGGACGAATGGGACCGCCTGATGTGGCGCACGGTGGCTGACCTCTACAGCGTGCCATACGAGCTGGCCAACATCGGTGCAGAGCGCAGAGCTGCGTAAAACCGCGCGAGTGCGGTGCAGGTGGTGCTGGGACCGATGACGTTCGGCTCAGCCCACCCGATACCTGCGTATGTGCGTCTTGCCGCCTAGATCGATCACCATCCAGAAAGCGAAAGTCATGGCAATCCAGCAGATGTTCTCGGCGGCCAGCGGCGTCATCGAAGCGCCGGATCTTTGGGAAGAGCGTCTGCCGGCAAAATACGCCACCCTCTGCCCGCGCCTCGTGGAGACGCCGGAGGGCGTCGCATGGACTGCGGCGCACCGGGTCGGCAAGGCGCCGGCATACAAGTCCGCGCTGCACAACTCCCACATCGACGTGCAGAAGAAGGTCACGCGCGCCGATGTGACCTGGTTGTCGACCGCCGAAGGCCGGCGCTGGATCCAGGATCGCGACGAGGTCTCGGGCGAGGTGTTGTATTCGGTCGGCGACGTCTGGGACCTGATCAATTCCAGCGGCGACAACGGATTCATCGCCGCCTGCTACACGGCGTACAACGACTGGCTGGCGGAGCTGTGCACGAGCAGCCCGGAACGGTTCGCCGGTATCGCCAAGATCCCGCCGACCGGAATCAAGGACGCCACCAAGGAACTCAAGCGCGCGGCCGAGGATCTGTCGCTTCGCGGCGCCGTGATCGATGTCTGGCCGGGCGGCGCCGAATGCCCGCCGGCCATGAAGGAGTGCGATTCATTCTGGGAGGCGGCCGCGTCTCTGGACATGCCGATCAGCATCCACACCTCCTTGGACGGAAAGAAAGTGGCCAGCGATCCGGTCGAGCCCGGCATGGCGCCAGAGTACCACGCGTCTCTCAACCAGATCATCTATGCGAACATCCCCGATCGCTTTCCTGCGATCCGCTTCGTCTCGCTCGCGCCGAACGCGGGCTGGGCGCCGGCGCTGTTTGAGCAGATCAACGAGGGATACATGCGCACAGCTTCCCTCAGGAAGGTGAATCTCGGCAATCCCGACCTTTATCCGTCCGACTACCTGCGCCGCTTCGTCTGGTTCGTGACGCAGGACGATCGCACCGCGCTGTTCAACCGCCGCTACTTCGGCGAGAGCCACCTGATGTGGGGATCGTTCGCATTCATGGGCGAGGACTCGGTCTGGCCGAACACTCGCGAGCTGTTCGAGCGCGTGACGCGGAACCTCCCGGACAACGACAAGCACGTTCTCGCCTACAGCGTCGCCACCCGCCTGTACGGCGTTGCCAATGCGCCGCGCTTCACCGCCGCCGAGGCCAGCAAGTTTGATCGCTATTCGCTAATTTGAAATCGCAAGGAAACGTCAATGTCCTGGAACTTCGAAACCGACCCAGACTTTCAGAAAAAACTCGATTGGATGGAGCGGTTTGTCCAGGAAGAGGTCGAGCCGCTCACCTACGTTCTCGATTGCCATCCCTATGACGTGACGAACGAGGCCCGCAACAAGCTCGTCAAGCCGTTGCAGGCCGAGGTTAGGCGTCAGGGCCTCTGGGCTTGCCATCTCGGCCCCGAGCTCGGTGGCCAGGGCTATGGTCAAGTAAAGCTCACGCTGATGAACGAAATCCTCGGGCGGGCGGGCTATGCGTCGATCGTTTTCGGCTGCCAGGCGCCCGATACCGGCAACGCTGAAATCATCGCGCATTACGGAACACAGGCGCAGAAGGATAAGTATCTGATGCCGCTCCTGGAGGGCGACATCGTCTCTTCGTTTTCGATGACCGAGCCGCAGGGCGGTTCCGATCCAAAGGTCTTCACGACCTCCGCGGTCCTCGACGGCGATGAATGGGTGATCAACGGCGAGAAGTGGTTCTCGAGCCACGCGCATCTGGCGAGCTTCCTCATCACGATGGCGGTCACCGATCCGGACGCGGCGTCGCCGCATAAGCGGATGTCGACGTTCATCGTGCCGGCGCATCTGCCGGGCGTAGAAATCCTGCGGAACATGCCCCATGGCGCCAGCAAGCACCCCGGGCACGCCTATATGCGCTACAACAATGTGCGCATCCCGAAGGATCACATCCTGGGGCCGCGCGGCGAGGGCTTCGCCGTGGTGCAGACGCGCCTCGGTGGCGGACGCATCCATCATGCCATGCGCACCATCGCACAGTGCAAGAAGGCGCTGGACATGATGTGCGAGCGCGCCCTCAGCCGTTATACCCAGGGCAGCCAGCTCTCGGAAAAGGGGATGGTGCAGGCGTGGATCGCCGACAGCTGGGCCGAGATCGAGCAGTTCCGGCTTCTGGTACTTCAGACCGCGTGGAAGATCGACCACTACAAGGACTACCTGAAGGTCCGCAAGGACATCTCCGCGGTGAAGCTCATGGCGCCGCGCGTGTTCCACGCCGTCGCTTCGCGCGCATTGCAGGTGCACGGATCGCTCGGTCTCACGCCGGACATGCCGATCATGAGCCAAGTGCTCGAGAGTTATCACATGGGTCTCGCCGACGGACCGACCGAGGTGCACCAGATCACGGTGGCCAAGCAGTTGCTTCGCAACTACCGCGGCACGAACCGCAAGTTTCCGACGGAATACATCCCGTACAAGACCGAAGAAGCAGAGAAGAAGTTCGCTGGCCGCATCGGTGTCCGCGCGATGGAACACGCGGGCTGAGAAGCTTGCGCGTCGTGCGCGCGGATCGAACGGCCGGACCAACGACGACGGGAAAGGGTTGAATCATTCATGGTCGACGCCACGCGTAGCTCGGAAGAGACCCAGGCAGTGCGCGCTGCGCATCAGTTCGACGAGGGCAAACTCGCCGAATATCTCGCCGCAAACCTCGACGGCTTCGCGGGGCCGCTCACGGTGCGCCAGTTTCCCGGCGGGCTGTCGAATCCCACTTACATGCTGGAGACGCCGAAGAAGAAGTACGTGCTTCGTCGCAAACCGCCCGGCGTCCTGCTCAAGTCCGCGCATGCTGTCGATCGCGAATATCGCGTCATGTCCGCCCTGCATGGCGTCGGCTTTCCCGTGCCCAAGCCGCTTGTGCTTTGCGGCGACGATTCCGTCATCGGCACGATGTTCTTCGTGATGGACTACGTCCCCGGACGCATCTTCATCCGCTGCGCCATGCCGGAACTGGGGCGTGCCGAGCGTACCAAAATCTACGACGCCATGAACGAGACTCTCGCGAGCCTGCGTCGCGTCGACTTCAACGCGATAGGCCTGGGTGATTACGGCCGGCCGGGAAATTATTTCGCGCGACAGATAGCGCGGTGGACCACGCAATACGAGCAGTCGAAGACGCAGGAGATCCCCGAGATGGACCGGCTGATCCAGTGGCTGCCGACCGCCGTGCCGCCGGAAAACCCGCCGAGCATCGTGCATGGCGACTTCTCATTTCACAACGTGCTCTTCCACCCCACCGAAGCCCGGGTGATGGCGGTCGTGGACTGGGAGCTGTCGACGCTGGGCGACCCGTTCGGCGATCTGACCTATCACGGCATGGAGTGGTACCGGCCCAGCGATTCCGACGGCCGTGGGTCGTTGCGCGACGAGGATCTGAACGCCCTCGGCGTGCCGACGTTCGATGAATATGCGCGTACCTATTGCCGGCGCGCCGGGCTGCCGGAAGTAAAGGATATGTCGTTCTACCGCGCCTACAATCTGTTCCGTGTCGCGGCGATCGTTCAGGGCGTCGTCGGTCGCGCGGTCGCCGCAAAGTCGCCGGCCGCCGACGAACAGGCTTGGCGCGTGCGGCCCATTGCCAGGGCGGCCTGGGATGAGGTGGTCGCGAGCGGGAATGCCTGAAAGCAGGCGGAGCTAAGGAGGCTCACTTATGCGCACCAGGAAATCGGGTCCGCTTGAAGGTATCCGAATCGTCAGCCTGCCAAAGCACATGTCCGCGAAGGTCTCCGGCATGCTGCTGGCCGACAACGGCGCGACGGTCGTCGAAGTCGTGGACCCCAAGCTCGCACCGGAGCCGGGCTGGGAGCTGGCGGAGTCGGTGTGGAAGCGCGGGAAGGATATCGTCGAGCTGGTCGACGGCTCACAGCTTGAGCTGCTGATCGCCAATGCCGACGTCTTCATCTCCGATTATTTCAACCGCGATCTGGAAGCCCTTGGCGTAAGCCCGGCGGCCGTCAGCGCGCGCCATCCGCAGCTCGTCTGCTTGCAGATCTCGGCCTACGGCAAGGAGTCGGCGTCGGAGGCGGATTCGTGGTCGGAGATGCTTCTGTGGGCGCGCCAGGGCTTCTTCTGGCGCCAGGCCGGCTCTCGTCCAGGCCCGAAGATGCCGTCGTTCCCGACCGGCAGCTACGCGACGTCGTTCAACGCGATGACCGTGATTCTCGCGGCGCTTCACGCGCGCAACATCTCCGGGCGCGGCCAGGTGGTCGAAACCGCGATCGCGGACGGCATTGCTTCGCAGCAGGGCATGATGTGGTACTGGTGCGAGAACGAGACCGCGCCCGACAAGCCAATCGATATCACCAAGGGTGGGATGGGGCGGCTCATCCTGGAGCCGTATCAGTGCGCCGATCTGGAATGGCTGCATCTGCACAGCGGCTCCAAAGGTGGCTTCCCGCGCCTGATGGAGCTGGCGGGTCTGACCGACAAGATCCCGCCGATCCCGACCGACGCGCAGTCGGAAATCGGCCAGCCGATCGAGCCGTGGCAACTCGAACTCGTGCACGAAACGCTTCCCGCGATGTTCGCCAGCAAGCCAAGGGCAGAGTGGCTTAAAATTCTGCGCGACCTCGATATCCCGGTGATGCCGGACTTAAAACCGGGCGAGATATATACCGATCCGCAGGTGATTGAGAACCAGCTCACCAGCCTGACGGAGCTTCCAGGCGGCGAGTCGGTTCGCGCGGCCGGCGGCGTGTTGAAGTTTTCGGAATCCCCGTCGTCGCCGTCGCTTGTCGCTGAACGCAAGGTCGATACCGACCAGGCGGTCAAGGACCTCTCGATGGCTATCAAACGCACGCCGCCGCCAAAGTTCGGCGACAGCGACCTGAAGAGCCGCTATCCGCTGGCCGGCCTCAAGGTCATCGACTTCGGCGTCTTCTTCGCCGGTCCCTTTGCCAGCCGGCTGATGGCCGATCTGGGCGCGGAGGTCATCAAGATCGAGAATCTCGCCGGTTGCCCAATGCGCGAAATCTCGAAAGGCCGCTATTTCCAGGCAGCCAATCACTACAAACGCACGATGACGCTCAACCTCAAGAAGCCGGAATCGCGCGCGATCGTGGAGCGGTTGGTGAAGTGGGCCGACGTCGTGGGCCACAATCTGCGTCCGGGTGTCGCCGAGTCGCTCGGCATGGGCTACGAAGACCTGCGCGACCTGAACCCGCGTCTGATTTATTGCCACTCGCCGGCGTTCGGCACGATCGGGCCATATCGCGGCTATCCGGGCTTCGAGCCGCTGGCATCCGCGATCACCGGCCTGCTGATGCGCCACGGCGGCTGCGAATATGTCGGCCCGCGCCATGCGATCGGCAGCATGGACCCCGGCAATGGCCTTCTCGGTGCCGCTGCGATCTTGATGGCGCTTTATCATCGCGACCGTACCGGCGAAGGCCAGTATGTGGAGTGTCCGCAGCTCGGCTCAGGCATTCTCAGCACGCTGGACACGGTGGTGCGCGAAGACGGCTCGATCGTCGATCCGCTCGCGACCGATGACGAGCAATACGGGTTCTCGTGGTTCTGTCGGCTGTACCAGTGCCGGGACGGTTGGCTCGTTGCCCATGCGGCGAGCGAAAACGCGCGAAAGGCATTGTGCAGCCTTACCGGTGCGGGCGACGGCAACGAGATCGAAGCCATCACGGCGTGGGCGGCGAGCCGCACGACCAGCGACGCCGTCGCCGCGCTGCGCCTCTCCGGCGTGCCCTGCGAGCCGATCGGCGTGCCCTACAAGCCCGAGAATTTCTTCTTCGACGAAGAGAACGTTCGCTTCAATCGTGTGATCGAATTCCAGAATCATCCGCGCTGGGGCCGCTATCGCGACCTCGGTCAGTTCTGGCGGTTCTCGCAATCGCCCGTGCGCCTGCCGCACGATGGCCACTTTGTGCCGCCACTGGGCGCCAACACCCGAGAGATATTGTCAGAGCACGGCTTCGGTCCGGCGGAGATCGATGCACTGCTCGCCAAGCGGGTGATCTCATCGCCGGCAGAGCAGCAGAAGGCGGAGAAGCAGCTGACGCCCGCCGCGCGCTGAAGGGCCGGCAGCCCGGGGGCTGAGGCGCGAAGCGCCGCGCCCGGGTTGGCTTGCCCTGCCGCACGCGTACTCTAACGTTCACCGCAGGAAGGTTCGTCATGTCATTCAATGATCTGGACAACGGTGCGCTCGGCCTGCTTCTGACGCGGCGCTCGGGTTCGGCGAAAACTATGACCGGGCCAGGGCCGTCGCATGCGCAATTGCAACACATCTTCGCGGCCGCCTCGCGGGTCTCCGATCACGGCAAGCTCGCGCCGTGGCGGTTCCTGGTGTTCGAGGGCGACGCGCGGCAGCGCATGGGCGAGGTTCTGGCCGACAGCCTCCGCGCCTCTGAAGCCAATGTCAGTCCTGAGAGGCTTTCGATGGAGCAGGGGCGCTTCCTGCGTGCACCGGTCGTCATCGGCGTCGTCAGCCGCGTGCGTGAGGCGATCCCGATCCCTGAGTGGGAGCAGATACTGTCGGCCGGCGCGGCCTGCCAGAACATCCTGATCGCATCGCACGCGCTCGGTTTCGTGGCCAACTGGATCACGGAATGGTATGCCTACCACCCGGCCGTGCGCGAGGCGCTAGGCCTCAAGTCGGGCGAACGGATCGCTGGGTTCATCTACATTGGCACCAGCGCCGCGCCGCTTGAAGAGCGCGTACGGCCAGACATGCCGTCATTGGTGACATGGGTCTGACGTCGCGGGATCGCCTTGGGCGTCGCTACTCTGAAACCGCGTCTGGCAGGCCGGCGTCGCCGCTTCTGTCGCGCGCGAAGTCGGCGGACAGGTTGGCCGCGCATCGCAGGAACATGATCATTGCGACGGCTTCCAGGAGAACCATCCCGATCGCGCTGTAACGCAACGACTCCACATTGTCGAAGCCAAGATGCATCAGCCGGTCGCTACCCAGGCCGACAATGAGCGGCCCAAGAGCCCCCATCAGGCTGGTCATCATCAAGGTGATCGACGCAGCCGTGGTTCGCATCTGGGGCACAAGCAGCGACTGGGTGAGGGCGACCGTGGGCGGGGCGAAAACGAGCATGCAGAAAACGGTAATCACCCCGAATACCATCGCGAGGCTCAGGCTGGGAACGCTAAACTCGAAGATGACCGCGGGAATGATGATCGCGGAGGCAATCGCCGGCACGAGCGCGTACCAGCGCGGGTCGGCACGTCCTAGCCGCCCCACCAGGTAACCGGAGGTGAGGTTTCCCAGCAGGCCGCCACCACCCAACAACAGGCCGATCAGAAGACCCAACTCGGCGATCGAGATGTGAAACCTGCGCGAAAGATACGGTGCCAGCCATCCTTGCGCGCCGCCCTGAACCAGGGCGTGAACCCCGCCCGCCAGCACCAGGTAGAAATAGGATGGCGTTCTCCAGTAGACTTGGAGGCACCGGAAGATGCCCGGCGGCTTTGCGCGCAGCGTGACTGCGGAATCCTCATCCAGCGCGCCGCGCTTGGGGTCGCGCACGAAGAGGAAGACCAGCGGCGCCAGCAAGATGCCGCCGGCGCCGAGAAACACGAATGCCTCACGCCAGCCATAGTAATAGGCGAGGGTGCCGGCGAAGGCCGGTCCCGCCATCCCGCCAACGCTCAACCCGATGGCGTAGAGCGCAAGTGCGAATGGACGGCGGTGTTTTTCGAAATAGTCGGCGATCAGCGAGGCCGACGTGGGATAGCATCCTGCTTCACCGAACCCGACACCCATCCGGGCCAGGAACAAGGTGACAAAGCTGCTCGCCATGCCGGACAGTACGGTCATGGCCGACCACGCCGCCATGCACACCGCCACCATCCCCACCCGATTGACCCGTTCCGCGATGCGCGCCAGCGGCAGCGCCATGGTGCCGTAGAACAGCGCGTAAGCCAGGCCGGTCAGGAGGCCGAGCTCGGTGTCCGTCAGGTGCAGGTCGTGCTGTATCGCCACCTGCAATACCTGCATGACCTGCCGGTCGATCGTCATGATGGCGAACACCAGCCCCATGACGAAGACGACGAACCAGCGGTAGGCGCCGGACTTTGCAGGGACGTAGTTGCTAGCCATGGCGGTCCGATATCAGAAGAGAAAATGAAGTGCGCCGGTCAGTGTCCTTGCGTCGTTCTACGCGGAAGCTTGGGCAACACGTCGCTGGCAACGCGTTCCAGGCATTCCAGTGCGTGGCCGACGGGCATTCCGGCCGGCCAGAGGGTGAGGTTGACCCAGTCCGGCTTCAATCCTGTCGCTGCCATCGTCTCGATATAGGTGTGGATCGTATCGACAAGCGCCTGAGGGCTGAAGCTTCCCTGGGGCTGGCCGCTTTTCTGGGCGGCGCTGGCCATCGCCGACATTTCGCGGTCGACCGCGTCCTTCGAGTGCGACCAGTAGTTCAGATACTGCTTGGAGTCTTCGAGATTGTATGGCGTCGCCAGTGCGCGCGCGTTCGCTTCGGTATCGGCCAAGAAGCCCGACGCAAGCAGGCTCAATCCCACCGTGGATGGGTCGCGCCCGCCTTTGCTGGCGATTTCGGCCACCTTGGGGCCTAAAGACTTCGCAATTGCAAGCGAGTTCAGGTTGACATGCACGCCCGGGCGGGCGACGCGCTTCGCCGCGGCTTCAGACCGGATCACCACGTCGATACGCATCTGTTTCTGGATCGGACGCGGCGCCAGCGCGACACCCTTCACCTTGTAGAATTTGCCCTCGTAGTCGAATGGCTCCTCTTCCCACAGCGCCTTGCTGAGAATGTCGATCGCCTCGTCGGTGCGCGCGCCGCGTTCCTTGCGTGGAATGCCGATCGCCTCGAAGTCGCTATCGAGATAACCCACGCCCACGCCAAGGATGAGGCGGCCGCCCGAGAACACGTCCACGGCAGCTGCTTCCTCGGCGGCAAGCACAGGATTGCGCAGCGGCAGCAGCAGGGGCTGGGTCCCGAGTTTGCAATGCTTCGTCACGCCGGCGATCGCCGTCAGCGCGACGAGCGGAGCGGGATCGTATCCTTGCGGCGTGCAGTGATGCTCGGCGACCCAGATGCCGTCGAAGCCGAGCGTATCCGCGCGCGCGGCGTAGGTGAGGTGGTCGCGATAAAGCTTCTCCCAAGGCTGGCGGAAAGCGACCGGATTCTTGAAGCGGAGACCCACTCCGATTTTGATCGTATGCATTGATGCTCCTGTGACCAGTTGGCCGCGGCGTATTTTGTTTCCAATGCCGCGGTCGCTGCGGCGAAGTCAGGGTAACGACGGTCCTTGGACCACCCGACGCCACACTGACTCCTGCCGCAAGCGGCCCTCAGAACTTGTAATCGAACGTGAGGCCGAAGGTCCGGGGCTGGTTGTACACCACGCGGTCCACTTCCCGCAGGCCGGTCACCTGGTACTCGGACTTCGTCAAAGCGAAGAAGTAGTAGTTCGCCGCAGAGACGATGTAGGTGTTGTCGGTGAGGTTCTTGGCCCACAACTTGAGGCTCCACGGCGCTGTGTTCGGTGTGTAGATCAGCTGCGCGTCGACAGTGCCGTCATTCTCGGTCTGTGGTTGCACGATCGGAAGAATGTTCTTGCCCGTGGGATCGAGGCTGAACGAGCTTGCGAAGTGTGCGCTGATCCTGGCTGCGAGGTCGCCGTGTTCCTTGATGGGATAGGTATAGCTCGCATAGACCAGAAGATCGTTCAGCGGCACGCCGATCAGTGGATTTCCCGAGCAGTCTTTGCCGGCGGAATTACAGGGTTTGAACTTGCCGTAATAGGCGTCGGTGTAGGCCCACTGCACGCCCAGGCCCAGCTCGTCGGTCGGACGCCAGTCAGCCGACACCTCGGCGCCATTGACGCTGATGCGGCCCGCATTGGCATCAATGAAGATGCCGTTCACCAGGTTCTTGATCTGCGCGTTGTAGGTCGTCTGGTTGTAGACGTCGGCGGCGATACTGAGGCTGTTGTCGAAGAACGTCCCCTTCATGCCGACTTCGTAGGCCCAGTTATTCTCGGGTTGAAGGCCGACCTGCGCGAGAGCCGCGGTCGGTGCGGAGAAGCTCCAGCCGCCGCTCTTCACACCGTTTGACGCGCTGGCATAGAACATCAGGTCGTCGCGCACATGGTAGGAGAGAATAAAGCGCGGCGTTGTCTCGTACCACGTGTGATGCAGGTTGAAGAAGCTGTAGGGGATGGCGCCGTACGAGAACGAGGGACCTGAATGGACTAGGTTCGAGTGCTTGTTGGTGATCGTGTAGCGCACGCCGGCCGTGAGATCGAGGCCGTCGACGATGTGCCAGACGCCCTCGAAATACGGCGCGAAGGTTCTGATCCAAGCCTGCTGGTTGATCGCACCGACCGTGCTCAGCGGACCGACGACGGCGCCCTGGATGACCTGGAAATACGATGGCTCGTTGAACGGCTGAATGTTCTGCGTCGCATCCCACGTCTGGTTCTGGATAAGGGTTTCGTCGGAATAGTCTGCATAGATGCCGGCGACATAAGTGATCATCTGGTCGCTGGGCGAAACCAGCCGCACTTCCTGGCTGAGCTGCAGCTCCTTGTTGATATCGTAGGGATTTACGAAGATCGGGTTGATCAGCAGATCCACGTCTTCGAGATACGTGGACTTCATGCCGTGTCCGCCGGTGATCGACTGAATCTCGCCCCATTCCGTATGATAATTGGCGCGCATGATCGCCGACCAGACGTCACGGTTCTGGTACCCGTTCAGCCCGTCGTAGACCTTGTGAGGATCGTTGTTGGTCTGCGCGGCCTGGAACGCGGCCCACTTGCCCTGGCCGACGAACTTGGCGGCATCGCCGTTGTCCCGCACGCTGAACCAAGAAATGGCTAGCTGGACATCCAGGTCGCTGATCGGCGCGTAGCGGAACTGGAGGCGGCCGCCCAGGCTGTGATTGTCGTTCAATTGGCCATTGGTATAAACGTTGTAGTCGTAGCCGCTGTGATTGCGCGTGCTAACTGAAAGGCGCATCGCCAGGTCGTCCTGGATCGCATAGTTCACGTAACCCCAGACGTCGGC
>Ga0207680_10000493_pt1 | contig 18735 bp, 14 predicted proteins | sample KBSS23metaG_FD_184321 | JGI IMG/M metagenome (GOLD analysis project Ga0207680, IMG submission 184321) | Switchgrass rhizosphere microbial communities from Kellogg Biological Station, Michigan, USA - KBS S2-3 metaG (SPAdes) (version 2) | ecosystem: Host-associated > Plants > Roots > Rhizosphere...
CACTAACCTAGTGGCGCACGGCCTCTGGGCTCCTGTGGTCGGCAACGTTGCCGGCGCTTACACGAACATCGGCACGTTCTCGTACTCGACCGGTCAATATCAGTTGAACTGGAAGACAACGGGACGACCGAAAGGCACTTACCGGATCAAGGCTGACCTTGGCGACGGCGTTCTACACACCGTAGACGTCATCCTCAAATAGCCTCGGCTGTAAGAGTTGGGCCAGAGTCGATTGCATCGACTCTGGCCCTTCCCGGCTCACATGCACGACTAGCACGGTGCCACCCTCCGCCTTTGGTTTTTGGAAAGCCTGATCAACGGTGAAGTGGTGAAGGAGGTCATCCTCCCGGACATGGTTAAGAGAACGCGAACATCGCGATCGATCGAATGCTGATGCTGGCGTAAACTTTTAACCGAGGTGGCAATGCGGAAACAATCGTTTGATTTCGATGATCTGCTTGAACAAATGACCCTGCTCGGGCGAATTCGTACGCCAAGGCCGCCAGCTTGGATTTTCGCACCTGCACCACTCGGCACATTCACCTATGGACAAGTGCCTAAGCAACTTGACTTTCCTGAAATGCGAGCCATCAGGGCAATCGTTCAGAGCATGACTGCGCAGGAGCGCTCACTCGATACCGCGTTAAGCCTGAGTCGTATAGAGCGTATCGCACAAGGATCAGGAACCACACCTTCGCAGGTAGCTGCACTAGAAAAGCAACTTGCATCAATGCACCCAGTCATGACCGGAATCGCGAAGTTGAATAAGCCGCGAGGATTTAGAGCGTAAACCGAATCGTCGTGCCCTTTCCAGGCGACGACTCCGCCCACACGCGACCGCCGTGCCGCTCTACGATTCGCCTCACGCTCGTAAGTCCGATGCCAGTTCCTTCGTAAGAAAGCTCCAGCCGCTCAAACGCTTGGAAGACCTTCTCTGCGTACTTCGGATCGAATCCGATTCCATTATCTCTAACAAAAAATCCTTGCTCGTCTTTCCCAAAGGAAACGCGAGGCTCTGCGACCCCTGCGCTAAATTTGCACGCGTTGTCCAAGAGGTTCTCGATGACGAGACTCACCATGGAATGATCCGCTGTTACTTTGATGCCCGGCTGCACCTCGATGCGAGTGTTAGGATTTGAATGCGGACGCGCGGTCATTTCCGGAGTCATCCGCTTGACCATATCGGATAGATCGATCTCGGATTTCGAAATATCTCGAACTCCAATTTTTGTGTGCGTTAAGATGTCGTCGGTCAACTTGCTCAGGTGGCGCGCTGCATGAACGAGCCGCTCAAGCGTTTCCCGAGACTCGCTCGACATGTGGTCGGACGCTTCTTCCATCACCATCGCTGCATTCACGCTGACTCCACGTATGTGTTGCCGCATGTCGTGCGCAATGGAATAGGCAAAGCCTTCCAGGTCTGCGGTTCTCGCGCGAACTTTCTCTTCCAATTCTGCGGTGAGTTTCCGAAGGTTCTCGTCGGCGCGCTTCCGTTCGACGGCGAAAGCCAATTGATTACCGATGGCAAGAGCGAGGTCGGTCTCTTCTTCTGTGAAGTCGTGAACGTCCTCGTAATACACCATGAACTTTCCGATGAGGCTCTTCTCACCTTGCAACGGAATGAAACCCAAACTGCGAATGCCTTCTCCGAGAATCGTCGCCTTTAACTCGGCCGACTCGTTTGTCTTCTCGATATCCGACACGCAGATCGGAACGGCGTCTTTGGTGTCAGGTCGCCAAGGCGTGTGGCCGTTCACCGCTTTTCGATACCCATCGCTCAGGCCACGCCATCCGACGAAACTCATCACGCCCTGTTCGTCGAAGAGCAAGATAGAAGCTCGGCTGCAATCGAGAGCCGACACAATCGAATCCAAAGCCGACTCGAAGACTTCCTCCATCGATGAAGCGCGTTGAAGTCGATCCGTAAATTCATAAAGGGCGGCTTGCTCTTTCACGCGAGCGGCAAGTGCTGCTTCGGTCTTCATACGGTCGGTGACGTCTATGCACACGCCTACCAATCGGATCGGAGCTCCGTCGGCATCGAAAATGACCTTGCCCGTTCCTTCCGCCCACCCCTTGGTGCCGTCGGCGCGTGTCAGTCGATAGATAACGTGGTGCTTGGCGCCCGTTTCGATCGCGTTCTTAACGGATGCCTCCACCGCAGGCATATCATCCGGATGAATTTCCGCGCGATAGGCTTCCGCGGTGCCTGCGAATCCGCCCGGCTCGTATCCGTGCATGGCTTCTAACTCGGGAGACCACTCCACCTTCCCGGTGGCGAACTCCCAATCGAATGTGCCCATTCGGCCCGCTTCAAGTGCGATTCTGAATCGTTGCTCTGCGGAATTCGCCTTCTCATCCACCAGAGCGGGAGCATCTGTTAGTTGGGGAGCGCTTGCCATTTCGAAGGCATTCTACAGCCGTTCGTGCGGAAATGTTAAGGGGTTTTAGCATCAAATTCCAGAACTGGAAAAAATGTCTGGCCGGGATTCGGGACGTGTTCAATTTGCCTCCCGGTTGACCCTTCCCAAAGCAAATGCTAGCATTAGAACGCACGAGCCTGCACCCCGCCCCATCGTAACGAAGGGCGTCGAGTTTTTGTTACGTTTTGACATCTTGAGACGTCAAATTTGCATGGTCGGCTCGCTTCTTTTAGGCTTATGTCTCCTCTCCCAACAAGACGCGGCAGACGTGATGAAATCAAATCAGGAAGTTGCCCTGAAGATGGTCCGCGAAAGTGGGATCGAACTCACCAATTTTTCAAGCACCTCTTTAGTGATCAGCCGCAGCGACTTGCAGCTCAGACTCGGCGTCGCTGGGATCAATGTTCGACAATCAGAACAAGGATTCGCGATCCTAAATGTGTGGCGCTTCTACCGGCCGAGCAATCACGTATCCATACAAGCGATAGAGGACCCAGGCGAATCGCTGAAGAGCTCTATTCTGCACTTCTATCAGCGCATCAACGGTGACATCGAAGCGAGGGCCAGCGTGCCCCTGCGCCGCGATCAAACTCCGCAACAGGTGCGGGAGGTCTTGAACCACTGCTTTAATGACCTCTTGGACGCTTACAGGAAAGGGGGCTTGAAAACCTCAGACGGTTCACTTACTCGGTTCCCAGATGACGACAAGCTCATCGATATGGCCAAGGTCGTCGACCATCTCAGCGATCAAGATCTCGTCTATCTAACCGACAAAGTGTGGGGCTGGAAAGATAATTCTCCGCGAGGTCACACAGGGCCCTGGTCGCACTCGATCGTGGTGAATGGCGTTCGCATTGCAATTGCGCATCCCGACAACATGGTCGATATTGGTCCAGCGAATGGCATCGGCTTGAGAGGCCGTATTTGGGGGACTACTAAGATTCCAGAAAACCCCAAGCAAGAGCTGCAAGAGGAACTCGGCGCGGGCATCAAGGTCTTTAGCGCGCCGGGGACTAAGCCCATCGCATTCGGCGTGCAGGCTCTCATTGAATACGGCAACGGGATTTCGCTGCAGGAAGTGCACGATCGCATTTCGAGATTTGCTAGCGTGATGGCGAAGCACCAGTAGGGCGATAGATTTGCGCCGTCGCGCCCAGCTCCTCGAAAGAGCCAAGATAATACGTGACCAATCTCGACATCGCGCAAAAGGCGACCCTTCGGAAAATCACGGAAGTCGCCGACGAACTTGGCCTCAAGCAAGACGACTACGAACCGCTAGGCTACTACCAAGCCAAGCTCTCGATGTCCAAGATTCGCGAACTGACCGCCTCGACCAAACGCGGCAAGTTGGTCCTCGTCACCGCAGTCAGCCCTACGCCTGCGGGTGAGGGAAAAACCACCGTCACGATCGGTCTCACCCAGGGCCTCCGACGCATCGGAAAGAAATCGATCTCGGCGACGAGAGAGCCGGCGCTCGGACCGATCTTCGGAACAAAGGGCGGCGCGTGCGGCGGCGGCTACAGCCAGGTCCTCCCGATGGAGGATATCAATCTCTTCTTCACGGGCGACTTCCCCGCCATCACTTCCGCCCACAACTTGTTGAGCGCGCTTTTCGATGCGCATCTCCAACACGGTAACGATTTGGAAGTCGATCCGCGCAACGTGATGTGGCCGCGCACGATGGATATGAACGATCGCTCTCTGCGCGACATCGTGGTTGGATTAGGTGGCAAGGCAAACGGCGTCGTGCGAGAAGACGGATTCGTGATCACGCCGGCAAGCGAGATCATGGCTATCCTTTGCTTGGCGCAATCGATTACGGATTTGAAAGAGCGACTTGGCTCCATCGTGATCGGAATGACGCGCAAACAAGTGCCGGTCCACGCGCGCGAGCTGCAGGCCGTCGGCGCGATGGCCGCGCTCTTACGATCCGCGATTCGACCGAACTTGGTCCAAACCATCGAAGGCGGTCCCGCGCTCGTACACGGCGGACCGTTTGGAAATATCGCGCACGGTTGTTCGTCGATTCTCGGCACGCGATGCGCGCAAGGATTGGCGGATTACACGATCACGGAAGCGGGCTTCGGATCGGACCTCGGCGCCGAAAAGTTTATGGACATCGTTTGTCCGAGGCTGGGTTACGGACCGGATGCGATCGTGGTCGTGGCAACCATTCGGGCCCTTGTCCATCAAGGCGGCGGATCGCTTTCAGAGGGTTTCCAAAACTTGCATCAGCACGTGAAGCACATGCGGCAATATGGCCCGCCCGTCGTCGTCGCCATCAATCGTCGCGCGGAAGATCTGGCTGAGGACCACGGACAACTGATCTCCCTTTGCGCAGCGGAAGGAATTCACGCGATCACGAGTGACCCGTGGAACGCGGGCGGCGCAGGGTGCGAAGACTTGGCGCGTGCTGTTGTCGAAATCGCGGACAAACCTTCGACGTTCACTCCGCTCTACCAACAAGATTCAACTGCCGTCGAGAAGCTCACCGCCATCGTCCAAAAAGCGTATGGCGGCGCAGGAGTTGAGCTGACCGAATCCGCAAGGAAGACTTTGGAGTGGATCGAGAAACACGGCTTCGGGAAGCTTCCCGTTTGCGTGGCGAAGACTCAATACAGTTTCAGCGATGACGCGGCGAAGTTGAATGCACCAAAGGATTTCAAGGTGCGCGTTCGCGAGATCCGCTTGTCCGCTGGCGCGGGATTCATGGTCGCGGTTTGTGGCGAGGTGATGTTGATGCCAGGACTTGGAAAAGCGCCGAGCGCATTCAACATCGACGTCGACGACGAGGGCAAAATCACGGGACTGTTCTGACCGCCAATCTTCGTGCCCAATCAGAACCTAACCGGGAGGGGCACGCTCCGTCGTGCCCTCACACCAGCCGCGGCATTGGATGCTCGTAATTCGCCTCCGCCTTTTAAGTGTCATCCTGAGGTCGTCTGGAGCGCTTACCCGCACGAATAGTTCTTGACGACCGAAGGCCCTGGCTACCACCAGGCATCTACTCTTACCTCCGGCCCGACACACGGCCAAGGAGAATCACCACCGGCATCATGCCTCGGGACCCGCACGTCACATTCGAGGTAGCAAATACAGATTAAGGTCCCGAGGCTAAGACGCCGACCTTCAATTAACGCGCGACACCAATGATCGTGCTATAAAGAGAACTCGGAGGCCCCAATTGCTTCGTTTCGTCCTAATTATTTGGTTCTGCTTTTCGCTCTGTGCCCTATCCATCTGCCAGACTGACGCGCCGTCACAAACTGGCCACGTCGACATCAAAGTCGTCATCGTCGACGACCTCACCCCAAAGCCAGTTGCGCTGACCGACTTCAACATTAGGGGAGGCTCGTTCGATCAGGTGTTTCGGACGGATGCGGACGGAGCCATTCACGCAGATCTAGGCACTGGTTCCTACACGCTTTCAAATGTCAATGCATTAGCCTTTAAGGAAAAGACATACAAGTGGACAAAGGCATTCGATATCCGAGCGGGTCAGACCACGACGCTAACCCTCACACAGGAAGACGCAACCCTTGCAGATAAACCAGCCGCGCGAGTCATTTCAGACGAAGCGAAAATTTACCAACAGTGCAGGGCTGGAGTCGTCACAGTGCAATGCGATGGTGGCCACGGCTCCGGATTTCTAATCGATAAGCGCGGCTTGATCGTCACCAATTTTCATGTTGCTGGCGATAGCGACGAAATCGCCGTGCGCCTCAGGAAAGGAGAACGTTATGCGGCGAAGATAGTTTCTTCCGATCAAAAGTCCGACGTAGTGGTTCTACAAATCAATCCATCGATTGTCAGTTCAATGACAGTGCTTCCCTTACTGACTGACGCAGAGTCACCCTGCGTTGAGGGTGAGAAGGTCGTCGCTATTGGTAACCCTCTTAATCAGGAAACCGCGCTCACTTCAGGAATTGTATCAAAGGTCGAAGACGATGCATTGATTTCGGATGTGAATATCAACCACGGAAATTCGGGCGGACCGTTGCTAAACATGGCTGGTGAGGTCGTCGGCATCACCACGTTTCTGGATCCCGGGCAACCCAACGGACCTGGAATTTCAGGAGTGGTAGCCATTAAGCGGGCCGAAGAGTGCATCAAGCAAGCACTTACGCAGGTGGATTCGCTCACGCCTCCTTCCGCCGAAAAACTACCCGACGTGTCGAGCGTTCCGATTGCAGACGACATGCTCACTACCGTTGCTTCGAAACTAAGCGGAGACGAACCTTATTTTAAGTCGCCAAGGAATTTCCGCACGTATGTCGAAACACCCTTTCAGTCAGCTGCCAACGACATCAAATTTCAACAAGAGTGGCGCAAGATTATTGGAAGGCGCTACAAAGGCAAGCAGATCCCCAAAGAAATGGATCTACCTCACGGGCCGCGCGCCTTTTGGACCAAATACGTGGGTGCGGATACTGCACCACTCGTTGTGATTAAGGCCATTCCGTGGCCGCAGGGCAAAGCCAGCAACTTCTGGAATCACGTATTACTTGGACCGAGCGCGCCAAGGGATCAATATGAGTTGCGGGATGATTTCCAGAAGATGGAATTGCTCAGGGACGGAGCTGTAGCCCAACCGATTCTTAGGGAGCGCGTTCGTGATACACAGATTTACGAAGGCTACGATAACTTCATCGTGGATACAGCGATGGCGGGTGTGTACGGCTATGACCCTCGTGTGTTCGCGCCCGGCGGCAAGCTGGAGTTGCGGGTTTGGAAGAACGATCGGAAGGACTATACGGCCGTCAAGATCGATGAAAAGTTTCGGACAAAGCTGTGGAATCAGTACAGGGATTGGGCCGCGATTGCCGGCCCCTATGATCAGATGCCGGTGGCGCCTCCTGCACTGGCGAAGGTTGCGGCCAAAGACAAGCTCACGCCGGCAACTGAGGTTGTGCACCCGAAATCAAAGGAAGAACCATCTGCCCCTAAGCCGGTACCGCCCTCCAGCACAGATCCTAAACCCAAGCCGCCAACTCCCACCCCACCTACTCCGGCGCCGACTCCAACCCCAACTCCCCCGCCGCCGGCACCCCTCGTCGGACTGCTCGATGGTTTGGAGCCAGACACCACCGCCATGGACGCGCGAATCAAGAAGGTTGACACGGCACTTGGAAATCTCAAGGCATGGGATTCGATCATCGCGATCAAAACCTCTGCCACCGGAGACTTTGAGAACGTCGAGAATTGGGCCGCAATTCATGACTTGCTGGTCAAAGCCCAGGTTAGAGGTGAGATCGAGATCAAGATTAGGCGAAACGACAACGTGATCACTTCAAAGGCTCTAGCTCACTGACCCCGAGCTTCAATCTTGCGCTATAAACAGCAGACACCCGTCTGCTGTTTAGATTCAAACTATCCTACAATTAGCGTAGGACATGCGAAACGCAAAGAGAATGATAGGGAAAGCTCGCCAGCCGCGATCCCTTTTCGCGAAAGATGGGTTTTTATGGTCCCCTTTTTCGTTAATTTGCGCCAGCCCAGTTTTTGGTGACCCCTTCTCCTCTCCCTTTGGGAGAGGGACGTCGCGGAGCGACAGGGTGAGGGCGCATGCCTCCAATCCGGTTTTTGGGGACCCCTCTTTGTCTAATCGCAAACCCATCCCCAGATCCGCGATCCGGGATTCCAGATCCCAGATTGAAAAGGTTTTTATGGCCCCCTTTTTCGCTAATTGCATATCCCAGATCACAGATCACACATCAGAGTTCGTCCAATCTTGCGGCTTGGGCAACATGGAATGATCAGTGGATAAGATGGCTCCAGTTGGGGAAATTGCCGTGCCACAATAAACCCACCTGCAACGTCCTTTCCCCAGAACTCCAAGAGACCAACAAAGATATGGATATCCTGAACGTCCTCGATGATCTGCACAAGCTTGCTGTAGAAGAACCCAAAACCTTCATGGGCCTCACTTGGGGCCTCGACAAAGATGAAGTCGATATGCAGATCGTGAAGATCCGCTCGATGCTTCCGGACGAGGTCAAAGCTGCCTCTGCCACCATGCGAGAGTCCGACCGCATCATGGAAACGGCGCGACAGGACGCTTTCACCACGATCGAGAACGCGAAGCGCGAATCCGACCGAATTTTGAGTGAAGCCCGCCAACAGGGTGAGCGAATCGTGGAGCAGTCACGACTTCAGCAGGAGCGCATGATCTCGGAGAGCGAGGTTCTCAAACTCGCAAAAGCCCAGAGCGAAGAGATGCGCAACGCGGCCGATCGAGACGCCGTCCAAATGCGACGTGGAGCCGAAAAGTACGCCGTCGACGTTCTGACCCAGCTGGAAAGCGTGGTCGGCAAGGTCATGACGACGATCGAGCGCGGCAAGCAGGACTTGAAGACTCCCGATCCGATCCAGGGCAACCAGATCGTTCGAGAGAAAGTCCGAGCCTAAGCCAACCGGCGTGCCTGATTAGTCCGACACCAGAAGAGGTTACGTTCGGTAACCGATTCGCGCGTTCGACCGTCCTACTCTCGGAATGCTAACTTTTGCAATCGGGCTGGTCGTACTGCAGTCGAAAATCAAACCCGTGATGGGACGGGAACTTCCGCTAAGCGCACTAGGAAAGAAACTCGAAGCAGCGGCAAAGCAGAGGGGCTGGTCGCGACTCCATGACCGCACCCTTCCCCAAGGCAACGTCTCAAAGGTCGATCCGAATTTTGTCCTATCGAGATACGCCTACGGCAATCACGTTTTCTCTTTCAACGTGGAAGTCGCGAAGTCTCTGACCGAAGCAAAGCGCGAACTGAGGATGGCTCTCCGGTCAAACGCGATGTCACCGCGAACCAAAATCGAGGAGCCACTTCTAAAGGGAACGGGGCTCCAACTCGATGTCGCCGACTTCTCGAACAAGCGCATCTCCAACATGAAGGCTTACTCAACCATGAGTATGCGGATCACGGGCGCCATCAAAAGAGCAGTTGTAATTATTTACGTCGACATGCCATCGGCGGTCCCGGTGTCCAACGACAAACCGAAACCTGACGAACAGATCTACAACGATGTCGTCGCGCTCGCGAAGCTCGTAGCTAAAGAGATTAAGAAGTCGTAGTCATGGCTTAGAGATTTCCTGAACTCGATTGCCCTTGCCTCTGCGGTTTCGCCGAGCTTGATCTGTAACTCCGAGCCGTACGCAGACGTCCTAAGCACATGCTTGCGACCCTTGCCGCCTTGGTCACGCTTCAATTCATGCCCCGCGACGTCCAGCTCTCGACGACACTTCAGAGGGCTGCACGAAAAAAGGGGTGGAATTATGCGATGCATGGCCATCCAGTACTCGGCGCTCATCGTTTCAGCGTTAACGAGATGCTCATGGACGGACACCACGACGTACGATTCCGGATTGACGAGCGTAAGTCGACGGTCGAGGCAACTTTCATCGTTAAGAAGTTAAAGAAAACCCATGAAGTGAGAACGGCTATGGAAGAGCCCCTTCTCAAAGGCACCGGATTGAAGGTAGATGTTGCCGACTACAGCGCGAAACGCCTGTCGAGTCTCAAAGGGTACGCCGCATCGAATTTGCGCATCTACGGAATCGTGAAAAACTCGGCAATCTTTATTGAAGCTCGGCCAGCTGGCGCAGGCGGTGTGCAATTCCCCGCCGCGAGCACGAAAGATCAAGAAAGAGCTTATGCAGACATTATTGGCTTTGCGAAATTGCTCGCCGATGAGTTGAAGAAGAAGTAACTCTAATATGGGCCGCGTATCGCGCGACCCATATTAGGGAAAGTTGATTAGACCCGCTTCGCGAGGTTGTGAGCGAACGCGGAGTCGATGATCGCCGTGATCTCTTTCTCCGCTTTGGCGCTTGCCTTTTCTTGAAGTTTCCCGAGCGCTTCCTGTTTGCGTCCGAGTTCTTCCTGTTTCGAGCTTGGTCCGCTCATCTGTTTATTGAGAGCATCCATCTGCTTTTGCAAAGCTTCCATCTTGTTCTGGATCTCTTGTTGCTTTGCTTCGAATTGGTCGCTGGAGTTCTCACGACCTGCTTGCTTCTCGGCAAGCGCGCCAAGTTGCTCTCCAAGACGACCCATCTCTTCGCCGAGCTTTCCCTGCTTTTCTCCAAGCTTCGACTGAGCTTCGCCCAACTTGGATTGTTGTTCGCCGAGCGCAGATTGCTTCTCGCCGAGTTTCACCATTGGCTCGATGGCTTTCTTCATGCGAGCCAACGTCGCGGAATCTGTGATGATGTAGGTCGCTCCATCCTTTCGAACGTAGAGCCGATCTGGCCCCTTCGTCTTCTGGAGGTCGTTGAAACTGCTATCCCAGTTGCCGACCGTCATGCTTCCGTTCTTCGTGACATAAGCATAGGAGTACTTGGCATTGTCTTGATGCGTGGCGAACGCGCCTGCAGCGAGAAGACAAAGCGCCGACAATGGAGCGAAAACTCGTGTTTTGAGTGGAGACAAGTTGGACACCTCTATCCGAAATGTACAGGAGTTGAAGTTGCCACTGTTCCGACTAGGTCGTTTTTCTCAATCGGGGTTCGTCTGATCTTCCGGGGGCGAGACCCAGCTTCTGGGTTCCCGCCACAAAATGGTGTTAAAATCCCGAAGAGTCCTCCCCAGCGATTTTGCTTGGGCATAACTTCGTTCTCGGCTTCGGTTGCGTTCTCGCTTTTAGACTCGCAGACAGACAGATCATGGAATCTCAGCCCGCAAACGAGATCGCACACGTCCTTCTCATGGACGCAGTCGGATCTTCGATCGCAACGATGGAGCAGAAGCGCTCGTTCGCGACCCTGCTTCAGCAAGCGGTGCAATCGAGTCCCGCATTCCAAAAGGCGCAAGCACTTGGATCGATCATCACGCTTGATACAGGCGATGGCATGGCGCTCGTCTTCTTTGGGGATCCCATCAACGCCGCTCGCTGTGCGATCGAGATTTTCACTGCGCTCGATGGGAAAACGCCGATGGTGATGCGCTACGGGCTGAATAGCGGAACGATCGCGCGAAGAATCGATATCGGCGGTCGCCCCAATGTCACCGGCCCAGGAATCGACAAGGCGCAACGCGTCATGAACTGCGCCGAGGGCAACACGATTCTCGTTTCCGACTTCTTCGCTGAAAACTTAGTCGCCTTCGAAGAGTTTCGAAGCTTGATTAAGGATCGTGGGGAATTCTCCGTGAAGCACGGAGAGAAGATGCGGCTCTACCAGTTGACTCCTCCTGAGTCCAAGGAGATCGACGAGAAAGCTTCGACCACCGCAAGTGTCGCGATCGTTTATAAGCGCGGCGCGGAGCCAGATACCACCGTTCTCAAGGAAATAGAGGCAACGCTCGTCAATGCAGGTCTAAGCGTGTTCATCGACCAGAACCTCGCCATTGGCGTGGAGTGGGCGAAGGAAATCGAGCGACAGATTCGCGGCTGCGATGCAGTCATCGCGCTCATCTCGGAGCGTTCCATTCAGAGCGAGATGATGCAGTACGAGTTGGAGCTCGCATTCGATGAACGTCTGCGCCGCAGGAAGCCCAAGATCCTCCCCATTCGAATTTGCTACGAACAGAAACTCGAAGGTGGCCTCGGCGCAATGCTCCAGCAAGTGCAGCACAAGGTTTGGAGCACGGCAGATGATACAAAGCCGATTTGCAAGGAGATTCTCCGGGCATTGACCGAGCCTGAGGTTGCCCCAACGGCGGGGACGGAACCAGTTGGCGGGGTCGTTCCACTTGATTCGAAGTTTTATATTCAACGACCGGCCGACGCGCTGTTCATGGACGCCATCCGCCGCCGCGACACGATTGTCCTCGCTAAAGGTGGGCGTCAGATGGGAAAGACCTCATTGCTCGCGAGAGGCGTTGCTGCAGCACGAGAGATGGGGGTCCGCATCGGTGTCATCGACTTCCAGTCGGTTGGAGCGAAACCCCTTGAGTCGGAAGAGTCTTTGTATCGTTGGATGGCCTATTCCCTGGGGAAGCAACTTGGCTTGGATGCGAAGGTGAACGATGCGTGGAGTGACTGGCTCGATGCAAATACGAACTTCGAGGAATTCATACGGTATCAGATTCTGGAAATTTCTCCCCAACCGTTCTTGCTTGCGCTCGATGAAGTTGATCGCCTTTTCACACGGCCCTACGGAAGCGATTTCTTCGGCCTCATTCGGTCTTGGCACAATCGTCGCGCGCTCGAGCCGAGTGGGCCGTGGTCTCAGATGACGGTCGCCATCGCCTACGCAACAGAGGCCCACCTTTTCATTTCTGACCTGAATCAATCGCCGTTCAATGTCGGCACGCGATTGACGCTGGAAGACTTCACGTTGGAGGATATTGCCGAGCTGAACCGACGCCATGGATTGCCGTTGAGTGATCCCGAACTTGCTCTGCTCCAGAGCTTGGTCGGTGGCCAACCATATCTCGTCAGAAAAGCGTTTCAGCTTGTAGCCGACAAGCAAATGACGTTTACCGATCTAACTGCTCGTGCAGCGCTCGACGAGGGTCCGTTCGGAGATCACCTCAAACGCGTTCTCGTTTCGATCAGCAGCAACCCTCAGCTAAGACAGGCGGCGGCCACCGTCCTTTACAATAAGGGACCGCTGGAGCCGGAGGCATTCTTCCGATTGCGCGCAGCGGGCGTCATCGCGGGCGATAGCCCGAAGGCGGCAAAGATGCGGTGTGACCTGTATCAAACGTATTTGCAAGAGCACTTGACCGGAGTCGAATAGCGAGATACGTCCAATATGAGGACCGACAACGATTCCATGAATATGCCACGAACTCGATTCTTCGAGCCCGGCGGCACGCTCTCGCACAATTCTCCGTGCTACGTGAAGCGGCAAGCCGATGACACCCTGATCAGCGCGTTGGCAGCTCACGAGTACTGCTACATCTTGGATTCCCGACAGAAGGGCAAGTCTTCGCTGATGGTCCGGACGGCAAAGGTCTTGAAAGAAGATGGATTGCAAACGGTTTTGTTGGACCTCCAAGGTCGGGGATCGAATCTATCTTTAGAGCAATGGTATGCGGGAATGCTCACGCGCTTTGGCGAAGAACTGAATGCCCGCAACGACCTGCTCAAGTATTGGCAGACCCATCTACACCTTGGCCCGCTTGAAAGATTCTTTGCGGCGATTGAAGAAGTTGTTCTTCCGAATATCGTAAACGGTCTCGTTGTCTTCGTCGACGAGGTTGATTTTGTAAGAAGCCTTCCCTTCCGCACCGACGAATTTTTTGGCGGGATTCGCCACTTCTACAATCGGCGGGCGACTGACCGACGATTCGAATTGTTGAGCTTTGTCTTGATCGGCACGGCCGACGCGCTTGAGCTTATTTCCGATCCAAATCTGACGCCGTTCAACATCGGTCGTCGAATCGAGCTCCAAGATTTCAAACTCCAAGAATGTGGGCCGCTTGCAAAAGGATTAAGCGATGACCCGATGGTCGCATCGAGCTTGATGGAGCGGATCATCTACTGGACATCGGGCCATCCATATCTAACGCAGCGCCTTTGCGAGATGGTTGCGGAAAACGGTGCGATCAAGTCAGCTGAAGTCGATCGCATCGTTGCCCAGATTTTCTTGAGCGACGAAGCGCAAACGAATGAACCGAACTTGCACGACGTGCGACGACGTGTGGCCGAGGGTATTCCCGTCGGAATCGAACCCACGGAATATTTCCGCCGAGTTCGCGAAATCTACGGACGGTTGTTAAGGGGAAAGACCGTCCTGAATTCTCAGCAAGATCCAGTCATCGCGAGCCTGAAACTTTCTGGATTGATTGGCATACGCGAAGGTCAGTTGTGTATCCGAACGAGAATTTACAAGCACGTATTTGATGCCGAATGGCTTGGTCAACTCGGTGCAACGGACGAGGATGAGGAGCAGGCACAGCGTCGGCTGACTTCTACCGCAGCCAGTCGAGCTCGGCAAAAGGTAATCAATAACGTTCTCCTTGCCGGTGCTGTTGTTCTTACAACTCTTTTCTGCACGTATCGCTATATGTGGTCTTATGACCAGCCGCGGTTCTTTCTCGAAAAGAACACCATCCTTCCAGGTGAAACGATTTCGATGAAGGGCCAGTTTCTTAACGGTGCCCAAGCTCGACTGTCGGATGAAGTAGGCCGGGAATCCACGATGCCGGTGACGCCGAATTCCGACGGGGGTGGATACGGATACGCCATTCACGTACCGAAATCGCAGCCGCCGGGATCCTATACTTTGCAAGTCAGTCGTGCGCCTTTTCTCGGATTTCTTTCTTTTGGATGGAGTCACATCACGAGGGGAGTTACGGTTGGCGATGATCGCCCCTTCGATCTATCAGGGCATCAAAACATCGTCACGACGGCATCCTTTTCACCCGACGGAACTCACATCTTGACGGCTTCCGGGGACACGACGGCAAGAATCTGGAACGTGCTTGACCCATCTGACGTGCGGGAACTGAGGGGCCACAAGAACTCCGTTCTCAGCGCCTATTATTCGCGCGATGGAAAGCGAATCGTGACTGCTTCGTGGGATGGAACCGCAATCATTTGGAGCGTTGCGACGCGTAAGAAGCTCGTCGAGCTGAAAGGTCACCGAGGCAAGGTTTGGCGGGCATCTTTCTCACCCGATGGGTCGAAAGTGTTGACCTGCGGCGAGGATGGCACGGCGCGGCTCTGGGATTCGAGCACCGGACATGAGCTTATGACATTGAAGGGACATCAAGGGCGTGTGATGTGCGAGAACTTCTCACCCGATGGCAAGACCCTGGCAACCGCATCGTTTGATGGCACTGTGCGGATGTGGAACGCGTCGACAGGAAAGCAGCTATGGCAGCTCCCTAAGACGCAATACCGCTGCTTCTTTGTGTCGTTCTCGCCTGATGGATCGAGGATCGTGACAGCGTCGGATCAAGGAACCGCTACGGTATGGGACGCGGTTTCAGGGAAGCAACTTCTCCTGCTTAAAGGACACAAGGATTGGGTTGTGTTTGCCGCGTATTCTCCTGATGGTAAGCGCATTTCAACTGCGTCAGCGGATAAGACCGCTCGCGTATGGGATGCAAAAAACGGAAAGCTCCTCGTCGAGCTAATTGGTCACAAAGATCGGGTCAACACAGCGTATTTCTCGCCTGACGGCACGCGCATTGTCACGGCCTGCCTCAACGAGCGCATCGCGCGTGTATGGGACGCGAAAACAGGCAAGCCGTTGCCTCGACCGATCGTAAACTAATCCTAAACCAGAACTTCGCTTCGTCGCTCGGAGACTCGTCGCTCAGCGTGATCGAGGATCTTCTTGCGGAACCGAAGTTGCTTAGGAGTGACCTCAAGGAGTTCATCGTCTCGGAGCCAGCTCAGCGCCTGCTCAAGAGAGAACTCCTTGTGGGTATCAAGAGCCGCCGTCTGTTCAGAAGTCGCGGAGCGAATGTTCGTCGCGTGCTTTTCTTTTGTCGCGTTGACGACCATGTCCTCGTCTCGCGAACACGCGCCCACGATCATGCCGCCGTAAACATCGGTGCCAACCGGATAGAACAACGTTCCACGTTCCATCACGTCCTCATACGCATATCGCGTGAGCTTGCCCGGATCTTTTGCGATGAGTGATCCTTGGGTTCGGGTTTCCACTTGTCCCTGATATGGCTTGTAGCCATCAAACAACGAAGCGAACAAACCGAGTCCGCGGGTCATCGTCAGGAAGTTGGAGCGGAAGCCAATGAGACCGCGCGTTGGAATGCTGTACTCCAGGAAATTCACGCCGGATTCGGTCCGCATATTGATGAGTTCACCCTTTCGGCGGCTCATCTCCTCCATAACCGTTCCCACCGCGTCCTCGGGCAATTCCAGGGTCGCGATCTCATAGGGCTCGTGGACTACGTTGTCGATCTTCTTGTAGATAACCTGAGGTCGCGAGATTTGCATCTCGTATCCTTCGCGTCTCATCGTCTCAATGAGAATCGCAAGTTGGAGCTCGCCGCGTGCTTGGACCTTGACCGAGTCAGCGGGGCCTTCCGGATCGATCTTCACCGAGACGCTGACCGCTTCTTCCTTCTCGACCCGCTCTTTGATCTTGTGGATGGTCAGGTACTTCCCGCCGTCCTTTCCTGAAAGCGGCGAGTTGTTCGCAAAGAAGGACATCGTCAGTGTCGAAGGCTCGACCTTGATCGCGGGCAGGGCGGTCGTCGTATCCGGCGCAGCGATCGTGTCAGAGATGAGAACTCCGTCCAGACCCGAGAGCATCAAAATCTCACCCGGTCCGACCGAATCCACTTCCTTCAGCTGAATTCCTTCGTAAGTCCAAAGCTTCGTCACATTGAAACCAGACTTCTTTGCCGTTGTTGGCCTCATCATCTCCAAGCGGTCGCCAACCTTCACTCGGCCCTGCAAAACTTTCCCGCCGAACATGCGACCCAAATAGTCTGAGTAGTCGAGATTATTAACCTGCAACAAGAACGGACCCTCTTGTTCGACGCGCGGTGGCGGCACCGAGTTGATGATCATCTCGAACAGTTCGCGCATATCTGTCTCGGCGCCATCTGGCGAAACACGTGCGAATCCACTGTTTCCGGATGTGTAGAGATGCGGGAAGAAAAGGTCCTTCTCGTCGGCGCCTAGGTCGATGAAAAGATCGATCGTCTTGTCGTAAGCCCACAGCGGTCGCGCGTGCTCTCGATCGATCTTGTTGATGCAAACGATGGGCTTGAGGCCGTTCTCGAAAGCTTTCTTAAGGACGAAGCGCGTTTGCGGCATCGGTCCCTCTTGCGCGTCGACGATCAGCAAAACGCCATCGACCATCGACAGCACGCGTTCGACTTCTCCCCCGAAGTCGGCGTGGCCGGGAGTATCGACAATGTTGATCTTATAGTCGCGGTAGTGAACGGACGCAACCTTGGAGAGGATCGTAATTCCCTTCTCGCGCTCAAGGTCGTTCGAGTCCATCACACGCTCTTGCATGTGCTGGTTCTCGCGAAAAATACCGGCTTGCTTAAAAATAGCATCGACCAGCGTCGTTTTTCCATGATCGACATGCGCAATGATGCCGACGTTACGGATGTGGGGGGACATCGACAAAAGTTTACCTTTTCAGTCTAAAGATGCCCTTACAAGGACGTTATGGCAGCAATTCTTTTTGTCGCGGCGCTCGCTTTGATCCATCCGGGAAGCCACTCCGGTGCGCTTCAACCGTACCCGCTGCCTATTGGATTGACCGTCTCCTTCCCCGCTAAGCCTGAGCCTATGAATTTGGCCAAAGGCGATGACCGAAAGGCCTACTCGTGCGAGACAGAGAGCGCCCTCTTCTACGCTTCTGACTCACCGGTGAGCCCCGAAGAGCAGAAAGCGCTGCCGCCTGATCAACAGCTGGCCGCTTACGTCTCAGGTCTGCTCATCGACGCCCCAGACCGCCATGTAGTGCGATACAACGAAGTTTTGATGGATGGTTGGCCCGGTGTGGAGTACCGGATCGACGACAAGAAGGAAGGCGCATCCACGTGGTCCCGCTGCTATTGCATGAACGGCCACATCATCGAAGTCGGCACGCTCTTTGGAACGGATGCTGGCGCGCCAGATTCGGCAACCGAGTTCTTCGACTCTGTCAAGCAAACAGGCTCTCGCAAGTGCGGGCCGAAATCGGATTGCACGTTTGACTTCACTCGCATCCAGCCGGGCGGCGTCCCGGTGTCGATCGACTTTCCGGCCGACGTGAAAGACGACGCGGTCGATCTGAGCAAAGACGAATTTAAGATGGTGCTGCACCGATTCACCTTCGAGCGGGACATGCGCACGTTCGACTATGAATATCTGGATCTACCAAGCGATGCCGAAGCCTCTCTTTCCGCAGATGACATCACAGACCTGCGTCAACGCGCCTTGGATTCCGTGATCAAGAACGTTGAAGGCGAGGGCGATCCGGCTTCTATTCAACAGCGAGACGGTAACGATTGGCTCTCTGCGAATTTCCATATCGGAAACGCTGCATTCGGCAGAGTGGACGTGATGTACTTCAAGGGCCGCGTTTACACATTGATTGCGATTGGTCCTGAGCCGTGGAGCGAATCCGACGAATACAAACGATTTTTTGATTCCGTTGAGGTGAAGAATTAAGATGACCCGATATCGATCTACTTGCATTGCACTCGTAACAGCTCTTTCTTTTGTAGGTGCCACCGCTCGCACAAGCAATGATGGCTGGCTGAAGTTCAAAGGAATTGACCGAACGTTTTCGGCGGAAGCTCCGGGCTTGATGGAATCCTCGACTTCGGTGGATCGATCCTCGGAATTGGGTGTGGTCACCGCGATGACTTATAAGCTAATGGATGAAAAGAGGCTCCTTTACATCCGGGATGTGAAGTTCGCACCCGAAGTTGTTGCGTCTAAGCCTCACTCTGAC
>Ga0207680_10000500_pt1 | contig 18684 bp, 17 predicted proteins | sample KBSS23metaG_FD_184321 | JGI IMG/M metagenome (GOLD analysis project Ga0207680, IMG submission 184321) | Switchgrass rhizosphere microbial communities from Kellogg Biological Station, Michigan, USA - KBS S2-3 metaG (SPAdes) (version 2) | ecosystem: Host-associated > Plants > Roots > Rhizosphere...
GATGGTTTGCGGGGATCATCGCAGCGTAACCCGGCGTGTAGGCGTAGGCGTCCCAGAAATAGGCACGTGCGGCGAACGTTCGATTCGCGGCGAGTGGCAGCGCGGTTGCCGGAATGGCGTAACGCCCGTTCTCATCCGTGCGCACAATGACCCGCTTCAGGCACTGGCCGGCGATTGCACTCGAGCTTGGTGTCCGCGATTGCTCGAGCCAGCGCACCACGACATAGGCTTCCGCCAGCGGTTGGCGGGTCTGTGCATCGAGCACGAGGCCGGACTTCGCCGTCTGCAGGCCCGCTTCGACCACAGGCGGGTTGCTTGCAGCAAAGCCCAGTACCCCGAGCGCGGCAATCGGAAGCAGTAGCAGCGGCGTGCGGAAAAAAGTCATGTGCTCTCCTTCAGCGGGACGAATCCACGTTAAAAGGGCGCCATAGAGCAAGCGATCTAAATTTTCCCGCGTTAGCGGAATCGGTCTGTCGCCTCGACAAGCTCGTGCGTGTTGCCGGCCTCCAATGCCGAATGGCCGGCGTCGGGAACAATGCGCAGATCCGCTTCCGGCCAGGCCCGATGCAAGTCCCAGGCGCTGCGCAGCGGACAGACCACGTCATAGCGGCCCTGCACGATCACGCTGGGTATATTTTTTAACTTGTGTGCATTGACCAGGAGTTGATCGTCACGCTCGAAGAAACCGCCATGCACGAAATAGTGGCATTCGATGCGCGCGAACTGCAGCGCGAATTCGTCGGCACCCGTGCTGGCGATGTAATCCGGATTCTGCAGCAGGTAGCTGGTGCCGCCCTCCCACGTTGACCACGCCTTTGCGGCGGCAAGGCGCGTTGCGGCATCCGAACTCGTCAGGCGCCGGTAATACGCTCCAATCAGGTCGCCGCGTTCGCCGGGCGGGATGTGCGCCAGATACGGCTCCCATGCATCCGGATAGATCGCGTCGCAGCCTTTCTGGTAGAACCATTCCAGCTCCCAGCGGCGCAGCAGGAAAATGCCGCGCAGAACGAGTTCGGTGACGCGTTGCGGATGCGTCTGCGCGTACGCGAGCGCGAGCGTCGAGCCCCATGAACCGCCGAACACCTGCCAGCGCTCGATGCCCAGATGCTCGCGCAGCCGCTCGATGTCGGCGACCAGATCCCACGTCGTGTTGTCGGTCAGTTCCGCATGCGGCGTGGAACGCCCGCAGCCGCGCTGGTCGAACAACACGATGCGGTAATGTGCGGGATCAAAAAAACGCCGCGTCTTCGGATTACAGCCGGCGCCGGGTCCGCCATGCAGGAACACTGCCGGCTTGCCGCGCGGATTACCGCACTGCTCGTAATACAGCGTGTGCAGCGGCGAAACCGCGAGCATGCCGCTGTCGTACGGTTCGATTTCCGGATATAGCGTGCGGCGTGTGGCGGTGCTCATCTTCATTCCTGGGAAAAATTTACGTGATTCTCGCGGTTGCCGGCAGCAAAGTCATGCCGTGTTGCGGCGCGCCATTGGCGGCGCTCGTGCGCCGCTTGTTAGCGCCGGGTAGCAGGCATAGACTTCAACCGGCACTGCCAATCGGAGAAGGTCATGGTTGACGTAACCCGACGCCAGTTTCTCAAAGTGACCGGTGCGACGCTGGCGGCATCAAGCCTCGCGCTCGTCGGTTTCTCCCCCACTCCCGTTCTCGCCGAAGTGCGCCAGTACAAGCTCGCGCGCGCGACGGAAACACGCAATACCTGCCCCTACTGCTCGGTGGCCTGCGGCGTGCTGATGTATAGCCTCGGCGATGGCGCGAAGAACGCGCAGCCGAGCATCTTCCATATCGAAGGCGACCCGGATCACCCGGTCAATCGCGGCACGCTATGTCCGAAGGGCGCCGGCCTCATCGACTTCATCCACAGCAAGAGCCGGCTTACCCATCCCGAATATCGCGCGCCGGGTTCCGACAAATGGCAGCGCATTTCCTGGGACGAGGCGCTCGACAAGGTCGCCAAGCTGATGAAGGCCGACCGCGACGCGAACTTCACGCAGAAGAATGCTGACGGCCTCACGGTCAACCGCTGGCTGACGACCGGCATGCTCGCTGCGTCGGCCAGCAGCAACGAGACCGGCTACATAACACACAAGGTTGTGCGCTCACTCGGATTACTGGCATTCGATAATCAAGCACGTGTCTGACACGGCCCGACGGTGGCAGGTCTTGCCCCGACGTTTGGCCGAGGAGCGATGACGAATCACTGGGTCGACATCAAGAATGCCGATGTCGTTCTGGTCATGGGTGGCAACGCCGCCGAAGCGCATCCCTGCGGCTTCAAGTGGGTCACCGAAGCGAAGGCGCACAACAAGGCCAAGCTGATCGTCGTCGATCCGCGCTTCACGCGCTCGGCGTCGGTGGCCGACTACTACGCGCCGATCCGCACCGGCACCGATATCGTCTTTCTCGGCGGCCTCATCAATTATCTGTTGACGAACGACAAGATCCATCGCGATTACGTCGTCAACTACACCGATCTGCCATTCCTCGTAAGCGATGACTACAAATTCGACAATGGCATCTTCTCCGGCTACAACGCCGACAAGCACAGCTACGACAAGGCTAGCTGGGATTATCAGAAAGGCGCCGATGGCTTCGTCAAGACCGATCCGGGCTTAAGTGATCCGCGCTGCGTCTACCAGCTGCTGAAGGCGCACTACGCGCGTTATACGCCGGAAATCGTCGAGCGCGTCTGCGGTACGCCGAAGGATAAATTCCTGCACATCGCCGAGATGATCGGCTCGACCGCGGTACCGAACCGGGCGATGACGATCATGTACGCGCTCGGCTGGACGCAGCACAGCGTCGGCTCGCAGATGATCCGCTGCGGCGCGATGGTGCAGCTGCTGCTCGGCAACATCGGCGTTTCCGGCGGCGGCATGAATGCGCTGCGCGGACATTCGAACATTCAAGGCCTGACCGATCTTGGCCTCATGTCGAACCTGCTGACCGGCTACATGACGCTGCCGAACGAGAAGGAGCAGGATTACCAGGCTTATATCGACTCGCGTGCGTTCAAGCCGCTGCGGCCGAACCAGTTCAGCTATTGGCAGAATTACGGCAAGTTCTTCGTCAGCTTCATGAAATCGTGGTGGGGCGACAACGCCACGGCGGAAAATCACTGGGGCTACGACTGGCTGCCCAAGCTCGACAAGCAGTACGACATGCTGCAGACCTTCGAGCTGATGAACCAGGGCAAGATCAATGGCTACATCTGCCAGGGCTTCAACCCGCTTGCCGCCGCGCCAAACAAGGCGAAGATGGATGCGAGCCTGGCCCAGCTCAAATTCCTCGTCATCATCGATCCGCTGGCGACGGAAACTTCCGAGTTCTGGCGCAACTTCGGCGAACACAACAATGTGGATTCGTCGAAGATCCAGACTGAAGTGTTCCGCCTGCCCTCGACGTGTTTCGCCGAGGAAGACGGTTCGCTGACCAATTCAGGGCGTTGGCTGCAATGGCACTGGAAAGGTGCGCGCGCGCCGGGCGAGGCGCGCGGCGACGCCGAGATCATGGCCGAGCTGTTCACGCGCATCCGTGCGCTGTACCAGAAGGACGGCGGTACCTTCCCAGACCCAATCGTGAAATTGTCATGGCCGTATATCCATCCAAACAGTCCAGGCGCCGACGAACTTGCCAAGGAGTACAACGGCAAGGCGCTCAAGGACGTCACCGATCCGAAAGATCCGACCAAGGTGATCCGCAAGGCCGGCGAGCAGGTCGCCGGGTTCGCTGAACTGCGCGACGACGGCAGCACGGCCTGCGGCTGCTGGCTGTTCGCAGGCAGTTGGGGGCCGACCGGCAACAACATGGCGCGCCGCGACAACTCCGATCCGACCGGCATCGGCCAGACCCTGAACTGGGCCTGGTCGTGGCCGGCTAATCGGCGTGTGATGTACAACCGCGCGTCGTGCGATCCGAGCGGCAAGCCGTGGAATCCCGCGCGCAAGCTCGTCGCCTGGAACGGCACCGGCTGGAGCGGCGCCGACGTGCCCGACTTCAAGCTTGACGAAGACCCGGCCAATGGCATGGGCCCGTTCATCATGAACCCGGAAGGCGTCGCACGCTTTTTCGCCAAGGGCAGCATGGCGGAAGGCCCCTTCCCCGAACACTATGAGCCGTTCGAAACGCCACTCGCGAAAAATCCGCTGAGCCCCGACGAGCCCAAGGCGCTGAGCAATCCGGCCGCGCGTGTGTTCAAGGACGACCGCGATGCGTTCGGCACTGTCGACAAGTTCCCGCACGTGGCGACGACGTACCGGCTCACGGAGCACTTCCATTACTGGACCAAGCACTGCGAGTTGAACGCGATCATGCAGCCGCAGCAATTCGTCGAAATCGGCGCCGCACTCGCCGACCAGCTTGGCATCGGCAACGGTTCGCAAGTGAAGGTCAGTTCCAATCGCGGGCACATCACTGCGGTGGCAATGGTGACCAAACGCATCAAGGCGCTGACGATCGAAGGCAAGACCGTGCACACGGTCGGCGTGCCGATCCACTGGGGCTTCACCGGCGTCGCCAAGGCGGGCTTTCTCGCCAACACGCTGACGCCAGTCGTCGGCGACGGCAATTCGCACACGCCGGAATTCAAATCGTTCCTCGTGAAAGTCGAGAAGGCGTAAGGGAGACGACGATGGCACTGCAATCTCTCGACATCATCCGCCGTTCGGCCACCACGATCCGCGCACCCGACGCGCGCGGGGCGCACACCGGCGAAGTCGCCAAGCTCATCGACGTGACCAAATGCATCGGCTGCAAGGCCTGCCAGATCGCGTGCATGGAATGGAACGATCTGCGCGACGAGATCGGCACCTGCAGCGGCAGCTACACCAACCCGGCGGATCTCAGCGATCAATCGTGGACGCTGATGCGCTTCACCGAGTACGAAAACGACAAGGGCGACCTCGAATGGCTGATCCGCAAGGACGGCTGCATGCACTGCGCCGACCCGGGCTGTCTCAAGGCGTGCCCCGCACCCGGTGCGATCGTGCAGTACGCGAACGGCATCGTCGATTTCGTCGAGGAGAATTGCATCGGCTGCGGCTATTGCGTCGCCGGCTGCCCGTTCAACGTCCCGCGCATCTCGAAAAAGGATAAAAAAGCGTACAAGTGTACTTTGTGCTCCGACCGCGTCGCGGTCGGACTCGAACCGGCTTGCGTGAAAGCCTGCCCGACTGGCGCGATCGTGTTCGGCAGCAAGGACGACATGCAGCAGCACGCGGCTGAGCGCATCGAGGACCTGAAATCGCGCGGCTTCGACCAGGCCGGGATGTACGACCCGGCCGGCGTCGGCGGCACGCACGTAATGTACGTGCTGCATCACGCCGACAAGCCGGAGCTTTATGCCGGGCTGCCGAAGGATCCGCATATCAGTCCGATGGTGCGCCTGTGGAAAGGCGTGACGAAACCGCTCGCCGCGCTTGCGCTTCTCGGCGCAGCGGCGGCCGGCTTCCTGCATTACGTCGGCGTCGGCCCGAACGAAACGACCGAAGAGGATGAAAAAGCGGCGCGCCGCGAGCTGGAGAAGCAGTCATGAACAAGCAAACTGCCGACAGCGTCAACGCCAGCACCGGCCAGATCGTGCGCTATGCCCCGAGCACGCGCATCACGCACTGGCTCGTCGCGATCAGCTTCGTATTGCTGGCGTTGTCCGGTCTCGCCATGTTTTATCCGCCGCTGTTTGGCTTGAGCAGTCTGTTCGGCGGCGGCGACACGATGCGCGCCGTGCATCCCTGGATCGGCGTGTTCATGGTCGTGGTTTTCCTGGTCCTCGCCGGCAAACTGCATCGCCATATGCGCATCCAGCAGCGTGACCGGCAGTGGCTGCGCCAGATCAAGGACGTCACCGCAAACCGCGAAGAGAACCTGCCGGAAGTCGGTCGTTACAATGCCGGCCAGAAACTCGTGTACTTGGTTGCCCTGCTCTCGCTGATCGTGCTGCTATTTACGGGTCTGGAGATCTGGCGTGCGTACTTCACCGCCTATTTCCCGATCGACATCACGCGCTTCGCAGCGCTGCTGCACGCGTTCTTCGCCTTCGTGCTGATGCTCACGATCATCGTGCACATCTATGCCGCCATCTGGGTCAAAGGCTCGGTGCGCGCGATGACGCGCGGCACGGTGTCCTACGGCTGGGCGTGGAAACACCACCGCGCGTGGTTCCGCGATGTGACTAAAGGGTCGCTCAAGTAGGCGGGTGACGTCAGTCGAGCGATTGTCTGCAAACGAATCACAGCGTAACCGACAAGTCCAATTGTCTAGTCCCGGCCCTCAACCTCTGCGTTCGTTGCCAAAGTCGGCCCTTCGCCGATCAGCACGTAGATGGGGCGCAAAGCTTCGGTGTGCTCGCAGATGATGCGAAAACACGCAAGCATGGGTCCGGCAAGCAGAATGCCGATGACTCCCCAGAGCGCGCCCCAGAGCAATAGCCAGATGAATACTACTACGGGATTCAAACCAAGGCGCCGGCCAATCACGGTCGGCGTCACCAGTTGACCTTCAATGAACGCGAGCAGCAAGAATGTCGCCGGCAATGCCAGCGCATGCGTAATATCGTCAAACGTAGAAAAGCCGACGATGGCCAATACCGCCGCCGTGACTGCTGCGCCGACGATCGGAGCGAAGTGAAGTACGAAAGCCAGGGCACCCCACAGCAGCGCATTTGGAACTCCCCAGCAGGCCAAGGCGACAGCTGTTGCGCAGCCGAGACCGAAATTGATTAGTGTGGTCGTCAATAGATAGCGTGAGATCTCGCGCTGGACATCGCGCGCGATGTTGATGACAGTTCGTTTTTCCTTCATTCCCGGGGCAATTTCGACAAGTCGGCGCAAGAAGTTGTCTCCCGACGACAGGCAAAAAAACAGCAGCAGTATGATGATCGCGATAGTCGCTAGAACATGCGGCGTAGCGCTGAGGACCGTGCTGAGAATGCCAGGTTGATCTTTCACCACCAGTACGTTCTGGGCGGACGTTTGCGGGGGGTGCGTAAGGTTTTCCAGTGTCTCCGTCGCTTTCTGGGCCTTTTGCATTGAACCGCGCCACTGCGCCAAGCGTTCCTGCGCTGAACTGATCGCTGACGGCGCCTTACTCAGCCAATCCTGAGCCGGCGGTGCCAGAGCTACCAGGCTGCTCACCAGGCATCCGACGATCAGCAGGACTGCAATCGCGCTTGCCGCTGCCCGTGGCAGATGCAACTTTTCGATCGCATTGACGAACGGCGATAACAGTAACGACAGCAACAGGGCAAGAACAACCGCGGCAATGATATCGCGGCCGAAATAGCAGGCCGCAACAACAGCCAGAGTAGCGAGCACGACCAGAGCACGGGCGATCGTGGCCAGGCGAGCCGATAGCGGCTTCGGCGGGTTCGGAACTACTGGCAGGACGACACGTTGATTGTCCACCATGATCTTCCTTGTATCAAAACACGAACATGCCGATAGCTGCGCCCGCCATGAGCAATGTCGTTAACGCTACGACACCGCGAGTCAGCATCGAGCTCGGTTGCCCGAGCATGATTTTCTTGTCGATTGCCACGAGGAGAATTCCGCACAGCAGAAATGGCGCCAGGACACCGTTGATGACGGCAGACCAAAACAGCGCCTTGATGGGATCGATCCCGAACAAGTCGATCGCAATACCGCCCAGGATCGCCAGGCTAAAGACCGCATAGAACGATCCGGCATTCTGCAACTTCTTGTCCATGCCATAGACCCAGTCGAATGTCTCGGCAAACGCATAGGCTGCCGAACCCGCCAGCGTTGGAATGGCAAGCAATCCCGTACCGACGATGCCGAGTGTATACAGCCAGTACGCCGCGTCGCCGGCCAGCGGGCGAAGCGCCTCGGCGGCGTCCCTGGACGACTTGATGTCGGTGATGCCGGCCTTGTGCAGTGTCAGCGCAGCCGTCAACATGATGAAGAACATCACCACATTCGAAAAGAAAGTGCCGATCGTTACGTCGATTCGACGATCGACTATTTCCCGTCGGGTGGTTCCCTGGCGGTGAATCAGCAATCGCCGGCCTTTCGCCTTTTCTTCCTCGACCTCCTGCCCGGCCTGCCAGAAGAACAGGTAGGGACTGATGGTGGTGCCGAGAATTGCCACCAACATGGCCCAACCCTGGGAACCGGACGGCCATGAAGGAGACACGACTGCTCGCAAGACAGTAGGCCAGTGAGGATGCGCCAGGAACGCAGTGATCACGTAGGCAAACAGTGCAAGTGCCAGCCACTTGAGCACATTGGCAATCTGGTAGTACCGCAGCCGCACGGTCGCGATGCAAATGCCAGCACCAAAAACGACCATGTACAACCGTGACGGACCCGCCCCGAGCATGTGCGCCGCATCGCCCATTCCGGCAAGGTCAGACGCGATGTTGATCGTATTCGCGATCAACAACGCCATAGAGATCGAACCGACAATCCATTTCGGATACTTCTGGCGGAACGCACCGGCGAGCCCCATGCCCGTGACCATTCCCACGCGCGCGCACATCATTTGAACCGCGCTCATCAAAGGCCACGTAACCCATGCCGTCCACAGCAATGAGGTACCTACTTGCGCACCAGCAATGGAGTACGTGGCTATGCCGGAAGGATCGTCGTCCGCAGCGCCGGACGTCAAACCGGGGCCGAGCGCGCTCAATATTCGCCTTGGCGTGAGAGACGATCGGTTAGCGCCTTTCATGGATCAGCGCCTTCGATGGAAACGAAAGTCCCGCGCACGCGCACCCGATTCGAGGCGGCAGGAGTTTTGCGTGCACAACTTCCGCGAGTTCAGCTGCGTTGACGCACGCGGGGCGCCGTTTTTGCGGCCTTTTGCCTGCGGGTTCGCCGTTGCGCTGCAGAACGTACAAGCTTCTTGGCGGGTGCCTTGCGTGGACCCTTGCGCATGCGATGCACAGGCAACTTCGATCCGAGAACAACCGCCTTCGCGCGCAGAAATGCGACTCCCATATCACGAAGCTGGTCAGCATCGAAATGTTCTCCCAATTCCGCAAAGGTGTCCGTCTGCTCTTCAGCAATATGATGCTCGAGCATTTCCTTGAGGACTTTGGCGGTCGCCACCCATCGCGAGCTGGTGGGCTCACCGTCCGCCAAATTGTCGAGCAACTGATCGATGATACGGTGTTCGACTTAGCCCTCGTTTGCCAGATCGTGGCTGTCGGCACTCTTGGCCGTCAACATCGGTTGGTAGACGGCGCTCTCTTCCGCACGCGAGTGCGCGGTCAAGGCCGCTTTCAGCTGATTCAGAAGCGCCAGGCGGCGATTGCCTCGGGTAGCTGAGACAATCTTCCCGAGCAATTCCTTGGCTTCGTCGTGATCTTTCTCAAGGTAGGAGCGCACGTCATCGTCCGCCATCGTGGCGCGGGCACTAAGGGACTTCATTTTATTTACGATAGTCATGAAAGCCCTCTTCTGAATAGGTTGGGGGACATGGAATACTTCTTCGAATCGCTCGCGCGCGAGCGATTCGAAACCCGGTGACGCCCACGGTCAGGCATGCGACAGCAACGCGATGAGGATCACGATGGGAATTGGCACGCCGAGTATGATCAGTAATAAGGAACGCATATTGATTCTCCTGAAAGTCAATCCATTGCATCGCGGCGACGGCCGCCGAACGTTGCGGCCAAACTCGCAAAAAAGGCTCCCAGCATGAGAGCTACGAAAAACCACAACGAGGAATTAGCAGCGGTCTTGCGCGTCTGATCAAGCATAGTGCGTGCCTGGTTGAATCGTTCATCAACACGCTTATTCGCCTCCGCAGGTGCGATGCCTGCTCGTTGCGCCACTACCGTTGAAAGGTACTGCTTGTCATCGTCCCGCAGGGTGCCTTCGCTCAAGCCTGCGGAAAAAATGCGCACCGTCTCTTCCCGCACAGAAGCATCGACCGGCGTACTGACTTGGCTTGGATCGCGTCGCAGCAAGCCATCGACCGACAGGTCGACTGCGTTGGGAACGGAGTGCTGGGTTGAAGTGGCACCGGCAGCGGTCGCGCCGGCGGATACCAATGTGCCCACGGCCGCGCTAAGAAATGCCGCGGTCACCAACGAAGCAACCGCCCACGCCATGAAACCGTGCGCGGTATCGCGAAAATAGACCTCATCGGTGTGCAGGCCCGACCACTTCACGCGCAATCGACCAGCAAGATAGCCTCCTAGTGCTGAGGCGGCCAGCTGAGTAAAGGAAATCCAGACTATCGTGCCTGCACCGAGTGCTTTGGCGCTGGCGCCCGCGCCCTGCCACGGAGAAATCGACGAGAGCCCGAGGCCCAGGCCCAGAACAACAAGCACCAAAGACAAGGCGCCGGCAGCCGCGGCGCCGACGAGAATCGCCGGCCAACTGACGGCACTGACAGGCGTCTCTGGAACGGTCATGGCGGCGATGCGCGGCGCGTTTACGGGTGTTCGCATATCGAGCGGAGCAGCTGCAGACATGTCAATCTCCTTTTAGATTTGGGGTTAAAGTCGGCGGCACTAGCAGGCGTTAGCCTCAACATCATCAATGCGCCTGTAGTGCAAAAACGTTTCCAAAACTGTACTGATAAGCCGTGCAGCGAAAGGCTTAGTGAGTGGCAGGTAACGTGCCATCACGACGATGGCTGTTTTTCTTGGGTTTTCACGAGATCCGCAATGGCGATTCGCACGATCGTGAGAGCTTGGCGAGGTTGACTGCACGACTGTGCAGCTCGCAACTCTTAAAAAAAGAGCGTTCGGCGGCCTGCAGGCATCTGCTTTTGTCGTGTGGAAGATAACGGGATCAGCGTTTGGTGTTTAGCCAATAACCCAACTCGCGACAGGACGCTGGGCTAAATTTTTGGCCTGACTAGATAGGAATTGATCGAGCGCAACGTTTGCGCAAAACACGTAATCACCCATTTAATTCCGTGGCGAATTGCATTCTGCAATTTATTTCAGATTCATCGCGACGATGTAATGTCTTCTCCGAGCCGCTGCGGCGTGAGTGCGCGGACCTCACGACTGTTTTCCGACGTTGTCGGATCTTTCCCAGTCCCAACCAACGTGGCGCACGCGCCTCACTGGTACCAATAGCCAATCGCGTTGGGCGTAACTTCAAGCAATAGTGAAAAGGGATTTGCAACTTTGCGATGCATCAACCGGAGATAAAAACCATGAATAAGAGAACCATGACTACAGTCCTATGCGCCTGCCTGCTTGGCGTAATCGAATCTAGTGCGCTGGCCCAACAGAGCGTGGCGGCGTCCGACCTGCCGGCAGCAGCGGACAACACGACGGTCAATCAGCGCGACAAATCGCCGGAGACGCTCAAGTCGACGGATCAACCGAACAATAAGGTTGATATCAAGCTTGCTGCCGCGGTTCGTCGTGCAATTGAGCAAGACAAGTCGCTGTCGACGATGGCTCACAACGTGAAGCTTGTCGCGTCGAACGGTATTGTGACGTTGCGCGGACCTGTGCGCAGCGATGAGGAGAAAGCAAGCGTCGGGAAATGCGCGGAGCATGTAGCAGGTGTCTCGCGCGTCGACAATCAGTTGGACGTAACAGCAAACTAACCAGGAAAGGAGTCGCACAATGAAAGCATCTGTATATTGCATCACCAAAACCCTTACTCAAGCCGAAATTATCATTGCCGCGCTGAAGAATGCCGGATTCGGCAACAACGATATTTCTGCACTGCTGCCGGACAAGCGCGGCACCAAGGATTTCGCGCATGAACACAATACAAAGGCGCCAGAAGGCGCAGCCACCGGCGGCGCCGCGGGACTCGGCGTCGGAGCAGCTGTCGGCTGGCTCGCCGGAATCGGCGTGCTCGCGATTCCCGGAGTAGGGCCGTTCATTGCGGCCGGTCCGATCATGGCCGCTCTGGGCGGCGCTGCAATAGGAACGGCCGCGGGCGGCATTATCGGCGCTCTGGTAGGGATGGGCATCCCGGAGTTCGAAGCCAAGCGCTACGACGCGAAGATCAGAGAAGGCAACATTCTCATTTCCGTGCATACGGAAGACAGCAAGCAACGCGATGTAGCCAAGGACATCTTCAAGAACAACGGCGCGGAAGACATTTCCACTGGCTCGGAAGCAAAGGCAAAGGCGGCGTAAGCCAGCGACTAAGTAAAAGCCTGCCGGACCCAGCGTTCGGCAGGCTTTCGTCGTAATGAAAGCGCGACATGGCAAAAGACCGAAAAACCAAAAGAGCGAAGATGCTGGCGCGACTTTCCGGCAATACTTCCGCTACGCAATCAGCGAAGAGCATCAAACAGACGTATGGGCGTCGCACAACCCCGATTCATTGAAGAGCAAAGTCGACTCAAGCCGGTTATCTCTCGCGTCCGTTCGCAAATTCGCTAGCCTTCAGTCGTGCGCGCTTTGCTCGGCTTCTAGAGCGGTCCAGTCGCTTAGCCGGTTTGGATCGCAATGATCGAGGCGGCAAACGCGAAAATCAGTGATCGGATGGATCTCCCACAGTGACATGCGGTCCGGCTCGTCTTTGAACGGATGGTCCGGATCGTCGCTTACGTAATGAACCTTGTCGTACGATAGGCCGCCTTCGACGAGGACCTGCGTACCCTTCGCCTGAATTTCCTTCAGTGCATCCATCGTCCAGGCATTCGGCCGCGCCTGCGGGATCATCTCGACTACGATGCCCTGGAATTCCGTGTCGTCCGGGGCAGCGACGACGGGAATATGAAAATCATTGTCGGAAGGTTTTTTCAGGTTGCAATTGACCGACTCGCCGGCCTTGTTGACGTGCAGGCCATCCTGGCCCTTCGCAATGTAGGCGACAATGCGCACGCGGTCGCCCTCGGATACGATGCCGTTGGATACCGTCAGGTCCGTCAGCTTCTGGTAGCCGTGCGGGGTCAGGTCATAGGGCCCCTGCCCGACTTTTTCATCGGCCCGCTTCTGCAGCGATTTCAGATCCTCGAACGTGAGCAGCACGGCCGCCTTACTGCTCTCGGGCCGCGTCCTTTTCATGGCGTTCGCCTCGGCTTCCCACGAATCTTCTTTCGCACAGCCGTGCGCCGGGCACGCGTCGAGTGTCGCCGCGCAGACGTGGCTGTCGGGGTCGTCCGCCGCGCCGCTATCTTTGTGCTCGTGCGTGATGCGCACGTCGTTCGCGTCAATCCAGCCGACCGGTCCCTTGTCCTGGCGCACGACGCGGTAGAAGCCGCTGCTGTCCATGTGCGCTGCCCAGACCAGCGTGGTGCCCTTCGTGGCCGTGAACGCCGTTTCCGCGTTCGCGGCGGGATGTGAGCGCACCGGCGCGTCACGCACGCTCTGCACCAAGTCGACATCGTATGATTGGCACATGCCTGCGAGGGGCATGCCGAGAACCAGTGCTGTTACTGCAAGTACTCCAAAGCGATGAACCGATCCAAGCTGCATGTGCGTTTGCTCCTGCTTTGTGCGTGGCTCGCGCCGACGCTTCCGTTTTATTCCCACACCCGCAGCTCCAGGCCACGGATGCGGGTCATGCCTTCGCAGGCATGACCCGCTCTGCTGCTGCGCCCTGAAAGAATCGCGCTTAGGTGAAAACGCTCACGCCGAGCACGATGCCGAGTATTCCGAGCACCAGCAGGACGAGGAAGATCGTAAAGATGATCTTCGCAATTCCCGCTGACGCGCCGGCGATGCCGGTGAATCCGAGCGCTCCGGCGATCACCGCGATGACGGCAAATACGAGTACAAGATGCAACATGGTGGCCTCCTTGCCTTTTTGGCACTTATGATCACCCAGAGTTAGCGTTAGTCCTTATCGACGTGATGTTTGAATTCCTTGATGTGCGCCCTGACCCAATCGTGGCGCTCATACGGATGGTCGGTATCGAGATCGAACTCCACGCCACCGGCGCGGACATAGGCCCGGTTTTCAACCGGCAGTTCGGCACCCGAGCGCCAGGTGCCACCTTCTCGCCAGTAATACACCTTGGCTTCCGGTGCAAAATAGATTTCATGATCGCCGTAGTACACGTAGTGATGTTTGGTTGTCTTTACCGTCACCTCATCGGCAAATGCGGGTTGCACTACAACCGCACAGCCAGTGGCGATGATTAGGGTGGCGAAAAGGTTACGAAGATTACGCATGACAGGCTCCTTCCTTAGCTTCGAAGATCTGCGCTCGTCGTGAGCCGCAGACAAGTTGGACACACCAAAAGCACCCGGTGCGCCGATCGCAGGGCGACCGCTGCAGACATGCAGCGCGTCATTGCGATCAGGGCGGACGTTACGCAGGCACGCCTGAACAGTCGGAAAACATCAGCACGGCTCGCCATGATCTTCCGTTCGGGTGCAGCCACTTCGGCAGCGACGTCCTTGCTGAGGCCGCCTTCGCCGCGCATGATGCAAGAAGGGATCAGCATTTTCGCGGGCGATGTCAATTGGGAAAAAGGATCGAGACGATGCCAAAAACAATTTTTGCAGCGCTGCGCAAAAGTCATGCAATTCAGCGAACGTTGATCAGGAGACTCTTGCTGTCTGAGGTCGGAGGGCGGCGGGTGACCGTATTCACCGCTCTCAAACGCGAACTGGCGGCGCATGAGGCAGCCGAAGAGCGTTACTTGTATGCACGCATCTTGATGGACGATCGCGGCCTGCAATCGACGCGAGATGCATTGAGCGACCACCATAAGATGGACAAGATTGTTGAGGATCTCGAGGTACTAAATCACGGGCGGCGTGGGTGGATGGCGAAGGCAAAGAAGCTTTCAAAGGAGCTTCATGACCACCTTCGGGAAGAGGAGAAGATATTCTTCCAGATTGCCGGGAAGATATTGTCCGCGCGTGAGAAAACCGTGCTGGCCGGAAAATACGCGCGGGAATACGCGCGCATGCATGTGAAAGTGGCCGCCGCGTAGTTGAATAACGCGTCGGCCTGCAACGACGACCGATAACTCGACGGGCCGGCTACCCGAAGCAGCAAGTCAAACCGGCTGCGCCAGCAGGGGCAACTGCACCTGGACGCAGCTGCCGCGCCCGAGTCCATCGCTCGTAACCGATACCGAGCCCTTATGCAGGTCGACGAGCTGCTTTACGAGCCACAGGCCGATTCCCAGGCCGCCGTAGGATCGCGTCACGCCCTGGTCGACCTGCGCGAACATTTCGAACAGCCTCGAGATCTGATCGGGGGCAATGCCGATTCCGTTGTCCCGAATCTCGACGACGGCGCGATCCGAAACCACATGGGCCTTGACCGAGATTTCGCCGCCGGGATCCGTATACTTTGCAGCATTGTTGAGGATGTTGGAGAAAACTTGCGAGAGACGCATGGCGTCACCGCACACCATCACCGGCTCATCGGGAAGTTCGAGAGTCAGGCTGTGGCGGTTGCGGTCGATGCTTGGTCGGCTGGTTTCAACGGCAGTCCTGATCGCGCCATTCAGATCGATCGAATCGAGCTTTAGATCAAGTTTGCCGCGGGCGATGCGAGAGACTTCGAACAAGTCGTCGACCAGCCTTACGATATGATTGACTTGTCGTTCAAGTATATCGATCACGCTTCCCGGCAGATCGTTCCCACCCAAACGCAGCATGTGAATTACATTGCGGATCGGCGCTAGCGGATTGCGCAGCTCGTGCGCCAATGTTGCGAGAAATTCATCTTTTCTTTGATCCGCAAGGTGCAGCTGTTCGGCCTTCTCGCGCAAGGCATCCTCGGTGCGGCAACGTTGAATGAAATCGCAGGCCTGGCGCGCGTACAAATCAAGACGCCGCATTTGCTGATCACTGGGATCATGCGGCTGTCCGAAGTAGACGGAGAGAACGCCAAGCGTTGTTTCTTCAGCCGTAAGCAGAGGAATGGACACTACGGATCGGAAGCCGGCAGTCTGCGCCAGCGCACGATAGGGCTCGAACGCAGCCTCGGTTGCGACGTCTTCCACGACAATGCGCTGGCCTGTCTTCAGCGCTCGTCCGCAGGCGCTCGCATCGTCGGTCGCGATTTCCGCGCACTTCTTAAAGAAATCCGCATCGAAGCCGCGCTGCGCAGCCAGTTGCAATGCAGATCCCGATAGCAGCTGTATGTTGGCCTTGTCGGCGTTCAGAAGTTCCATCGCAGCGTCCAACATCTGCTCAAGTCCCTCCTGCAGACCGCGCGCATGCCACAGGCGCGCGCTGAGAATGTTGAGTTTCTCCAGGGCTGCCGCTTCAGCCAGAAGCTGCGTCTGAGCTTCCGCTACCGCCTGTTCGGCTCGCCGCCGATCGCTGATGTCGCGTGCAATCTTTGATGCGCCGATGATCCTTCCCGCATGGTCACGGATTGGAGAAACCGTCAAGGAAATGGGCAGCAGACTTCCATCTTTGCGCACGCGTGTGGTTTCGAAATGTTCGATTCGGTCCCCGCTGCAGATTTTTTGGATGATCAAGCGCTCCTCGTCCCGCAGGGCGGGGGGAATGATCAGCGTGATTGATTTACCGATCGCTTCCTCGGCGCCGTAGCCGAACATGCGCTCCGCGCCCGCATTCCATGAGTTGATTATGCCGTCGAGTGTCTTGCTTACAATGGCGTCGTCCGAGAAGGCCACAATCGCCGCCAAGTGGGCCACACCCGCTTCCAGTTCCTGCCGAACTCCGAGCTCCTGACCCATCGCAAACATCTTCTGCTGCAGACGCGCAATGAGCCGCAACGGGTCGCGCGTGTACGCTGGCGCTCGCCGCCCCGCGGGTATTACCCGGGAATGCTTTTGGCGCATGGCTTCGAACGGCTCGGCACCAGCATCCGAGTTCTGCTGTCGATACCCGCAAAAAAGCGTGAAGGCATGCGCTTGCCCCAGCTGGATCCAGAAATCCTCGAGAAGCATGGCACCCTCGAGATTTCCACTCTCCCACAGCAATGAGACCATTTCGCCGAACGCGACAACACGCGCGTAGTTGGCTTCCGCGACAGTCACAAGCGGCTCGATTGTTCGGAAGAACAGCTCGCGCTCGGGGAGTCCGGAGGTACCCATCAATGAGGCAAGAGTCGCGTTTGCGTCTAAGACAACGAGCTGCCCCCGCTCCGAGGCGGCGGCAAAATCGACTCCCATCGCGCGCCAGGCCTCCCGAAGATCGGTCAGATGAGCTTGCGTGGCGATGACAATGGCCGCTCCATCGTCCTCGAGCGCCCGCCGAACGTAATGGCTGACTGCATCAATCAATTCAGCGTCAGCTTCGTACACCTGAGCGAAGTGCTCGTGCGCCCGAGCGTCGTGCCAGCCGGGCAACTTTGCACCTACTTCCTTGATCGGGCTGGCCATGGCTCGTATTTCAAGCGGCTCGAATGGGTAGCGGCATAATAGTACCAGCCAAGCACATGCTAGCAACCGTTACTTTGGGGTCGGGATTCTCGTAGCATGCGTGGTATGGCCCAGCGCATCCTCGAACGCGGTCAGATCGAAACGCTCGCTTCGCGCTCGATCCCGCGTGTGCGCCTGCCCGATCGAGCAGGCGTGTTCGCGGCGCGTGCCCGGCGCCTGCGCACGCTCGCGCAAGGCAGTGCGCTCGAGGGTTACCTGCAGTTTCTGGCCATTCTCGTTGCTGCACAGCAGCAAGCGTTGTCGGATTTTCGGCCTCGCCTGCCTTCTGCTGAGCAGATCCAACAGGCCGCGGAATTCGCGATGCCGCCGACTCCAGCGACGGCGTGGCAGCGCGACGCGCAATGGCTGGCGCTGCTGCGCGCGCTGGCGGCCGAAGTCGCGTCCGGCGCGGCGATGCCGGAAGCTCTCGCGAACATCTGCGGGCAGATCATCGCGGCACCCGACGCACATCTCGACGCGCAGGCAAGCGCGTTGCTATCTGCGCAAGATGACGCCATCGATCTCGCGACGGCTCCGATCATCATGGCCGCATTGCAGGTGTACTGGGTTGGGTTAGGCGCCGCCTTCGAGAGCGCGGACCGAATCAAACTACTCGACGTGCCGGGCGTCTGCCCGCTCTGCGGCACGCTGCCGGTCGCGAGCATCGTCTGCGCAAACGCGCCCTATCAAGGCTATCGCTATCTGCATTGCGCTCTCTGCGAAACGCAGTGGCACATGGTACGCGCGCAATGCAGCAGCTGCGGCGCCGACGGCAAGCACCTGGCGTATCACACCCTGCTCGCGCACGACGCGATCGAGAACGCCGCGGCGGTGAAAGATGCCGCAGTGCGCGCCGAAACCTGCGATGCCTGCCATAGCTATCGCAAGATCGTCTATCAGGAAAACGACATCGCCGTCGATCCGGTCGCCGACGATGTGGCGACGCTCGCACTCGACTTGTTGCTTGCGGAAAAAGGTCTGCATCGCGCCAGCGGCAATCCTTTGTTGTGGCAGGCGGCGCACCAGGACTGACCGATGCACGTCAGCGCGGAACGGATTCCCTCGCTCGATCGCTTGCTGCGCGATGCGGCATTCGCCGCGCTGCTGGCCCGCTTCGGCCACGCTGAAGTCACGCGCGCACTGCGTGAATGTCTGGACGCGTTGCGCACGCAGGCGCGAGCGGGCCGGATCGATTCTGCACAACTGGCTACCGAGACAATCGTGCAGGCAGTCGATGTCGAACTGCGACGTCGCGATCGTCCGAATCTGCGCGCCGTCTTCAATCTCACCGGCACTGTGCTGCATACGAATTTTGGCCGCAGCCCGCTGCCCGAGGCGGCGATCGAAGCCGTCGTGCAGGTGCTGCGCGCGCCAGGCAATCTCGAATTCGACCTTGCCACGGCCAAGCGCGGCGATCG